>Ga0307419_10000626_pt1 | contig 17999 bp, 15 predicted proteins | sample SalMarWE160230MG_2_FD_202512 | JGI IMG/M metagenome (GOLD analysis project Ga0307419, IMG submission 202512) | Salt marsh sediment microbial communities from the Plum Island Ecosystem LTER, Massachusetts, United States - WE1602-30 | ecosystem: Environmental > Aquatic > Marine > Intertidal zone... | reverse complement strand
GGCTGGATAGAGCGGCTGCCTTCTAAGCAGCGGGTCGTGGGTTCGAATCCCTCCAGGGACGCTAACTTAGCTACGAATTGAGGCTGTCTTAACCTCCGGATCCCGGGCAAAATCCCGGGATTTTTGCTTAAAAGACCCGCTGCTTCGGCGGATTTTGCTCTGGTCTCCGGGTTAAGTTAGCCTCAAAATCTGTGAAAATCTCTGGAAATTGAACTCATACCTTCTAAGCAAATGCTTGAAGTTTTAGTTGTGCGTTTTCTTGCGGTTTTTACCTCGCTGCACATTTTAGCAGATTGTTACTCATACTCGATAGCCAGCTGTTCATTAAAATAATCTGCCACTCTTTCAACATACTCTTCCGGGTGTTCAGCAAATGATTGCACATGGTCCACTCCCAGTACAACCCACATAAAACTCGCCGGATGAGCAGCATCATGTACCCTTGTTCCATGTTCAAGTGAGATGCGAGTATCATTTGTTCCATGGATAATCATGATTGGATAGGGCAAGAGTTTTACGGCTTCTTCGGGCACAAGCACTCCAATATCGATGTCATAAAGTACTTTTGCCATTAGGTTGACACCTGGCAGAAAGACCGGTGCTAGCCATTCTGGGAAAACCGTTTTACGAGCGGTTTCTTGGGCGATGAGATCAGAAATGTCAGCATACGGACTGTCAGCAACTAAGGCGCAAATGTCTGGTTCTTCTGCAGCTGCTAATATCGTTGTGGCCGCCCCCATTGAGAAGCCAATGAAGCCAATACTCTCTGATGGTATTCCCTGTCTTATGAGAAAGTCGAAGGCACCGAGCACATCCTGCCGTTCAAAGTATCCACCTGATATGAAGTCCCCTTCTGAATCCCCGTGGCCTCGCAAGTCAAACATGAGAACACTAAAACCTCGGGCTGCAAGTCGGGAGGCAATATCCACTGCCTCAGCTCCCGAGCGTACACTTCCAATACCATGAACGAAAATTAGAGTTGGTCCCTCCCCTTCTCCAGTTATATACCAGCCGCTTAAGCTGACATCGCCCCCTCTCGGGGAAAACTCAACATCTTGGTATTGGAGACCGTAGGCTGCGGGATTGTCTTCTTGAGGCTTACGTTCATAATTGGTAATACCTGAACTGATTGTGAAAGAAATAAACCCGTAAATAACAACAAGTAGCACCACAAATATCGGTATGCCCCACCTAATAGCACGCCTGATGCCCAGTCTTTGTTTCATTATCCTATCTCCTTACCGACTTAATAATCCCCCGATTCTTAACAGTCATAAAATTTCTATCTATCCCATACGGTCATGCCTAGAATATCGTTCAGGCCTTCCCGAATTTTGTAAAACCCCGGGATTCTTATATAAAAGCAGGGAGGTGAACGTAAGCCAAAGAAAAGCACTGGCCATAAATAACCGCTGTATTAAACCATCCATTGCTTTGAAAGGACTAAACAGAGACATAAATGGCAGTGGCAGATTTAAAATGACCACGGCCAGTCCGATAACGGCAATTACTCTTAATGCATTCTCCCGACGAGCAATCCTAGCGAAAACCAGTATCCCCATCAGTAAGGCGGGGTACGAGATCGCAGATGAAGTATTATGTAGAATATCTACAGAAAAGTGCTTGCCGGCAAATTCCGGACTATCTGGAAAGACAGCTAGTAAAATAGTGCCGATGGCATGGATGCTTAACAATACTACCAGCGTATTTCCCATGACAGTGTTACGCAACCTTCTCTGAAATCCATAAGCGGCAAAACCTATCAGTATGCTGTAAATAACAAAACCGCCGTTAAGCACCAGGGAATAAGGGCTGTCCGGCGTACCCATCTGGCTGATGGTATCCGTAACGGGGTTATAATCGGGGGTTATTTGCCCGACCACAATTACAACCGCCATCATTGTTGCCGGTGCGAATACACCCAACAACAGAAAGAACCGGGAAACTCTGTCCAAATCTATTCTCATGTAGAAATTATTCTCCATTGACTAGATTACGCGACCCTGCTTTTTAGCTCGCCTGTCTAGCAGATACCCGACTGCATAACCGAATATGACGCGTACGAACAAAGCTGGCAGCGTAACACTGAATACAAGTAAGGTAATGCCTATGTTAGTCAACAGATAGCCGAAAACAATCAAAGATAAACCGAAGGCAACCCCGATAGAGACAAAGCGCTTGATATATTGTTTGTCCTCTACCAGCCCATGCTTTCGCCTGAGATGCTTGATAACTTTTTTAAAGGTGGTCAAGTAGCTTCTATATTCCCTGCGAGTCACCTGCGGTGAGTGTGTTAGCTTCTCGCTCAGGTCAGTCATCTTGTTCCTGAAGTCCCGGCATTCCTGGCATTCTGTAGAGAAATCGGCCACCCTTCTGGCCACGCGCATAAACAATGACAGTTTATATCTTCTCCAGCCGGCAGGGCTCCACCGTTTCTGGAGTGTGCCGATTCTTCGGTGGATACCTTCATACCATTCGTTGCAGGTTTCCATAGAATAAAATAACCCCGCCTTTCGTTTAATTTATCGTGATACCATTTGCAATAATTAACTCTGCTTCTTCGCCACTGGCAACTTCCCGTATCACTCCATTCATAACGACATATTTCCAGGAAAGCTTGGCACATTTTGCCAGGTCGGCGGGGGTGGTGGTTAGCAATTCAAAAGGGGTTGCCTTTCTCTCAATCCTGGGGTTGAATATTACTTCTTCAAGCCTGGAATCGTCGGAATATCCTTTCTCTACTGTATGTGACACCCCTTTGTAGTAGCACCACTGGACAAAACCGCTACAAGTGAAGGCTTTCACTTCCGTAGGCCTGATACTCCACGGGAAGTTTAATGACACCCTGGCACCTTTCATCTTGCGCCTTATAAACCTGTAGATAACGGTGATCTGCCTAGTAAACCGGTTGATTAGTTGCGCCAGTTTTGGATGGACCCCGGTTACCGCTTCGCTTGCGGCAATGTCACATATAAGATGGCGGACATCCGGCTTGCCCGATTGGCCGTCATCCTGAAACCACTCTGCTTCCAGCCTCTTCACCGCCACGTTGTATTTATTCAATCTTCCCAGATATTTGCTGGCGCAGTCCATCTCAACGCTGCCGTCGGTTTTGGGGTCAACGATTATGGTATTGTCGTAACCCTGTTCCGAGCCATTAACCGTACAAACGATTAAAGCATGGTTCCAGTAACAGTGAGTTCCAAAACGAATTATCCAGCTCCAGAAACTGCGTTTAGTATGGACAAGCAAGATATCGGCAGTCTTTAATTTAAAGGCCTTGACAGGTTCCTCTAATGTCTTTGTATTCGTAACCATTCCTATCCCCCCTTCCTGTTGTTTGTTTTGCCTGTTCATAGTCTGTTTATTAACCTCTCACTTCAATAATTGTATATGCGGAGGCAGAGCTTATATATCAGCGGATGACTGATTTTGAAGTAGGGATTTCCCCCGGTTTATTGACAGCGATTGTCTTACAAAGATGCTGAGTACTCCAATTGACTAAAAATCGCATCTAAAATTCACCTCCAGTTGAGCTCAAAAATTTGGCATATTTTGTAGGACTAACTCCGATGGCACAACAGGTTAAAGTCCTACGCAAGAATCAGATATATGCTGATATTCAAAGTAGTTGGCCTGTCTTACACTTCAAGTAGATGCCGACCAGTAAAAACCCAGAGTGAAGAGAAGGCAAAGGAAGGAAGGAAGAATATGGCTAACCATAGAAGAGAGAGAGCTTCCTGTTCCGGATATGAACTGAGGGAGATGTTTTTAGCAGGCACACGATGGCTTGAAAAAAACGCCTCCACTATTAACGCCTTGAACGTCTTTCCGGTACCAGATGGAGACACCGGCACCAATATGGTCCTGACCATGCGGTCTACAATGGAGGAGACAGCTCGTATTAAAGATAATAACGCCTCCACTATAGCCCAGGCTGTGGCCCGTGGAGGCCTCATGGGGGCCAGGGGGAACAGCGGGGTAATATTGTCACAGATACTAAGAGGCATAGCCGATGGTTTATGTGATGTAGCATCCTTTGGCCCTCATGAAATGGCCCAGGCTTTTGAAAAGGCTTCAATATTGGCCTATAAAGGCATTAGTAAGCCTAAAGAGGGAACCATGCTCACGGTGATAAAGGATGTATCGATCGTGGCCAAGGGGTCTTTAGAGAAGAATAACGAAGACCTGGTGAGCTTTATGGAGACAGTCGTTCAGGAAGCCAGAAAATCGGTAGAGCGAACGCCCGATTTACTTGACGTTCTAAAGGAAGCCGGGGTAGTGGATGCGGGAGGCCAGGGGATTTACATTCTATTAGAAGGCATTCTTTTCTATCTACGGGGAGAAGCTGAACAAATAGAGATGATGGAGATAGAATCTCCGGCAGCCTTACAACCGGCGTTTATGGCTGCCAGGTCCGCCACAACGGGGGAAAAAGTATATGGTTATTGTACGCAATTCCTTATTAAAGGTGAAAATCTGAGTGTTGACCGGGTAAGAGATGAGATTGAGGACAAAGGAGAATCCATTGTCGTGGTAGGGGATGAGACGACTGTAAAAGTTCACATTCATACTACCAACCCGGGCGCCATCTTAGAACTGGGCACATCTATGGGTTCTTTGCATGATCTGGAAATTCAAAATATGGACGACCAGCATGAAGAATTTCTTCAGGCGCGCCGGGCACCGATGCCCCCGGCCAACATTGCTGTTGTGTCAGTGGTGTGCGGTGATGGCTTGGAAGACGTATTTTGCAGCCTGGGCACCAGTGCCATCGTCTCCGGCGGTCAGACCATGAATCCGAGTACTGAAGAGATCCTGCGAGCTATTGACTCCGTTCCTTCCGATAAAGTAATCGTCTTGCCCAATAATAAAAATGTGGTTCTTACCGCCCAACAGGCGGCTTTAATAGCGACAAAGAAAGTTCAAGTCCTGCCCACGAAATCCATTCCTCAGGGATTAACGGCCATGCTTGCTTTCAACAGTGAGATAGAACTGGAAAACAATCTTGCCGCAATGAACAGAGCACAGCAGAGAGTCAAATCTGTTGAGATAACCCGAGCTGTCAGGGAAGCACAAATAGGTAAAGTACACACGAGAGTGGGAGACTTTATCGGTCTAATAAATGGGGAGCTAATAACCTCCAGCCAAAACTTGTTGCAGGCTGTATCCAGCACAGCAAAGGAGGCAAATTTGGAAGATGCTGAAATAGTCACCCTTTACTACGGCGCAGATATAAAAGAAAAAGAGGTGGAGGAACTTGCCCAAGCCATAAAAACAGATTACCCGTCTCTGAATTTAGAGGTTGTGAAGGGTGGCCAGCCCCACTATTGCTGCATAATGTCCGTAGAATAATAAAAGTCTACATCTGGTAAAAATTTAGCTAGCGCATATCAAGCGCAGGGTAAATAAATATAAAAGGAGGAATATACAATGACTGTAAGGATTGTCACTGACAGCACATCAGATTTACCACAAGAGGTGGCCGAAGAGCTGGGGATAACCGTGGTGCCGCTCAATGTTCATTTTGACATGGACACTTATCGGGATGGGGTGGACATTGGCGCTGATGAATTCTACAAGCGGCTCATAACCAGCTCAACTTTACCCAAGACCTCGGCCCCCGCTCCGGGCATTTTCATAGACTCCTACCAAAAACTGGCCGGTGAAGCCGAGGCGATTATTTCCATTCACATCTCCTCCAAGCTCAGCGGTACACATGAAGCTGCGCAGGCGGCACAACGCGACCTTGCCGGTGAATGCCGCATTGAGGTTATTAACTCAGAGTCGGTATCCATGGGTCTGGGGCTCTTAGCTATTGCCGCCGCCAAGGCTGCCAAGGCAGGAGCCACAGCAGAGGAAGTAGTAAAACTTATCCAGGAGTCAATCCCCCGTGTTCATCTGGTCGGAGCCCTTGATACCCTGGAGTTCCTGGCCAAGGGCGGGCGAGTTGGTAAAGCTAACGCGTGGCTGGGTTCCCTTTTAAGTATTAAGCCTCTTATCTCTGTCCACAACGGAGAGGTTGTCCCGCTGGAAAGAGTTCGCACCCGAACCAGAGCTATAGAACGGCTTCATCAACTACTAAAGGAACGGCTGCCGGCCAAAGAAATAGGAGTAATGTACAGTACCGAGGTAGAAGAGGCAGAAAAACTGGCGGAACATCTTAAAGAGCTTCTCCCCCAGCAATCGGTTTATCTCTCCAGGTTTGGCCCGGTGCTCGGCACCTATATGGGCCCCGGCTGTCTTGCCGCTGCCGCTATAACCTAGAAAGTGTATTTACAGTATTTACAAGCGTGTTATAATGGCGAAAAACATGACAGCACCTTTCTCCGCAGGAGATGGCAAATGAAAAAAGGCGGAAAAACTGACGAGCATCTCACAAAAGAGGTGGAAGACTTACGCCACCGTGTTGCTGGACTTGAGAAGTTAGAAACCGAACATGTGCAGACAAGAGAAAGGCTGAAGCTGGAACTAATCGAGCACAGAAAGGCAGAGTCGGCGTTACAGGAGAGTGAGGAGAAGTACCGGACCATCTTTGAAAACACCGGCACAGTCATGTTGATCATTGAGGAAGACATGACAATATCCCTGGTAAACTCAGAGTTCGAGAAAGTCTCCGGCTATTCCAAATCTGAGATAGAGGGGAAAAAGAACTGGACGGAATTCGTTACCAAGGAAGACCTGGAAAAAATGCAGGAGTACCATCATCTGCGGAGAATTGCCCCGGATAGCGTTCCAAAGAGATATGAGTTCCGGCCCCTTGACCGTCAGGGCAACATTCTGAACGCGGTAATAGCTGTTGAGATGATTCCCGGAACCAAAAAGAGCATTGTATCTTTTATGGACATCACCCCACGCATAATGGCAGAAGAAGCACTGCGGGAGAGTGAAGAGAAATACAGTAATTTGGTCGAACGGGCAAATGACGGTATTCTTATCATACAAGATAGAATAATGAAATATGTCAACCCGCGTCTCGCAGAAATGGGCGGCTATACTGTGGAAGAGCTTGTCGGCACACCGTTTACTGATTACGTTCCTGATACTGAGCTTCCGAAATTAATTGACCGCTATGTACGGCGTATGTCAGGTGAGGATGTTGAGCCAATTTACGAGACAGTCCTCAGGTGCAAAGACGCCAGTGAGATTAATGTTGAGATCAACGCAAGCACAGTATCATACCAGGGAAGGACTGCCGACCTAGTATTAGTCAGAGATATTACCGAACGGAAGAAGGCCGAGGTGGAACTGAAAGCTTCACGTGAACAGTTGCGGGAACTCTCAACCCATCTGCAATCGGTCAGGGAAGAGGAAAGAACGAGACTGGCACGTGATATTCATGACGAGCTGGGACAGATGTTGACGGCCCTCAAACTTGACCTTTCCTGGCTCACTAAAAGATTTTCCGCAGGCCAAGAGTTACTCTTGGATAAGACGAGATCAATGTCTAAACTCGTCGACATGACCATACAAAAAGTGAAGATGATTTCTGCGGAACTGAGACCAGGGCTGTTAGACGACTTTGGCCTCGTGGCTGCCATTGAATGGCAGGTTGGTGAGTTCCAGAAGTTAACCGGCATCAGAAGTGAGATAAGGCCAAAGTTTAGAGAGATTGCTTTAAGCCTAGATCGCTCTACGGCGCTTTTCCGAGTTTTTCAAGAACTACTTACAAATATTGCTCGCCACGCTGATGCAACCAAGGTCAAAGTAAGCTTAATAGAGGAAGCTCATAGCGTAGTTTTGAAAGTTAGTGATAACGGTAAAGGGATCACCAAAGAACAGATTTCTGATCCGAGAGCATTTGGGCTAGTTGGAATAAGAGAGCGTATCCACTTCTGGCAGGGTAATTTTGAAATCAGCGGTACCCCGGGCAAAGGGACCACAGCATCTGTAAGTATTCCGCTGGTCAAGGGGGAGGGAAATAATGCTAAAAATACTCATTGCTGATGACCACGCAATCGTTCGTCAGGGGCTACAGCAGATAGTCACTGAAACGCAAGACATGACCGTCGCCGGTGAAGCGAGCAACGGGCAGGAATTACTCAACAAGATAAACGAGGGTGATTACGATGTAGTTGTCCTTGACATTACCATGCCACACAGAAATGGAATGGATGTTTTAAGAGAAATAAGAACTAAATGGCCGCGGCTTCCTGTATTAATGTTGAGTATTCATCCTGAAGAGCACTATGCCCTAAGGGCTCTAAAAGCTGGTGCCTCAGGATATTTAACCAAAGAAAGTGCCCCAGAGGAACTGGTAGTAGCTATACGAAAGGTGTCACGTAGTGGTAAATATATTAGTCCATCTCTTGCCGAGAAACTGGCCTTTGATCTAGAAGTTGGTCGTGAGCAGGCACCGCATGAGGTACTCTCCGATCGAGAATATCAGGTGCTGTGCATGATTGCCTCCGGAAAAACAGTAATGGAGGTTGCCCAGGAACTTACACTAAGCGAAAAGACCATCAGCACCTATCGGTCCCGCATCCTGGAAAAAATGAAAATGAAGAACAATGCCGAACTAACCTATTACGCCATAAAGAATCAGCTTGTTGAGTGAATAACTATAGCAATCCCGGTTACTTCGTTTTTCTGTAAACTTATACCCTCTTTGTTGAGAGTTAAAACACGTCCACCTGTTTGGCGATAACCCCTACCCCAGCCGTCTTTAATTATGATCCGGAAGAATTTTATAAGCTAAATACTGTTGTTGAACAATCGCTTATATTGTGTATATGCAGAACAAAATCAGTCTCTTGACTTTCTTATCTCATAGAGTAAGAATGCTGGAATGATGCTGAAAGAAGGAGGTAATAGCCCGGAAAAAGGACCAGCTGCTTCGGCGGATTTTGCTCCGGTTTCCGGGTTAAGTTAGCCTCAAAGATTGTAAAAATCCTTGGAAATTGCCCAGCTGCCTTCTAATTAAATGCTTGAAGTTTTAGTCGTGTACATTTTTGCGATTTTTACCTTGCTGCTTATTATTGACAATCGGTGGGTAGCTGGATATGATTGTATTGTTTAGGTGGCGGCTATAAAAGGTTAGAGATTAATCGATTGCAAAAGCATCGTAACTGGCCAAAATTTCTGCCGGTTTGGGCAGTTATCACTCTTCTAGTATGCCTTTTAAGCGCCAGCCTTCCCTTCAATATTATCAGCCAGACCGCTTCGGCGGCGGATAGCCTCTTCTACGACTTTATTGCTGAAGCAGACAACGCCTCCTGGATGAGCGGCGCCGGCAGTTTGCCCTTCCCTGGTAGCGATAGTGATAACCGTGGCTTTGCCCTTTTCCGAGATGGCTGGCAGCTTGAGGATAACAGCACCCGGGCCAGGGCCTTGGAGACTCACCCCCAGTGGGTAGCCAGCGGCTGGATAATGGGCAAGTATCCCCAGCTTACCGTACCTGCTGATGCCGAACTTAAAATTACTGTCGGCTTTTTCAAGGGGGCCACCGGAAGCGATGGTGTCATTTTTAAGGTTCAGTTCGAGGAGGGACAGACTACCCAGACTCTGCTCACCTGCGGGGCCAGCTATGACAATAAGCTGGATACCATGACCCAGAGCCTGGATTCGTTAGAGGGCAAGACCGGGCGCTTTATACTGTTCGTCAGTGCCGGACAGAGCTCGGGCCAAGACTGGGCAGCCTGGGCTGAAGCCAAGATTGAGGTGGCGGCCCCATCGGAACTGCCTGACCTGGTGGTTACCGACATTGAACAGGACGGTAACGATATCCGCTACCAGATAGAGAACATCGGCGAGGGCAGCGTCATCAACCCGGTGGGCGGGAAGGTATCGTTTTGTAATGCCCTCTTTATCGATGATGAGCTGGTGGCCACCGACTGCGTCAATATCACGGAAATGGCGCCGGGGGAGGATCTGGATAATGCTTTTGACTACGACTGGGAGATGACGCAGCCGCAGCATGCCATAAGGGTCTGTGCCGACTGGGAGCAGGATGTAGACGAGGAGAGCGAGCAGAACAACTGCTGGGAGGAGACCTGGCACCTGGAGGGGGAACTTCCCGACCTGGTGATTGAGGAAATCATCTGCGACCGTGAGAACAGCCGAATAGGCTATACCGTGAAGAACATTGGTGAGGCAGCAGCTCCATCCGTTCATGCTACGATATTGTTTGTTAACGATGAGGCCGCCGGGAAGGATATCGTTGACATTGAGCTGGAGCCCGGCGAGATTTACAAATCATGGTTTGACGACTACATCTGGCCGGACTGCCAGACGATAGAAGTCAAGGTCTGTGCCGATGGCCCTGAAGAAGTAGAAGAGAGCAACGAGCAGAATAACTACCTTGAGAAGACTTGCCAATGTGTAGTTGACACTACCCCACTAGCGATTCTTTCCGGCCCAACCGTCTCTGAAGTAACCCAGACCTCGGCAGTTATCTGCTGGGAGACAGACAAAGCCAGTGATAGCCTGGTAAAGTACGACAATCACTCTGGGAAATATGGTGCTGTTACCGAAGACCCTGGCATGGGTAAGGAGCACTGCCTCAGCCTGCCCAATCTTGATCCTGGAACAACCTACCATTTTGTGGTTGAGTCCAGGGACTCCAGCGGAAACAAGGCGGGAAGCCGAGACCTAAACTTTGAGACCCTAGCTTATTCCGATGAGGAGAGCCCCTCACTATCCCTTCTGGCCCCTGAGGTGCTTTCGGGTAAGGCTGCTATCTCAGCTGCTACACAGGATAACGGCAGCGTGGACAGAGTTGTTTTCTTACTTGATGGCAAGCCAGTATTCACTGATTTTACCTCTCCCTTCGAGTGGGAGTGTGACGCCGGAATTCTCGCTGAGGGACTCTATGATGTTGGAGCCCAGGCCTTTACCCCTGGTGGTCTCATGGATGAGACCCATTTTGACCGTCCCGTGCAAAATAGCTTCCCACTTGAGGACTCGCCGGTCTGGGTGACTATAGATAACCCGGTATCATGGAGTGAAGTTAGCGGTTGGGTGGAGATTAGGGCGACGATTAGCCACGAGTATTGTCAGCATATTGTGTATTCAGAGATAGTACTTTCCTCGGCGACAAGCGAGGATGTTGTGGATCCACAAGACTACCCTGTCCTACCGTGGCACGGGCCCGGTCCTCCACCATGCGCTGACCCGGTGACGGTTAGCTATTTTTGGGATACCAGCGAGCTTGCCCTGGAACGTTATATAGTTAAGGTTGTGGGGAGGGATGAATTTGGTAATGAGGGTGATGCCACTGCTTTAGTTTCTCTGGTAGAGCCGCCTTCTGTAGAGCTGGCGTTAGACATAGACCGGGATGTGACACGCGAGGGGAACTATTTCCAGGTGGAGTTGACCGTTCGCAACACCGGTAGCGAAACCGTCCATGACTTTACCGTGACCGACGTTAGCCGTGGCTTTCAAGGGGTGCGTAACTCTGACGTCGTCGTTACTTATGACACCGTTCAGGGGGGAGCCGTAGTCAAGAAGAGTATGGGAACCTTCCGCCCCGGCAATACCTGCACTCTCAATTATGAGTTGGTGCCGGTACTGTTTCATCCGTCCTTAGGAGAAAGCTCCTACCGGATTGGCGAATCACTGCTTGGTGTCTCCTACGAAGATGAGTATGAAAGGGAATATTCCCGCGAATATGCGTCACCTTGCTGGAGTTATGAGGGGTCCCAGGTAAATGCTGCTTTCAGCAGTGCCGATTACCTTATCGTTACCAATCCCCATCGTCTTTTTGAATCAAATCCTGTAGGTGATGTGAATCAGCTGCTGGCACGGATGGCGGAGCTGGCCAAAGAGAAGCAGGGAGTATTAGGCTATCTGGAGCGAGGGGCAAGAGCCGAAGACCTAGACCGCCTGATTGATGCCAGAGGCAGTGGTGATGACCGGTGGTTTTTAAAATTATGCGATGGCTGGACCACTGAGGGGTATCTCCTCATAGTGGGCGAAGAAGAGATTGTTCCTTCTTTCGCTGTAAACTTTACCGTCGGACTGGGGGGGAGTATGGTGCGGGTTCCGCTTACCGATTACCCTTACTCCGATAGTGGTGGTGATGAGGGTAGGCCTGAGCTTCCGGTGGGTAGGATTATTGGCAATACCGCCTTTGAGCTAGTGACCCCAATTAAGACCAGCCTTGATGTCTCCAGAGGCGTTCGGCACATGGACCGATCTGATGCCCTGGTCGTTGTTTCACAGGACAAGCCACACGAATATTTTATACAGTGGGCAACGCCACTGATTGATGGTCTTATTGGGGACTGGACAACGGTTACCAGTGTGAAGTGGGAATATCAAGATACTGAGAAGGGTCTTCTCCGGGAGGCTCTGGCGATTCTGGGGTCAGAGTGGGACCTTGACTCTCTTCCATCAGGGCTTAATGATTTAAGAGATTTGGTGGGCAGGTGGGACCTTGAGGATGAAACAACACTGCCGGAACCACCCGACGATTTGACCACACTGAGAGGCTTAATATCGGTGGGTGAAGCCGAGCGAGTTCAGGCAGCCAAAAGAGGAGAATCGGTTAGGCATTACACCCTTCATCCTGATTCATCACAAATGCTGCTGGCGCGGGCTCATCTGGTCGGGGACAATGCCTATGACAGGGGTCTTATCTGCTATGTTGGTCATGGGGGCAGTGGTGGCTGGGTCTGGGGTCTTGACGAACCCCACCTCAGCTTCATTGGCTTTGGAACCGCCGCCCCCGTTGTCTTTGCCGCTGCCTGTGAAAGCGGTGACTATGAAACCGGCTGGACAGACGATGATGGTATAGCCGAGGCTTTCCTGAGGAGAGGCGCTGCGGTTTATATGGGTGCCGTTATCAGTATTGGCGGAGGCTCTGCCCTTGAGATGCAGAAACGATTCTGTCTGACTGAGTGGACTCCATCCCGCTCTGTTGGTGAGAGCCTTATCGCGGTAAAAAGGAACCTGATTGCTATCGATAATCCTAGTAACCCTGAGTGGTTACGTATGGCCTATATATGGAACCTGTATGGAGACCCAAAATATGGGCAATAAACGGCTACTAGCAGTATTTATAGCTCTCAGCCTTGTCTTGGGGACTGGTTCTTACGCCTTTGGTGCTGAACCCGAGTCTGCCCTGGAGGTTACCGTGCCAGACTATGAGGTGAGTACTATAGATAACTTAGATTATGTAGAAATCCCCGGTGGTCACATCCTGCTTGTCGATGGTAAACCGAGGGTTCCCTATTACTCTGTTACCATTGATTATCCTAAAGGGCGTAGAGTTCAGGAAGTAACCTTGGTGGAGAGAGCCGGGCTGGTAACCGCCAGCGGGTTAAGGTTGCCTACCGCGGTAATGGAACCTCTATCATCTTCAGATAACGGCCTGCCCCCGGGTGGGAATGAGGGCTGGTATCCGGAGGAAGACTACCGCTGGAATCTCTGGGACAACCTCGATGGCAGCACTACCCTAGTCATAGTGGTGTATCCCTTCTACTACAATGCCGAGACCACTGATGTCAGGTTCTACAAGGACTACCGCTTTGATGTAGAATACGTTCTTTCTAGCGTGTCAGTAACTGGCTTAACCACTATCAAGAATATCTACACACCTGGTGATAAAATTTCATTTAATATCTGGCTGAATAACTCAGGCGAGGCTCAGGATGTCATAGCGAGCCTGGTAATAAAGGATTATAGCTCAGGTGAGGTCGTCGATGGTCTGCCTCTCAGGGCGCTTAAGGGCCTTGTGGGAGATGCCTCGTTCACCGCCGAGTGGGACAGCAGCGGTACCGAGCCGGGCTACTATTATGCAGAGATAACCTTAGTTGATACTGCCGGGAACATACTGGACAAGAAAACAGCGACGCTCAGCTTGGTAACAGAGATGGTTAAGGAGGAGTTGAGCTGGGACATAAACGAGGATGGTAAGGTTGACTATAAGGATCTGGCAATCCTGGGTGCCCACTACGGGAATACTACAGAGCCACCATATCCCAGGTATGATATAAATCAGGATGGCAGAGTTGACCTTTACGACCGCAACCTGCTGGTAGGCTGTTATGGGGAGGTCGGCTCGTGAAACTGGCTAACAGGCTACTAGTTCTTCTTATTGTCGTGTGTCTTGGCTTGGTGACTGTTTCGTGCCAGTGTGCTGGAGGTGGGGGAGCCAGTGTGGCGCTGGCTCTCTCCTCTGAAGAGGTAAGGCCCAGCGAGCAATTTGAAGTTAAGGTCCAGGTAGAGCCAGGAAAGCAAGGGGTAAGTGCCGTGGAAGTTAAGCTTTCCTTTGAGCCACAAACTATGCAAGTAGTTGAGGTAAAGCCGGGGGCTCTTCTTGGCGAGAGGCCACTACCTGGTATATTGAATATAGATAATGAAGCTGGTACCGTAAGCTATTCTTTGGCTCGAATAGGGACGACGGAAGTTCCTACCCCGGCAGCTACCTTTGCCGTAATTACTTTTCAGGTATTAAACTCGGCGCAACCCGGTGATTATGAATTGAGCTTTACCAGTGTTGGACTGGCCAACGAAAAATTAGAGGATGTACAAGACTTTCGAGTCAAAGGAGCTAGCGTCAAGATAGGTTATTAAAGACATAACAAATGGTCTCTTGGCTTTCTTATCTTACAGAGCAAAAATGCTGGAAATGATACTTAAATAAGGAGGTGATAACCCGGAAAAAGACCAGCTGCTTCGGCGGATTTTGCTCTGGTTTCCGGGTTAAGTTAGCCTCAAAGATTGTAAAAATCCCTAGAAATTGCCCAGCTTCCTTCTAAGCAGCGGGTCGTGGGTTCGAATCCCTCCAGGGACGCCAGCTCAGCTACGGACTACTGAGTTGTTTTCTGCTGACTGATAACTCCCCCGCTTTCCTGCGATAAATGCATACTTCGGAGCTCTCTTATCTGTGGGATGAGGAGAATAATAGTTAATGTGATAGTAAGGACATCGGCTATGGGGTATGCCCACCAGACGCCGTCCAACTGTAAGAATCGGGGCAGTATGAATATCAGGGGAATAAAGAAAAGAACCGGCCTCGATATAGCCGTGATAAACGACTTTGTGGCTTTCCCTATTGACTGGAAGACCAGTGAGCCGACCATCATAAAGCCTATCATAGGCATGGCCAGGAAGAGACGCTTGGCTGCATAAGTAGCCAGAGTAATCAGCTCGTTGTCAGTGGTGAAAATACGGACGAACGGTTCCGGGGCGAAATAGAGAACCAGAAATACCAGAACGCTGCAGGCTGTTGCCGCGGCAATGGCTAGTTTTGTTACCTGCAGTGCTTTGTCATAGCGTTTTGCCCCATAGTTAAAGCCCAATATTGGCTGTAATCCCGCACCGATAACTATACCCGGCATCATGGCAAACATCATTATGCGGTGGAGGATGCCAAAGGCGGATAAGGCATAGTCGCCGCCGTAGGCGACGAGCGTTCTATTGACGAAGATGGCGGATAAGCTTCCAGCTATCATCCTGGTAAAAGACGCAACTCCTATGGCCAGTATTGATTTAAGTATGCTCCATTCAATGATTAAGTTCTTGAAGCGGATTTTGAGGAAGCTCTTTCCAGAGAAATAATACCTCATAAAGTATAAGACAGAAACCAGCTGGGCTATCACGGTGGCCAGCGCCGCCCCCCTTATTCCCATGCCTAGCGGTATGATGAATACCGCATCAAGGATGATGTTTAATACGGCGCCGATGACCATGCCTATCATCGGTATGCGGGCGTTGCCTTCGGCTCTTATCAGGTTGTTTGATGCCATGGCGAAGGACATGAAAAACATGCCGATGAGAATTATTGTCATGTAGTCTCTGGCATAGGGCAGGACAGTCTCTGACGAGCCAATAAGCCTGAGCCAGAAGTCCGGATTGCTCAGGCCTGCTGCTATTATTATGGCTGATAGCACGATGGTGGCGGTTATAGCGTTACCAACGGCACGCTCCGCTCTGGGGATTTTGCCGGCTCCGATTAACCTGGAGACCACTGAGGCGCCACCCATCCCTGTCAATTGCCCAATCCCTATTGCCAGCATTTGAATCGGGAAGACGACGGTAAGCCCGGCAATACCAAGGGGGCCGACGTAGTGACCGATAAAAATCGTGTCTATCACGTTGTATAGCGTCATGACGAACATGCCGAAAAAGGCGGGCAGGGATAGCTTTAGCAGTAACCGGCCGATTCGGTCGTCATCAAGCACGCTTTGATTCTGGTTGTTCACAGAGCTAATATCACATCCTTATTAATTTGCATAGTGAAATTGGCGCTGGATTTTGCCTGCTATAATTTTGATAATAAATCTCTCAGTTTTCTGAGTGAATTCGATAAGTCATCCAGCTCTTTATCGGTAAAGACGGAAAGGGTTTCCCTCATTGCCTTTCTGATGCTGCTATTATGCTCCTCAAGAGTAGTTTTGCCTTTATCAGTGAGCACAATATTAATCATCCTTCTGTCCGTTTTATCTGTATGCCGTTCGACTATTTTCAAATCTGCCAGCTTATCTAACAGGTGGGTCATCTGCGGCCTGGCTATCTGTAGCCTCTCCCCTATTTCGGCAACGTGGAGGGTCCCTGCTTCATCCAGCTGTTTCATTATCCCAATATGAACTGGTGAAATATCCACGTCCATAGTAAGAAGCGCCGTCCTTAGCAGTTTTCTGCGGATTTCTCTAAAGATAATGGGTGGAATGGATAATAAGTCTTCGGTGACGCTGTCCAGTGTTTTGCTGCTCATGCTGGAACACCTCCTGGCCCCATTCTTTTACAAAGTTAATAGTTTATATTATTAATAATACTGGACTGAATATAGGCTTGTCAAAGATTAAGTTTTATGTAAAGTTATGGGGGGTAAGGAGGTTTCTTCTCCCCTACCCCGGGGCGTCACCGTGAAGTGTAGAAATACCGGGCTCTCTTCCTGAAGATATAGCCGGCTACCAGACCGGAAACCAGACCACCCAGGTGGGCCTGCCAGGCTATACCAGGCAGGAAAGACCAGATAACGAAAAAGACGAGGACCACAACCCATAGAGGTAGCGGGACAATGAAGTATAACAGGACCCTCAGCTTGGGCATCATCACAACCAGTACGCCCGCCAGAGCGAAGACCGCCCCCGAGGCACCTATGGCTATGGAGAGAGGCGACGGCGGCAAAAGGAAAAAGAAGATATTGCCCACTATCCCCCCGACAAAGTAAACCAGCAGGAATCTTTTCACCCCGATTAAACGGCACAGAAAGCTGCCGAAGAAGTACAGGGTTATCATATTGGCAAAAATATGCCAGATACTCCCGTGTATGAAGAGGTTTGTCACGATGGTCCAGGGTCTGGCTAAGAAGCTTGCCGGCTGAAATCCAAGTAGATAAAGAACAAACTCCCGGTTTATGAGAGTGGCGATAAATAGCAGCAGGTTTATGCCTATTATGAGCCATACCGCAGTTGGCCTGGAACTTCTATATGCCATTACTACCTCATTATGTCAAGTATTTACGTGTTTACTATTTCTCCCCTGACCTCTTTGCCGATGGTTAAGATACCGAAGGAGTTTTTTGCTCTGCCGGGGTTGAAGAAAAGGATGCCGTTCTTTACCTCATTCTGGGCATGGTGGGAGTGACCGTAAACAATAATATCAACGTTATCAAACATCCCCCCTACCCTTTCGTCAATGCCGTAGGGGCTGCCCCAGCCGTGAATAATCCCAATCCTTTTTCCTTTTATTTCCAGTATTTCCTTTTCGGGGAGGAGCTGCTTGAGCTCCTCCGAGTCCATATTACCCTGAACCGCTTTTACCTCTCCCAGTTGTTTCAAGCCATCAAGCACATCTCTGGCGACGAAATCACCGGCATGGATTATCAGGTCTGCTCCGGCTAAAGTGCGCAATATAAGGTCGGGAACTTCAGCAAAGGAAGTGACATGGGTATCCGAGACTACTCCTATCTTCATATTATCTTATCAAGGGCGGAGGAGTAAGCCTGGTAGGTTGCGGGGTCAAAAAGGACGAAAACCACCTTTTTGACCGAGGTTACCTGCCCGCTTAGATATGAAACCGCTGCCTTAACGGCCACCCCTGCCGCCTCT
>Ga0307419_10000625_pt1 | contig 18029 bp, 15 predicted proteins | sample SalMarWE160230MG_2_FD_202512 | JGI IMG/M metagenome (GOLD analysis project Ga0307419, IMG submission 202512) | Salt marsh sediment microbial communities from the Plum Island Ecosystem LTER, Massachusetts, United States - WE1602-30 | ecosystem: Environmental > Aquatic > Marine > Intertidal zone... | reverse complement strand
CGTTTGCTTCCTGATTATCTAGAGTTTGGAGTACTTAGAGTTAATAATAAATCAAGCAATAGATAATCAGGAAGCAAACGAACTGGCAACTATTATTTTCATTTTAAAACTTTTAACTTTAAGTACTTTAGGCACTTTAGGCACTTCTTTTTCTACAAACCTGTTCTTTGAAAAACTGTCTTAATGGTTTTTAATAAAATTATAAAATCCAGCCTCAGAGACCAGTTATCTATATATGCCAGATCCATCTCCATCCATTTCTCAAATTTGATACTGTTCCTGTCGGGTTTTATTTGCCAGAAGCACGATAATCCCGGTTTCACTGAGAGACGTCTTAACTGCCACCGCTTGTAATATTTTGTCTCTTCCTTAAGGGGCGGGCGGGGGCCAATTAATGACATCTCCCCATTAAGCACATTTACTAGTTGAGGTAACTCATCTAGTCCTGTTTTTCGCAGAAATTTACCAATACCGGTTACACGCGGATCATCTTTTATTTTGAAAACAGGTCCGTCCGCTTCATTCTTCGCCTTCAGGTCTTGCCGTATCTGATCGGCATTTGTGACCATAGTCCGAAACTTATAAAGATCAAATTGGCGACCTCTTAACCCTACTCTTGACTGTTTGTATATTACCGGACCTTTCGAAGTAAGCATTATTAACAGTGAAATAATTAAAAAAACGGGGGATAAACAGATTATCAGGATAATAGATACATTTATATCCATAATTTTTTTTATTGCCAGTGCAAAAGTATTATAAGGTATATTGATGAAGGTCAGAAACTTATCGTTTCCAATATTTGTCTTTATAGCATTTGTAAGGTTAATTCTATCATCCTGGTACTTAACCCTGAATGTGACACCCAATTCTTCACATGACCTGATTACATATCGGACCTCAGAGGGGATCACCATGTTTTTTACATAAAGTACTTCATCAATTATCTCACCTTCCATAAGGTCATTAAGTACTGATAAGTACTCTTCCGGCAACAAGATAATAGTTTTTTCATACTTTTCTTTAACCTGACCGGATTCGCTGAATATTGCAATTATCCTATATCCCCATTCTAAACTTGATGAAATTCTTTCGATAAATGGGGTAGATAAATCGTCGGCTATTAAAACGATATTGATATAATTGTAGCCTTTTGCCCTGTAAGTTTTAAATACTTTGTATTCAAGTAACCTGACTATAAATAAGAATATAAATCCCAGAAAGGTAAATTCTATCAGAAACAGCCTGGAGATCCAGGCCATCTTAAGAACGAAATAAATAATTAGAAGAAGAATGCCGATTACCAGGGCGGACTGAATATATTCGAAAAACAGGACTCTGTACCTCTTGGTTCTGGGGATTTCGGCTATATTAATAAAGTATAATACTAATAGCCAGAAAGGCATAATTACCAGGTAAAGAACCAGGAATTCTATTTCCGTAAAAAAGAAACCTCCCGTTGAAAGGTAATTAATATAATATGAGCATTGGAAAGCAAGTGTAATTGCCAGAATATCAATGGCACCCAGGACAGTATTTAGTAAATGCCATTTCTTTATAAAAGGAATTATTTTGATATGAATCAGGTGACTAATGAAATCCATAATCAAAAAATTTCGCTATTAATTATTTTTGGGTAATATGATAAAAAAAATCGAGAAAAACGATTTTAAACGTTATAAATTCCCCCCAGCAGGATTAACCTTCTGAGCACAAAAATAAGTAAGTCCGTCAAATTCAGTCATGTCCAGAACTTTAAAACCAAGATCCTCAAGTAATAAAGTAATATTCTTCCCCGATAAGTATTTATCAGTCCTTGCATCCATCATTCTATATATTATATTTAAAAGGGGAATTTTCGACAAAATACCATGTTTAACAGATTCTGAATTTTCATCTAATGGATTTCTGTTAAAAATATATCCATAGTGTTTTTTATGATCTGCAAAGCATCCGATAAAGTAACATTTGTGAGGTATTAAATGGTATATTGAATGGAAAAAACCTTTAATCTGCCTTATCTGGTTCAGAGGTATTAGGTTTACAACAGTTTTAATTTCCTTCAGATCATCTGCGTCATAATAATAATGGTGCATGGATGAGAGGACAATTAAATCAGAATCATTGACCAGACCCAGCCAGTCAACGTAATTATAAAAGCTTTTTCCCCCCCTGGTAGCTAAAAGGTCAAGAGCAGATTTCTTTCCGGTCAGATCTATTGCCGGAGATTTCTGAATAAAAGCTGTCTTAACCTTCTGTTTTTTAAGGAGATCTAATTTTTTTATATCTACACTGTTTTTCATTCTTAAAGCCTGAAACTTAAAAATAAAATTATAAATTAATAGTACTCCGATCAATAGTGTAAGCCCTGACTATTGAGAAACGGTCATATTTTAAATTTTCATTAACCGGTTAAAAAGATATGAATATCAATGAAAAGGGATAATTCGTAAACAAAAAAACAGCGTTAGTCAAAATAGAAGAATATTTACTAACTATTTCATAAAGATTCAATCAGATTACAGGAAAAGCAAATGGAACAAACAGATAATCAAAATTATAGAGACGGGTATTTTATCCGATTTGTGAATTAATCCGGTTCGCCGGATTTTGACCAATGACGGATTATTTAGGATTAATAATAAACAGACGGTTAAATTAGTTGGCAGAACCAAGTCTTTGTGTACAAAAATATGTTGTTCCAAAGAGTTCGGTCAAGTCCAGGATTTTGAAGCCAAGACCTTCCAGAAGAATTGTTACATTATTTCTTGACAGGTATCGCTTAGTTCTATTATCCATTATATTGAATATTATGTTAAAAAATGGGATTCTCGATGCAATACCATTTTCAATTGCTTCAGAAATATCTTTAGATTGACCCCGGATCATTTTATTACCTGATGCATATCCGTTTTTCTTCTTATTATCAACAAAGTACCCAACAAAATAACTCTTTGGTGGGAGTATATGAAAAATGGAATGAATAAAGCTTTTAACTTCCTTGATCTGATTAAGCTCTTTCAGGTTTACAACAGTTTTAACATTCTTCATTTCCTCAGCATCATAATAATAATGGTGCATTGAAGAAAGAACTACCAGATCCGGGTCTTTGGCGAGATCTAACCATTCTAAGTAATTATATAAATTCTTACACCCTTCAAAAGCGCAAATTTCGGATACAGGACTATTTCCGGTAAAATCAGCGGGCGACTTAGGAAGAACATGAAGTGCATTAATACGTTGATTATTAATCACATCCGTTTCAGGTATCGTTATTTTGGGTTTCATTTACAAAGTCGTTAACTTTAAAAATGAAAGCTAGGTATAAAGAGTACACCAGTCAATAGGTTGGATAGTGCCGGACGAAAAACAGTGGCATTCCAGCTTTCTGTTAATCAATGAAATATGTATGATTATCTATTAAAAAGATTCATTGATAAACAAAAAATCTCCATACACCAAAATGGTATATTTTTTATTAGTGATTTTAATAAAATCGAATCTAATTGAAAGTAAAACAAACGAAACAGACTGATAATCATAATTATAGGATGTTCCGTTTTGTCTAAATCAGGAATTAATCAGATTCCTCAAATTTTGACCAATGGTAGATATTTTAGAGTAAAAATAATTATCAGAGTTATTGATGATTTTAGTCATTATTTTATGCTCTTGTAGCAAATCCTGCCGGAACAATAATAACCGATAAGGGTCGGTCAATAATATAGAATAATATGTTTTTTCTATGAACAATCAAAATTATTTGATAATTGTTCAAATATATTTGATGGGGATCAGTAAATTTGTTTGATTAAACATTAAATTTATAATCGGTTTTGTATAATTTATATTCATATAATCTTTTTAAAGTCCTTGAAGGAATCTGAATGAAGGAATTGCAGACAATGATAATTGAAGGCTCTTCAAAAACCCCGCAATTTGATCTGAATCAAATAACCGGTGATTTTATTATCTCTGGCAAGTCAATCCCTGAGAATGCTGCTAAAGTATATGAACCTGTTTTAAACTGGATGACAGAATATATTAAAAATGCAAGGCCTACCACCAATATAAGACTTAATCTGGAGTATTTCAATACTGCATCTTCCATTTGGCTTGCTAAATTACTTAAAGTCCTGATCAAGATTAATCAACCTGATTATGTTTTAATCATTCATCTCTATCTTCCTATTGAAGAATTTGAAGAGATGAAAGAATTAGAGGATATTAAGGATGCTTTTGCGCCTATCTCTGATATTTTTATTGGTGCTATTCCAAGTATAAGCCTGAAAATTTACGGCACAACCGAGAGTGGTGAAATAATAAAAGACACTCTGGTTTTATTTTAGAGTTCAATCACAGTTTTTAAAGATTTATTTAAATAATCCGGGATCTGTTGACCGGACATTATTTTTAAAAACCACAACAAAAGCCTGTGGATAACCTGATTTTCTGCATGCATTCTGTAATTCAACTGCAGGTTCCAGCATACTGAATTCTCCAATCGTATATCGATATTCTCCAAGATAATAATATTCGATAGGAGAGTAGACTTTCCCATCAACAGAGATATTGAATTCTTCTTTAGGTTTTACAGTAGAAAGAAACTGGACCTTATAAATTACAATATCAGGATTCTTTTTTTTATTTTCTTCAAGACGCGCTGCTTCAATACTGTCAGCCCTGAGCTTTGCAGCTTTAATTCTCGCAGCCTCAATCCTCTCTGCTTCTTTTTTAGCTGCCATGATACTGTCAGCCCTGAATTTTGCTGTTTTAATTCTCTCTGCTTCAAGTCTTTCAGCTTCTTTTCTATTGACTAACAGGATACTGTCAGCTTTCATTTTAGCTGTCTTTGTCCTTTCTGCCTCAATTCTTTGATTATTTAGCCTGGCATTTTCAATGCTGTCTACCCTGCTTTTCGCTGCTTTAATCCTTTCAGCTTCCATTCTTAATGCTTCAATACTGTCAGCTTTCATCCTTTCCGCCTCAAGTTTTTTAGCAGCTATCCTGATTTCACCAGAATCAATTTCTGCCAGAGCCATTTCATAAAGAACTGAAGGCAGATTCATATTCTCTTTAGTAAGTAATTTCTCATCTAAACTAACTCTGTACAATTGAGTTTCATTATTTCTGTTATTCTTCCTCCTTGTGAAGAATGCCGACTTTTCAAACTTACGGTCAATGGTAAATGCAACTTCATCATTTTTGGTATTGAAGTATTTTGAGAATCTGACCGCGTTATCCCATCCTTTTCCATTGAATTTACTTATAAAAATATCATATCCGCTATTGCCGGGATGTCCGTTAGATGAGAAATACAGATTATTTTCTTTGTCAAGGAAAGGGGAAAGTTCATTTCCTTTAGTATTTACAATAATCCCAAGGTTTTCAGGTTTAGTCCAATTCACGCCTTCTTTCTTCGTAATGAACAAATCCATTCCTCCGGCAGATCCCGGATTATCCGAAGCAAATATCATCAGGCTACCGTCAACCGATACTGCGGGATGTGAGTAAATTGAACCTTCAGTGCAAAAATACAAAGGTTTAGTATCCAGTTTCCAGCTTTTCTTATCATTGCCTGATGATAACAATTCTGCATGATATATTTTCTCCCGGCTGTCTCTTTCAGATTTTCTGGTGAAATACAATGATCTGAAATCATCGATAAATGAAAGTGCTTCACACGGATATGGGAAAGAAACGGTTGGTGAGAAAACCAGATGTTGTCCAAGCGTTGTATCTTTAATAGGAGCATAATATGCCTGAACAGTTCCGAAGGAAAGATGCCCGGATAACATTTTCCCTTCATTTTTTGTCAAGGATAGAAAAACTATTCCATCTCTGTAAAACTGAACTCCTGATGAAGGGGGGAATATGTTCAGAGGAAAGGAGTTGATTCTTACAGGGATGTCGAAACCGACCATATCGTTTCTGATGTCTGATCCGGATTCCATATTTAAGTTATCTTCATAAAGCCCTTTAGTTGCCCATGATGAAAAGAGCTTGATGACCAAATATGCCAGAATTATTGATATGAATAACTTATTCATAATTATAATGCAAACCAGAATTACCAGTGATAATATTTAAGATACAATGATTTAATTGGTGAAAAATTTATTCCCAAAGCAAATTCGACATTTAACGCTTTTTTAAAATAAGGAGCATTCCTGGGAATTTCAAAAAATGTCCCTACATAAAATCTCGGGTATTTGTACTGAAGGAAGAACGAAATGTTATCATAATTATCAAAATATGTACCAAGACAAAAATCCTGCATATAGAATTTCAGCATAGGTTTAAAAATTTCGGTTATCTTTTGAGATCTGGACTCATCTGCATTTAGTATCAGTGATGGTTCCAGTACAAGACCAAGTGATTTATTAAGGAGAATCTTATATCCGGCAATAAAAAAAAATTGCCTTGAAACCGGGATCCTGAAAATTCCAAGAGTGTCAGGATCTTCAGGGTTTCCAAGAAGATTTGTTGCTGAGATCCCTGTAAAAAGTCTAGGGCCATAATAATAAACTCCCACATCCAGATTGGGGTAGAAAGTCTTTTTTTCAGGGATACTTAGTCCGGGATCAGATGAAGTAATAGAATCCATGGTGTTATATACACCTTTTACAGCGGCGCCAAATGATAAAAATGAAAGAAATTGTTTATCAACCGGTATTTGATAAGAACAAACAGCACTGAGGCCTATATTTTGAGAAGGACTCTTTTTTTCATTAAACAGGGATCCCCCTATGCCTAAGCCACGGAATTTTTTAACATTAGGAGACATAAAATAACCAGGTCCCTTTTTTGTCAGTCTGGAATTTACACTTACAATCTGTGAATTGGATTCTTCCTTCCAACCTGTAACGAAATCGATGGAAGAAAAATCCTTACTTCCGGCTATTGCCGGGTTGAAGATAAAAGGGCTAAAAATCCTGTAGGAAACAGGATATAAGGGAGTTTGTTGTCCTACTGCCGGATTGAAATGCAGAATTAGAATCACAAAGAATAAAACACTTTTTACAACAGGTATGTAAAACCTAAAGTCCATAAATTCTTGATGAAACAGATAATAAACCCGGTTATTATTTTTTGAATTTAAGGTAACCAAGAAATCAACTTTTAAAATTAATCTCAATTTAAGATTTTATTTCTTTGTAAACTGACCTGAATGAATAAAAAGAAATAGTACGATTGCTAAAAGGAAAAAACTATTAGCAACATGAAAATATGTTACTGACTCCGTATAGGGAAGGAATCTCCCAAAATATGCTGAAATAAATCCTAAAATGATAAATACTACTCCCATTACAGCAGAAATCCATTTAATCCAGTTTAGTGCTTTTATTAATGCTTTCATAAGTCTAAAATTTAAAATTAATACTTATAAATAACTTATATCAAATATCAATAAAAATATAATACCAATCAATAAATCCTTTAATAATGAATCAAATAAGTGATAATAAAGAATGGAACCTGGAACTTGGGAGCAAAAGCGAGTCATCCTGATCACATTTAGCCAGTTCAGGTACAATTACCATAAATAATTTAGCAACAAGCACTTAATCCCGGCCAAGGATGGTCAATTTATTCCAGCCAAAGGTGGTCAGAGCCACGGGCTTTTCCAATAAGTGCACATTTTAAAAAATATGGGTTTTCTGTATGTTGCTTAAAAGATTAATTAGAGTTTTAAAATAGAGAGAAGACAATAAAGCTGATATAGATGACAATGTTACCTTAGATCTTCACCTTAAAATTGAGAAAAAGCTTAATTCTGGTGAATATGTGTTAGGTGGATACTTCTATAGAAAAGAGGACCCTTGAACGAAGTCGAAGGGCGGCTTTTTTGTTGCTCCGTCAGGGCTCGAACCTGAACTTTTCTGATCCAGAGTCAGACGTGTTGCCAATTACACCACGGAGCAGTTTGAGGTGGTAAAGATAAATGAAATCATGAAAAATCAAAAGAGTTGCTTGTTGCTCGGTCCTCGGTTCTCGATCCCCGGCACTTGGTACTTTAGGATATTGGTTGAACTTGTGGAGATTGCTTCGTCTCGTAAAGCGTGACTCGCAATTATTTTTTCACCTTCGCCCATGTATCTCTAAGCGATACTGTACGGTTAAAGACCAAATGGGATTTAGTGGAATCATAATCGACACAGAAATACCCCAGTCGCTGGAACTGGAACTTGTCAAGAGGCTTTGCTGAAACAAGAGATGGTTCTACCTTGCAGCCCTTTAGTATTTTCAATGAATCGGGATTCAGAAATTTTCTATAGTCATCATCTTTTTGTCCTGAAGGATCTTCATGATCGAATAACCTGTCATATAGTCTCACTTCAGCTTCAACAGCATGCCCGGCCGATACCCAGTGAAGAGTGCCCTTTACCTTCTTTTCGGAAGCGTGACCGCCGCTTTTAGTGGCAGGATCATAAGTACAATATAATTCTTCAACTGTCCCGGTATTTTCGTCCTTCTTATACGACTCGCATTTAATGATATATGCTCCCTTCAGGCGTACTTCAGCTCCCGGGGCAAGGCGGAAAAACTTATGAGGGGGATCCTCCATGAAATCATCCTGCTCAATATATAGTTCCCTGCTGAAAGGGATCTTTCTTTTTCCCATACTCTCATCTTCAGGGTTGTTTATTACCTCAACCTCTTCAACTTTGTCTTCAGGATAATTGATAATAATGACTTTCAGTGGGTTGAGCACCCCGAATACCCTCGGTGCTCTTATGTTAAGATCCTCACGGACAGCATGTTCCAGCAGAGAGACATCATTGATGGCTTCCACTTTAGTATATCCTATAAGGTCAATAAATCTCTTTATTGACTCCGGTGTATAACCTCTTCTCCTCAGCCCGCACAATGTAGGCATCCTGGGATCATCCCATCCGCTCACCTTGCATTCCTGCACAAGCTCCAGCAGTTTCCTCTTGCTCATCATGGTATAAGTGAGGTTGAGGCGGTTGAATTCAATTTGCCGAGGTCTGTATTCCGATGTCTTAAGCTGATCAACCAGCCAGTCATAAAGCGGCCTGTGTACTTCGAATTCAAGGGTGCAGAGGGAATGGGTTATTCCCTCAAAATAGTCGCATTGCCCGTGTGCAAAATCATACATCGGGTAAACATTCCATTTATTTCCTGTACGGTGATGGGAAGCTTTAATGATCCTGTAAATTATAGGATCGCGCATATGCATATTACGTGAGGCCATATCTATTCTGGCCCTGAGAACCCTGCTTCCTTCAGCGAATTCACCTTCATTCATCCTGTAGAACAGGTCGAGACTCTCTTTTGCAGGCCGGTTGCGGAAAGGACTTTCAATGCCCGGTCGTGTGGGTGTCCCTTTCTGAGCCGAAATCACATCGGCAGGCTGATCATCAACATAGGCAAGTCCTCTGTTTATAAGGTCAACAGCAAAGTCAAACAGCTGACCGAAATAATCGGATGCATAAAACTCACGATCTTCCCAGTCGAAACCAAGCCAGTGAATGTCTTCCTTTATTGAATCAATATATTCAGTCTCCTCTTTAACAGGATTGGTGTCATCAAAGCGAAGGTTGCATTTACCTCCATATTTAGCTGCCATGCCGAAATCGAGACAAATAGCTTTTGCATGTCCTATATGCAGATATCCATTTGGTTCCGGAGGGAAGCGGGTATGGATTCTTCTGTTGTTTTTGCCCGCTTTAAGATCTTCAATGATAAACTGTTCAATAAAGCTTACCGGTGGTTTCGATTCTTCTTTTTCCCTTGTGGCCTCTTCACTCATCAGTCATTATTTTAAGACTACAAAAATAGGATGAATTTAAGTTTGTACATTCAAAAGGCATTGATATTTTCAGCGGATTGCTGAAATGGCTAATAATTTAACTGCCATGCTATACCAAAATAAATTGTTCTTAGTTCAAAATTGTCAAGATGAGTTTCAGTATAGTCAGAGTTGTATAAAACTCTGCTTTCGTTTTTCGTATTCAGGATATTGTTTAAAGAAGCAAAAGTTATGAGAGCAGTTTTATTGAATTTAAAATATCTGCTTATGCTTACATCTATCCTGTTATAAGCTCTGTACCGGCTGCTGTTTATGTCGTTGCTGAATATCGGCTGATAAAAATTGATCTGATTATTAAAAAATGAAAATGCAACAGGAGTATAATAGTCTCCTGGTCTTCCAAGATATGCAAGTGTAAGAGAAAATAGTTTTGGATTAATATAATTCAAAGAAGTTTTTATAAAGTAATTATAGTCTTTTTCTCCTTTAAAGCTGGTATTATTTATCTTGCCTGTTTGATTTATAAATGTGTTTGAAAAAGTCAGCTTGAAATATTTTCTAAAACTTTGTTCATAAAAAAGTTCTATTCCAAAAGTGCTTTGATTGTCTACCGAATAGAAAAAATTAATTATTTGCTCCCCTTTTTCGTTTTTGTAGTATGTTGCAGCCGTCAGGGATGTATTCTTATATTGAAAAGAATAATCTAATGCAAACTGACAGCTTGACAGCAAAATAAATTTCTTTGAATAATAGTTTGGTGTTGAATAATTATGATATTTTCCTCCGCTCAGCAAAAATGATTGATTTTTGTTTATCCTGTATTTTAATCCCATTTGTGAACTCAAATAAAATGATTGACTATTTAAAGGGATATTACTTCTCATACCGGAAGAAAGAGTCCACTTGTCGTTAATATTCCAGTTAAAATATAAATAAGCTTCCAGAATATTGTTAAAAATGGTGGTATCTGCATGGTAATTTGGTGATTCTGGTGATAGAGCATAATAGTAAACCGGAATACTGTCACTAAACTCACTCCTCTGGTAATCGTGTGAAACGCCGGATTGCAGCGTAATATTTTTTGACAGGAACCATTTGTAATCGGCAGAGGTAAAAATCTGATTTGTTCTATTGTCAGAAACAATGTCCCCAAAACTAAACTTCTTCAGAGAATTGTCAATTCCGCTGTTAAAACTTAAAACGCCATTTTCAGTATTATATTTTAGATTATTGACTGTAAAAATTCTTGTTTTTTCTGATAATGATTTTCCCGAATAAGTAAATTCCTCAACATTGACATCGTAACCTTCATGAATAAAATAGTTAAAAGAATTAAATGATAGCCTTTTCCTAATATTACTATGGAAATTTACCCCCAGATCTTTAGTAAAAAAGCTGTTAAGTATTTTCATACTGGCTTTATTAAATCCAATAAAGACATCTGAAAATTGTGAGTTTCCAAATACCTGAATAAATGATTTGTTTTTGATTTTCTGAGACAGGAAAGCACCCACACTTGCCAGGGATAATGATAACTGTAACTGGTTAACAGGTAAATCATTTATGGTCTCTATTTCTATCAGACCGGCACTTGTATTGCCATAGATCAGAGGTGGATTGCTTGCATATACATATTGCTTATTAATAATTTCAGGATTGAGAATGCTGAAATTTCCTATTCCGTTAATCTGGCTGTTTCTTACCGGGTTGTAAACAGGAACATTATTTAAAATTACTCTTGTTCTGTCAGCCGAGCTTCCCCTTAAGGAAGGATTAGCCGATTCATCTGTTGTTGTGGATGCAGGCAAAGATGTAATGGCCTTTAAGGGATCGCCCTGGGAAACAGGATTAAGGTAAATGTTTAGCTTGCCCAGTTTTACAACTGAGAATTTCTCTGAAATAGGATCACGGGCCGTAATAAAAACTTCTGCCAGAGTATGGCTGTCTTCTTTTAAAACAACATTTAAAAATTCATTTATCGAAACTGAATACAGCGGTATTTTTGTTGTATTGTAGCCAATAAAAGATACGATCAATGTATCTGTTCTGTTGTTGATTGATAAGCTGAAATTGCCGTCAAGATCTGTGACAATTCCTTTTTGCGGATTGTTCTTCAGATAAACGTTGGCGGCAAATACAGCATTATCATTACTATCTTTAACAACACCTTTTAACAGAGATTGGGAGAAAACAGGAACAGAAATGAAAAACGATAATATTAAAATACAGTATTTCATTTATTTCCCGGCTAATCTGGATGATAACTGGTTTATCTGGTAACTTGTTGGGAATGCCGCAATACCTTCCTGAAAATATTTTTTTGCCAGATCCCATTTTTCATTTTGAATATATAAGGATATCAACAGTACATAAGATTCTTCTTTTCCCCAGGATGGTAAATAGCCGTTTTGTATCCTTTGTGCAGGTAATGAAATTGCTTTCAGTAAATATTTTTCAGCTTTTTTCCCTCCTCCGTATTGTTCCGGAGTATAAAAATCACTGCTGGCAGACACATACCAGGCCCTCAGGTTTGATGAATCGAGAGATATTGCACTATTAACGCTTTTATTAATATCTTCTGAAATATACATCGCATTAGAATTATCGAATTGGATACTAAAACTTTGGAGCATTGCTAATAAAGCATAGTCTTCAGAGTTTTTCTTTTCAATAGACTTCATCAACTCTATCCCTTTATTGATTTCATTTTCAGCTGACCTGGTATCTCCTTTTGAGAGATAATTAATAGAGGAATAGAACTGCAAATAGGAACGCCAGTAAAGGATCAGATTCTGATTCTTTGTCTTGTAAAGGGTCTCTAACTGAATACTCAGTTCATTCAGAGCATTATTCTTTTGAGATATACGATCCTTCACAAAGGCATTATAAATTTTACTCTGAATATCGACTAACAATGAATCAGATTGAAAATTATCAGATTGGGCCAGGCAGTTGGAAATCTCTGTTTTATTTATCGGGCTTATGTTGAAATTGTCAGGAATATTATTGACTTCGTCGAGGGCTTCGCCGTTCACAGAAAACAATAAAATAATTAGTAAATGTGTCATAGCTTGATTTTTAAATTTTATAGATTTTAATTTTTATTTATCGTGAGAATACCTTTGATTATTCCTGTTTTTCAGGGCTCAGATAATCTTTAAGATCATGGACATATTCAGCGAACTTTTGTCTGCCGAGTTTAGTAATGCTGCAGAGAGTTTGCGGATAGTTATTCCTGAATTTTTTTGTAACTTCAATATATCCTGCCTCCTTAAGCTTAGTTATCTGGATGCTCAGGTTACCTGCTGTTGCCCCGGTTTTATCCTGCAGGTATTTAAATTCGGCCGTTTCCACTCCTATCAGCAGGGAAATCACAGCAAGCCGGAGCTGGGAGTGGAGAACAGGGTCGAGATTCTTAAACTGTGTCATAGTCATACCTCTTTTTTAACATATAACCTGGGATGAGATAACCTGTAAGCATTGCAACAGGTACTGCCAGCGGAGCGATTTCAGGACCTCCGAAGTGAGCAACAAGTGCCAGGATCAGAAAAGTTGCTGCACCAATAATCAGCGGACGAAATTTCAGAATGCAGCCTGAAAACAAGGTTGGCATTGCAGCCAGGGTTAGTATTAAAGGGGCAATTGACTGCATGCTTCTCCATTCAATAATGAATAAGAACAGTGCTGAAAACATAAATCCGATCCAGCACCAAACATAAAGCATTGTAGCATATGTCCATGCTCTTTCTTTGCGGCCTTTAATAAATCCGTAAGCCAATGAGACAATAACTCCGGGAATTACAAAATACCAGACATACCATGGGGATGCAAATTCAGTAAACTTCCAAAGTAAGTAATCTGAAAGACTGCAGAAAAAGATCAGCCATCCCCATAAGAGAAGATGAAAACTACTCTGACGAATATTCGTTTTTGTCTTATTGATCATGTCGGTTATGATCTTCAGGCTTTCTTCGCCTGTCATCAATTTTTCATTGTTTTCCATAATAATGTTTACTTTTATAAGTGAATGATTAAATACTATAAATATATTGCAAATATAAAGTAGTTTATTATATAAACCTAATATTTTTGCAATTATTTTGAGATTAATATTAGAATAATTGATAATCATGCATGTAGACACGTCCCATGGGACGTGTCTACTACCAGAATATTCATCAAATAGTATTATATGGGACTTATTCAAATTGAAGGAATGGAATTTTACGCTTTCCACGGTCATTTCAAAGAGGAGCAGATAGTCGGTAACAAGTTTCTGATTGATGTGACAATTGAAACGGATCTGGAGAAACCGATGGAAAGTGATAATTTAAAAGATGCAGTCAATTATCAGCTTGCATATGAAGTGGTGAAGCAGGAGATGCAGAAGAAATCTCATCTGCTCGAACATATTGCCGGGAGGATTCTTAATGCGCTTTATACTGAGATTGAGGGAATAAAGAAGGCAACAGTGAAAGTCTCAAAAATGAATCCTCCGGTTGGCGGGAGGGCAAATTCGGTAAGTGTAATTGTTAGCAGGTAAAAAATCCCCCACCGCTTGCAGTGGAGGATGGGTTTAAGAATCAGAGGCACATAGAATTCCTTTCTTATATTGCATTTTTTATTATTTTTGCAATCCAAACTATAAGGTACTCCTACGCTAAAGCTATGACACACAAGGTCGGTTGGCCGAGTGGCTAGGCATCGGTCTGCAAAACCGGGTACGGCGGTTCGAATCCGCCACCGACCTCTAATAATCCGGGATACATACTATCCCGGATTTTTGTTCCGTGGCAATCATCTACTGTAATATCTGAAACGTCACCGGAACCATAAACCATACAGGTGCCGGAACACCATTCTGCTTCCCTGGTTTAAATTTTGGAAGAGTGCCGACAACTCTTACAGCCTCCTGGTTGAGTAATGGATCTACACCCTTGAGTAATTCAATCCTTCCGACAGATCCGTCGGGTTGCACAACAAATTTCAGTATTACCCTCCCCTGGATGTTATTATCCAGCGCTTCTCTGGGGTAGACAATGTTCTTTGCAATAAGATTGAGAAGAACTGCATTTCCGCCGGGAAATTCGACTGGCTCTTCCACGACAATAAAAGGTTCCGGTTCAGTATCAGATATTTCTACCGGTGCTTCAACAACTTCCAATACGTCGTTAACATCACCATTGGTTGTATTTGTAATGATCTCTTCGGTTATCGGTAAAAAAGAGGTCACTTCGGCAGTATCTGTAACAACATCGGGGACAACATTCTGAACGGCTCTGGTTAATTCTGGCGGTGGTTTGACTTCTGGCGGCGGCTGGACGAGTGAAGGATCATAATCATCAATAATGGCTATCACAATTGTTTCTGTGCCGGAGGAAGCAGTTCCCTCTTCAGTTGTAAGAAAACTCACAATTACAAGAGCAATGCATAATGTCAGGGAAGTAAGAATAGAGATGCTTGTTACTGATTTGTAGCGTTTCCGGAGGTCGTATGCTCCGTATTCCTTGTTACGGTTCTCGAAGATGATCTCATCAAACCCGGGAACCTTATCTTTTTTCCTCTTCATCACACTAGTTTTTAAACGTTTAACATGCACAGGCAATCGTTTTTCCAACTATGTCCTGAAAGAGGTGTTTCTCAATTAATTAGCAGCAAAAAGAGTGCCGGGATTATCATACATATCATTATTTACCGTTTGCCTATCAAAACCTTACGTTCGTCGAAATAGTTGTAGAAACGTGCCATGGCACGTTTCTACAACTATTTGATAATTAAATCAATTTTCGTAATTTAACCGTGTTATTTCAGGTTCGGAAAGGCTGAATTCTTTAACTAATATACCAAAATGAAACGTTTCATTTCTTTGGCTGTTTTTCTTATTTCTTATCTGTCCATTTATGCCCAGGATGAAGTAAAAATATCCCCTCCGGAGGTTTCTTTCATGAATGATATCCTGACGATCAGATATGATATTACTGGCTGTGGTACAAGAGATTATGTTGACATTGAACTTGTTATACTCAATTCAAAAGGTAACAGGATCAAACAGGCTTATATAACAGGCGATCTTGGATCAAAGGTCAGCTGCGGATTCGGGAAGAAGATTGAATGGAACATGGTTAAAGACTCGGTTCTTATTGATGAAGAAATTGAAGTGCAATTAAAAGGTACTCCTCATATTCCGGAGATACCGCTCTATACACAACCTATTACAAAAAGAGTTTCAAGAGGAAATGTTATAATTTCATCATTTTTTATTCCGGGACTCGGACAGATGAAAGCCTCCGGCAAAGGTGCATATCTTATTTTCAGTGGAGTTGTATACGGGGCAATGGGAGCTTCAATTTATTACAATTCGAAGTCAAATAAGTATTACGACGATTACCTGATTGCCTCCGGAACTGAAAGAGACGAACTTTATGATAAATCTGTAAGTACATTCAATATCTCACAGAGCCTGCTCTATTTAGAAGCAGGAGCCAATCTGGTTAATTTAGTCTGGTCGGCAGTGATCCCTATAAAGGAGAACACAAAACGAAGAATGGAATTAAGTATTGGATCAACACCGCAACAAGGCGGTTATTTATTAACTGCAAAATGGTCATTTTAAATCAGTATGAGATGAAAAAGTCAGCAGTAAAACTAGCAATACTGGTATTCAGCATGGTACTTACATTGCCGGTTCTGAATGCACAGGAGATAAAAAGCGAGAAAGTAAAGATCCATGTTAACACAAAAACTATGGATAAAGAGCCCGCTTCTGATATTCAGTTGCTTGAGCCCCGTGATCTTAAACTGGGAGAGACATTCCTGACCAACCTGCAATCGATTCCATTGGTGGTGAAACTTGCCAATCCTGCTGAGGGACTGAAGGTTATGGTCAATAATGTTGAAATTAAACCAACTGCAAACGGAGATATTTTTACCCATACGTATAATCTGGTTGAAGGCACCAACTCTCTGTATGTTTCTCTTATTAAGGATGGGAAAGAGTTAAAGGAGCTTGCCTTTACTGTATTATATACTGAGCCGGTGAAGAACCTTTCACCATTTGCCACACCCGACGGGAAATATTATGCACTCATCATTGCAAACAATACATACGGCGAAAATTCCGGTATGATGAGCCTTAAAAGGCCTATTGCCGATGCTACTGACCTGAAAGAGGTGCTTGCAACAAGATATACATTCGACTGGAATAATATTATGACACTCTATGACAGGAGCAAAATGGATGTTGAAGTATCGTTAGATGAACTCCAGAAAAGGGTACGTCCTGAAGATAACCTGCTTATCTTTTATGCCGGTCACGGGAAAATGGATATGGAAGCAGATATCGGTTACTGGATGCTCTCCGACGCCACCAGGTCGAGGTATACCTGGCTGAGCAACAGTACTATAACCGACTTTATAAAATCATGCAAGGCCAGGCATGTACTGCTGATAGCGGATGCATGTTATGCAGGCTCCATATACAGCTCGAGGGGAATGATGGATAATGCTTCAATGGCAATACAGGACCTTATTAAATCGAAGAGCAGAAAAGCAATAACCAGCGGTGGTACGACGGAAGTGACTGATGAAAGCAAGTTTGCCGAGATACTTGTGGAGCAGCTAAAAACAAATACCGACCAGTTTCTGCCTTCATTGCAGTTGTACAACCTGCTTCAGAGACCGGTCCTTGCCAACAGTCTGACCTCTCCGCGATGGGGCCCTATAAACAATGTTGGTGACGACAACGGGGATTTTGTGTTTATTCTGAAACAGTAGTTAAAAGTTTATAAAGTCGAAAGTTCATAAAGTCGTGAGTTCATAAAGTTTATAAAGTCGAAAGTCCGTAAAGTCAAAAGTCGGAATACATGAAGAAACATTTTTGTGCGAGTGTTTTAAGGATTCTGGTTTTTTCAGGAATAATTATAACCGCTCTAATTACCTGTGAAAAACCTGAAAGAGTTGTCGAATTTACAACCCTGGAAGCCCAGGCAGGTGATATATCATATACAACTGCAACACTTAAGGGGGAAATTACCGATGCAGGTTCAAAACCAATGGAAGATCATGGTATCCTGGTATCCCCGGATCCCAATCCCCGGGTCGGAAATGCAACGGTCAAATCACTCGGCTCCCGTACAACAAAGGGCATCTTCTCAGCAAATATAACAGAGCTCACAAAGAATACAACCTATTATTTCAGATCGTATGTCACCATCGAAGGAGTTGATGCTTATGCGGATAAAATATGCAGTTT
>Ga0307419_10000624_pt1 | contig 18038 bp, 18 predicted proteins | sample SalMarWE160230MG_2_FD_202512 | JGI IMG/M metagenome (GOLD analysis project Ga0307419, IMG submission 202512) | Salt marsh sediment microbial communities from the Plum Island Ecosystem LTER, Massachusetts, United States - WE1602-30 | ecosystem: Environmental > Aquatic > Marine > Intertidal zone... | reverse complement strand
GCAGCATGGCTAAAACCTGTTGACCAGAGCCCGTGATCCACAAACGGCGAAAGGGGTTTTCGAAGAAAACAACCAGGGAGAGGAAGAAGAGCAGTGTGACCATGGTGACAAATATGACCCACGGCAGGAACTCGCGGTCCCGATCCCATTTGCGAACACTTACCACAAATGCGCAAGCCGCCATCATCCAGGTCCAAAACAACAGGGAACCCGCCTGCCCTCCCCACAGCGCGGTTATTTTGAGGTACATCGGCATGGCGTTGCTTGTAACCGATGCCACGTATTGAATCTGATACTGACCATCGACAAGCAGCCAGATCAGCGCCAGCGTCGGCAGTGTGATCAGCGGCCAAGCCAGCAGCATGCCATGTCGGGCGCTCTCAACGTAACTCGGCCTATCATTTCGGGCACCATAGAACGCCGCAACAGCGCTGTACAGCGCCGTCAACAACGCAAGGATGAGAGAAATAAAGCCGATATCCGCAATCAAATCGCCCTCCGCACTATACCCGCACACATCGAATGATCGATGCGCTGTTTATACTTCACATCAACCCATGCGTCGCAGCCTGAAGAAGAGAACTTTGCATACCCCTGTGCCCGGGATTCATTCTTCTTCGGCTTGAAGCGGCAACTCGTCTTCATAACGCGTCGGGCATTTGAGTAGCAGTTCATCCGCATAGAAAACACCATCATCGCCGATTTGGCCGGTGATGATCGCTTGCGCCTCGTGACGCAGCAAATCGGGCTTCGGCCCAATATACTCCACCTGAAGACGAGATGCTGTCGGATCATTGACCGCGCGATAAAGCACTTCTGACAGTCCGCCAGCCTGTTCGATGACATTCATATCTGCCGGGATATTGACCAATGTAAAGCGTAAAGTTAACGCCTCAGAATCGTAGTAGATCGTTTCTCCGTCGACGGCACCCGAGATTTTTAGATTGCGGGCTCGAACTTCCTCCCCCCTGGCGAGCAGTTCATCGATCGTGAGATAGTATTGCGCAGCTGTAGCGGTGGAAGATACGATCAAATAAATCAACGCCCCCAGGATCATCAATCCGCCGATGAATAACTTTCCCCGGCCTATAGACCCCTCATCCATATTGCCTTTTGTAGCACACGTCATGCAAATCGCCTCCCCAAGAATAAATGCTTCAGGAAACACGCATCTACTCGATAGAGCATCAATCTCGTCTCAATCCCACCACGGTCACAAACACTATCACGTGAGTATCTTCACACAAACACATTAATACAACATGAAAGCACTGATTGCTTAATTATAGGCTTCTCATTGGAAGGAAAACCTGCGAACGGGGAAAAATGATCGTGAGAAAATTGGCGCCGCAAAAAGCCCAGCGCGATTAACCACTATCCCCGTCGCAATTTTGTGCCGCAGTTCCGGCAGAAGTTATCATCGCGATGTGCACGCGTGCCGCAATAATGACAGAACCGTTCCGCCCGAGTGGTTTGACCGGGTTCTGCTTCGTTATTCTTTTGTTCTTTTTCCCCGAACCAACTGCCGCTCCCCATTCCAGGGTGTAGACGAGACCAGAAGATGAATCCGAAAATGAGTATCAAGGCACCAAATCCACCGATCACATACGGCAGCCAGGCACTCACATCCGGTGTACTGCCTTGCGTTTCCTCGGGCCTGATAATCGTCGCCGGATTGGTAAGTTGTCCGATGGTATTGGTGTAGGAAACATCAACCTGAATGCTTTGCGAAGTTGTTAATGCCCCAAAATCAACAACGTGATATTTCAAACCTCCATCTTCAACGATATCCGCTGCGCCTGATACATGCATCGACTCGGCAGTCTTGGGTTGTTGTACCTTGCAGCGAAACGATCCGATTTCGAAACCGCCCAACCATTGAAACGTGTAGCTGCGCTCGCTGCCTTCCAATGTGAGCGCGTCGTAATATTCCAGCCAAATACCCGATGTATCTGTCTCTATTACAATCCTGATCCACTCACCATCTTCCACACTACTCCATCGAACCTGATCATTCGGCCCAGTGTTGGGATCCCATTTCGCAACAGCCGACGGGCCTCCCACACGTCTCGGAATGGAAAGTTCGACCGTCGTTGGCAGTAGGACGTCGTCCGCCAATTGTAGTCGCAGGATAACGAGCATCTCGAGTCGATCATACTCCGGCCATAAATCTATCTCGAGTCGCTCAACACGCGGCACGTCTTGGGCCAATATCGAGGAAGGTATGAGGTATGAAGCAATGAAGAGTATAAAAAAAACACGCTTTCGCATGGAAACCCGGATGAGTTGCTTGATAGTTAACACTTAATCCACCTGCAAACGGCGTATCTGCACCGAAACCTGGCCTGCGTTTCCTGTCATGCAATCACTCCTTGTGGCGATATTTCAAAAGGTAGACTTGTAACCGAGATACGTGGGATGCAGTCAATGCCACGTGCACATGCAGCAATTATATTATTAGCACACGCCCAGCGATGTGTCAATTTTGACCACCCACCCATGCCTCCTGGTGATGATGCGGCGAAAAACGCCTTCAGTTGTACAATCCATCCTGTGATCCTGAACTGAACGTGTATAATGATAGCCATGAATTCCACCCAACTTAAACCACCAAAACTCGTCGCGGACAACGATTCTCTCCGTTCGATGTTGAAATCACTCGGCAGACAACCTCTTGTCGCTGTAGATACCGAATCGAACAGCATGTACGCATATCAGGAGCAAGTCTGCCTGATCCAATTCTCGATACCGGACCAGGACTACCTGGTCGATCCTCTGGCATTCTCGTCGTTAAGCGATCTGGGTCCACTTTTCTCCGATCCCCAAATCGAGAAAATCTTCCACAGTGCGGAATACGACATCATGTGTTTGAAACGTGATTTTGGATTCACATTTCACAATTTGTTCGACACACGCATCGCCAGCCGCACATTGGGCAGAAAACAAAGCGGGCTGCGCGATCTGATCGCTGCGGAGTTCAATACTGAGATTGATAAACGCTATCAACGATCCAACTGGGGAAAAAGACCGCTTCCAGATCAATGGCTCGCATACGCCAGGCTGGATACATACTACCTTATCCCGCTGCGCCATCGTTTCTATGCAGCGCTCCATGAAGCAGGACGGTTGGAAGAAGCACTCGAAGCTTCCGAATACATCACCCGGATACAACCCCACCATAACGGCTTTGATCCCAATGGCTTCTGGCGAATCCGCAACGCACGCGAACTTGCACCACAGCAATTGGCTATGCTCCGTCGTCTTTATCTCTACCGGGACTCACAAGCCAAACGCATGGACCGGCCTCCGTTCAAAGTAATGGGTGATCGAACCCTGCACGACCTGGCTGCTGCGGCGCCCGATCGGATCGAGGCGTTGGGCGAGATCCACGGCATGACTCCCGGGCAGATCCGCCGACTTGGCGAAGGAATCCTCGAAGCCATCCGCCAAGGAAAAAGAGACCCGATTCCGCGTCGTCCCCGAAGCAATCACATAGACGATGATATCCTCGAAAGATATGAAGCACTTCACGACTGGCGCAAGCGGACAGCCCGAGCGAAAAAAGTCGATTCGGACATCATCCTGCCGCGTGAGGTGCTTATGGACATTGCCGAATCCACTCCGCGCAGCATGGATGCGCTGCGACAGGTGATGTCTCCGCTTATGCATCGAGCGGAGAACTTTGGAGAAATGATCCTCCAGGTCCTATGGGGAGACAATAACATTCACGAATGAGGCAAGCATGAAAATTACATTCCACGGCGCCGCACAAACGGTTACCGGTTCCCGACACTTAATCAGTCTTAACAAGCATAGATTGCTGCTTGATTGCGGACTTTACCAGGGTCGCCGCAAACAAACGTACGAACGGAATCTCAATTTTCCATTCAATCCCAAGAAGATCGACTCCGTGATCCTCTCCCATGCGCATATCGATCACAGCGGGAATTTACCCAACCTGGTCCGTCAGGGCTATGAAGGTCCAATCGATGCGACACAGGCGACCATTCATCTTACCGACATCATGACCCGCGATTCCGGCCACATTCAAGAGGCGGACGCGGAATTTGTCAACAAGAAACGCGAACGCCGCGGAGAGCCCCCAGTCGAACCACTCTATACCATCGCCGATGCCGAAAAGGCGGCTCAGTTCCTGAGTCCAAAAAGCTACGACGAACTCTTCGAACCGATTCCGGGCGCACGAGCAACTTTGCTTGAAGCGGGGCACATCCTCGGATCGGCCGGGATCATTCTCGATTTGGAAGAAAACCATCGCACGGTTCGGTTGATGTTTTCGGGGGACATCGGCCGCTTCGATCTTCCCATTCTGCGGGATCCCGTCCTGCCTCCCGAGGACATCGATTACCTGATAATGGAATGCACCTACGGAAACCGTTCCCACAATCCACCGTCGCAAGCCTACGATGCCTTACAGGACGTAGTTACACGCACCGTCAATCGCGGCGGCAAGATCATCATCCCTTCATTCGCAGTCGGTCGCACGCAAACACTGGTGTACTACCTTCACCGCATGATCAACCACGGAGATATCCCTCGCGTGCCGGTATTCGTGGACAGCCCGCTTGCCATCAATGTCACCGAGATCACCCGCGCTCACCCCGAATGTTACGACAAGAAGATATTAAAATTCATCCGCGAAAACACCAACGGCTCGGCTTTCGGCTTCGATCTTCTCACCTACACCCGCTCCGTGGAAGAAAGCAAAGCGATCAACACACTCGACGGGCCTGCAGTGATCATTTCCGCTTCCGGCATGGCGGAAGTGGGACGTATCCTGCATCACCTGCGAAACAACATCGAAGATCCTAAAAACACCATCCTGATCACCTCATGGATGGCACCGCACACACTCGGCCGCAGATTGGTCGAAGGGGTGAAAAAAATCAAGATCTTCGGTGAACCCCACACCGTCCGCTCCGAAGTGGCCACGATCAACGGCCTGTCTGCACACGCGGGACGGGAGCTCCTGTTGGAATATGCCCTGAAAGCGAAAGAGAACTTGAAAGGTATTTTCCTGGTCCACGGCGAGCAAGAATCCGCCGATGCTCTGATGGAAAGTATCAAAGCACAAGGATTCGAGAAGGTACATTACCCCGAATTGGGTAGAGAAGTGGAAATATAGACCAGCCCGCGCTATAATCGCATCACGGTACATGGAGAGGTGCCGGAGTGGTTGAACGGGGCGGTCTCGAAAACCGTTGTGGTCCTTACGGACCACCGTGGGTTCGAATCCCACCCTCTCCGCCAGAATCGAAATTTTCCGGAGGCGATACGCCTCCGGATTTTCGTTACTCCTATGGGGATTTCGGCTTCGAAATGAATTCGCCAGCGAGCGATGGACGAAGCATCAGGTATTAGCCAGGGATCTCAAGCGCTTCCAGCCGCTCCAAACTCGCCTTCAAAACATCGAAACCGCCTTGCCAAAAGGCCGGCGAGCGAATGTTGAAGCCTGCTTTGGTTAGAATTTGCTCGGGTGATTCCGAGCCGCCAGCAGCTAGAAGCTCCAGATAGCCAGGTTTGAAGGCATCTCCCTGCTCCAGGAATCGCTGATAGAGCGAAAGCACGAGCAGTTGTCCAAATGAATAGGCATAAACATAAAACGGTGCAAAATAAAAATGGGGGATCGCCACCCACTCCACTCGAAAATCTTCAGTCAGATCGAGCGAATCACCAAATTGATCCTTCAAATTCTCCAGGTAGAGATCCGATAGCTCGTCAACTTGAGCGCCGCTGGTGATTTGTTCGTGGGCCGCCCGTTCAAACATGGCGAAATACGCCTGACGCATGATCGTGGCATAGGCGTCATCCATCTGGCGGAAAAGCAGGTCGCGCTGCACTTCCTCGTCGGGATCCGTGGCAAGCAGCTTGTCGATAAGCAGCATCTCACCGAATGTCGAAGCCGTTTCTGCAAGCGGAAGGGATGAATGCTGCGTCAGCGCGGTGTGATGGTCGGCCAGGAGCGAATGGACGGCATGCCCCATCTCATGGGCCATCGTGGCCACATCTTCCGGTTTGCCTTGAAACGATTGCAGTACCCACGGTGTGAGATCAGGTGTCACAGTGGCGCAAAACGCGCCGCTGCGTTTTCCCTTTCGCACTTCGCTGTCGTAATGCCCTGCATGGAAAACCTTCTGTGCAAGTTCTGCCATTCGAGGGTCGAACTCCGCAAAGCTCCCCAAGACCATATCGACAGCCTGGTCGAAATCGTAGACCTTCTCGGTCTTGACGACGGGTGCATAGATGTCGTATCGGCGCAGGCTATCCATCCCGATCCATTTTGCCTTCAGTTTGAAAAATCGATGGAACAAGGTCACATTTTTCTTGCAAACTTCGAGCAGCGTATCAACTACTTCATCGGTAACGTCGTTGGCAATATTACGAACAGAGATCGGCGAAACATAGCCGCGCAGTCCCATGCCTTCGCTGCGCCAGTCGCGGGAGATGAATTGATAAATCTGGCCCAGGATGACTGCATCACGGTTGTATACTTCACTAAAGGACTGATAAGCCGCTTTTCGCAGATCCGCATCCGTACTTCGCCAGAACACCTGTAATTCGCCCCGTGTGAATTCCTTTTGTTCACCATTAACTTCCAATGGAAATGTATAGCGATTGGTGATCGACTGATAAAGCGTAACCAGCGCATGGGGGCCATTGACGTCCTTAACGTTGATGATCTTCTCCTCTGCTTCCGTCAACGTGTATGGTTTCTTCAACCGCAGCGCCTCCAGCCAATAGCAGTAATCTCCGGCGAAATCCAACAACCGCTGCGCCGCTGTAGCCTCCAATCCCTTCCACCACAGGGTAAAAAACATCATACGGTTATCCACATCGGCAGACAATTGCTGCATCTGTGCTTGAAATGTTTGTGCCGCCTGGTCCTGTGTGTCCTCGGAAAATCGTAAAGACCCATAGGCGCCCAGACGAGATAGTATCCTTACTGCATTTTCATAATCCTCGATGATTGCGAGGAAGACTTTATCATCCAGGTCCGGACTCAATTGATCTCGATATCCCTCAAATTCTTTCAGGATCGTTTCAAGACTTTGCCGGGCTTTCTGAACTTCGGGCGAATCGATCGAAGCATACAAATCCGCCAGACTCCAACGTCCTTGTTTATACGCCTTCGCACTCATTTTTACTCCTCGCCAAACGAAATTAATCGCGGTTAGTTATCTACATATTGTAACTACAAGGACAGGGAATGTGGATAAACGCGCAGAATAACCTGCTACACATTAAAGCGAATATAGATCACATCTCCGTCTTCAACGATGTATTCTTTCCCTTCCAGGCGCAGCTTTCCCTCAGCTCTTGCAGGTGCCAAACCGCCCAATTCGATTAACGATTTCCAGGCGATTACTTCTGCGCGAATAAAGCCGCGTGCCAAATCCGAGTGGATCGCCCCCGCCGCATCGAGCACACTGCTGCCGCGTTCCAGGGTCCAGGCGCGCGCCTCGCTTTCATTGACGGTAAAAAACGACAGCAAATCGAGCAAATCGAACGAGGCACGCACGATCCCCTTTCGTCCAGACTCCTGAATCCCATACTCGGCGAGAAATTCCTGCGCTTCTTCGGCAGTCAGCTGCGCAATTTCCATTTCCAACTTTCCGTACAGCTGCATCACATGCATCCGGTCAGAATGCTGCTCGATCATAAGAACATCCTGCCCTTCAGCTTGATTGACCACGATCAGAACCGGCTTTACCGAAAGCAATCCATAGCCCGATAATGCCTCCTTCTCTTCCGGTTTGATATTTTGCTCGCGCAATGGCGTGCCATCTTCGAGGGCGGCGGCGATACGTTCGAACAGCGCAATTTCACGACCGACGATTGCTCGATCGCGCCTTCCTTTTTGTCGCTCTTCCGCAAGGCGTTCGAGACGTCGTTCGACCATCAACATATCGTGTAAAAGGAATTCCGTCTCCAGTGTGGTGATATCGCGTTCGGGATCGATGCTCCCCGCCGGATGCGGAGCAGACGGATCGTCGAACGCCCGAACGACATGAAGTAGACCATCCACATGTTCCAGCTGGTTAACCACCTGACCGGGGAGCTCGGCAGCCCGTGCTTCCCCCTGAAAACCACCCACATCCGCATATACGATTTTGGTATAGGTCTTCTTGCGGGGATGGAGAAGGGCACTCAAACGATCGAGTCGGGGATCAGGCACATCGACGGTGGCGGTATGAACCTCGAACCTCGTCGAAGCGCCCGATGGCCCGAACGGAAGATCCGCACCGGTCAGCATGTTGTAAATCGTCGTCTTTCCACTCGACGGTAATCCCACAATCCCAAGTTGAATCACTTTGTTTCCCCTCGCATGCATATGGATTTCACATCACACATATTCCGATCATCCATGACATTATTTGGGCAAAGGCATATGAAAGGGATATCCGCTGTGCCGTAGAAACCCCGACTGGCAGCTTGTTGCGACGAAAGCTTGACCGTCCGCCAGCGTTTGAATATACTAGCCTTACGCCGAAGTGGCGGAACTGGCAGACGCGCGCGACTCAAACTCGCGTTCCTTCGGGATTGTGGGTTCGATTCCCACCTTCGGCATCAGTCGATTATAGCATAGCCGACCCCAGCAGATCAGATCGATGCTGGGGTCGAGCGCGCCAGAAAGCGGAGCTGCGCACATCATCATGTGTAAAATAATGCACATCCAGAGGCAGCATCTGTGCCGTAATTGCTCTCACCTGTTGCAGAGCCGGGCGCAATGTGGCAAAATCCATCCGATACGATGAAAAATACTACCCTTTCCCGTTTGATCATTGGCATCATCATCGGCCTCGTTCTTGGTGTACTCTACGGTTGGATCATTCGTCCCGTGGAATACATCGATACCACCCCGAACACGCTGCGCGCCGACTATCGAACGGATTACGTACTGATGATTGCCGAAACCTACAGCGGGGATGGGGATCTCGATTCCGCCCTTGTCCGGCTCGCAGCACTCGGTTCTCAGTCTCCCATCGAGATTGTGTTGGAAGCCATCGATTTCAGTATCGAAGCCGATCGCCCCCGTTCTGAATTGGAAGTCCTCAACCATCTCGCCAATCAAGTACGCGATCTGCAAACCTCTCCCGAGATTGGCGGGCCATGATGAAAGCAAAGTGGTTTCCGCTCCTTTTCGGCATGATCCTGGGGCTCGGCCTGGGTGTTTATTACGCATGGGTGGTCAATCCCGTCGAATACCTGGAAACCGCACCGGCAGCACTGCGGGACGAATACAAAGCGGATTATTACAACTTAATTGCCCTTGCATATGCCAGCACAGGAGATCTCGAGCGCGCCCAATCGCGGCTTGCGCAGGTCCCGGATCCCAATCCCGCCGGCACACTCAGCCAACTGGCACAGACGCGTCTGGCGGCAGGCCGGCCCGAGAATGAAGTTCGTGCGCTTGCCGTGCTCGCCGCTGCGCTTGGTGAACGTCCGGCTCCCGTCGAATCTTCTCCATCACCCCAAAGTGATACTTCGCCAGCCCCCGCAACGCCAACACGAACGGCCACGATTACCCGACCGCCACGCACAAATACACCCACAGCAACGCCCGGAGCCCCCTTCGAAGTCGTTGAAAAAGAGTTGATCTGTGATCCGGACCTGGCAGCGCCATTGATCCAGATCGAAGTCATCGATGCCGCCGGAGATCCCGTAGCCGGGATCGAAACGCTCATCGTTTGGGATGAAGGCGAAGATCACTTCTTTACCGGCTTGAAACCGGAACTGGGTATTGGCTATGCGGATTTCGCCATGCAGGTGGGGGTCTTCTATACCCTGCAGCTCGTCGATTCGAATTTCCCCGTAACCGGGTTGTCCGCTGAAGCATGTGCTGGAGAAGATGGAGAATCTTTCTTTGGTTCGTGGCTGCTTACATTCCAACAACCGGCTGCGGAACCTTAATCCATTCCGTTCTCATTATCCTTATCGATAGGTCAGGAACCGCTTGGGATCAGATGTTCTGGCACCTGAACGGCCACCACCTCTCCACGCGCACAAAGCTCGCCTTGGGCGTAGAGACCGGAGGTGACAATTACTTTCCTGCCTTTGATCTCCTTGATCATGCTGCGAATCTCCAACGGCACGCCCATAGGCGTCGGTTTGATATAGTCCACATGTAAAGCCGCGGTCAGAAAGCGCAGCGGTGGATCTGTGTCCATGGCTCGCTTCTCAGCGCGATACGCTGCTGCAGCCGCGGAGCCCGTGCTGTGGCAGTCAATCAGTGAGGCAATCAAACCCCCGTAGACATAACCTGGAATGGCAATATGGCAGGGTGACGGAGTGAAGGTCATCACGGTTTCATCCCCATCCCAATAACTCTTGATTTGCAAACCATGGTCGTTCAAACGTCCGCAGCCATAGCAATGACTGTATTCATCCCGGTAGTAATCTTGGAATGCCTTCTCCGTCATTCGAATTTCTCCTCGAAACCATGCAGTTCGTTATTCGATGGTTAGTCCTGACTATTTCGACGGCGCTCCCGCAGAACTTCCCGGATGCGTGGCCCCAATTCAGCAATAATGGGGGATGGCTCACTGGGCTGCCAGGCTTTCTGCGCCTCCGCTGCAGGCTGCGGCCAGGACTCCTGCGAGTGGACGATTTCACCCGGGGTATCGGCGTTCGTCAGCACTTCCAAGCACTGACGAAGCACACGCATCTGCTGCGCTGCATCATGCGCCCGGCCTAAGGTCTGCCCGAAAGGAAATTCAACGGCCAGCGTACGCGGGACACCGGTTTTTTCCACCCAAAACGGCATCATCGTCACCAATATCGTGCAAAGACCGGCTTGCTCCAATGTGCGTGCCAACACGGGCACATTAATCGCACAATCCGGTCAAGCGGGCGTAAGCAGCACACAATGCACTCCCTCGGCATGGAATCGATCAGCGACCTGGGGGCCATAGGTCTCACGCCATGCACTCGCATCCGGCGGGTACCCTTGAAAACCCATGAAAGAGTATGCATTCTCCGCCAATCCACCGATCCGCTTCGCATCCACCAATTCGCGCATGCGATCGATAGGCAGCAATACATTAATATCGTCAAGTACCATGGCTTGATTGATGTGCAGGTGGCTGATGCGGATTTGATCGAAATCAACATCCGTAGGAATCGTGCGGAAGGTTGGGTCACCCCAAGTTGGTTCTTGCTTTTCTCGTTCGAGATCGAAAGGCGGCTCACTACCGTTGTGATAGAGACCACCCGAGGTCACCAACCCGAAGGTACACTCCTCCACCGGGCGCGGCAGCGGCGTCCAGGGTATGGGAAACTCCGCTTCTCGTGTTGTTGATTGATAAAACATCGCAATCAGACGGGGTAAGTATTTAAAACTATCGACCGGCATACTATTCTCCCATTCCAGTTTAAACGCACACCAAAGATCGTCTGCGCCCGAATTCTAACCATAAAGCCAAATATCTAAAATGGGAATGCAGAACAGTGCTTCTACGACTCTTCCGCAGATACCTCAGAAGGAGCTTGCGCTTCATCGAGAGATTCCTGCGCTTCATCCTCCTCCAGTTCCGGGGTAAAACCGAGATCGAGCTCTTCCTCCATGGTGATTTTCCCCCGCAGAAAGGCGCCTTCTTCCGTCGAAAATGAGGTCGTGACAACATCCCCCCAGACGCGGCCGTTTCGAGTGATCTCGACTTTTCGCGCGGTGATGCTGCCCTTGACCGAACCGGCGACGACCACTGTCACCGCTCGGATTTGTTCGCAAGTCACTCGTCCCTTTTCCCCCACCACAACAAGTCCTTGCAGAGAAATCTCTCCATCGAAAACCCCCTCGATACGAACACCGCCTGTGCCGGAAATCTGTCCTTGCCAGATGATGCCAGGTCCAAGTACGGAATCCACCCTCTCCGGCACCGGTCGAGTTACGTCCGGCTCATCACCCGTTCTGCGAAACATGCATCCTCCAATGTCTACCGAATGGGAGCATAATCGTTCCGAGGATAGATGTCAATAAAGCCTGAGTCCGATTGAAACATCGCTCCGCCTGTCGAAAAAATCCGCCAATCGCTTACCCTGATTGGATATTCGCTGCCGCCGGCAAACCGCCAGCGCCTTCCGCCTTCAGCACGGCGTTCACAATGGCCCGGGCAACGACTTCAGCGCCGTAGGCACCGACAAGATTAACATCCGTCATTTTCTTTCCCGTGGCGAGCGCAATGAGTGTATCGCCATCATACATCGTATGCGCCGGTCGTACCGCGCGGGCGACGCCATCCTGTGCCATCTGCGCCACTTTATTCACTTCTTCCTTGTTCAGCTGCGCATTCGTGGCCACAACCCCAATCACCGTGTTGCTTTTAGCGGCAAACCGCAGGGCGGTCTTGCCCACCATGCCCTTCATGGCAGCAAGTGTATCCGCGAAAGGTTTATCGCCCCCGAGATTAATGGGACCCAACTTCGCAGGACGTGCACCAGCAAGGATGTTCCCCGTTTGAGGGTCCACCACGTCGCCAAGTGGATTTACAGCGATAATCGCGCCAACGATGATGCCGCCGCCCAAATCAATACTTGCGCTGCCGATGCCACTCTTCATCGCACCCGCCATTCCCAGGATTTTTCCGACGCTGGCACCCATCCCCGCACCAACGTTGCCTTCTTGCGGACGATCCGCTGAGGCATTTTGGCAGGCGAGATATCCCATGGCGGCGTCTGGCCGCACGTCCGATCTCCCGATCCCCAGATCGAATAGTATTGCTGCGGGCACGATGGGCACTTTTGCAACCGTCGTGTCGTGCCCGATGTCGCGCTCCTCGAGATAACGCATCACGCCGGCCGCGGCATCCAGGCCGAAAGCCGAACCCCCGGCCAGCAAGACCGCATGAACCTTTTGGACCAGATGGGAAGGGCGCAGCAAGTCCGTCTCGCGCGTACCCGGTGCGCCGCCGCGTTGGTCGACTCCACCGACGGCCCCATCCGTACAAAGCACCACCGTGCAGCCGGTCATCGCCTGCGCATCATCCGCATGGCCAACCATGATGCCCGGTACATCTGTAATCGCATCTGCTAACTTCATCTGACACCCCCGATTCCCATCATCAAGACCGCCCCGCTGACGGCAACAGACCAGACCATGAGGTCCGATATTGGATGGTTAATTCATCCCAGCTTATAGCCAAACTTCCGCAGCAGGGCAATGCGTTCCCGGACTTCCTCTTCGCCCTCAACACCGGCGCTGATAACACCATCGATCACCCCCAGCACCCCGCGACCTTGTTCGCTTTCGGCAAGAATCACTTCAACGGGGTTCGCTGTAGCGCAGAATACGCGGCATACTTCTGGCACAGTTTTAACGGCGTTGAGCACATTCACCGGGAACACATTCCCCAGGCAAATGATAAACACGTGTCCCGCGGATAACGCCAAGGCGTTTTCCTTCGCCAGTTCGATCATCGACTCATCCGTGCCACTCACACGTACGAGCGCCGGTCCGGAAGCTTCACAAAAAGCCAGACCAAACTCGATCCCCGGCACAGCGCCAACCAGCGCCTCATGAAGATCCTCAACCGTTTTAATAAAGTGGGACTGGCCGATAATCACGTTTAACGATTCAGGTTTCTCGATCTTGACGGTCAATAACTCCATTTGTTTAACTCCTCCCCGGAAATGGGCCTGGGCCTTTCTCCAGGCATATTCGCATATCTGCATAATTAAGTGCACACATATCCGCTTTCATTCTAGCGCAGACGAAATGAAATAACAGCACACGAGCACCGTCGAAAACGTTCTTGAAGCTGACGTTAAACAAACCCGGGCAACACATCACCTTCGATATTTCTAATTTCGTAGAGGAATATACCACGCTTGCCATCGATCGCCACAGGCAACCACCCGGAAAAAACCCATGGGACTTCATCACGCAAGCCATTCGATCAATTTCGATCCAACCTGCGAGTCGTTGTCTTATTTACACTCGAGATCCAACTGGGGATTCGAGGCATCTATATCCGGCGGCCGGAGGGGGTGATTGAGAAGCGCGGCGAATTGACGCACACTTTCAGGACTGTGGCCGGCAAAATGATTGTTGAAGAAGCCGTATACATCAACACCGGCATCCAAAAATCCATCCACGATTTGCGCCCACGCTTCGAGCGCTTTTATCCGATCGATCTGAATACGGTCAAATACCTGAATGTCTTTACGCCTTCCCAGCCAGCGTATCACGCTGAAATCGGCGGTAACCCAATCCAGCCGCGGCATGTAATGCAAATCTTGAAGCACGAGGGCCACATTGTGACTGGCAAGCATTTCACGAAAGGCGGGGGTTAGCCATTCTCGGCTGCGTACCTCTACAGCATAGCGCTGGCCACCCGGAAGGGACTCCAGGAAACCATCCAGACGATCGAATTGTTCGGATTTGAAGTCATAGGCAAACTGCAAGGTGAGTACAGCCAACTTGTCTCCCAGAGCTTGCATGCTGCCGATGAAGGCTTCTGCATCCCCTAGAGCGTTTTCCAGTTTTTTCTCGTGTGTGATCAATTGGGGAAATTTTGCGGCGAACTTGAAATTTGCAGGTGTGCGTTGATCCCAGCCTTGAATCGTCATCGCCTTGGGCACACCATAAAAAGTAGAATCGATCTCTACACTTGGAAAATGACGAACATACGCCTCCAGGTAAGATCGGGATGGCGTTCCCTCCGGGTAGAAAGGTCCCACCCAATCCTTGAAAGAAAAGCCCTGCGTGCCTAAATAGAGATTCCCTGTTCGATCTTTCATATTGAAATTTACATCGCATCCAAGCGAGGGGCAATTAACAATGATTGTGAAGGCAAAACTCTCGTGCAACTCGTTTCCCACACTTGAACGAGACTCAATCTGCTGATGCCAACAATCCTACAACGTGACCCAGAATATAATCCGCGACCTTATACTTACTCATGACAGGCAATTCAAGCGGCTCGCTGTCTTTCACCAATACGGTAACACGGTTGGTATCCACTCCGAAACCCGCATCGACAGCCGTGATGTCGTTGGCCACGATCAGATCCAAACCCTTCTGCTCCAACTTCCCCCGTGCGTTTTCAATCAGGTCCTGACTCTCGGCAGCGAAACCGATAACCACAGCGGGCTTCTTGGTTTTCTTACGTCTCCCGGCAACAAGCGCAAGGATATCGTCTGTGGGTTCTAATTTCACTTCAGGCACTCCCAGCACCCGTTTGATCTTTTCATCAACTCTGCGATCTGGTCGGAAATCGGCCACTGCCGCAGCCATGAGCAAGACATCCGCATCGTCGCTGCGTGCCAGCACCGCCTGGCACATTTCCTCCGCAGTATCGACATCGATACGTTCAGCGCCGTACGGCGTGGGCAGCGTGGTCGGTGCGCTGATCAGGATTGTCTTCGCACCACGGTCGATCGCCGCTTGTGCCAGAGCATATCCCTGTTTGCCAGAAGATCGATTGGCAATCACGCGTACCGGATCGATCGGCTCCTGGGTGCCTCCGGCCGTGACGATAACTGTTCGACCACGAAGCTCCCCCTGCTGACCGAGTAATAACCGTACGTGGCCGAATATCTCATCGGGCTCCACCATACGGCCTTTACCGACCAACCCGGACGCCATCCGGCCTTCAGCAGGCCCGAGGATATGCGTCCCTCGTTCCTTCAATGCTTCCAGGTTCGCCTGGGTGGCCGCATGAGCGAACATCCCCGCATCCATCGCCGGGGCAATGACAAGCGGACATGTCGATGCCAGCGCGGTTAGAGTCAGGAGATTATCTGCCTGTCCGTGAGCCAATTTGGCGATTGTGTTCGCGGTCACCGGCGCTATGAGGCTCAAATAGGCTTCGTGCGTCAAACCGACATGGATCACATGCGCTTCACTCCCCCACAGGTCATCATCCGTGTACGTACGCCTTCCGGTAACCGACTGGAACGTCAACATGGAAACAAATTGCTGCGCCGCCCGTGTGAGAATAACGTCTACGACGGCGCCTGCTTTCGTCAATCTGGAAGCCAAATCCACGGACTTATAGACCGCGATCGAACCGGTCACGCCCAAGAGTACGTGGCGGTCCGCGAAAACGGGGATGGTCTCCTCTTGTGCCATACACTCATTCCCTCTATGCCGGGCCCCAGCGCTTACAGCTCGAGTCCGGAAAGAGAAAAGTGGATACGAAGCCGGCTGCATCGACCCGACTGGCTGCAAGCGAAAGGTATCAAATTGTACCGTTTCCAGAAGCTCTCGGCCAATACGTTCTGACATGACCAAGAAAATGGTTAAACAAGAAGAACGCCAGACTCAATCGAAATACCAAACGGCGAAATCATCGAAGCTTACACTTGCATTGGGTTTCTGCGCCGTCCCCAGGTAAAGTGCGAACTGGCCATGGATGCCTTCAAACCACCCGGATGGAATCATGCGACTGTCCAACCACGCTCCGTTAACATAGAAGTTAACTTCCACACCTTCCGCCTTGATCCCCAAGCGGTTGATCGCTCCCGGACCGGATTGGATCAGCGCGCTGGGGGTCATCTCGCGCTTTTCACAGTCAAGCGACCACCCACCACGCCATGTGCAAACCGGGCTATCGGTTGGCGGCCAGCAGGTCTTCCCGATGAAATACTCCCCTCCGCAGCTGATACCGAACATCAAGCCTCTGTCGTCGACTTTATCGCCGCGAATTACCATTCCGGCGCTGTCGTCAGGCACGCATTGATCGCTGTTGAAAATGACGACGTCGACATAGAAATTTTCGGCATCGATGGATGACCAGTACCAGGTCCAGAGACCGCGAGAGGTGAAGGTGATGTTATAGCGTCCACCGCCGTACCAGGCATTGGCTGCGCCTGCGGAATTGGAAGGAAATAACCCCTCTGCATCATCGAAATGATCCCGGTCGTGGCCGTCACCCCATCCGTAGGCCGGGTCGAAAGCTGCACGTACAAGACTTCCCTCCACCGCCCCGCTCATGTCTTCGATCGTCTCAGCTGTCGGTGTGGCTGGTTCTTCCGCCTCGGGTTCTGAGGTGTTTGTCGCCGTACTCGGAGGTGCAGCCTGTGATCCCGCCTGCTGTGTGATCCTGGCCTTTTCAAATGCCAAAGTTGTTGCTTCCACATGAAGTGCCTGTTGAGTCGCTTCGATTGAAGCGGCCATCCGTTCGGATGGCAAGCTGCACGCCAGGGAAACGACAACCAGTATTGCGAGGCATAAAGGGATGGGAAATTTGTTCATGCTTGAACGACCCCCCATCCCTTTTCGAGTTAACTTTTTCCTTACCAAATTACACTACTCTTTGCAACGCATCTGTCGCGATACAGAACATCAATCAAGATACCAGATATTGAAATCATCGAAGCTCACACTGGCATCCGGTTTCTGTGCGGTCCCCAGGTAGAGCGCGAAATGGCCGTGCACAAAAACCATTGGTGTATAAATTGCCACAGATCGGTTAGCGACCCATTTCCCATTGATGTAGAAATCGAGATCGTCCCCGCGCGCCATGACCCCAAGACGGTTGACTGCACCAGGACCGGTCTGGATTAAATCACTCGGATACAATGTCCGAGCAGTCGGATCGATAAGTCCCTCTGCTGAGAAATCGAAGATAACGCCGTCCGAGCCCGGAATAGCCGTGAAGCCGATGAAGTATTCCCCACCGCAGCTGATGCCGAACATCAACCCATAATCGGCAGTCTGTTCCCCTCGGAAAACGAAACCCGCTGTGTCCCCGGGCACACACTGGTCGCCGTTGTACACCAGGAAATCGGCGTAGAAATCCGCAGCATCGATGAACGACCAGTACCAGGTCCAGCGATTGCGTGAAGTGAAGGTGATGTTATAGCGTCCATCCCCATACCAGGAGGTCGCCGCCCCAGCACTGCTGGAGGGGAATTTGCCCTTCGTGCCATCGAAATTATCACTGTCATGTCCGGCACCCCAGCCGTAAGCCGGATCGTAGGAAGCCCGTTCCACACTCCCCGCCACCGCCTCTGACGAGTCTTCCGGGGTTTCTTCTGTGGCGGTAGCCGTAGCCTCTTCAGCCTCATCCCCTTCATCC
>Ga0307419_10000622_pt1 | contig 18045 bp, 13 predicted proteins | sample SalMarWE160230MG_2_FD_202512 | JGI IMG/M metagenome (GOLD analysis project Ga0307419, IMG submission 202512) | Salt marsh sediment microbial communities from the Plum Island Ecosystem LTER, Massachusetts, United States - WE1602-30 | ecosystem: Environmental > Aquatic > Marine > Intertidal zone... | reverse complement strand
AAAATGTCTGGTAATACCGGCGTTGAAAGAATATTCCCCATAGCTTCTCCATTTATCGATAAGATTGATGTTAACAAGCACGGGAAAGTCCGGAGGGCAAGAATATTCTATATACGTGATCTTACAGGCAAAAAAGCCAGAATAAAGGAGAAGAAATTCTAATAAAATTGAAACATTGGGAAAAAGGCTATTCAAACTGAATAGCCTTTTTTATTTATTTTAACATGAACTCACCCCCTTCCCTCACTTCGTTCGGGGTTTCCCCCTCTCTGCTGAAGCAAAGAGGGGGAATAGATTCATTATTAACATATTAAGCCCCCTCTCTACTTCGTAAAGAGGGGGATTGGGGGTGAGTACGTGCGATTTAAATCTTGTCAATAAATTCCTCCTTCTTCGCTTTAGCCTCATCTACCAGCTTTGTTGCTCTTTCATCAGCTTCCTGTTCAAGGGCATTTGCTTTCTTATCTGCTTCACTTCGGAGGGCATCGGCGCCTTTTTGGGCGGCCATTTTTGCAATGGCTCCCTTTGAGGCAGCACCATCAATCAATTTCTGAGCCTGTACTTCTGCCTCCTCCCGTATTTTTTCAGCACCTTTAGCTGCTTCATCACGGATCTGCTGAGCCCTGGCTTCTGCTTCGGCAATCAGCTTATCGCCGTGCTCTTCAGCCTCCTGACGCGCTTTATCCTTACCTGTTTCAACAGCCTTATCGACAGTTTCTTTTACTTTTTCTTTCGCGACTTCCTTAATTCCTGAAGCTGCTGGTTCCTCTCCGGAGGCTCCTCCAAAATCTGGCATTACTATCGGTTTTCCAAAGACACCTGTTATCCTGACATTAACCTTAAGGACATCTGCAGGCTTATAGTTGATGCCAAAAGCAGCAGCCTGTGATGACAGGTTATCAATGAGCGCATTTACAGAATTTCCAAGATCAGCTCTTGGTATCTCTGTCTTAACCAGGTAGTTAAGAGTCTGATCAAGTCCCTGGTCTCCACTTACATTCATCTTTATATTTCCAACCTTTGTATCAAAAGGACTGACATAGACTCTGCCATCTTTTATCTTGAAGCTTGCATTAATATCCCTGAAGGTATTGCTATATTTATCACTGAGCTTAAGTACTCCCTTCATGGTGTCAAATGTTTTTGACTCAACCAGGGTAACTTCCTTAGCCTGAAGTTTCCCTCCGCCTAAAATGGATCCGATTATCGGCATCATATCACTCCCCAGAAGACTCTCAAATTCAAGGTTCAGATTCATTTTACCTTCAATACCACCTGCTGCGGGAGCAAGTTTCTGTACCGTATTAAACGTTGTGAATGCATCCTTAATACCTATATTCTGCATCTTGAAATCAGCCTTCATTACCGGTTTAAGAGAATCCCTGGTATCATAATCGGCATTCATTACGATCAACCCCCCAAGAATATTCAATCCTGTCTCCCTGATGCTCAGAACTCCGTCTTTAACCAGTATATGCCCTTTTATATTCTGTGCCTTAATATTGTCATAAGTGAAATCATTAATAAGGGCATTAAAATCGAAATCAATATTCTCAGGAACCTTAATTAAAGCAAGAGCGGTTGTATCCTCCTCCACCACTTCAGTTGTATCTGTTGCTATTTTAGAGAGTATATCAGATGCATCGACCAGGTTTGACCGCAGGGTCAGTTTCCCCTTAATGGTCTCATCTTTAAATATATATGGGATGTAATTTTCAAGACGTCCGGTAATACTAAAGTCGCTCTTATCCCCTACCCTGATGTTAACTTTAGTCATTGCAGCATAAGCCGGGGAAATTTCGAAACCTGCTTCACTGATCATAACCTCAGGATACCCGGTCATAGCAACCAGCATATTTTGAATATTCAAATCACCTGTGGCTTCAAATTTTTCATACTGTTCATTTTCAATCATGGATAACTTACCTGCCATTTTCATCGACATATCGATAATACCTGAAAGGCTTAAGCTGTCGAGAGGTATTGCATTTGAGAGAGCATCAAGATCAATTTTTCCTGTTAATGATCCGGTAAAATCCGGATCGCTTATCGGGGTTTTAAGATTGAATGTCATATCGAAGGGATTGCCGGCAAGCTCCAGGTGAAAAAGATCTACAGCCGCTGTTGTCTTATCCATGTCTTTACCATCCATCATCAATTCCGATTTTATATTTATGTTACTTATCTTTTCCGGCAGTAGTGGATAGCTTATCAGTCCATCAGTAACTGACAGAGAAAGGTTTACGTCGGGCAGGGTGCTGTCTGCATCGCTGTAAACTCCCTTCACCCGACCTTTTAATATAAATTCGCCGGTTGCTGTAAGATCAGCAAAATCAGCCATATAGACTGCCGGGACAAGAGAGAGAAGGGTTTTAAACGATGTCTGATCGGTACCGATCTGGAGATCCGTTTCGATGTCATCACCTGGCATGGCTACCATTCCCGAAAAATTCAGTTTAAGATCATTCAGCGAAAAATAATTTTCGCGCAGAGTGAATTTATAGTTTTCAAGGTCTGCCAGTATACCTATCTTTGAATCAATTACTGCCCTGTTCAGGTACCTGATACCATCCATCAGAAAACTGACCTCCTCAATATTGAGCGACATGTCCATGTCAGTTTCGCTTGCAGTCATATCACCCACAAGGTTATAGTTAAGATTTTTAATGAAGGCCGACATACCCGCCATTTTATCAACATAAGATATTGAGCTGTTCCGGATGGCAAATTTTCTGAGCAATACTTTTAAACCCGATGGTTCAGCTTCCTCTTCGGGTGCCACTGTTTCAGGTTCTGCTTCTGTAGTTTCTTTTGCAATATCCCAGTTAGCAGAACCATCTTCAAGTACAATTGCATTTATTACTGCTCTGTCGAAAATTATCGATTTAACCTCATAACCTGTTTTTTTAAACAGACTTGCAAGATTGAAGACCAGATCAAACGATTTGAATCCTGCAAGAGTATCACCTTCGAATTTATAAATGCCAACAACTGAAACACTCTTAAGGGAAAAAGAGAGATTAGGGAAATTTTTAAAAAAACCAAGTTTATAATCCTCGAATTTCACATTTGCATTTACAGATTCATTGATTACCTGTTCAATCTTGGTTTTTATCTTACCCTTGAAGAGTACAGGAACTGTAAAAAGAAGAACAAGAATGAGGAGTATAAGTCCGAGCAATACTTTAATTATTATACCGGCTGCCTTTTTCATAACAATTATATTTATACCTGATTATCAACTATTTAAAATTTACAATCCGGATAAAAATCCGACGATTAAAAGTAAGTAATATTCCCGAGATTTAAAATAATAAAGTGTCTAGAGTGCCTAAAGTTGTCAAAGCTATTTCAAAACTCTAAGTACTCCGAACTTTAGGCACTTTAAGTACTTTTTTTTATATTTGCGATCTGAAAAAGGTCCCGTAGCTTAACTGAATAGAGCATCTGACTACGGATCAGAAGGTTGGGGGTTTGAATCCCTTCGGGATCACAAAGAGGGTGTCTCAAAAGGTTGAATTTACCCCCAAACCCCCCAAGGGGGGCTTTATAAAGTATTGACTATAAGTAAGTCCCCCCTGGGGGATTTAGGGGTAAGACAAAAAAGGAGGCTTTTGAGACACCCTCGTGTTCTTTATGGATAATTTATGTTGCGGATTCATGCAACATAAAAACAAATTATCTGTCTTTAAGAAGTTGATTTCTTTTTGTATAACCTGATCATTCAAAAAACTTTATTGATATGAAAAAACCGGTCATTTACATCCAAACAATCTTTATATTCATCTTAATGGTGCTTACATCCTGTACATATTCACAATCATTCGTTCCTGTAAGAGGGCATGGAATACCAATAGACAGAGATTTTGAAGTGTCTGATTTTCATGGCATTGATGTGTCGGGTGGTTTCGATGTAGCTCTTGTACAGGGTAATGCTGAATCACTTATTCTGACTGCTCAGGAAAATTTATTTGATCATATCACAGTCAAAGTGGAAAATGGAACTCTCAAAATTTACACCAGGAATAATATTATGTCATCCCAGCCAATGAAGGTACTGATAACCTTCAAGAGTATTGATAATCTTAATGTTTCCGGTGGTGGGGATGTTACCGGCAAGACTCCCATAAATGTTGAGGAACTGAGTGCTTACATAAGCGGAGGTGGTGATTTCTATTCGATTATCAATTCTGATGAAATGGATTGCAATATTAGTGGTGGCGGTGATGCAGAAATCAAAGGAGATATTAAGAATTATCGTGTTAATATATCCGGCGGAGGCGATTTAACATCAAAAGTAAATGCCACTGCTATCGACTGCAGAATTACAGGAGGAGGAGATTTGTCATTAAGGAGTAACGAAAAAACTACTGATGCTGTTGTTGATATTAATGGTGGAGGGGATATGGAAATGGAGATAAATACTGAAAAGCTAAAATGCTCAGTATCAGGAGGTGGTGATGCTACTCTGTTTGGACAAGCTGAAGAATTTGAAATATACCTTAATGGTGGCGGAGATGTTAATGCAGGCAATCTTACTACTAAATTTACATCATTTCATGTCAGCGGGGGATCGGACGTCTATGTAAATGTATCGCAGGAATTAAATGGTTATATTTCCGGAGGAGGTGATTTATACTACTCAGGAAATCCGGATAAAATTTCCGTTGACGCTAAAGGTGGTTCAAAAGTTCATAAAAGATGATACATTTTCATCGTATGGTCTACTTCAGATATTCTATTTCTTTTACCGGTCTATCATTCGAAAACAAATGTCCCGAAATTCTTATATTCGTGAAAAGTTCTGTTAGTTTTTTGCCAGTTAAAGGCCAGCGCAGCAGAGTCACGGTCAATACGATACATGTTTGCTCTCCATTTTGTACCTGAAAACGGTGGAACATTATTAAGAGGTTCAAGCAATCTATACGGAATAAAGAATTCAGCTATCCAGCCTGAGACAGAGCCGCCGCTTTTTTTCTCTCCTCCTGTTGCTGAAGTTGCATGTCTGGTTCTCTTATCGTCATAATATTTCCATGGCAGCCATCCCAGAAATTTACCATCGAAATTGGGCACTATAATAGGAAGTTCATAATTCATTGGAGAGAGTTCATATTCAAAGTATACAGGGTAGTTCTCATCAGTCCACAGGAATACTTCAACGACATCTTCTTCCCACAGGTTAAGATTATCTGCCTTCATTGTTGAAGTAAGCTTTTTGTCCTTGCAGTCGAAAAGGAAATAGATACCCGTTTCAGAATAGAGCACTTTCGTTTTGGTCTGGTAATCAGCAACTTCCGGACCACGTGGAATCAGACCGATCCATTCTGTATTCTTCCATTCCTGGGAGCTTCCATCACCGGTAACATTAAAATCGAGGCATTTATTCACAATAATTGATCCTGGTTCAGCAGTTTTATCCTGCGCAAGTGAGGTTGTATTGCTTATTAAAATAGCCATACATACCGTTAGAAATAAGTTCTGTCCAATCCTGTTTTTTTCCATAATTTGTTCGAATTTTATTCCGGAATTATTTAAAAAGATATTCCGGTTATAAAAATAAATAAGTAATTGTATCAAACAGAAAATTTTATCACTAAATTCTTCTTTTTTTAATTACTTTGGCAATCAATTAATCATAATAAATTTATGGAAAACAAGATCCGGAAGATATTTGAAAAGGAGGCATCTGCCATTAAAAATATACCCGTAACGGAAAGCTTTGTAAAAGCAGTTGAGATCATTTATGATCATGTCCATACAAAAAACGGTAAGCTTGTCACCTCGGGGATGGGTAAAGCAGGACAGGTGGCTCATAACATTGCAACCACTTTCAGTTCAACAGGCACGCCTGCAATATTTTTGCACCCCAGTGAAGCACAGCATGGAGATCTGGGTATACTTCAGAAAGATGATGTAATATTGGCTGTTTCAAATTCTGGCAAAACACGTGAAATTATAGAGTTGATTGACCTGAAAAATAATCTGTATCCGTCGGTACCTGTGATCGTACTTACTGGCAATCCCAACAGTCCCCTGGCAAAAAAATCAAACTGTTTTATAGTAACAGGTTTTCCGCGTGAAGTATGTCCGCTGGGACTAACGCCCACCACTTCCACAACAGTCTTTACGGTCATTGGTGATGCACTTGTCGTTATTCTGATGGAGAAAATCGGCTTTAAAGCTAATGATTATGCAAAGCGGCATCACGGAGGCTACCTTGGAACAAAATCGAGGGAAAAAAGTGCAAAAGGCTGAAAAACCTGCAATAAATTTCTTTGCTTCATTAGATAAAAATATTAGATTTGAGCAAATCATTACTAACCAATCCTGAAAACAGATAGCTATGACAAACACTACCTCTTCAAACGAGATAAGCAGGAAGGATTATATCTTCTCCATTACCATTATCGGTCTTTTCTTCTTTATTTTTGGATTTGTAACATGGCTGAACGGGATATTGATACCGTTCCTCAGAACTGCATGCGAGCTGAATGATTTCCAGGCCTATTTTGTAACTTTTGCATTTTACATCTCCTATTTTGTTATGGCCCTGCCATCATCTGCCGTTCTCAAAAAAACCGGATTTAAATTTGGAATGTCAGTGGGTTTGTGGATAATGGCAATCGGTTCACTGATTTTCATTCCGGCCGCTATGACCAGGACATTTGGTCTGTTCCTTACAGGTCTCTTCGTAATGGGAACCGGGCTTGCTCTTCTTCAAACTGCATCAAATCCATATGTTACTATCATAGGTCCGCGGGAAAGTGCAGCAAAAAGGATAAGTATCATGGGAATAGCAAATAAGTTTGCAGGAGTTATCGCGCCGATCATACTTGCAAGCATCATTCTTAAGGATTCACATGTGCTGGAAGAACAACTTGCGCAGGCTGCCGACAAACTTTCCCGTACCGTTCTTCTTAATGAGCTTGCACAAAGAGTTATAATGCCATATATTGTGATGGCTGTAATTCTTGTTCTTCTCGGGCTTCTGTTGAAATTTGTTCATCTTCCTGAAGTTGATACTGATGCGGAGGAAGAGACTGTCGGTGAATCAGATATAAAAAGAACAAGCATCTGGCAATTTCCGCATCTTTTACTTGGTGTCCTGGCACTCTTTTTCTATGTCGGAGTCGAAGTAATTGCCGGTGACACTATTATCAGATATGGGCAATCTCTCAATATTCCTATGGAGTCGGCAAAATACTATACATCCCTTACAATGCTTGGAATGATCCTGGGATACCTGTTGGGAATCATCCTCATACCAAAATACCTTAAACAAGCCAATGCACTCAAGATATGTGCAATACTGGGTGTTATCTTTTCTCTGGGGGCGATTTTTATACCTGCAAGTATCGCCTTCACGATGCCGTTCATAGACCTGGTAACATTCAAGCCTCTGCAATTGGTTCTTCCTCTTACGGTATTATTCGTTGCCCTCATGGGTTTTGCCAATGCGCTGGTATGGCCCGCTGTCTGGCCTCTTGCCCTGAATAAACTCGGAAAATTCACCAAAACAGCATCAGCCATGCTGATAATGGCAATTGCAGGAGGCGCTCTCCTTCCATTGCTCTATGGTAAACTGGCAGTTGTTTTTTCCACACAGACAGCATACTGGGTATGCATACCATGCTACCTTATCATAATGTATTATGCATTCTTCGGGCATAAAGTGGGATTGAAAAATGGAGCATGATCTGAAGAAACTGTTTGAATGTTTCATAGCCGATGGTACTTACCTGGCCGGTGAACCATTCGGAAGCGGTCATATTCATGAGACTTTTCATATCAAAACTTCAGAACAGGATAAGGATGATTATATACTTCAGAAACTGAATAATAAAGTATTCAGAAATATTCCTGAACTCCAGGATAACATCGAAAGAGTCACTGTTCACTTACTAGGGAAAATATCTGTCATTCCAGGTTCTGATATTAAAAGACAATGTCTTCAATTAATCCCTTCCAGAGACGGTAATAGCTGGATTACTGATAGTTATGGCAATTACTGGAGAATGTTCATCTTTATCAGGGACCACAGATCTTATGATATAGTGGATTCGCCTGAAAAGGCATTTGAGGGGGGAAAGGCAATAGGCAGATTCCAGGCCCTTTTATCCGACCTGCCGGGTAAACCACTATTTGAAACAATTCCCGATTTCCATAATCTTAAAAAAAGACTTGAGAATTTTGGGAATTCAATTAAAAATGATGCTGCAGGCAGAGTTGGAAATACTGCTGAAGAGATCGATTTTCTACTGGAAAGGTCGGATAGTATGCAGGTAATCCACAAAATGGGCCAGGAAGGGAAAATTCCTGTCCGGATCACTCATAACGACACAAAATTCAATAACATACTTTTTGATGAGAATGACAGATCGCTATGTATCATAGATCTCGATACAGTAATGCCGGGTTATTTCCATTCCGATTTTGGTGATGCAATAAGAACCGGAGCAAATACGGCATCAGAGGATGAAGCGGACCTGTCTGAGGTGAATATGGATATCAGCCTCTTTGAAGGCTATGCCAGGGGATATCTTTCAGAAACTAAAGACACTCTGAATAGCATTGAAAAAGAGCATCTTGCACTTACCCCGATAGTAATGACTTATGAACAGGCAGTACGCTTCCTTACCGATTATATTGACGGTGACACTTATTATAAAATACATCACGAACACCATAATCTGCAGAGGACCAGGACACAGATACGGTTGCTGGAAAGTATGGAGGGGCAGTACGGCGAGATGAAAAAGATAATTGGGGGATTGGCGTGAAAATGACGTGACAGTGTGACAGTGCCGGATTCTCCTCTTGGGAGGGGATAGGGGTGGGTAAAAAATAATATTGCTTCGTCACTTCGTTCCTCGCAATTGACAGAACATATATTTAGTATTTTTAAATGAACTGGAACAAAGAAGAAATACAATTTCTTAAGACACTTGGCAATCCTGACAAGATTCAGACATTTCTCGATTCTCTTGATTATCATGCGGGCTATGAATGCAGGTCACCACGCTGGGTAATCAAAAATCGTTCGGCACACTGTTTTGAAGGAGCATTGTTCGCGGCAGCAGCCCTGCAATTTATTGGATATAAACCGCTTATTGTGGACATGAAAGCAGTGAATGATGATGATCATGTAATTGCAGTATTTAAAAAAGATGGTCACTGGGGAGCAGTTGCAAAATCCAATTTCACCTCTTTAAGATTCAGGGAACCGGTATACAGGTCTCTGAGAGAACTGGTAATGTCATACTTTGATTTCTTTTTCAATATCGATGGATATAAATCACTGAGGTCCTATTCCCTGCCCTTTGACCTCACAAAGTTTGAATCACGCAACTGGGCAACAACAGATGAGGACCTTGAATATATAGGTAATAAGATCGAATCGCTTCACCACTTTCCTGTTGTAACCGAGAAGATGATCAAAAAGCTCTTTCCTGCAAGCAAATCAATGCTAAAGGCAGGGCTTCTTGGATCTAACGCCAAAGGACTGTTTAAGCCGGGAAAGAGATAATTCACTGAAAATCTTCTTATTTAGAAAATATTTCTTTCGAATGAATTATTATTTTATTTGAAATTGATTACATTTTATATTACAAAAACAGAGGATCCTATCTAATACACTGGTTATTAATATTAAAATAGCATGACAATTTCGTTATTATTAACAAGGAAAGAGTTATTTTATTTACTAAACCAGTTTTTCTGACAGGAAACACGAATAATCTCCATATTAATGTTAATGGGTTGCGACAGAATATCTTTTGAAGCACACCGACATATTTTAAAACACTCAGTCGAAAACGAATATTGGTTATCTATCTGTTTTTCATTTATATGTAACAATTGTTTATCCGACAGGCGAAGGCTTTTTTGTTATTACCCCGATATTAACTATTTTTGAATCCGTTAAAATATTAGGTTATGGATCTCTCGGGTAAAAGCTATAAAGCCTTCCTTGAACGTCAGGAGGCTCTGAAAAAACAATTCAGCCGCCAACATGCGGAGAAGCAACATTCCAAAGGCAAACTCACTGCACAGGAAAGGATCAGCCTGCTGTTCGATTCGGGAACATTCGAAGAGATAGATGCTTTTGTAACCCCGGCAAACCAGCCAGTAGAATTCGGAAAAGTAGAACGCACATACGGTGACGGTGTTATCGTTGGCCATGGCAAAATAAATGGCCGCCTTGTATTCGCCTATGCCCAGGATTTTACTATAATGGGTGGATCACTGGGATTCATCCATGCAAGAAAAATTGCCAAGATACAGGAGATGGCCCTTAAAATGGGCTCTCCTATAATAGGAATGATGGATTCCGGCGGCGCAAGGATACAGGAAGGTGTTGCCAGCCTTGCCGGATATGCAGCAATATTCCATAATTGCATCGGCTCCTCAGGCATTATCCCCCAGATTGCTGTAATTATGGGTCCGTGCGCCGGAGGAGCAGTCTACTCCCCTGCCCTGATGGATTTCACATTTATGGTAAACCATACAAGCTATATGTTTGTCACAGGTCCGAATGTGGTAAAAGAGGTTCTCAATGAGGATGTTACATTCGACCAGCTTGGGGGTGCGGAAGTTCATGCACAGAAAAGCGGTGTTGCCCAGATGATCTATGATGATGAGGAAAATACTATTCTTGCACTGAAGAAATTCCTCTCCTATCTGCCTTCAAATAACGTCGAAAATCCTCCGGTAGTAGCTGATGAAAAATCTACACCTGATGTAAATGAAAAACTCAGGGATATTGTACCTGACGATCCCAATAAACCGTATGATGTAAAGGATGTGATTCATCTTGTTGTCGACAAAAACAGTTTCTTTGAAACAGCAGAGCTCTATGCTCCAAGTATTGTTACAGGTTTTGCCCGGCTTAAAGGAAAGACAATAGGAGTTGTGGCAAACCAGCCTAAGGTACTTGCCGGTGTTCTCGATATTGATTCATCTACAAAAGGTGCCAGATTCATTCGCTTTTGTGATGCATTTAATATTCCTATCCTCACCTTTGAAGATGTTCCGGGATTTCTTCCGGGTGTCGACCAGGAACATCGGGGTATAATTAAAAACGGAGCAAAGCTTTTATTTGCATATAGCGAAGCTACTGTACCAAGGATTACCATAATATTAAGAAAAGCTTATGGCGGCGCATTCATTGTGATGAACAGCAAGAGCCTGGGCGGTGATTTCAGCTTTGCATGGCCTACTGCAGAAATTGCAGTTATGGGACCTGATGGAGCTGTGGCAATACTCTATCGCAAGGAGCTTGCAGAATCGAAAAATCCTGCTGAGATGAAAAAAGAACTGGTAAAAAAGTACCGCGACAAAATAGCCAATCCCTTTATTGCTGATGAACTTGGTTATATCGATGAGGTTATCGATCCTGCAGTTACAAGAAAGAAAATACTATCAGCTTTTGCGGCTTTGAGCAATAAATGGGTAAAAGTACCTGCCCGTAAACATGGGAATATACCATTATAGCGGCTACCGGCGACAGGCTACCGGCTGCCGGCAAAAGAAAGATCCCCTCCTGGGAGGGGAAGGGGTGGGTAAATTAATAATAAAAGTATAAATGAAAATCAAAAAGATACTAATAGCCAACCGTGGTGAGATAGCAATCCGGATCATGAAAACTGCCCGGCTGATGAAGATCAATACAGTTGTCATCAGGACTGCAGTTGAGCCAAATGCCATGTATCTTTCCTTTGCAGATGAAGTATATGATAATACCGCTGACGACTCTGAAATACCTGTATTCCTTAATATTGAGAAGCTGATTTCCATAGCTCTTAAAACAAAGGCTGATGCCATTCACCCGGGTTATGGTTTCCTTGCCGAAAATGCCTATTTCGCACAGAAGTGCCTTGAAAACAAGATTCTCTTTATTGGCCCCTCCCCTGATGCACTATATAAAATGGGCAACAAAACCATTGCCCGAAGACTGGCACTTAATAATGGTATCCCGATGGCCCTTGGAAGTGAGGGTAATATTTCCAACGAAGAGGAGGCTGTTGCCATAGCTTCAAAAATTGGTTATCCTGTAATTATTAAAGCTGCTTCGGGTGGTGGCGGCAGGGGAATGCGAATCGTACGCAAGTCTGAGGAAATGGAAAAATATTTCATGATTGCAAGTAAGGAGGCTGAAAAGGCATTCAATGATCCATCTGTTTTTATAGAAAAGTATATTGAGAATCCAAAACACATTGAATTTCAGATACTTGGTGATACAACAGGAAATGTGATCCATCTTGGCGAAAGAGAATGTTCTATACAGAGAAAGCATCAGAAACTGCTGGAAGAGGCTCCATCCTGCGCTCTTGATGCCAGGCTCAGAAAAAAGATGGGTAATATGGCTGTTAAGATTGCAAAAGCAGTTGATTATTATTCAGCAGGAACAGTGGAATTCCTTCTTGATTCTGACAGGAATTTCTATTTCATGGAAATGAACACCAGGATACAGGTTGAGCATCCGGTTACAGAGATTGTTACAGGGATTGATCTTATTGAGCAGCAGATAAGGATTGCCAACGGTGAAGCTCTAAAATTCAGGCAGGAGGATATTAAACTCAAAGGCTGGGCCATTGAGTGCAGGATAAATGCTGAGGATGTACAGGCCGGATTTGCACCAGATCCGGGTAAGATTGAAAAACTCAGTCTGCCTTCTGATCCTTATGTCAGGATCGATACCGGCATACAGGCAGGATCTGCAATAGTATCAAGCTATGATTCAATGATTGCCAAGCTTATCATCAGCGGCAAAGACCGCAAAGAGGCTGTTAAAAACTGCAAAATGGCTCTTGACAAGGTATGGATAAAAGGGACCAAGACAACCCTGCCTTTTTTCAGGATGCTGGTGCGTAATGAAAAGTTCCAGAATGGTGATTTCACCACATCATTTATTGAAAAGGATCTCGATAAGTACTATTTCAACAGCGAATATGAAGAGATGCTGGCCGCATGGCTGGCAACAAAGCTTTTTGTGGAAGAGAACCTTGAAGAGGACAGTATCGCCGTTGATTTCGAAAACGCAAAAGAACTTAGTCCATGGCTTCTTAACAAAAGAATCAATCAGTTCTGATATATCACACTAAAAGAATGAGTGACAAGCTCCAGATAAAAAAGCTCTATGCTCTCTCCTCTGAAAACAGGAAGTTCAGCTTCACCATTCCGCTGAAGAACAAAATCAGGATCGGTAAAAGGGACTACATTGTTCAACTCAGAGCAGATGATAAACATGGCCCTTATGTTTTGTGGAAAAACAGGAAATATCCTGTTGAGATTGTCCGGTCACGTCAGAATAGATACGAGATATTGTTCAATGATATAAGCTACACTTTTACAGTTGAGACACCCTTCTCACTGCAGAGAATGAAGGTGCTTAATGCTAAAAAAGGAAAATCAGAGCAGGAATCGGTCAGGGCACCAATGCCAGGTAAGATCATAGATGTTCTTGTCCGCGAGGGATCTGCTGTTCTACGTGGCGAGCCTCTGGTTATCCTTGAAGCGATGAAAATGCAAAATGAGATTCAATCGCCTGTAAACGGCATAATAAAATCTGTCTCAGCAAAAGCCAACACCAATGTAATGAAGGATGATGTGCTGGTGGAGATAAAACCTATTTAGCCGGCATCTGTTTCATCGTTTCACACAGGAAATCGAAGAATTTCTTCACCGATACAATATTTACCTTTTCATCCGGTGAATGCGGATACTTAATTGTAGGTCCAAAAGATATCATATCAAGATCGGGATAGACCCCTCCTATTATTCCGCACTCAAGTCCTGCATGAATAGCCTTGATCTCAGGGATTTTCCCGTACATCTTTTTATAAACCCCGCTCATGGTTTCCAGAATGGGTGATTCCATATTTGGCTTCCATCCCGGATAACTACCTGATAATGTAACCTTTGCGTTTATCAGATGAAATACTGCCGCTATTTTCCAGGCAATTGCCTCCTTGGCTGAATCCACAGAACTGCGTGTCAGGTTATGGACCTCAAATTTACCCGCGCCACATGTTACGATAGCCAGGTTATTTGAAGTCTCAACAAGTCCTATCATTGCCTGGCTCATCCGTTGTACGCCATTGGGACATGCAAAAATAGATCTGATAATCTTATATTGTTCTGTTTTGCTCATGACCTTTGCAGGTGTTTTGATTTTTTTGCACTTAAATGACAGGGTTGGTTCCGTTTCGGCAAATTCTTTCCTGTAGATTTTTTCATATCCTTTCACGAACTTTTCGAATTGCATTGCTTTAACACCGGCAACGAGCACTATTGAATAAGACTCGCGCGGGATAGCATTACGCAGATCACCTCCGGCAGCTTCAGTGAGCCTTATCCCAAAATCTGATTCAGCCTGCATGAGGAATCTGAACATTAACTTGTTTGAGTTAGCCCGGCCAAGGGCTATGTCAACACCTGAATGACCGCCCTTGAGTCCTTTAATATCAACGCGATATGCTGACATTCCTCGTGGAGATTTTTCCTCCCGGTATTTCTTTGTGACACTGACATCGATTCCTCCTGCACAGCCCACATATAGTTCACCCTCATCTTCCGAGTCAAGGTTCATAAGGATATCTCCTTTTAGCAGGCCTTTTTTCAATCCGTTTGCACCTGTCATCCCGGTCTCCTCGTCGATGGTAAAAAGAGCCTCCAGTGGTCCGTGAGGAATATTTTTAGAAGCCAGGACTGCCAGGGTTGCAGCCACACCTATCCCATTATCTGAACCAAGTGTTGTACCATTTGCCTTAACCCATTCACCATCAACGAATGCTTCTATCGGGTCTTTTTCAAAATCATGTTTCTTGTCGCTGTTCTTCTGCGGAACCATATCGAGGTGAGACTGGAAAATAATGCCCTTGCGTTTTTCCATTCCCCTTGTCGCAGGTTTTCTTATTATAACATTACCTGCTTTATCAACAATTGTTTCGAGTTTATGATCTTTGCCGAATTTAACCACAAAGTCAACCATCTTTTTTTCTTTTTTCGAAGGACGGGGAATTTGAGTGATTTCATGAAAATAATGCCACAGAGTATCAGGTTCCAGTTTACGTATGTCTTTCATCATATTTAATAATATTTAGTGAATAATCGATAAAGTTAATATATTCCGCCAATTTAATAAATGATACGCATTTCGCAACTGTTATATTTACGCAGTTCTTCCAACCTTGAAATAATTGTAACAAAAACTTAACAATCAGATTATTTTGAACTTAATTCCAATTATATTATTTTAGGGACGACATAACAACAAGGGGTTGGATTTGTTAATGAGTTGATATTATGCAACATATTATACTCCAGGTAAATAAAATGCTGATAATTAACAGACCTGTTCTTTCGTTTTTATTCAACACAAACAGAAAGTGAACATATATCTTATTTTTGTTATTGTCCTGTTTATCCTGGCTGTATCAGACCTGGCAGTTGGAATTTCGAACGATGCTGTAAATTTTCTTAATTCATCTATAGGCTCAAAGGTTGCTCCCTTAAAAGTTATTTTAATCATCGCCTCGCTGGGAGTTTTTATCGGTGCTGCATTTTCAAGCGGAATGATGGAAATAGCCCGTTCGGGAATATTTCACCCGGGGCAGTTTTATTTTTCAGAGATCATGATCATATTTCTGGCGGTCATGATAACAGATGTTATTCTCCTGGATGCATTTAATACCTTTGGATTTCCTACTTCCACTACAGTTTCAATTGTGTTTGAATTGCTTGGGGCGGCTATTGCTGTTTCCCTGATAAAGATCTCAAATTCACCTGGTGCTCCGGCTGATCTCAATACATATATTAACTCTGCAAAGGCTCTTGCTATTATTTCCGGTATACTCCTTTCGGTTGTTATTGCTTTTGCTTTCGGGACTATAATCCAGTTCATTACACGCCTTCTCTTTTCATTTAACTATGAGCGTTATATGAAATATTTTGGTGCTATATGGGGAGGTATTGCATTAACAGCTATAATATATTTCATACTTGTTAAAGGAGCAAAAGGAGCATCCTTCATGACACCCGAAACAATTGCCTGGATTGGGTCTCATACCAGTCAGATACTGTTATTTTCTTTTCTTGCCTTTACTGCAATACTCCAATTCCTGATCCTTACGTTTAAAGTCAATATTCTGAAGATCATTGTTCTTGCGGGCACCTTTTCCCTGGCCATGGCATTTGCAGGTAACGACCTCGTGAATTTTATCGGAGTACCCCTTGCAGGGTTTGAATCATTCAGGGAATTCATGAGCAATCCTTCACTAAGCCCTGATACTCTGAAAATGGTAGCTCTTTCAGAGCCTGTTAAAACACCAACTTTATTTCTTCTTGCTGCAGGACTTATAATGGTTGTTACACTTTTTACCTCAAAAAAGTCCAGAACAGTTTCTCAGACTGAAATAAACCTTGCCAGACAGGATTCAGAAACAGAGAGATTTTCATCTTCAGTTGTTTCAAGATCAGTTGTGCACGGAGCGGTAGGTGTATCGAAGTTTATCAATAAGATATTTCCACGGAAGCTGGTGGATTTCATTGATAACAGGTTTGAATTCAAAAAAGAAAAGAAAAAATACAGACATTCAAAAGAGGCATCATCATTCGACCTTTTAAGAGCCTCGGTCAACATGTTTGTTGCCAGTATCCTGATTGCCTCAGGAACTTCATTAAAACTTCCGCTGTCAACCACCTATGTAACATTTATGGTGGCAATGGGGACTTCACTTGCTGATCGTGCCTGGGGAAGAGAAAGTGCTGTTTACCGTATAACCGGAGTCCTGTCGGTTATTGGCGGATGGTTTTTTACAGCACTTATTGCATTTACAGTCTCATTCCTGGTTGCTTTATTCCTGAACTGGGGAGGAATAATAGCAACATTGATTGCACTGGCAGTTGCTATGCTTTTTGTTATCAGAACCAATTTTATTCATAAAAAGATACTTGCGAAAGAAAGTAAAAAAGCAGAATTTGATGAACATGAATCACTGGACGGACAAAATATTGTTCAAAAATGCAATTCTTCAATTGCCAGCGTGATATTTTCGGTATCAAAGCTTTATTTCTCCAGCATCCTGAATCTGATTAAGGAAGACAGGAAGAAAATGAAGAAGGTGATCCATAGTGTCAATGATCTGAACCAGCAAGCAAAAGAATTAAAATACAATCTTTATCCTACATTAAGGAGATTAGAGGAGGAGTTTATTGAAACAGGACATTATTACGTGCAAATACTTGATTATCTGAGAGAAATAACTCATTGTCTGAAATTTATCGCTGATCCTGTTTTTGATCATCTTGACAACAACCACCCTGCTCTGCTGAAAGAACAGGTTAAAGAACTTCATGGACTTAATGAATCTGTTTCTTCTTTTTTTGACGAGATACTGATTATTATAAAGAAACAGAACTATAAAAACCTGGACAAACTCATTAAGGAGCAACAGGAGATTCTTGAATTAATTGTTAAAATTAAAAAGAAACATATCAAACTTTTAAAGACAGAATCATTCAGCACCAGAAGCAGCCTGATGTATCTCAATCTTCTCGCCGAAAGCAAAAACCTGGTTCTCTATGCCGTAAACATGGTGAAATCGCATCGCGACTTTATCTTAAGCGATAAATCATAATTTTTATTTTCACATTTCCCTTTGCATTTAATGTAAGACGGATCCCCTTTCCTGCAAAATACAGAAATATCGTATTATTCTGTAATGATTATTCAGTTATTATTTTTAAAATTGTAACAAGAATTTGATAAATACCAGACCTCGTTTGATCAACTGATAAAGTATAAGGGAAATCAATATTTCAGTCAATTTAAAATAAATGTTTTTTCTACATACAATTATAGTCCTTGTACTGATCTTTGATTTTATTATTGGATTTCAAGACACTGCAAACTCAATTTCAACAATTCTTACAAACAAGATCCTCTCTCCTTTCTCCAGGTTACTTATGGCAGCGAAATTGTATTTTATTGTTTCTATGGTATTCCCATTAAAGACAATATAAAACATTAAATATCAACAATAT
>Ga0307419_10000619_pt1 | contig 18061 bp, 20 predicted proteins | sample SalMarWE160230MG_2_FD_202512 | JGI IMG/M metagenome (GOLD analysis project Ga0307419, IMG submission 202512) | Salt marsh sediment microbial communities from the Plum Island Ecosystem LTER, Massachusetts, United States - WE1602-30 | ecosystem: Environmental > Aquatic > Marine > Intertidal zone... | reverse complement strand
GGTGAAGGGCCACAGCATTTCCTTAAAGCATCCTCTCGAATAGAATGACCGGGGAGAACCAGGGCTAAGTTTTTTTCGTGTCGAGAGCTTTCTTGAGTTTCGCACCGAGGGAGCCCATGAACTTCCCCTTATCGGTGAACTCTCGCCAGTCTGTCTCCTCCCCGCCATCGCCTGGTCCAAGGGTAATCTTTCGCTCATCCGCGTTGATAGCTTGGATGGTCACCGGTATGGTATCTCCTTCCCTGAGCTTGGCAATAGACTGTGCATTCGGAGATCTGTCCAGGTTCGATTTCGGCAAGAGACCGGTGACACCCGGTTCCAGTGACACGAAAATCCCGAAACCCTCCCTTTTCTCAATGCGACCTCGAAGGCTCTGCCCCACGTGGTAGGATTCCCCCACCTCGAGCCAGGGGTCACCCTCCACATCCTTCATGCTCAAGGAAATTCTCCTCGCCTTTGCGTCGATCTCTTTTATCAACACGCCCACAACCTGACCGGTCTTCACCACGTCTTCCGGTTTCAGGACGCGTTTCCGGTAACTCATCTCGCTGATATGGACCAACCCCTCTATACCCGCCGCAATTTCAACAAACACGCCGAACTTGACACACCGTTTCACCGTCCCTTTCACTTCCTGCTCGGGCTGAAACTGCTCTTCTACCGTTTCCCATGGGTCACCGGTCACCTGCTTCACGGAAAGCCCGATCTTCGGAAGGCCCGCCTTGCCTCCTTGTGAAATGCCTATGACCTTTACGGTAATCAAATCATAGGGACTCAGGACTTCATCCGCCTTTTCCACCCGTGACCAACTCAATTCAGAAAGGTGAACCATTCCTTCAATACCGGGAATGAGTTCCACAAACGCGCCGTATGGCATCAGCTTGGTCACCCGGCCTTCCAAAAGGTCTCCCTCGTGCAATTCCTCCAGGAAGGCAGCATGAATCTTTTTCTGCTCCTTCTCCATCAGTTTCCGCCGAGAAACAACAATATTTCTCTCATCCTCTTCCAATTGTGTGATGAGAAACTGGTATGTCCCGCCCACATAATCGTCTCCGTTCGCAATGTATTGCAGGTCCATCTGGCTGATGGGACAGAATGCCCGCCGCTTCAAAACTTCTACCTGGAACCCCCCTTTGCACGGAGCCTTTACCTTCCCTTCAACGGGGATACCGCTCTCATAGGCATCTCTCAAAAGCGCCAATCCTCCGATCCCCGAAAGGGCCCTGGAAAGTCTGATCTCCTGGCCATTATTGGAAATCACATAGAGTTCCAGAAGGTCACCGACTTTGTAGGGGAGTTGGCCGTCCTCATCCAGAAGCTCATCCTTTTCCACGATCCCATCGCTCTTGGTGCCGGTGTCAACGAAGACCGCGTCCTGGCCTATGGCAATGATCTCGCCTTGGATTTTTTCGCCAACCCTGACGTCATCTCCTGCCTGCGAATCAAAGGAGTCGAGCAAATCAGCAAAACTCTCCTCTTCCCTTTCGATTTTATCTTCTCTTTCGTCTGTCATGTATCCTCACTCCAAAAAATATGGATTTATGGCTCATTCTGACCTATAACTACTTTACATCCAGAAATGGCTATTTTGCCCGATATCTTCGTTATACTTAAATTTTAGTTCTCGAAATACCTGGCTTGTATTTGTGTGGCTAAAATTTTCGCATGCCCCCGCTCAAAGTCCGGGATCTTCGACTTGATCTCGAACAAACTGTCTCATTTCTGGATGTACAATTACGAGAACTGTGCCGCATCGTATCTGTTTTATATGCACTTATCAAGACAGAATTGACCCCGGGAAGTTGCGAGAGACCTCGTCCTTTCGGAATACCATAAGGGAATGAAATCCGCGTATGAATGAACAAACTTCGATCAGTCGGCAAAGTACAAAAAAAGGCGTGTGGGGGTGGGTGCTTTATGACTGCGGTACCTCCGCCTTTGCCACCACCATCATGGCAGGCTTTTTCCCTGTCTTTTTCAAAAACTACTGGAGCTATCAGAGTGACATCAATACCAGCACTGCCATGCTGGGCTTCGGCAATTCCCTGGCAAGCTTACTCGTCGCATTCATGGTACCGATATTGGGTGCAATTGCCGACAATCGAGCATCTAAAAAAGGGTTCCTTGCCTTTTTCGCCTATCTCGGCTGCTTCATGACATTCCTGCTCTTTTTTGCGGGAAAAGGACAATGGCCTTTTGCAATTCTCTTTTATGCCGTTGCAGTCATAGGGTTTTCAGGGTCCAACTCCTTCTATGATTCCCTTCTCCCCTCGATAACAACCCCCCAGACAATTGACTACACCTCCAGTCTCGGTTATGCCATGGGTTACCTCGGCGGAGGGCTCCTCTTTGCGCTGAATGTCCTGATGACCACCATGCCTTCCCGATTCGGCCTGGACGGACCGGAACAGGCTGTTCGCATCTCCTTCCTGTCCGTGGCATTCTGGTGGGCCTTTTTTACTATCTTCACCCTGCGGTGGGTCCCGGCAGAGCAGAAACCAAACCCCCTCCCTTCGAAGACAGTCCTTGAAGGGCTTAGGAAGATCTCTTCTACCTTGAGAACCGTTAAGCAGTTCAAACCCGCCTGGCTCTTCCTCATTGCCTATTGGTTTTACATTGACGGGGTCGATACCATCATCAGGATGGCAGTAGACTATGGACTCTCCCTGGGCTTTCAGGCGACCGATCTGATCATTGCGCTCCTGATCGTTCAATTTATCGGTTTCCCGGCCTCGCTGGCCTTCGGCAAACTGGGGGAACGCTGGGGTGTAAGAAAAGCCATTTTTCTCGGCATATACCTTTATATGGGAATTACCGTATGGGGGACGCTCATGGCCAGGAAAGAGGAGTTTTACCTGCTGGCGGCTTTCATCGGCCTGGTGCAGGGTGGAATTCAGGCCTTGAGCCGATCCTACTACGCCCGGCTCATTCCGAAAGATCAGGCCGCAGAATTTTACGGTTTTTATAACATGATGGGTAAATTCGCCGCGATCCTCGGCCCCGCCCTCATGGGATCAACCGGGCTCCTGGTACGCCGTTTGCTCATGCCGTCAGCACCTACGGAGCACCAGAAGGCATACATCACCCATCTTGCGTCCCGCTCCAGTATCGCATCAATCCTTGTTCTTTTCCTGATCGGGCTCTTTCTCTTCTACCTGGCAGGTAAAGAGGAAACGCGTTCCTTGACAAAATAATCCACTGTAACGGAATCCCTGGAACCTGGGGCAATCTTGAGCGTGGCAGGTTCGAGCGCCAGCTTCACCTCAAGAGATCCGGATTTTTCAATCTGATCAAGGCGGACCTTTTCCGTGTAGATGGTGGAGAGGGTGTCCAGAATTGTCTTTCCCCCTTTTACCTGCACCTTTGCGGGAAATACCTTTGCACTGGTAAGCATCAAACCCTTTCTCAGTTTTCCTACCCAGTCCACCTGAACCGGCAGGACTTTCTCTCCCGGTATGTCAAGGGTAACTTCCACCGTGGAGGGATTCACTTTCCGCAGCACCACTCCCGGTGGGAGGCCGATGTCTTCGGAGGTAATGACAAACGAATTTCGTCCCACTGCTGCCGTACTCAAATCAAGGCGAACCTTTACCTGATCCGGCCGAATGGATTTAATGAGCGTCCCCGATCCGCTGAGTCCCACATGGACCGCGTTTACGGAGCTATCCACAATCTCCATCGCGGGATTGCGGTTCACATATTCCACCGGGATATCGAAGGCGACCAGACGTTCCTGGCCCCGGGTAAAACTGAACCACACAGCGCTTATCAAGACCAGGGCCGCAAGGGCGGCGATGGCAAACTCCCGCTTTTCCTTCTTCCTGTAGCCCCATTGTTCCTTTGTTGATCCGATATGCCCCTCAAGTGTTCTTACCAGAACATTCTTATCGTTGACCGTCCCAACATTGGACCCCTCTGCCAAAACAACCGTCCCCCGCTCCTCGGAAACCACGAGGACTAAGGCGTCGGTCATCTCTGCCAGGCCGGCCGCAGCCCTGTGGCGCGTCCCGTAACTGGAAGGAAGGTCATCCCTGCGTGACAACGGGAGCACTGCGCCGACTTTTTTTATCCGGTTTCCCTCTATGATCACAGCGCCGTCGTGGACCGGGTTGTCATGCCAGAAGATGCTGTTGATCATCTCCCGGGACACCAGGCCGTCCCAGTTGATACCGCCTTGGATCAATTCATCCAGGTCGTCCATCCCCGGGAATACCATGATGGCCCCAATTTTCTTGCCGGCAAGCTCAAATGCCGTATCAATCACGGTCTCAATAGGGGTCTTGGTGATTCGGTGGGGAACTCCCCACAGTATGGCCTTCAGGTTCTTTGCCTGGAGGACTGATCTGATTTCATTGCGGAAGACAACAATAATAATAAAAGCGGCGGCGGCGGTGATGCCCTGGATCGCCCAGCTTGTCAGAACCAGCCCCAGGGCCACCGCGACCCTTTGAGAAAACCAGAGAAGCGCGATACCTATCAGGACACGGAACACATGGGTTCCCCTGAACAGGACATAGAGGCGAAAGAGAATGTAGCTATTCAGGATGATATCCACTACATCCTGCCACCGAATACTCGACAAAAACAAAAAAAGGTTTTCCATAATTATTCCGTTATGCTGAAACGAACTGTTCTGAGGACCTTTCCCTCCTGATCAGTGATAGTTACCCGCCATGGTCCCCGGTCCGATCTCCGGATGCGCATACTGCTGAACGTGGACCACCGGGGCGGTTTGAGGGTCAGTCTCACCTTCGCCTTGAGCTCATCTCTTCGATACCACTCGTGGTAGATATCCATCTCCCTCGGTACGGGATCAAAAGAGGTCAAGCAATATATTTTTTCAAGATCTGAAGAAAAGACAATTGCTCCATTCACCGGGGTGCTCCCCTTCATATCTTCACAAACGATCGCCTCAACAAGGCTCAGTTTTTCCTCGCTCCCATTGGGAGGCACACCCTTCTTTTCCTGTGCCCGCACATCTGCCGTACTCACCGCCATCACCCAGAAAATGACCGCCAAGATCAATAGCCAAAACTGTCTCATCAGATACTCTCCTCAAGTCTTTTCGACCGTGCAAGGGGTCTAATGTTTTTTGTTTCTCAAGTGCTCCTAAAGATAGCATGAATAACGGTTTGATCCAAAGAATTTTCCCCGCCTCACCCCATTTTATCATCATTATCCGGTTCACCCGGGTGGTTAGGCGACATTCCTGATCACCAGCAAGGTGTCAGATGTAAAGCGCCGAGGACCGATCGAAGGCAACGCAGCAGATGATGCCTTGATGGTGGATCAGGATGCTACTTTGCTGCTTGACAGAAGCCCCTTCATATTGTTCAGTAGGAACCTGCTGAAATACGACTGGAATAAGGGGTACATTCTTATGATCACTGTTGGCATTGACGTCGGTTCCAATACCACGAAGGCTGCCCTCCTGAAAGATGGCGCCATTGCAGGCACCCTGCTTATCCCTACGGGGTATAATGCGAAAAATGCAGGCGAGAAGGTCTTTCACGATTTACTCGCGGAGCACCAGGTGGGACGTGACACCATTGATCGTGTTATCGCAACTGGCTACGGGCGAAACAGTATCGATTTCGCCGATAAAGCGATCACTGAAATTACCTGCCACGCGGCCGGCGCCCACTACCAGGACCCGGAAGTACGAACCGTCATCGATATCGGCGGTCAGGACAGCAAGGCCATTGCCCTGGATCGATCCGGGCGTGTTACTGATTTTGCCATGAACGACAAGTGCGCGGCCGGTACAGGCAGGTTCCTGGAAGTGATGGCGCGCGCCCTTGAAGTGGACCTGGATGTCTTCGGAGAAATGTCTCTCAAGGCTGATGCTCCCGCTGCCATCAGCAGCCTGTGCACCGTTTTTGCGGAATCTGAAGTGATTTCTCTCATCTCCCGAGGAGAGAAACGGAAGAATATTATTGCTGGAATCCACGACGCCATTGGTGCCAGGGTGGCTGCCATGGCAAACCGCATTGATCTCGTGGATCCCATCTCCATGACTGGCGGCGTGGCCAGGAATGTCGGAGTAGTAAAGGCTCTCAGGAAAAACACCGGCCGGGGTATCAAGGTGCTGAAGTTCCCCCAGACAAATGGAGCCATTGGCGCGGCACTGATCGCCGCCCGGTAAGGCTCCGGGTCCAGAATGTTCCGAAGGATCAAGGGATCCGCTACAGGTCATCCGCATGGTATCCGGGGCTCAATCCAATCACATACACCATCCCGGGCCCGTGTACCCCCGAGACCAGCGTCAGCTCAATATCCGCCGTGCGACTGTGGCCGGTAATAAGGGTAACGGCGCTCGGGAGGCCCCGGGGTTCTCGAGCCCAGGACCTGCAAAGACGGGGCAGTGAGTCAAGGTCCCTGAGACGCTGATCAGGCCGAACAATGGCTACGTGAACGGGAGGGAGGAGCGACGTCGATCGCCCCCATTCCTTCGAGGCTCTGAGCACCAGGGTGCCCGACTCCATGATGATGGCATCCACCGCGGTGATACCCAATTGCGCCTTTGCCGAACGTTGTTTCCAATCCTCTTCCCGGGAAGAAATGTTGATCTTCACTCCCAATTCACGCAGGATCCGGTCGATACCGACTCTTTCCAGCAGGGGGTGTTCCCATCGGACCGCCAGGCTGACATTATGTTCACGGACGATATCTCCCAGTATCCGCCGCATATCTCCCGTGTGTTCCGCCACGTGGAGGCGGTCTCCCAGCATCTCCAGTTCGTTTTTCACTTCATCCCATGGGGCATCATCAGCGAGCCATTCAGGCGGAGACGAAATTTCGTCCGGGGATATCTGATCCTGCTCTCCACTCATACTTCCAAGAGAACGCTCTATTGCTGACAACATCTTTTGGCGATCCGTCAATCCCATTTCGTTTCACCCTCCTCTTCATTGCTCATTGTGAAACTCCCGCTCCGCGGGAGTCAGAGAAATTGGGCTATGCCATAGGATAAATCAAGGTTATGAAGTGCGCTAAAGTCTGGAGATACGCGAGTGACCAGCCCCCCTCTGGGGCAAGCCAAAGCCGGGCTCTCTGAACCTGGGTTCTTTACTTGTTGAGTTTCAACCCTTTCCACCTCCTGGAAAAGGGCCTCTTGAAACGAGGGATCTTTCGCCTGGCTCCCCACCCGGCAAGGGGTCCCGGAAGCCATCTCCACTCTCCGGAAGGTGCCATCACGGCCTGGAGCCCCCTGGCGAGAAACCCCGCAAAACGGAAGATCACCGGCCGAACAGAAAGCCAGGAATAGAGCTTCACCGGCAAGACGCTGGAAAGTACCCTTCGGCCCTTCCACACGGGATCTTCCGCAAGACGCCGGCGGAAATCCAGGATCATCTTCGGATGCTCGATCAGTACAGGGCAGACCTCAGCGCAAGCACCGCACAGGGTGCAGGCAAAGGCAAGGTCTCTCGCGCTTCCCGGAGGCAACAGCTCGGAATCCAGCAGAATCCCGATAGGTCCTGAATATACCCAGCCGTAGCTGTGTCCCCCGACACGTTTGTAGACGGGACAGACATTGAGGCACGCGCCGCAGCGAAGACAAAAAAGTGAATCCCTGAGGACCCGATCGCCGAGGAGAGCAGACCGCCCGTTGTCCAGCAAAATGAGGTGGAATGAATCCGGCCCATCCTGCTCGTTCGGTTTCTTCGGGCCGGTAATCAAGCTGAGATAGGTAGGCATCTTCTGTCCCGCTGCGCTCCGTGCGAGGAGTGTCGTAAGGACGCCGAAATCATCCCAGGTTTCAACCACCTTTTCAATTCCGATGAGGGCCACATGCACCCTGGGAAGTGATGTAGACATGCGGATATTCCCTTCGTTTTCGAACAGAGCAAGCGTTCCTGTCTCCGCCACTGCCATATTCCCACCGGTGATACCCATATCCGCCCCCAGGAATTTTTCCCTCAGCACCCGGCGGGCCACCATGGTCAATTCTTCGGGATTCACCGTATAGGGTACCCTGAGCTTCTCACAAAACAGGCGGGCCACCTCTTCCTTATTCTTGTGGATTGCGGGAGCGATAATATGGGAAGGTGTCTCGCCTGCCAGCTGGACAATAAACTCCCCAAGGTCGGTTTCCCATACCTCGATTCCCCTTTCCGCCAGGGCTTTATTCAGGGCGATCTCCTCCGTCATCATGGATTTGCCCTTCACCACGGTATTGACCCCGTACTGCCTTGCCAGATCCAGAATAATGCTCCTGGCCCTCGATGCATCCTTTGCCCAGTGCACAATACCCCCTGCATCGGTCACTCTTTTCTCCAGGAGACGCAACAGCTTCGGCATCTTTCCGAGGCACCTTTCCTTTACTTCCCGGCCGCGTGTCCGCAGGCCCTCGGGATCCGCCAACTGGTTAAAGCCTCCTTCCCGCAAGGCAACAAATCGATCGCCGGCATCGGAAAGGGTCCGGTGCAGAACTTCGTTCCGGGCGGCCTCCTCGGCCATTTTCTTCACCGCTTTCACATTCAATTCCATGGCTCACCCGCCTGATGCGCCAGCACCTCGGCAATGTGTACCGGTTTTATCTTTTCCCCCATTTTTGCGAGATATCCCCCGATGTTGAGCAGGCAGCTGGGTTCCGCGCTGATCACAAATTCCGCCCCGCTCTTCACCACTTCAGCCGCCTTGTCACCTGTTATCTTTTCCGACACAACGGGAAATTCCAGGCTGAAGACACCCCCGAATCCGCAACAGGTTTCCTGATGTTCCATCTCTACCATTTCCAGCATCTGTACCCTGGAAAGGAGCATCCTCGGCTGTGCCCTGACACCGAGCACGCGGGAGACCTGGCAGGAGTCGTGATAAACGGCCTTGCCGGGCCACTCAGCACCCACGTCGTCAATGCCGAGCACGTCAACAAGAAATTCAGTGAGTTCAAACGTCCTTCCGGCCAATGATTCTGCCCGCGAGAGCCGCAACGGATCATCCCGAAAGAGCTCCCGGTAGTGATGCCGGATCATGCTGACGCAGGATCCTGAAGGGGAAACCACCAGATCTTCGCCTTTGAAAACACGGAGAAAGTGCTGGGCCATTTTTCGCGCCTCAGCCTGATACCCGGTTTTGAACTGCATCTGTCCGCAGCAGGTCTGTCCGCCTGGATACGCCACTTCCATCCCGACCCTTGAGAGGACCTTTGCAGTAGCCTCCCCCACACGGGGGAGAAAGTGCTCCACCAGGCAGGGAATAAACAGGCTCACTCTACGTGAAAGCTTCTTTTCCTCCATGCAATTCCTTTCTTGAATCAACTTTTTAAAAATGTAAAATAAATCCACTCACCCCTGCTACGGGAAAAAGAAAAGCTGGAGGATTCCCTGCGAACAAAAGACAATACCCCGCTGGCATCAAGGAGACAATTCTGGGTCCCCGGGTGGAGCCGGAAGGTCTTTTTTTCTTCACTGTCGGGAGGGCTTCGTATTATTGTGACTTATCTATGGGGGAAGCCGCAGAACTCCGCTTTGCGGAGTAAATGCGGAGTCCCGCCTATAGCTCTCTATAGGCGGGACGTGGATAAGTCACTGAAAATACCAGTCCGGGAGGCTCGTGAAGAAAGGAAGACCTTCCGTCCCCGCCAATAAACTGACATATCGAAAATCCAGGAGCTCTTGCTATGCAGTTCTGTGATCTTCATTGCCGCTTTGCCTCATGGCCGGAAAAGGACTCCCTGGACAGCTCAGGGAGCTGCAGGACATTCCAGGCCGTTTATTGCAAGAAAAAAAGGAGACCGGTTTACAAAAACATGCCGTGTCCTGACAAGGAAGCCAGGACGGATCCCTCCGGGAAAAATTAAGGCTTCACTGTCTCCAGATATTGGGTAATGGCTCCATCATATTCGTGCGTCAGGCGAAAAACCTTTGCCGCCAGGCGAAAGCGGGTTTCCAGGGTCGTCTCCCCACGGTTTTCCTCCATCTCTTTGAGCACGATCGCGTAATCCGCCGGGTCCACGATGACCGTCACATCCCTGAAATTTTTCGCGGAGGATCGGAGCATTGCAGGCCCCCCGATATCGATATTTTCGATTGCTTCCTCGAGGGTGACCCCTTCTTTCGCCACGGTCTTTTCAAACTGATAGAGGTTAACCACTACCAGGTCAATGGGCTTGATCCCATATTTTTCCATCATTTCCCGGTGGGCCGGGTTGTCCCGCAAGCCAAGGAGCCCCCCGTGGACCTTCGGGTGCAATGTTTTCACCCGTCCATCCATCATTTCCGGAAACCCGGTATAGTCGGAGATGTCCGTCACGGGGACACCTCCCTCTCGGACTGCCCTGGCGGTTCCCCCGGTTGAAAGGATCTCTACCCCCAATCCTTGAAGAGTCTTTGCGAATGGAACGATCCCGTCCTTGTCCGTCACACTGATGAGTGCCAGTTCGATCTTTGCCACGATATGGTCCTCCTTCTGGTTCTCGGATTCACGGTTTACAACTCTCCCACTTGCACGGAGATGCTGCTTGATCTATAGTCCAAAAAGGGATATTAATCAACCTCCAGATCGGGAAAGAAAGGAGAGTGCATTTTCATGCCATCTGCGAAGATCGGATTCAAGAACAAACGACTCATCGTCCCCGAAAACCCTGTTATCCCGTTTATTGAGGGGGACGGCATCGGCCCCGACATCTGGCGGGCGGCCTCACGGGTCATTAACCATGCCGTGAGCCTCTGCTGGGGGGAAAAACGCCGAATCCAATGGAAGGAGGTCCTTGCGGGCGAAAAGGCTTACAGACAAACCGAAGAATGGCTGCCGGAAGACACACTGGAGGCATTCCGAACCTTTCGAGTGGGGATCAAGGGCCCGCTGACCACCCCCGTGGGTGGGGGCATCCGAAGCCTGAACGTGACCTTGCGGCAGCAATTGGATCTCTACGCCTGCGTGCGGCCCGTACGTTATTTTCCCGGTGTTCCCAGCCCGGTCAGAGAACCGCAGAAGGTAAACATGGTGGTTTTCCGGGAGAACACTGAGGATGTTTACGCGGGGTTCGAATTGGAACCGGCCCGGGAAGATGCTCGGGCGCTCATCGAATACCTGGCGGAAAGCAAGGGATGGCACATTCGTCCCGATTCGGGCATCGGGATCAAGCCCATCAGCAAATTCGCGAGCCTGCGCCTTTTGAGGTCCGCCATCGAATACGCGCTGGAGCATGGGCGAAAGAGTATCACCATGGTGCACAAGGGGAATATCCAGAAGTTTACGGAAGGCGCTTTCAGAAACTGGGGATACGAACTTATCCGAAATGAATATTCTGATTCCGTTGTTTCCTGGGAAGAGTGCAACGGCAATCCGCCGGATGGCACGATTTTGATGAAGGATGCCATTGCCGACATCTTCTTTCAGCAGGCCCTCACGAGGCCCGCAGAGTTTGATGTCATTGCCACCACAAACCTGAATGGAGACTATATCTCGGATGCACTGGCCGCCCAGGTCGGCGGGGTGGGAATGGCACCGGGAGCGAACATCAACTACCAGGAAGGGTGTGCTGTTTTCGAGGCAACCCACGGGACAGCACCCAAGTACGCGGGGATGGACAAAGTGAACCCGACATCCCTTATCCTGAGCGGGGCCATGATGCTGGAGCACATGGGGTGGACAGAGGCATCCCGAAGGATAGAATCCGGGCTCGGAAAGGCCCTTGCCTCGGGACAGGTGACCTATGACCTTGCCCGGCTGATGCCGGAAGCAAAGGAAGTTTCCTGTTCCGACTTCGCCGCCCTGGTATGCGAATTAATGACTTGAGGCATCCCCATGACCCGAGTATTCGTCATCTATCATTCCCAGGCGGGACATACCGAAGCCATGGCCAAACGTGTGGCCCATGGTGCCGGTTCCATTCCGGGAGTCGAGGTCATACTGAAAAAGGCCGGGGAGGCCACCCTCCAGGACCTTCTCGAGTGTGACGGGCTTGCCATCGGCTCCCCGGAATACTTTGGATATATGGCAGGAATGATAAAGGACTTCTTTGATCGCACGTATGAATTGGCCAGAACAGACAGGCGCATATTCAAGAAGCCATACGTCATCTTCATCAGCGCGGGAAACGATGGAAGCGGCGCCCTGAATCAGATAGAGCGCATCTGCCGGGGATACCCGCTCAAAAAGGTCTATGAAACGCTTGTGGCAAAGGGTGAGCTTGACGAGAATATCCTGAAAAAATGTGAGGATCTGGGGAAGACCATTGCGGCAGGGTGTGAGGCGGAAATCTACTAATTTTTTTTCTCAGGATCGCCCTTCGGAAGGGGAAGCTTGAAAAAATCAACCCCTTCTTCCTTCAGCAGCTTTTCCTCTTTCTCCGTCGCAGCCCCCCTTATATTGCGCCTTTCAACTACACCGTAATGCATTTTCAAGGCCTCGGAAGTAAACTGGGGGCCCACGTCCTCAAAATTGTGGTGAACGTATTCAACCACCTCTCTTGCAAGACGCTTGTAATCAATATGACCCTCCGGGAGGTCCTGCCGGGCAGGGACTGCTTTTTTCACGGCTACCGGAGAAAGGATTCTCTTTACCTGTGCATCCTCACAGAACGGGCAAATGATCAAACCCCTGGCACGCTGGTCTTCGTAGGCTTCCAGGTTCTCAAACCAACCTTCAAAAACATGGCCCTGACTGCACTCAAGATCAAAGACTATCATCCGTTCCTCACCTCTCCGCATACAATACAGCAAGGATCCTGGTGGCTTCCTTCCCGTAACACTTGACCAAGTGGGGAACCGTAGAGTCATAATAGATGGCATCTCCCGAATAGAGCAGGTGCCTCTCTTCCCCTAAACGAACTTCCATGGTTCCCTCCATCACGTAGATAAATTCCTGGCCGTCATGGGCAGAACGTTCTTCCTCGGTTTCCGCCGGTTCCAGTGTAACCATGAAAGGCTCCATGTGGCGGTCTTTCTTGTGAGGGGCCAGGGATTCATACTGGTAACCGTACTGTTCCCCCTTTTTTGAATCATAGCGCGAGATCACCTTCCTGTCGTCGTGCCTCACGATAGTAAAAGGACGCGTTTCTTCCCCGGAAATGAAATAGCCCATTTTCATCTTCAGGGCCTTGGCCAGCTTAATGACCGTCCCCAAGGGAGGATCCACGTTTCCCTTCTCGATCCCCTCCAACACTGATTCGGATATCCCCGTGCGCTGAGAAATATCGGTAAGACTCAACCCTCTTTTTTCCCGAACGTCCCGGACCCTCTCCCCCACAAGTGCAGGGCTGCCTTCGTCAACAGGCCCCCGGCCGATATTTTCCATGAAGTCCTTTTCTTCGTCCTTGATGGCAAATTGGTCACTGATATCACTCAAAAAATCCGAGTAAGGGTCTCGTTCTTTCCCTCTGTGATCGCTCTTTTCATCCATACCGTGTTTTCCTCTGATTGTTGAATAATCCTGATTTTAGTTTACCACCCGGCAGCTCCACCGATCAAGTGCAGGCTTTCACAAACGCATCGCTTGACCACTCTCCCAGGAAAATGCCGAGATATGCGAAACCCTGAAAAATTCAAGACGGCGCTAATCAGGTCTCAAGGACGAAAATGACTTCTAACCTGACCCTGTATTCAATGATTTTTCCGTCTTCTACCGCCACCCTTTGTTCCAATACGCGCAAACCTGTGATACCTCGCAAGGTTCGATTCGCGCGCTCAAATCCCGCCTTTATCGCTTCTTCAAAGCTAATAGGGGAGGCCGCGATAATCTCAGAAATCCTCGCCACACGCTCCATAGTCATTTCCTCCTGGTACACAAATATCCTCTCTGACAAACAATCTACCCCTCAAGGGGTACCCCGGCCTCCCTATTTCTTGACAGGGAGACCGGACATGGTATAACTCAAAAGATTGAATGATACCTCTTTCGCAATTAAATAACAAGGCCCTTAAAATAAATGATTATTTGCTCTTGGGTCTGCTCGCGATGCTGCAGGGCCAGGAAAGGAGTGAACATGTCCGAAGAACAGTACCTCGTTGATGACCTGACGCTAAAAGATTCATGGCGTATGTTCCGCATCATGGCGGAATTTGTCGAAGGATTTGAAGTTATGCCCGAAGTCTCCCCCGCCGTAACCATCTTTGGATCGGCCAGGACAAAATCAGATAGTGATGATTATCTGAAAACCGTCCAGATCGCAAGACTCCTTGTTGAACATGGTTTTAATGTCATATCGGGTGGCGGTCCGGGAATCATGGAGGCGGCAAATAAGGGTGCCGCGGAAGCTGGAGGGAAATCTGTCGGGCTCCACATCCATCTTCCCAATGAACAGGAAGCCAATCCCTACGCGAATATCCGCCTGGATTTCAAATACTTCTTCATCAGAAAAGTGATGTTTGTCAAATATGCCGTGGCCTACATCATCATGCCCGGTGGATTCGGGACCATGGATGAACTTTTCGAGGCCGTGACACTCATCCAGACCAAGCGGATCAGGTCCTTTCCCGTCATTCTGGTGGACTCCGGGTTCTGGAAAGGACTCGTGGACTGGGCAAAGAAGACCCTCGTGGGACAGGGGACCATATCAAAAGAGGATCTTGAACTCCTCCATATCGTAGATACGCCCGATGAAGCGGTAAGCATCATCAAGCAAATGGTGGTGGTCTAGTTGACATCAAATTCCTTTGATGATCTTTTCGCATGGGCAGAGTCACTTGGAATAACCCTTTCCCACGCGCAACAGGAAAATCTTGCGCTCTTTGTTCGGGAAGTATGGGCCTGGCAGAAAAAAATGAACCTCGTAGGGGTCACCACAAAGGACCGCGTAATCCGTGAACTCCTGCTGGATTCCCTCGTTCCCCTCCCCCATATCCCGCAAACAGGCAGTTTACTGGACCTGGGATCAGGGGCGGGCTTTCCCGCAATCCCCCTGAAGATATGCCTCCCTGATGTCCATTTTCAGCTCCTTGAACCAACGAACAGGAAAGCCGTATTTCTGCGGCAAATTATCCGGCTTCTCGATCTGGGTCGTATCGAGGTAATCACTGCAAGAATTGAAGACAGCGGGGAAGCCCTCGCCTCCCATGAATACGGGACAATTACCGCCCGCGCGGTGGCCTCTCTCCCGCGGGCCCTCCAATGGTGTGGCCCGTACCTTGCGAGAAAAGGCTTGTTGATCAGTTTTCAGGGGAGTTCCTGGAAAGAAGTCCTGGAAGAGAGCGCTGAAATCATGAGAGAGCAAAAACTGGTTCTCTCCCGCACACTCCCTTACCGGCTACCGGGAAAAACTGGGGAAAGGGTCATTCTATTCTTCACAAGAAAAGACACGTCACAAGATCTCGCGACCCCTGAATCAGGCCTCCCCTGACCATACACCGTCAGGAAAACGGATCACTTCTTTAAGCCGTCCATGATGGTTATGAGTTGCAGGTCAATGTACTTGTCAAGGGTCAGCCGCTTCTTGAAATGCCAGCCTTTCAATATCCACATGTGGGCCATCATGATGATGTTGTACGCCATGAGATCCACATCCACTTTCTTGAAGACCTCCTGCTCTATTCCCTCCCTGATGATCTCACCAAAGATATTGCTCACATCCACTTCCAGTTGCATCACTCGTGATTTGGATGCCTTTTCCAGGGAATTGGATTTCTGGTAGATCAACAGCGCTTTTTCCTTCTGCTGATCCACCACGCGGAAATAAAGCACCACTGCAATCCCCAGTTTTTCCAATGGATCATGAATACCCTCAATCTGTTCCGTGAGGCTGTTTTGGAACATGCTCAGGACATCTTCCATAATCATCCGCATGATTTCCGATTTCTTCTTTACATAATGGTAGGTCACCGGCAACGATACACCGGCTTTCTCGGAAATCTCCTGGATAGAAGTGGCGGTAAATCCTTTTTTTGCATAAAGGGCACTGGCCACGTCAATGATCTTTCTCCGCACCTTATCAGAGGCAGTAATTTGATCAAGGACGGTCAGTTTTTTCCTTGGATGACCCATCTTCATCTCCCCTTCCCAGGAATAGCCTTCACCGCCGCAAGCAATACTTTCCGCCGGCAAAGGCGCATAAGAAAACGAAGGGCGTTAGCCAGGAGGTCTTCGGTCCTGGCTTACTTCTGATACTTGAAGGAGACATTGAGCCTCGCCCTGTAAGAGGTAACCTTGCCGTTTTCAACGGTCGCATCCAGTTTCGTGACTTCAGCGATCCTCAAATCCTTCACACTTGAAGCGGCTGTTTCCAGGGCAGTCTTTGTAGCCTCTTCCCATGATTGGTCGCTTGTTCCCACCAGTTCAATAATTTTGTATGTACTTCCAGCCATTTTCACCCTCCTTCTTTTGTGTTGCGGGTTAGCGGCAAAAGATATTCCCTAATAAAATCTCACCTCCTTTCCATTAAAGATATTATTCACAAGACGCATTCACCAGCGGTTTGAGAAAACATCTTATATTTCATGTAATTATATTCCTGTAGAATTTCAAGTCAAGTCATAACTGTCATTCCCCAGCGCAAAACCCCAGGCAGTCAGCTGTTTCAACATCCTGTTCCGGTGACTTCCCGGCCACAAATAACGGCCGCAAGACCGGCAGACCTTTATTTTTCCCCGGCTCTGGTAAAAGACGTATTCCGGGACTTTCTCCATCGCCTCTTCGTCGGCTACCGTTTCCAATATGACATTGCAGCGCAAGCACCGGGTAAACCAGCCCGAAAATTCGGGCTGCAACTCCAGTTTTGCCAAAAGCTCTTTCAATTGTTCACCCACCTGCTCAGAATGGAGACAAACGGTCTTCCGGCATTGCTCCCACCGGGTACTGCGCCGTGTCGCAAGCCAACGATTTTGCCGCATCAGCCCCACTATTTCCTCATCGAGATAATACGATTGATAGTGAGTATCATATCCGAGGACACGAAGCCAGGTGGCCAACCTTCCCAGCATGGAGTCCACGACAAATTTCATCGACAACACCCTTTCTGTATTGTTGACGCTCCAGTATAAATAGTATAGTAACCATTAGGTGAATAGGCTGAAGACTGAAGACTGTTAGTTCTCGCGCTTTGGCAGGCCAACCTGGTAATGGAATCCTTTCACGAACCGAATGCGGTTTCAAGAAAGCGGAGATATGCTGCCTGAGCTTTGGGGATCACGCATCGTTCCCTTTGCGGTATTACAGCCCAAATGCCTACAGTCTATCTACCTATGTAGTTACCTATTATAACTGAAAAACGCGTGGGAATGGAATTTTTTTCCCGGTGTGCGGGAGAAACTGTTATGGACAAGATAGTGATAGAGGGCGGGCATCCCCTGAAAGGGAAGGTTACTGTGAGTGGTGCCAAAAACGCCGCCCTCCCCATTATTACAGCGTGCCTGCTCACCGGTGGATGGCACCGGCTTGAAAACGTTCCCCGTCTTCGTGATATCCAGACAATCATTCGCATCCTTTCAAAGCTTGGTGTGGCTTTCCAATTCGAGCAGAATACCCTGAAAGTCAACTCCGACCAGTTACGTGGACATGAGGCCCCTTACGAACTGGTGAAAACCATGCGGGCCTCCATTCTTATCCTGGGCCCTTTGCTTGCCCGATACGGACGCGCCAAAATCTCCCTCCCCGGAGGCTGTGCCATCGGGGCGAGACCGATTGACCTCCATCTGAAGGCCCTCACTGCCATGGGCGTTGATATGTTTCTGGATCAGGGGTACATCAATGCCACGGTTGACCGGCTGAAAGGTGCTGAGATATTTTTCGACACGCCCACTGTCACAGGGACTGAAAATATCATGATGGCCGCGGTCCTGGCAGAGGGTGAGACAACCTTGCGGAACGCGGCCCGCGAACCAGAGATCCAGGACCTTGCCTCAATGCTCAGGGATATGGGTGCTGATATCGAGGGCGACGGCACCCATACCATCACCATCCTCGGCGTCAAGCAGCTCAAGCCCGTCGAGCACACGGTCATCCCTGACAGGATCGAGGCCGGCACCTTCATGATAGCCGCCGCCATGACCCACGGCGAGGTTCAGGTCTTGGGATGCAGGACTGATCACCTCGGAGCTGTTATTGAAAAACTGGAAGGTGCAGGCACGGAAATTCAAGTGATAGAAGGGGGTGTCACCGTAAAAGGGCCGGAAATCATCAACAG
>Ga0307419_10000616_pt1 | contig 18129 bp, 17 predicted proteins | sample SalMarWE160230MG_2_FD_202512 | JGI IMG/M metagenome (GOLD analysis project Ga0307419, IMG submission 202512) | Salt marsh sediment microbial communities from the Plum Island Ecosystem LTER, Massachusetts, United States - WE1602-30 | ecosystem: Environmental > Aquatic > Marine > Intertidal zone... | reverse complement strand
GCGCAGCCCGTAAAGCTCCCTGACCTTAGCCCGGTTCTGGTTATAGAGCTTGATGGCCTGAGCCAGCGCCTGGTCGGAAATCTCCCTGCCGGCATATTTGCCCAGGCTATCTCTAAAGGTCTTCAAGACCTCCTTATAAAACTCCAAAGAGGCATCGCCGGTGGTGTGGGGCATATTAACGAAATGGGCATAGGCCAGATTCAGGCTATATTTCCAGATATCGTAGGTGCGGCAGATACTGTCGCAGGCGTGGGGGATAACTATGCCGTCCAGAAAACGGTAGTTACCTTTAAGCGCCATATCAAAGCAGCTGCGCACCAGCGGGCAGACGATGGTCTCCATCTCGGTATCGGCCTTGGTAATGGGCTCATTAACGTCACCCTTTATCCGGAAGGGCACCAGCCCGGCCGCAGCTATAATCTCAACCGGGGTCAGGGCGCAAAGATAGCCTATTATCTGCCTGCCCTGCTTTTTCAACTCTGCGGCCCTGGAGCCGTAATCCTGATAATACCTGTCTACGGCGGCCAGACCGCCCGTACTCTTTTCTGCTGACATTTTACACTGCCTTTCTAGTTAGCTCGCATCCCGCCGGGCCTGTGGCCGGCGGTCTAAGACTTATCCCTATTTTACTCATTCAGGGAATATAGAACAAGTCCTCTTTACCGTCCGCCGCCTGGGAACGTCTGAGGGTAAGCCCCGTCATGAAATTTATCAGCTTAAACGGTTGGAGGTTGGTGAAGGTATACACCCACTTAGCCTTATCCAGGGCAATCTCCTCCGGTCTTTCCCCCTGAGCCAGTCTTCCCAGCATCTCCCGGTGATATGACTCCGTCGCCTTCATAACCATCTGCAAATAGCTTCTGGGTTCCCCCTCAACGATACCGCCGTGACTGCGGGCGCCTATCCTGGCCGGCAGCGCCGCCAGCTTACGGATGCTATTGCAGTATTCTTCCAAGGAGTGGAAGTAATTGGGCCAGAAAACCTCCTTGCCTGGCTCGTATATTCCGGTGGCGTCTCCTATGACCAGTATACCATACCTCTCATTGTGAAAGGAGAGATGGCAAGGCGAATGCCCCGGCGTTTCGTAGACAGTCCACACCACCCCCGCCCCCAGGTCTATCTTGTCGCCTTCCTTGACCACCATGTCCACCTCAAAGACAGGGTTGTCAAGCTCAACAGGCCACCAGTCAATATCGCCCTTTATCAGCAAAACCTCGGTGATAGTGCGGTCCATCTTGATAAACTCTTGTATCACCTCTTCTTTTTGCAGCAACCTGACGGCCACCTCGCTGGCAACGACCTTCAAGTGAGGCCATAGTTTCTTAAGGTGCGGCACGGCTCCTATATGGTCGGGGTGGGTGTGGGTGAGGGCCAGGTATTTTATCAGCTCCGGCTCCATGCCAAGCTCCCTGACCTGGTCTACGATAATAGAAAAGGTGGCCCCGGTGCCCCCCTCGATAATCATCCCGCTATCGCCCATGGACAGATAAGCCGGATATGAAGGGGTGCCCAGCTGGTAGAAGTTGGGGGCAATATTAAAGATTTCATACTTCCGCTCACTCATTTTATTTCCTCCCTTTCCTTATAGTTATTTTTTAAGGCCAGCCGGCCTGCCGACGGCCGTGCCTCCAAACCAAAAAAGAAGAACCCTCCCGCTTGGGAGGGTTCTGTTTAGCTTTTCTAGTTTAGATTTGCTAGTTTAGATTTGCTTTTTTCTTAGCTATCTAATCCTGGCCATATACCTCCCAGGCGCACCGGCGGGTGCGAAATAATAGGCGTAATAATAGTCCTGAAAGGTAATATTAGCTAACATAATTTATTTACCCAAATCTAGTAAGTTTCAGCTTAACATAGAGAGAGCACATTGTCAAACCTATATCCTCAAAAGCCCGTATTCAAGGTATTACCTTTTCATTCTTTAAGTTAGCGATGTCATCCCAGGTGTAACCCAGCTCTAACAGAACCTCTTCAGTGTGCTGGCCAAGCTCAGGCGCTTCTCTTTTCACCGAGGCCGGGGTCTCATGGAACGTCCAGGGGAAGCCCAGCATCTTTATCTTGCCCCAAACCGGGTGGTCAACCGGGACGATATAATCATTAGCCAAGGCCTGCGGGTCTTTAAAAACCTCACTGGCCGACTGAATTGGAGTATGAATTACATTCTCCTTCTTAAAAATCTTCATCCACTCGTCTCTGGTTTTAGTAGCAAACTTCTTATCCAGGATAGAGACCAGCTCTTTGCCGTTATCATGCCTGGCTTCTATAGTATTAAATTTGGGGTCATGCTCCAGTTCCTCCAGGCCCATTGCCTTACACACGTTAGGCCAGTACCTGTCCGGTTGGAGGTGAGCAATGACAATCCATTTATCGTCGGCACACTTATAGTGGCTATAAATAGGGTTACCAGCCTCAGACCTGAGCAATCTGGGGAACTCCTGCCCCAAAACCCCGGGAGCGGCAAAGTTAACTCCATGTAAAGCAATCAGGCTGCCCATTAATGAAGTATCAACCACCTGTCCCTTACCCGTCTTCTCCCTAGCATAGAGGGCAGCGGTCACCGCCCAGGCGCACATAAGCCCACCCTGCTCATCACCCATCCCTGGAATCAGGGTTCCCGGCGGACCACCCCTCTCCCCACACATCATCATAGTTCCCGACCTAGCTATGCCAGTGTAGTCAAAGGAAAGCTCATTAGCATCCGGGCCTTTTCTGCCCCAACCAGAGGCATGAGCATAAATAAGCCGCGGATTCCTCTTGAGAAGCTCCTCGGGACCAATCCCCATCCTCTGTGGCGCCTCTATACTCATATTGGTCAGAAAGACGTCGGCCTCATCAATCAGCTTTAAGAGTATCTCCATCCCCTTTTTCGTTTTCAGGTCCAGAACGATGCTCCTCTTGTTGCGATTATTGCTTTCAAAGTAATAGTTCCGCCCTTTTAAGCCGGTATCGGCACCGACAATCCTCATCATCCCCCTCGCCGGGTCTCCAGTATTAGGTTCAACCTTTATCACATCGGCACCTAAATCACCCAGTCTCATCCCAGCCACCGGCCCCTGCTGAAACATGGTTATCTCCACCACTTTAACCCCATCCAAAGGTCCAGCCATAATTCAAACCTCCTTTAGCAAGCGTTAATCGGGTAAGACTCCCCCGGTAATAATAACAAAAACCGAAGGCAGACAACAGATGCCCCATTATCCCCCCCTCTCGCCCTAAAGTATAGCCTTTTCATCCCTTAGCTTGGTAATATCATCCCAGGTATAACTCAGCTCTAACAGAATCTCCTCAGTGTGCTGCCCAAATTCAGGTGCCTCCCTTCTTACCGAAGCCGGGGTTTTACTGAAATCCCAGGGGAAGCCAACCACCTTGGTCCTGCCCAAGACCGGGTGGTCAAACCAGGTAACGTAGTCATTGGCTAGAGCCTGGGGGTCATTAACCACCTCGCCGGTCGATTGAATAGGGGTATAGATTATACCCTCCTTCTTAAAAATCTCAAACCACTCCTCCCTTGTCCTGGCAAGAAACTGCTTATCCATAATGGCGATAAGCTCTCTGGCATTCGCTCCCCTGGCTTCTATACTATTGAACCTGGGGTCATTCTCCAATTCGGGCATACCCAGAGCCCGGCATACATTAGGCCAGTACCTGTCCGGCTGGAGGTGAGCCAGGATGAACCATTTGTCATCCTTGGCTTTATAGTGGTTATAGATTGGGTTACCAGCCTCAGCTCTGACCTCCCTGGGGAATTCCTGACCCAGTATAGCCGGCGCCGACAAAACCAGACTTAACATAGACACTATACTTCCCATTAGTGAGGTATCAACCAGTTGCCCCTTGCCCGTCCTCTCCCGGGCATAGAGGGCAGTACACACCGCCCAGGCACAGACCATCCCCCCCAACTCATCGCCCAGCCCGGGTAAAACCTGGGCGGGAGGGGTACCCCGCTCCCCGCAGGACATCATAAGCCCCGAACGGCCGATGCCGGTATAATCAAAGGAAAGCCCGTGGGCATCAGGACCCTTCCTCCCCCAACCCGAAGCCTGGGCGTAAATAAGCCTTGGATTTCTCTCAAGCAGTACCTCGGGGCCAATACCCATCTTTATCGGTGCCTCTATACTCAGGTTAGTGACAAAGACATCAGCACTATCAATCAGCTTTAAGAATATCTCCATACCCCTTTCCGTTTTCAGGTCCAGAACGATGCTTCTCTTATTACGATTGTGATTCTCAAAGTAATAATTCCGCCCCTTCAAACCAACCATGGTACCGATAATTCTCATAAAGCCTCTGGCCGGGTCTCCAGTTGGAGGTTCCACCTTAATTACATCGGCACCCATATCCCCCAGCTTGGTGCCGCAAACAGGCCCCTGCTGAAACATGGTCAGTTCCACCACTTTAACTCCGTCTAAAGGTCCAGGCATTCTACTCCCTCCTTCTGGATATTTTATCGCCCTTAATAAACAAAAATCCCTCCGCCTGGGAGGGTTACTTTCAAATTTCTTTATTACCTGTTAAATATTCTTAAATTTTTTAGTAAGCTGCCCCCCAAGCGCACCTGGTGCGCCCCGTAAAGGTGAAGTTGAAATTCACGCTCCAATAGACAGTTTGACTTAACATATTGCACTTACTCTAGCATGCGGCAGCCACGTTTGTCAACATTCCCGTCCGCTGGCACCGACCAGCGTGCCCCACCGGGCTTAAACCATGCCGGCACATAGAACAAAACATATTCCGCACCCCTAACGGTTTATGTTATAGTGTAGGACAAATCATGCTAGCCAAAGTAACCACCTGTGCTGTAGTCGGGCTGGAAGGGTTTATTGTCGAGGTTGAGGTAGACATTTCCCCCGGTTTACCCTCATTCACCATAGTGGGGTTGCCCGATGCCGCCGTCCAGGAAGCTAAGGAACGTGTGCGTGCCGCCATCCGCAACTCCGGCTGCACCTTCCCCATGAAACGCATCGTGGTCAATCTGGCGCCGGCCCACCTTAAAAAGGCAGGGCCGGCTTACGACCTGCCCATTGCCGTAGGCATTCTCCTCAGCGCAGAGCAGGTGACAGCCGATGTCTCTCAAAACATCCTCCTCGGCGAACTATCCCTGGACGGCATCCTGCGCCATACCAATGGCATCCTGCCCATGGTGGCCCTGGCCCACCAAAAGAAGCTGTCCACCATTATCGTGCCTGAGGTTGACGCTAGAGAGGCATCGCTAATAGAGGGCACCAAAATCCTGCCCTTTGCCTCTCTACCCCAGCTGGTCAGCTACTTCCGCGGAGAAATACCAGCCCCGGAATACAAAAGGGAACCGGCGGAGAAATATATCCCATCCACCCTACCCCCCACCGACCTGGCCTATATCAAGGGGCAGGAGCACGTCAAGCGAGCCCTGGAGGTAGCGGCGGCGGGCGGGCACAACCTAATCATGATGGGACCGCCGGGCAGCGGCAAAACACTTCTAGCGCGCTCCCTGCCATCACTACTGCCACCGATGACCAACGCCGAAGCCCTGGAGGTTACCAAGATATACAGCGTTAGCGGTCTGCTGCCGGCCAATACCCCGCTGCTCAGGGAGCGACCCTTCCGCTCCCCCCACTATACCATCTCCAACGCCGGGCTGGTGGGCGGCGGGCAGTGGCCTAAACCGGGTGAAATAAGCCTCAGCCACCGGGGGGTGCTATTCCTTGACGAGCTTCCCGAATTCGGGCACTCCGTGCTTGAAGTCCTGCGCCAGCCCCTGGAAGACAGGGTAATCACCATCAGCCGGGCCCAGGGGAGTGTAACCTTCCCGGCCAACTTTATGCTGGTGGGAGCGATGAACCCCTGCCCCTGCGGCTACTACGGCGACCCGTTCAAGCAGTGCACTTGCTCCCCGGGGCTGGTCAGCCGCTACCAGAAACGTATCAGTGGTCCGTTCATTGACCGGGTTGATATCTTTGTTGAAGTACCCCATATTGACTACGAGAAGTTGGCTGACGATAGGCTGGGGGAAAAATCAGAGAAGGTTCAAGAGAGGATTGAAGCCGCCCGTTCACTACAGAGCCAGCGCTTTGATGGTACAATACTAACCTGCAATGCCGAGATGACACCTACTGAGGTAAGGGAATTCTGCTCAACCGAGGAATCGGCCCAGAGCCTGCTCAAGACGGCAATGAAACAGCTTTATCTCTCCGCCCGCGCCTTCCACCGCATCCTCAAGATAGGTCGCACCCTGGCTGACCTGGAAAATACTGATATCATCAAAACCCACCACATAGCCGAAGCCATCCAGTACCGCCCACGAAGTCTCGCGTAGCCAGGGAAACAGACACAACCTAACTTCCCACCAGGGCAATTATTTACGCTTCCACCCCGTTTCCTTCACGAAAACAAAAGCCACTAATGCCAGAAGCCCGAAAGCCGCCCAGAGAAAGAATGGTAACGGCGAGGCGGGATTACTGGGGTCGGCCAGGCTGTTACCGAGGGGAGGAGAAATAAGTGAGCCGACATTAAGAACAGTTTGCGCCAGCCCCATGGCAGTTGCAGCATAGATTACCCCAATCCCCTTTGTCTCAGTACTCATAGTTAGACAGACGGCCATAAACCCGTCACGAGCCACCCCCACTAATATCATAATAACAAATACCATACCATTATCAACCAAAGGCAATAGAGCTACCCCCACAATAGTAACTAGCAACACTGGGAAAAGAACCGCTTTTTTCAAACCAATCCTGTCGGATAACAAAGCCAGCGGGACAGCTCCCAGAGTACTGATCGCACTAAAAGCGGCCAACGTACCGTCAGCACCGGCCGCCGTCCAACCGATATTACGAAGATAGGTAGGCAAGTAACCGATCACGCCTTGAATACAGGCCGAATAACCTAACAGAGTCAAACCGATAAACCAGAGAGATTTTATAGGAAATACGCGTGATATCGATTGGCGCAACGGCACCCCACCTTTAGAATCAGCTAACCCAGGCAAATCCATCTCTCTCACCGTGAGCAGCCACAGCAAGCCAAATATGACTGATATGCCACCATATAAGAATACTACGTTCTGCCAGCCACCAAGTAACGGCGACAATATGGTGGCACTAATCAGTGACCCCACGGTGAAGCCAAGCCCCATACCAGCTGAAATCACACTATTAGCAATTACCAGCGGTCTTCCGGAAAACCAAGCGGCGTTGGTCTTAAAGACGCTGGCCGGTATAACCCAAACCCCCATACCCATTAAGAAAGTGAATAATAACAAGCTGGTAAAGTCCCCGGCGATGCCCCTCAGGGCACCAGCCACTCCCGCCAGGAGACAGGCAATGCCTATAACACGCTTGGCTCCATAGCGGTCAGACAGCAACCCACCGGTGAACACGACAAGCAAACCAGACAGAGCAGGTATACCCCAGATAACACCTATTTCCACCAAACTCAAGCCGAGGTCCTCTGAAATCTCCTTGAAAAGGACGGTCATGCAAATCTGCTGCATGGCAACAGTAAAGGTGCAAGTTATGGCTGCCAGGGTGAGTATATACCAACGGGAATTAGGGCTCTTGCTAATAATAATGCTCACTGCTAAAAAACGTCCTTAAACAACAACCAAACTTTCAGAAAGTAGCCCATTGTTGAGACACTATAGAAAGTGAGGCAAGGCCGGGGGCTAACGGGAATACCAAAGTCACTTCACCAGTAACTGAAGGATGCTGCCTTCCAGGGCATGGAGCCACCCATTGAAAGTGTATTCCGCCACCGGGGCAAATATCCGGGGTATTTTTAACCCCAAAACCACAGGGCACCACCCACCACCGCCAGAACCAGGCCAACAGACAGAGATATCCAACCACCTATCTGCCCCGCCCCAATCCTCGGGCGCTGCGGCCAGTGCTCAAGAAACTCTCTGGCGTCAGGGCGACCGGCTAGAGAACTGTAATACCCTTTCTGTTCACCCCTGCCCCAGAAAATCAGGATCAAGCCCAGGATGACGAAAATACCACCCACGCCCATCAGTATAAAATGATCGCTCAGAGGCATAATTTAGCCCCCTTAGCTTTATTTAACTTCTACGGTAGCCCCGGCAGTTTCCAGTTTCTGTTTTATGTTATTGGCTTCTTCCTGGTTAATCCCTTCTTTTACCGTCTGAGGGGCACTCTCCACGAAATCCTTTGCCTCTTTCAGCCCCAGGGTGGTCACTTCCCTAACCGCCCTTATGACGCTGATTTTATTAGCCCCGATTTCTTTGAGAACAACGCTGAACTCCGTTTTCTCCTCAGCTGCCGCTGGAGCCGCCGCCCCACCCGGGGCCGCCGCCGGCGCTGCTACTGCAACCGGAGCACTAACGCCGAACTCAGCCTGTAGCGCCTTGACCAGCTCTGATAGCTCAAGCACGTTCATCTTCCTTATACTGGTCATTATCGCCTCAACGGCTGCCGAGCTCTTTGCCTCAGCCTTGGCTTTGGGTTCCTTCACCTCGGCCTTAGCTTTAGGCTCCTTTGCCTCAGCCTTGGCTTCGGGTTCCTTCACCTCGGCCTTAGCTTTAGGCTCCTTTGCCTCAGCCTTGGCTTCGGGTTCCTTCACCTCGGCCTCAACTTCAGGTTTCTTGGCTATTTTTTTCCCCTTGGCTTCCTCTTCTGGCATATTATCCTCCCTCTAATTGCTGAATTCTTGCTTGTAACCCAGCTATAAGCCCCGTTATCGGGGCGGCCAGCTGGCCCACCAGAGCCGAGATAGGGCCTTGCACCCCACCCACAACCATGCCCAATAACACCTCTTTCGACGGTAAGGCAGAAAGGGTGATTACCTCCTCCTTGGTAAGTAGCCTGTCAGGCAAAAAACCTCCCTTGATACTCATGGCGGCTTTTGATTCCTCAATGTAGGTGGCCAAAGCTTTAGCTGGTTCAGTTATATCGCCATAGCCAAAAGCAATCGCCACCGGACCATCAAGGAAACCGAAAAGCTCTTCCCTGCCCGATTTCTGGGCGGCAAACCGGGCCAGCGTGTTCTTGACCACCTTATAGTCAACCCCCGCCTCCCTCAGCCGGCGCCGCAGCTCGGTCATCTCGTTAGCTGACTGACCCCGGTAATCGGTCAGAATAGCAACGCTGCACCGAGAATATAGCTCCTGCAGGCTATCTATAATCGCTGTTTTCTTTTCCCTGGACATCGCCCTTCACCCCCAATTCACACTACTAGATATTCACCTAAAAAAGCAGGCCCTTGCGCCTGCCGCACAAGGACCTAAAATTCAAGCCCCTTGTATCCTCGGCAGGCAGTTCATTAAGCCCCAACTGGCACCCGCTGTCTCAGGAATATTTAACTTTACTATTATAACAGATTACGGCCTGCCAAACAAAGCCACGGTACAATTGAAGAAGCCGCAAATACCTCCCACGTTATGGGTTAGACCAATATCTACCTTCTTTAGCTGTCTTTCGCCAGCCTTACCCTGCATCTGCTTATAGACTTCATAAATCATCCTCAAGCCGCTGGCAGAAAGGGGGTGACCAAAGCATTTTAGCCCGCCATCGGTATTAACCGGCAGCTCTCCCTCCAGGGTAAAGGTGCCGGCTTCAACATCCTGCGGAGCCTTACCCCTGGGGCTGAACTGCAAATCCTCATAGGTCATAAGCTCGGTAATAGAAAAGCAATCATGCACTATGGCCATATCAACCTGATGGCGGGGGTCGGTTATTCCCGCCTCTTTATAGGCATGCTCGGCGGCGGTTACCGTCTCCGGTATGGAGATGAAATTATACTCCGGCTGGAGCACTGCCTGACCAGCGCCGTTGGTCAGGGCTAAGGCCTTCACCAGAACGTAGTCTTTTCGCATCTTCTTGGCAATCTCAGGAGTAGTAATAATGGCCGCCGCTGAGCCATCGCTCACCCCGCAGGCGTCAAACAATCCCAGGGGATAGGAAATCATGGGCGCATTCATGGCCTGCTCCACCGTTATCTCCCGGCGGAACTGAGCCTTGGGGGACATGGTGCCATTGTGATGGTTCTTAACATCAATCATAGCCAGGATACGTTTGAAATCCTCGTATTTCCATCCATAGTGGTACATATATCTGGTCGCCAGCAGGGCGAACTGGCTGGCCGGGGGCAACTCCCATTCCACCATGCTACGGTCAAACGGGTCCAGAATATCCATGTTGAAACCACCGTAGTGGTCCTTGCACTTTTCTACCCCCACCGCCAGGGCAATATCGCAAACCCCGGAAGCCACGGCATAGCAAGCATTCCGAAAGGTATCGGTGGCCCCAGCGCAGAAGTTCTCCACCCGGCTAATTGGTATATACTCCAGCTTTAAGGCACTGGCCAACTGGGTGCCGGTAAAGCCGGTCTCACGACTGCCATACCAAGCCGCTTGAATATCCTTGGGCTCAATACCAGCATCCTCAAAAGCCTCGTAACAGGCATCCACCACCAGATCCTTATGATTCTTATCCCATAGCTCACCAAAATTAGTACAGCCCATGCCTACTATAGCTACTTTATCCTTAATGCCTTCCATAAGATTACCTCCCCCCTTTATTCTTTCACTTAAGTCCTTAACGGCACAGCCTTCCAGAAATAGTTGTGAATGCCATCTCTAACAAATAGCTTTCTAAAGCTCATCTCCACCGTCAGACCACACTGAACCTGCTCCGCCTCACGGTCGGTCAGATAGCACAGAGCCCTGCCCCCACCTTCAAAATCAATGGTGACGTTAACCACGGGGCGCTCCAGGACGGGGTAGGTTATATAGTCCATAGAAAAGGTGAATATCTTGGCCTTCTTATCCGACAGCCGGTACGGTTCAAACTGGTCTTTAGCGTGGCACTTGGTGCACACCCGCTGCGGCGGATACTGAATGGTGCCGCAAGCCTGGCACTTAACCCCGTGGAAACGCAGGTTAGCGTCACGCTCCCTCCAAAGGGCCGGGGCGGAGATAAAAGCCACCGTCTCCTTGCGCGGCTCTACTGGCAAAATTCCCCGCCAGATAAGATACTGCTTATAATCATCCATCACCTTCTTTGACTCAAGATGCCCCTTCATGCCCCGCCGGCCTTTGATTTTGGCTATCTGGTCGGTAACCTGCAGGACAAAGGCATCACTGCCATTGCCATAGCTGGCCAGCAGGATGCGGTCACCAGCCTTAGCCTCTTCCAGCGCCGCCGCCAGCAGCATCAAGGGAAGAGCGGTACCGGTGCTACCCATAGCATTAAAGAAGGGGTCTTGAAGCTGGGTTTTAACATCAAAGCCCAATTTCTTGGCCACATCGGCACTCCTGCGGGCATCAGGGGTATAGAAAACCACCTTGGCAAAATCGGCGGGCTTTAATCCCGTCTTCTTAAGCAGCCCCGAAACCGCCTGGCCAACCACCGCCGAGTAGCCATGAGTAGTGGTAAACCTGTCCTCCCATGAGCGGACAAAGGTGTCACCATCAGCCCGCCACACGTCTATTATCTCGTTATAGACCGAATAACTGGCTTCAATGGTAGCGATAACATCACTGTCCCCAATCAGCAGAGCGCCGGCGCCATCGCCAAAGTTCTGCTCATAAGGTGTAACGGGAATCCCCAAACGAGTATCGGCCGCCGTTACCATCACCTTCTTCGCCGAACCGGCTTTAACCGCGTCAATAGCTGACATGAGAGCGGAAGTCCCCGCCCGCAGGGAATGAGCGAAGTCAGTGGTAAGAGCTTCTTGCTTAAGGTCGGCGGCCATGGCCACAATAGCCGCCCCCGACTTCTCCTTATAAGGAGAAGTGGTGGTGGCAAAGTACAGACCATCTATCGTTTCACGGTCTATGCCGGTCAGACAATCGATAGCCGCCGCAGCCGCCATTGTGATGCTATCCTCGTCAAAGTTACATATCGCCTTCTCGCCCCTGCCACCTCTGGCTAACGCCTCCCGGCTTAGCCGGTACAGGGGTACGTAAGCGCCGTATGATGTAATACCAACCATGCTTATCCTCCTTGCTAGGCTCTACTGAATTCGTAGGCAACCCTGTTATCAGGCAACTTTGCCGGATTGACCGTCAAATTCATGCCCATCTTAATATCCTTCTCGGTAATATCCCGGCTCAATCGGGCCAGAATCTGGATGCCATCGTCAAACTTAGCCAGAGCCAGAATATAGGGAGCGTCATTTTCAAAACCGCTGGGACCGTAATTTACCACGGTATAACTGGTAAGCTTGCCCTGGCTCTTAACCTCAAACCACTCTACATCACTGGAAAGGCACTTCGGGCAATCCGCCTTGGGCGGGAAGTAGCTACCCCCGCACTTTCGGCACCTGGTGGCCATTACCCTACCCGCCTCCAGCTGGGTTATAAAATCAGCCACCCTGGCTTCGGCGGTAAAACTAACCGTGCCAAAATTCTCAAAGCCCATTTAAAGCTACCTCCTCAAAATGGTTACATTACCGTATTGCCCAACGCCACCGATGTTATGCACCAGGCCTGTTTCCGCGTTCTTCACCTGAGCCTCGGTGGCCTCCCCCCGCAACTGGCGGACAATAGTCCGAATTTGCGAACCGCCGGTAGCGCCTATCGGATGTCCTTTAGATAACAAACCGCCGTCGACATTTACCGGTATCTTGCCATCGACATAGGTCTCTTTATCCTCAATTAACCCCGCCCCCTCCCCAGGCTTGGCAAAGCCCAGGTCTTCATAAGCCAGAATCTCAGACACGGTAAAACAATCGTGAACTTCAGCCACATCAACATCCTGAGGTTTAATACCAGCCATCTTATAAGCCTGCTTGGCAGCTTCCTGAGCACACCGCAGCCCGGTAAGCGATTCTCTTCCGGCCATGGTCATGGTATCAGTGGCCGCCCCCAGCCCCACCACCCAGATAGGCTTTTTGGTTATACTTTTAGCCACATCACCCCTGGCCAGTATGATGCAAGAAGAACCATCGGCATTAGCGCAGCAGTCAAATTTCTTTAAGGGGCTGGTTATCATCTCCGAGCTCATAATAGCCCCAAGGTTAAGCTCCTTGCGGTAGTTAGCCTTGGGGTTAGTCGCCCCGTAGTGGGAGTTCTTGACCCGCACCTTGGCCAGCTGTTCCTCGGTAGTCCCGTACTTGGCCATATGAGCCCGGGCGTACATGGCGTAGCCGGCGGGCATGGTTATCCCAAAGGGTGACTCCCAGATTATATCCCCTCCACGCCCCATCCTCTCGGCGGCCTCACGGGAAGAAAGCTCGGACATCTTCTGAAAGCCTATCACCGCCACTACATCGTGAAGCCCCGCCTTTATCAGCGACCAGGCTACCCGCAAGCCGGTGCTACTCGAGGAACACACCGTCTCGATATAGAAAGTCGGCTTGGGTGTCAGTTCCAGATACTCTGATATTAAGCCCGAAGGTGAGCGCTGTTTATCATATTCCGGCGCTGAGCAGATAACCGAAGCATCTATATCATCGCCGGTGATATCCAACCCCTCCAGCGCTTCTTTATAAGCCTCAAAGCTTAACTCCCTGATAGATTCACCGCAGCTACGACTAAAAACGCTTTGACCAGCACCGACAATAGCAACTTCTTCCATTAGGCATCCCCTTTTAATCTAGATTTAGATTATTGTAGTTATTGTAGGACTAACCAGAAGTCAGAGATAGGGTTGGTTTCAGGTCAAGCTTTATGCCAGGTCCCATAGTAGTAGTCAGAGAAGCGGTCTTGATATACTGGCCCTTGGCACCGGCGGGCTTAGCCCGGGATATGGCTTCAACCACGGCGGTCAGGTTGTCCATCAACTTATCAGCCTCAAAACTAACCTTACCCAGCGAGACATGAATAATAGCCGTCCGGTCCAGCTTAAACTCAACCCGCCCCTGGCGGGCCTCGTTGATAGCCCTGGGCAAGTTTTCGCCAGCCACCACCGTCCCCGACTTGGGGTTAGGCATCAGTCCCCGCCTCCCCAGAATTTTCCCCAGCCGGCCTACCTTACCCATCATATCCGGGGTAGCTATAGCAGTATCAAAATCCAAAAAACCACCCTCAATCTTCTTAATTAAATCATCGCCACCCACCAAATCAGCCCCGGCAGTCTCGGCGTTTCTGGCCGTTTCACCTAAAGCAAAAACCAGAACCCGCACCTTTTTGCCCAGGCCATGGGGAAGAAGGGCCACACCGCGCACCTGCTGGGTAGCGTCACGGGGGTCAACACCCATCCGCAGGTGAAGCTCAACCGTCTCATCAAATTTGGAATAAGCCACCTTCTTGGCCAGCTCAATAGCCTCCAGGGGAGGATAAAGCTGGGCACTGTCTACCAAACCTACCGCTTCATTATATTTCTTACCGTGTTTAGCCAACGTTATTCCACCTCAATACCCATACTTCGGGCGGTGCCCTCAATAATTCGCTCCGCCCCTTCAATACTACCAGCGTTCAAGTCCTTAGCCTTAAGCTGGGCTATCTCCCGGATTTGGGCTCGAGTTATCTTACCCACCTTTTCATGCCCGGCACCGGTTGAACCCTTTTCTAGACCCAGCGCTTTTTTGAGCAAATCGGTAGCCGGCGGCGTTTTGGTAATAAAGGTAAAAGAGCGATCCTCAAATACGGTTATTTCCACCGGAATAATAGAACCTTCCTGGTTGGCAGTACGCTCGTTGTATTCCTTACAGAAGGCCATAATATTAAGCCCATGCTGTCCCAGGGCAGGGCCTACCGGCGGCGCCGGATTGGCCTTTCCCGCTGTAATCTGCAGTTTAATTATTGCCTTAACCTTTTTGGCCACTTTGCCTCCCTAAAGCTTCTCCACCTGCAAAAAATCAAGCTCTACCGGTGTCTCCCGCCCGAAAAGGGAAAGGAGTACCTTGACCTTCCCCTTATCCACGCTGATTTCATCCACCACCCCAACAAAATCAATAAAGGGACCGCTGGTAACCCGCACACTCTGCCCCTTACGGAAACCAACCCTGACCCGGGGCGCTTCCGCTTCCATCTGCTTCAAAATTTTGTTGACCTCCCCCTCCTCAAGAGGGGTCGGCTTATTACCGCTGCCAACAAAACCAGTGACACCGGGGGTATTACGCACTATATTCCAGCTCTGGTCGCTCAACTCCATCTGAACCAGAATATAACCGGGCAGTATCTTCTTATCCACATTGCGCCGCTGCCCATTCTTAACCTCAATCTCCACCTCAGTCGGTATGACCACCTGGGAGATTTCCTCCCCGCTGTCCATGTACTTGATGCGTTGCTCCAGATTCTTCTTAACTCGTTCTTCATACCCGGAGTAGGTATGAACCACAAACCAACTTTTCTGATTCCCTTCCACCAATAACCTCATTTAAGACCAAGATTCCTTAAAAAAGCCGGGCTAGAAGCTTCTATCCGCCCAGAAATAATTTGTCTACCAGGTTGGTAAAGCCAAAATCAAAGGCTCCCAGAATTACAGCCACTATAATAGCCACGATTAGCACCATAAAGGTCAAATAAGCCGCCTCTCGCCTGGTGAGCCAGACTACCTTTTTTAACTCGGCTATGGTTTCACCAATAATACTAAACCTAGAACGTTTGGAAGTAGCACGATGGGTCATGAAAGAGCCTCACATACCTTTTTAGTTACCGACCACTACTTAGTCTCCCTGTGGAGGGTATGAGTGCGACAACGGGGGCAATATTTCTTAAGTTCCAACCTTTGGGAATCGTTGCGCCTGTTCTTACTAGTAGTATATGTTCTCTCCCTGCATTCAGTGCAGGCAAGATAGATAATATTCCTGGCCTCAGCCTTTCTCGCCATTTTTACTCGATGATACGGCTAATGGTACCGGCACCTACCGTTCTACCCCCTTCCCTGATAGCAAAACGCAGACCTTGCTCCATGGCTACCGGATAGATGAGTTTTATCTTCATGTCAATATTATCGCCGGGCATGACCATTTCCACACCTTCCGGCAGTTCGATAGTCCCGGTAACATCGGTAGTCCTGATGTAGAACTGTGGCTTATAACCATTAAAGAAGGGCGTGTGTCTACCTCCCTCCTCCTTACTTAAAACATATACCCGAGCCTCAGCGTAGGTATGAGGCTTAATGCTACCGGGGGCAGCCAACACCTGACCCCGCTCTATCTTCTCCCGGTCTATACCCCGCAGCAGAATGCCGACGGCGTCTCCCGGCTCAGCATAATCCAAGATCTTATGGAACATCTCCAGGCTGGTAGCCACCGTCTTGTAGGGCTCGTGGTGCAAGCCAACTATCTCAATCTCATCCCCGGCTTTAATCACGCCTCTCTCAACCCTCCCCGTGGGCACGGTACCCCGCCCCTTGATGCTGAAGACATCCTCCACCGACATCAAGAAGGGCTGGTCTTTAGGCCGCACCGGGGTCGGAATATAGCTATCAACGGCATCCATCAACTTCCAGACAGCACCACACCACTGGCACTCCCGCTTGCCGCAGCCGCATTCCAGAACCTTAAGGGCGCTTATTCTAATTATGGGAACCTCGTCACCCGGGAAGCCATATTTAGGCAGCAATTCCTCTCTCAGCTCCATCTCGGTCACCTCTAAAAGCTCCGGGTCATCCACCAGGTCCACTTTATTCAGGGCGACCACTATGTACGGCACCTCCACCTGATGCGCCAGCAAGAGATGCTCCCTGGTCTGAGGCATCACGCCGTCATCAGCCGCTACAACCAGTATGGCACCGTCCATCTGGGCAGCACCGGTTATCATGTTCTTGATATAATCGGCATGCCCCGGGCAATCGATATGAGCGTAGTGACGTTTCTCAGTCTCATACTCAATATGAGCAATAGCGATGGTCAGTCCCCGCGCCTTTTCCTCAGGCGCATTATCAATAGAGGCAAACTCACGGTAATCGGCGAACCCCGCCTTGGACAACACCAAGGTAATCGCCGCAGTCAAGGTCGTCTTGCCATGGTCGACATGACCGATAGTGCCCACATTGCAATGGGGCTTGGTCCGCTCAAATTTCTTCTTTGCCATTTTTCCCCCCTTTATTTAAGCCCACAACCAGATTCGAACTGGTGACCCCGTTCTTACCAAGAACGTGCTCTACCTGCTGAGCTATGTGGGCACTATGAACAAGATAACATATTTCTATTTTTTAAGCCACGGTGGAGGGGGTAGGATTCGAACCTACGTAGCCCTTTGGGCGGCAGATTTACAGTCTGCTCCGATTAACCACTCCGGCACCCCTCCCCACATCACCAATAAATCCCAGCCCGAGAGGGGATTCGAACCCACTAACCTACCGATTACAAGTCGGTTGCGCTTCCATTGCGCCACTCGGGCAATATTTCAGGCGGTAGTCAACTGGAATATTATAAAAACGTAAGAGATAAAAGTCAAGCGTGATAGGGTTTGGGCTCGTATTTTGCCTGCTGTCCACCAATACTACAAAGGTACTAGCCAGCCTACTTGACAAAAAATGAGTAATTATGTATACTTGCCCCAAACTGAATATAGAATAAAGGCTGAGAACGAGACTAGTAGGCTCCAAGCGGGACTAAAGAGAGCCGGGTAAGGGCTCCCGGGAAAATCAGAGATTTTTCTGGGCCCTGTGGTGTGAGCCGGCGCCAGCGCCGGGGCTGAATGGACTCGGGAGCCGCAAACCGAAAGGGATTGCCAAGTAGGCTTTGCCGGAGGGGCACCGTTAACAGAGCCCAGGGTATCGCCTTAAATATTAAGGCTGTACCTGAAAAGAGATGGTTGTCAGGAATGGCAATCAATTAGGGTGGCACCGCGGAGGATTAACCTCTCGCCCCTATGGGCGAGAGGTTATTTTTTTGGGGAAAAGGAGTTAAGTTTACTGTGTACCATCCAACACTGGAAAAATTTAAAGCACTGGGAAAGAGAGGAAATCTGGTGCCCGTCTACCGCGAGGTTGCAGCGGGTGAGGATACGCCGGTTTCCGCTTACTTAAAGGTGAAACACGGCGGTTATTCCTTCCTCCTGGAGAGCGTGGAAGGCGGCAAACAGGCGGCTCGCTACAGCTTTATCGGCACCGAGCCTTACCGGGTGCTCAGCACCAGGGAGGGGGACAAGGCCGACCCCCTTAACCTCATCGCCGAGGAAATGAACAAGCACAGGCTGGTACCGGCAAGCGGACTGCCTGATTTCTGCGGCGGCGCCGTCGGCTACCTTGCCTACGAAACGATACGGCGCTTAGAAGAACTCCCCTCACCAGATTCCGACCCCCT
>Ga0307419_10000615_pt1 | contig 18131 bp, 13 predicted proteins | sample SalMarWE160230MG_2_FD_202512 | JGI IMG/M metagenome (GOLD analysis project Ga0307419, IMG submission 202512) | Salt marsh sediment microbial communities from the Plum Island Ecosystem LTER, Massachusetts, United States - WE1602-30 | ecosystem: Environmental > Aquatic > Marine > Intertidal zone... | reverse complement strand
ACAACATCGACGAGTTCCTGGAGACGGTCTCCAGGAAGGGAGACCGCTGGTACTGGCGGCGGGGCAGGAGGGACCTCCGCATGCGGACGAGGGAGATCACCGTCCCCTACCGCACCGACCACGGGATGGAGAGCCGCACGTTCACCGCCTACTACACCCGGCACGGGCCCGTCGTCCGCAAGACGGGCGGCAACTGGGTGACGACGAGCCTCATGCAGCGTCCCATGCGGGCCCTCGAGCAGGACTTCGAGCGCACCAAGGCCAAGGACCTGGCCGAGTTCGAGAAGGTCCTGCAGCTCCACACCAATTCGTCCAACAACACGGTGTTCGCCGACGCCGAGGGCCACATCGCCTACTTCCACTCCAACTACATCCCGCGCCGCAACAACACGCTGGACTGGACCAAGCCGGTGAACGGGAGCGACTCGACCACCGACTACGACGGTGTCCTGTCGCTGGACGAGAGCCCCAACGCCATCGATCCCGGCGTGGGCTGGGTGTACAACTCCAACAACTGGCCGTGGTCCGCGGCCGGGCCCGACAGCCCCCGGCGCTCGGACTTCCCGGCCTACGTGGAGCGCGGCCGGCACGAGACCCCGCGCGGCCTGCACGCCCTCAAGCTCCTGGAGAGCGGCCCGCACCACTACACGATCGAGTCCCTCACCGCGGACGGCTTCGACAGCTACCTCCCCTTCTTCTCGAGCACCCTGCCCTCGCTGCTGCGCGCCTACGATGCGCTCCCGGCCGCCGACCCGCGCAAGGACGCGCTGGCCGGTCCCATCACGGTGCTCCGGGACTGGGACGACCGCTGGGGAGTCAACTCGGTGGCCACCTCGGTGGCCGTGTTCTGGGCCACCCAGCTCGAGCCCGCCATGTACCGGGGCGCGCGCGACAACGACATGGCGCCCCGCGACTACCTGGCCACCTCGATCTCGGCCGACTCTCTCCTGGGAGCCCTCTCGGACGCCGTGGACCGGCTGCGGAAGGACTTCGGCAACTGGCGCATGCCGTGGGGGGACATCAACCGCTTCCAGCGGCTCGACGACTCGATCGAGCCCCACTTCGACGACGCGAAGCGCTCGATCCCCGTCCCGTTCACCTCCTCGCGCTGGGGCTCCCTGGCCTCCTTCGGCGCGAAGCCTTACCCGGGCACGAAGAAGTGGTACGGGAACGACGGCAACAGCTTCGTCGCCGCCATCTCGTTCGGCGACAGCGTGCGGGCCCGCGCGGTGACCGCGGGCGGGGAGAGCGGCGACCCGGCCTCACCCCACTTCGACGACGAGGCCGTGCGCTACGCGATGGGGAACCTGCGGGTGGTCTACTTCTATCCCGACCAGCTGACGGGCCACACCGAGAAGGTCTACCACCCCGGGGAGTAGAGGGCGGGAGGCGCGGCCCTCCCTCAGAGCCCTCCCGAGCACCAGTCCGACCGTCGTGGCCTGGCCGCGGGGCTCCCTCAGAGCCCTCCCAGCGCCTTCCCGAGCACCAGCCCGACCGCCGTGGCCACGAGCAGGCTGGTGAGGGTGCCGACCAGGTAGTACTCGGCGAACCGGCGCACCTTGAGCTCCTCGAAGCGGGCGATGGACTTGGCCGTGAGGAGGAGGACGGCGGCCGCCCACTGGCCGAACAGCACGAGGACGAGCATCAACGTGCGCTCGAGCATGCCGATGAGTCGCCCCGCCCCGGGGTAGCCGGTGTCGAGCCGCGGGCTTTCGGGCGACTCGCTCCCGGCGGCCGGCTCGCGCCCCGACAGCGGCAGGTGCTCGAGCACCCCCTCCACGATCGCGCTCCCACCCGTGGCGTTGAACGAGAACGCGGCCGCGAGGACCACCACGCTCACCCAGTCGCGCACCATGCGCACGCTCAGTGCGAGGGAAGAGGTCGCCCCGTCGATCCGGAGCAAGATCCACCACCCCGCCACCACCACGGCCAGGTGGATCCCCTGGTCCACGAAGAAGACGGTCAGGCTCCCCGGGCGCCGCCGCGACATCGACGTCTTCCCGCGGTCGACCAGGACGTGAGCCGCCGCGATCCCGGCCAGCACGACGAGGAAGGCCGGGGAGACAAAGGGGAGCGCGGCCAGGAGCTGCACCAGGAAGACCACCACGCCGTGGCGCAGATATCCGAAGCCCAGGCGCTTGGCCTCCACGGTCCTCCGGGTCTGGAACAGGAAGTCGGCCAGGAAGTGCCCCGCCACCAGCAGGACCAGGAGGTCGGCGCCGGGGCCCGCCAGCGGCCGGATCACGTCGTCCTCACGGTGTGCCGGGCCCGGGCCGCCTGCTCATCGACATCCTCGTCCGTCGGCAGGAGAGCCTTCCCCGCTCGGTCCCACGCGGCTCGCGCGCCCCCCTCCCCGTACTCCGCCAGCAACGCACGCGCCGCCTCCTCCCCCTCCAGCACATCGTGCACGTGCGCGCGGGCGAGCGTCCGGCTCACCGTCGTCTCATCGCGGTCGAACATGTCCGCCACCTCGCGCTGGGTGCGGTCCCGAAGAGCGCGCACGTAGGAGAACTGGGTGTCGGTCCACTCGAAGCGGAGAACCCCCACAAGGCGGAAGAGGGCGGACAGAAGACGGTCGTCGGTGTCCGAAAAGCCGCTCGCCCGGAGCCACACGCCCCGCTGCGCAGCCGCCTCCACCGCAGCGCGAGCCCGGTGGAAGCACGGACCGTCCATCGCCGATACGGCGTCCGACCAATCGGTGGTCACCTCCCCGCGGCCGAGCCCCCACGCCAGCGGCACCGGCCGGAGCGCGTCGGAGATCCCGGTGACCAGCTCCACGGCGGCGGCCGGGCTGGAGAGGATGGCCTGAACCTCGTCGCCGGCCGTGAGCGCCGCGGGCGCGGCCAGGCCGGAGGGCGCGCCGGCGTTCAGGGTCCGGACCTCCTCGACCAGCCGGCGCTGCACCTCCGCGCGATCAGCCAGCGCGCGCGACCGCACCAGGTCACCGATCAGGACGACGTACGGGGCCGAACGGATGGCGTCTCCGGGCACTCTCCACCTCCCCGGTCTGCGCCGGCGGGCTCCCCGGCGCGCCGCTCCTCCGGGTGGGGGAGTCGTCGCGCGCCGGGCCCCGCCGTCTCCTTGTACCCCAGGATACAAGGAGATTCCCTGTATGTCAAGATACAAGTACAGATACCTTGTATGTTGGCATACAATTACTCGGCCTTGACCTGCGCTTGACGCGGTCTCGTCAGCTTCGGGCCGGGTCGCGCGCACGCCGGCTCATCTCGAACCATGGAGGAGATCATGGAGCTCGAGCACCTGGCCCGGAGGGCACGGGCCCTGGTGGCGGTCCTCACGGCCGCCGCCCTCCTGGCGGGCTGCACTGCCTGGAAGCCCCTGGAGAGCCCGTACCAGAAGGCGCTGGCCGAGCGACACGGCCGGGAGGTGCGGGTGACGCGGAACGACGGAGGTCGGGTCACCCTGTATTCGCCGCTCGTCAGCGGCGACAGCCTGAGCGGCTACGGCCGGAAGGACCCCTTCGCCGATCCCCACGTCCTGGCGCTGGCCGACATCACGGCCATCGAGACGCCTCACACGCGCGTGCTCCCGGCGGTCCTGGTGGCCGGGGGCCTTCTGGTGGGACTGCTGGTGATCGCCGCGGTCACCTACGAGGGGCCGGACATCTCGTTCTCCGGGTGGTGAGCGCCTACCCCTCGCCCACCACCGCCTTCTGCGCCTTCTTGACGGCCTCGGCCGGGCCGACCAGGACCACGTAGTCGCCGGCCTCGATCTTCGTGTCCCCGCGCGGGACCACGAACTGGTCGCTGCGGATGACGGCCGCGACCACGCACTCGTTGGGAATGGCCATGTCGCGGATGAGGGCGCCGGCGGCCGGGCCATTCTCGGGCACGGGGACGCTCACCAGGCTGGCCACGCCCGAGCCGATCTCGAACAGCTCGGCCACGCCCGGCCGGTCCAGATAGTTCTCGACCATGGCGGCGGTGGCCCACGGGGCGCTGATCGCCAGGATCCCCTCATCCTCCAGGAGGGAGACGTACTCGGGGTCCTGCACGATGGCCATCACCCGGCCCATCCCGAGCCGCCTGGCCTGCAGTGCGGCGATCACGTTCCAACCATCGTCCTCGGAGGCCGCGATGGTGACGTCCACGTTGTCGGGCCCCACCTGCTCGAGGAGGTCCTTCTTGGTGCCGTCCCCCTGGTAGACGGGAACGCTGTAGCGCTGCTCGAGCTGCCGGCAGCGCTCCTCATCCTCCTCGATGAAGGTGATCTGGTGCTCGGCCGCCCGGAACACGAGCCGGTAGTCGTCGGCGGCCAGGAGCCGGTCGGCGATGTTCCGGCCCTGCCGCCCTCCGCTGATGATGAGTACGCGCATGTGCTCCCTGCCCAGGCTACGGATCCACGAGGTAAGCCGGTCGCGGGCGGCCGGCAACGCCGCCGCCGCCCGACGGCGGTTGTCGGATCGAGTGAGGTAGACGGCGGCGCCGGCCACCGTGAGCGCCCCGCCCAGGGCGAAGCTCCTCGCCTCCAGGAAGGGCACGAACATCCAGCACGTCACGATCCCGAGGAGGGGCACCCACGGATACAGGGGGACCGTGAACGGACGCCGCAGGTTGGGCATGCGGCGGTGGAGGGCGAAGACCGCGTAGTTGACCACCCCGAGCCCCATCAGGTAGCCGAAGTCGCTGACCGAGGCCACGAAGCGCACGATCCCCGAGGCCGCGAACCCGGCCACCACGGTCGCGCACGCGGCCAGCGCGATGTGCGGGGTGCGAAAGCGGGGATGGAGGCGCGCGAACGTCGCGGGAAAGTGACCGTCCCGCCCCAGGGCGTACAGCACGCGCGCGCTCGCCCCCAGCGTGACGCTGAACGCCGACAGGCTGGCCATGATCGTGGCCACGATGGCCGCCCACTTCCCCCATCCGCCCAGGATGTTGCCGGCCATGAGGATGAAGGGGACATCGCTGCCGGCCAGGTTCTCGTGCCGCGTCGTCCCCATCATGACGTACACCACGAACACGTAGATGCCCGTGGCGACGAACAACGTGATGAGGATGGCGCGCGGGATGGTCTTCCCCGGGGCAATGATCTCCTCGGAGGCCACCGTGATGAGCTCGAAGCCCACGTAGGAGATGTAGACCAGCGCCATGGCGGGCAGGAAGCCGCCGTAGCCCACCGGCGCCAGGGGGCGGAGGTTGGGGGCCGTCACGTGCGAGAGGCCGAGGGCGGCCACGCCCACCAGCACGGCGAGCTCGACCAGGTTCATGACCGTGATGATGTGGATGGCCTCGGAGCCGCCGAAGAAGTTGACGGCCGCGAACACGAGGGTCGTGGCCAGGGCGATGGCCGCCAGGCTGGCGTGAGGCCAGAAGTAGCCGCGGACGGTGATCGCGAAGATCACAGCGTACATCGCGCAGGCCAGCGTGTTGCCGATCCAGAAGAACCAGCCGGTCAGGAAGGACAGCGGCCGGGGGAGCGTGCGGCTCGTGAAGGAGTAGCCGCCGCCCGCGACCGGGATGGCGGCGCCGAGCTCGCTGTAGGAGAGCGCGGTGAGCAGGGTGACCACCCCCACCAGCAGGTAGACCCCGATCCCCAGGGGGCCCACCAGCTTCGACACCTCGCCGGGCAGCGCGAAGATGCCGGGGCCCATCATCGCCCCGATCCCGATCATCACGGCCCCGAACAGGCCGATGGTGCGCCGGAAGGAGAGGTCCTGGCTCATCGGGGCGCAACGTAGGTCGGTCTGGCTCCGCGGGCGACCGCCGCGCTCCCTCGCTCGGGAAGGCGATCCGTGTCATCGCGCGCTGGCGCCCGGGTCCGAGCCGGCCCTACGATGAGCGCGGAAGGACCCGGGCTCCGGGGCCGATGGAGGCACGTGGATGCTGCCCGGGTCCGTGCATCCAGTGTAGCCACGGGAGAGATCATCATGCCCGCCGACACCCTCGAAGACCTCGGCTCGCGCACTCGCGGACCCCTCATCACTCCGGGCGATGCCGACTACGACCGCGCCCGTGCGGTCTACAACGCCATGCACGACCGGCGCCCGGCGGCGATCCTCCGGGCCCGGAGCGACGCGGACGTCATGGCGGGGGTCGATTTCGCCCGGGAGCACGACCTCGATCTCGCCGTCCGCGGAGGCGGGCACAGCGCTCCCGGTTACGGCACCTGCGACGACGGCCTCGTCATCGACCTCTCGGAAATGCGCTACGTGCGCGTCGACCCCTCGGCCCGGAGGGCGTGGGTCGGCGGAGGGGCCACGATCGGGGACGTGGACCACGCCACCCACGCCTACGGCCTCGCCATACCGGCCGGCTTCGTCTCCACCACGGGGGTCGGCGGCCTCACGCTCGGCGGCGGCATCGGCTACCTGAACCGCAGCCTCGGGCTCACCTGCGACCGCCTGGTGTCGGCCGACGTCATCACCGCGTCCGGCGACCGGGTCACGGCCAGCCGCGACCAGAACCCGGACCTGTTCTGGGCCCTGAGAGGCGGCGGCGGCAACTTCGGCATCGTGACCGCGTTCGAGTTCGAGCTCTCGCCCGTGAGGGAGATCGTGGGCGGACCCATCGTGTTCGAGCTCGAGGCCGCGCCGGACGTGATCCGCTCCTGGCGCGACCACCTGCGCCAGGCGCCCCGGGAGCTGAGCGCCTTCTTCGGCTTCCACCGCGCCCCTCCCCTTCCCTTCATCCCGGAGGAGCGCCACGGGGACAACGTGTGCCTGCTCGTCACCTGCTGGACCGGCGATCCCGCGGAGGCGGAGGAGGCCATCGGACCCCTGCGGGCCGCCGGCCCGGTGGTCGGCGAGATGGTGGGGCCCATGCCCTATCCCGTGCTCCAGTCCTCCTTCGACCCGCTGCTCCCCCCGGGATGCTACTCCTACTGGAAGTCCGACTTCGTCCGGGACGTGGACGAGGACGTCATCGCCGCGCACCTGGAGCCGGGGGGCCGGGCGCCCAACGTGCACTCGGGCGCGCACCTGTATCCGCTGGGCGGCGCGGTCACGGACGTGGGGCCGGAGGAGACGGCGTTCGGGACCCGGGAGGCGGGCTTCGCGGTCAACATCGTGGGCTTCTGGCCCGACCCGGCGGACACCGACCGCATGCGGAGCTGGGTGCGGGAGTACTACGACGCCATCCACCCCTTCTCGGGCTTCGATGGAGGCTACACCAACTTCATGGACACGGAGGACGCCTCGCGCGTGCAGGAGAACTACGGGTCCGCCTACGAGCGGCTCTCCCGCGTGAAGGCCGACTGGGATCCCTGGAACCTCTTCCACCTGAACCAGAACATCCCTCCGGCGGCCTGAGCCGCGATCTCGCTCCGGCGGTCTGAGCCGGCGCGGCAGCCGCTCACGGCGGAGACCGGCGGCGCGAGGGAGCCAGGCCTCGAGCCGTCCGGCGCGGAGGGACGTGGGGGCGGCGCGGCAGCATCGCGCGCCGCCCTGCACGCTTCAGGAGTCGGACGCTTCGCGCGTCACTCGTTGGTGAGCCAGTCGAACTCCATATCGCCGGTTCCCACGACCTGGACCACCGTCGGGCCCCGCGTCCAGGCGAAGTGATGCACGCCGGCCGGGATCACGAAGTAGCTGCCTGCCGGCCACGCCACGGTCTTGTCGCGGTTCGCCACGTCGCCGAAGCCGATCTCGTACGTCCCCTCGAGGACCGTGACCAGCCGCCGGCGGGCATGCGAGTGGGAAGCCACCGCGTAGCCGTCGGGAAACTTGAGACGGAACACGAACGGCTCTCCCCGGGGCTCGGCCAGGAGATAGGTGATGTGGACACCCGGGACGTCCAGGTCGTCGATCCAGGCCATCTCCTCGGGGTGCACGCCCCAGTGCGCCACGTCGGCCGGAGTGATGCGGTCCAGCTCGATCGCGGCCTTCTGCCTGGCCGACATCGTCTCGGGGTGGGTGTCCTGTGCCGCGAGGGGCAGCGGCAGCGCCAGTGCCAGGGCGCCGAACAGCGCGCGGCGCGCCCAGCTCGGGGGGGTCGGGTGGGTCATGAATCACCTCCGGCCGTACCCGGCCATGGGGGCGGTGCCGGGCTCACGGCGTCCACGCGTGCGGGACGGCCCCGGACGACCGCCAGGGTTGGATGCGCCCCGGTGCGCGCGGGAGGTCTCGGGGCCCGAGTGACATATTTTTGCGCACCTAAATACCTGCGACCGGACCGGAGGTTCCCGCGTCCGTCGCTCGCGCCGGCAGCGCGGAGGCGGGACGCCATGCCACCGGAGGCGGCACACCGTGCCACGCGCGGCCCGATGATCCACGGCCCGGGCTTGCGCATGTCGAACGGCCGCCTCAGCTTCCGGGGCGCCTGTACCGCCGACGCGCGGCCGCACCACGGGGTAGGCTGGCCGGCGCGCCGGCGCTCCCCCTGCCAGGAGCCGGGCATGAGCGGCACACCAGACCAGCGCCCGGGAGACGAGCTCCCGACCCGGGACGCTCCGCTCCGCGAGCAGGCCCGACGGGTCCTGCGCCGCTGGCTGATCGAGGGCGAGCTCAAGCCCGGTCAGGACCTCAACGAGCGCATGATCGGCAACCGCCTGGGCGTGAGCCGCACTCCGGTGCGGGAGGCGCTGCTCCTCCTCACCCTCGAGGGCTTCGTCTCCATGAGCCCGTACGAGGGCTACTACGTGGCCCCGCTCACCCGCGATGAAGGCGAGGAGCTCTTCCGCCTCATCGCGGTCATGGAGCGCGTCGCGCTGGTCCGGGGAGAGCCGCCGACGACCGAGGAGCTCACGCTCCTCGACTCGCTGGACGCGCAGCGCATCGCGGCCCGGGACCACGACGAGAGCATCGAGCTGGACCGCGAGTGGCACCAGATCCTCCTGCCCGCCGAGCGGGTGGGCGCGGTCACCCGCGAGGAGCTGACCCGGCTCCTCAACCGGCTGGACCGCTACGAGCGCGCCCTCACCCTGGACGACCCGACCCGCGCCGAGCTGGTGAGCGAGCACCGGGTCATCGTGGAGGCGATCCGGGACGGGAACCTCGACGAGGCGGGCCGCCTGCTCGAAGAGCACTGGCTGTGGCACGTTCGCCGCGGGATTCCGTGGCCGCCCGAGGAAGCGCAGCGCCCCGACTGATCCCGCCGTAGGTTGGGCCCGTGCTCAACGAACACCAGCGGCGACGGCTCTCGGTGCGGCTCGGCCGGCTGGTCGAGGAGGGAGAGGAACTCCTGGACCGGGTCCGGGAGGCCGGCGAGGCAGGCCTCGCCGGCGAGCTGGAGGCGCTCCTCGACGCGGCACGCGCCGCCGCCTCGCGCCTGGAGGTCCCCCTGGCCACCTCCCCGTCCGACCTGGGTCACCTGGTCGAGGTGTGGTCGGCCACCTGGTGGACCCGCATGGTCGACTGCCGCCCCGAGCACCTGCGGGGCCTGGGCGAAGTCGACCCGCGGGACGCCGAGCGCCTCGCGCCGATCATCGAGGAGGTGACCGGGCGGCTGGCACGCCTGCAGCGGCTGGCCGGCGCGCGCCGCGGCGGCGCGGAGCCGGAGCACCCTTGAGGACCGGCCGGACCCCGCCTGTCCCTCTCCCGAGCGACGCCTCCCGTTCGTGACCGAGGCTCCCCTCCTCGAGCTCCGGGGCGTGACCCGGCGCTACCCCGGGGTCACCGCCCTCGACCGCGTGGACCTCTCCGTGCGGGCCGGTGAGGTCCATGCGCTCGTAGGTGAGAACGGAGCGGGTAAGTCCACTCTCCTCAGGGTCATGGCTGGCGCCATCTCACCCGATGCTGGAGAGCTGCGGCTGGACGGCCGGGCCGTGGCGTTCGCCGGCCCGCGGGACGCGCTGGCGCGCGGCATCACGGTGATCTACCAGGAGCTCACGCTCGTCCCCCAGCTCCCCGTGGCCGAGAACGTGTTCCTGGGCATCGAGCCCGTCCGGGGCGGCCTGGTGGACCGGGCCCGCCTGCGGACGGCGACGGCCCGGGCGCTGGCCGAGCTCGGCCTGGAGGTCGACCCCTCCCTGCCGGTGGCGCGCCTGTCGGTGGCCCGGCGCCAGATGGTGGAGATGGCCCGGGCGCTGGTCCGGAACGCCCGCGTGCTGGCCCTGGACGAGCCCACCGCCACGCTCACCCCGCACGAGACCGCGCGCCTGTTCGCCTGCGTGGAGCGTCTCCGCTCCGCGGGCGTCGGGATCGTGTTCGTCTCGCACCGCCTGGAGGAGGTCCGGCGCCTGGCCGACCGGGTCACCGTGCTCCGGGATGGCGCCATGGTGTGGACCGGCCCCGCCGCCGAGAAGGACGACGCCGCCCTGGTCCGGGCCATGGTGGGGCGGGACGTCGAGTACCCGCGCCGGCCCGCCGCCCGGCCCCCGGAAGAGCCCCCGGCCCTCGAGGTCCGGGAGCTCTCGCGCGAGCCCGCCTTCCGCGGGGTGTCTCTTCGCCTGCGGCGCGGCGAGATCGTCGGGCTGGCGGGGCTGGTGGGCGCCGGACGGACCGAGCTGGCCCGGGTGCTGGCCGGGGCGGAGCGGGCCGGCGCCGGGACGATGACGCTGGCGGGCGCGCCGTACCGGCCCCGCTCGCCCCGCGAAGCGATCCGGCGGGGCGTGGTCTACTTCCCCGAGGACCGCCAGCGCGCCGGCCTCGTCCCGCGGCTCACGGTGGGGGAGAACGTCACCCTCTCGGCCCTGGACCGCTTCACCCGCCTCGGGCTCGTGCGCCGGCCGGCGGAGCGGCGAGCCGCCGGGGCGGCCGTCCGGGACGCGGACGTCCGCCCTCCCGACCTCGGGCGCGAGGCCCGCACCCTGTCCGGCGGGAACCAGCAGAAGGTCGTGGTGGCCCGGGGCCTCCTGGCCCGGGCGCGCGTCCTCCTGTTCGACGAGCCCACCCGCGGCGTGGACATCGGGGCCAAGGCCGAGCTCCACCGGCAGATCCGCGCCCTGGCCGACGAGGGCCGTGCCGTGCTGGTGATCTCGTCGGAGCTCCCCGAGCTCCTGGCCCTGGCCGACCGGCTGGTCGTGCTGCGGGAGGGCCAGGTCACCGGGGCGCTCGAGGGGGAAGCCATGACGCCCGAGCGCGTGATGGGGCTGGCGGTGGCGGGATGAGGCCGCGGTGAGCGCGCAGCGTACCCCTGTCCCCGGGGGCTCCGGGTGGCTGGCGCGGTGGGGCGTCGGGCTGGCGCTCGCCGGCCTCGTCCTTCTCGCCGCCGTGCTGGTGCCGGGCTTCTTCACGCGTGGGAACCTGACCACCGTGCTCCTGCACGTGTCCGTGAACGGCATCCTGGCGGTCGGGATGACCTTCGTCATCGTCACGGCCGGGATCGACCTGTCGGTGGGCTCGATCGTGGGGCTGGCGGGCGTGCTGGTCGCGGCCGTGGTCACGAACGCCGGCCTCCTGTCGGCCGTGGGCGTGGCCGGCGCCGCGGCGGTGGCCGTGGCGGTCGGGATCGCGGTGGGGGCGGGGGTGGGCGTGGTCAACGGGACCGCCGTGGCGTGGCTCCGAGTGAACCCGTTCATGGTCACCCTGGCCACCATGACCATGGCCCGCGGCGCGGCCCGCCTGTTCACCGGGGGGGTCCCGATCGGCTTCCCGGCTCCCGGCGCCCCGGCCTTCGACCTCCAGGTGGCCGGTCTCGATGCGCTCCACGCGATCGGGGGCGGCCGCATCCCGGTGCCGGGCCTGCCGCGCGGCTTTCCGGTCCCGGCGCTGGTCATGCTCCTCCTGGTGGCCGGCGGCGGCCTGGTCCTGGCCCGCACGCGCTTCGGCCGCCACGTGTACGCGGTGGGCGGCAACGAGGAGGCCTCGCGGCTGGCCGGCGTGCCGGTGCGCCGGGTCAAGCTCGGCGTGTACGCCATCTCGGGAGCGTGCGCCGGCCTCGCCTCGGTCCTCCTGGTCGGGCAGCTTCGCTCGGGCGGGCCCGACGCCGGGCTCCTGTACGAGCTCAACGCGATCGCCGCGGCCGTCATCGGGGGCGCCTCCCTGTTCGGCGGGCTCGGCACGGCCTCGGGCGCGCTGGTCGGAGCGCTCCTCATCGGCGTCCTCAACAACTCGCTCGACCTCCTGGGCGTGCAGGCGTTCTGGCAGGAGATCTCCAAGGGCGCCATCATTCTCGCCGCCGTGCTGTTCGACGTGTGGACGAAGCGGGGGAGCGACGAAGCGGTTGGCTGACATTCGGAAGGGGATCCTGGTGCTCCTCCTCGGGCTCGGCGCGGCCGTCGTCGCGGCCGCGCCCGCCCCCGCCTCGGCCCAGGCGCGGGTCCCGCCCCCGGCCCCGAGCGCCCAGCCCATCTCCCGCTGGCTGGTCCGCATCCCGGTGCCCGCCGACACCGGCCGCGCCGGCCTGCTGAAGGACTACCTGCGGCCCGGTGCCGCCGAGGCGGACATCCTCCCGGAACCGGGCGACCCCGAGCGCGGCCCCTGGATCGAGGCCCGCACCGATTCGACCGGCGCGGTCGACTTCAACCGGCTGTTCGAGGGCTCCACGGAGCACACGGTCGCCTACGCCCACGCGTACCTGTCCGCCCCCGAGGAGCGGGGCCTCCGTCTCCTCATCTCGAGCGACGACGGCGTCGAGGCGATCCTGAACGGCCAGGTGGTGTGGGCACACGACGTGGGACGGGGTCTCGCCACCGGGACCGACACGGTGGACGTGCGGCTGGCGGCGGGCTGGAACACGCTCCTGCTGAAGGTCCGGAACCGCACCGGCGACTTCGGCCTCCGGGTCCTCCTGGCGGCGGTGCCGGAGGGCCCGGGGCTCGGAGGTCTCCGCACCTCGGTGGGACGGCCGGCCGGGCTCGCGGCGCCGCTCCACCCGGCGCCGGCCGTGGCGGTGGGCCCGGTGCACCTCACCGGACCCCTGGCGTGGCGAGGGGACGGGCTGGTGGCGCCGGTCCGCCTGCCCGTGACCGCCTGGGGACCGGACACGCTTCGCGCGGTGCGGGTCGCGGTCCGCCAGGGCGGGACCGCCCTGGCCGCCGACTCCTTCCCGCTCCTGGTGCCGGGACGGCCGGACAGCCTCGATGTCCGGATCCCGTTCGCGCGCCTGCGACGGTCGGCGCTGGGCCGGGACCGGATCCGGGGACGCTCCGAGTGGCGGGGCGGTTCGGACGAGGAGGATGTCGGGGTGGGAGCCGGCACCCTGCTCCGCCTGGCGGGCGGGCGCCTGGACCTCGGCTTCGGTCCCATCGACGTGCACGGGCAGCGCGTGGACCGCTTCGCCACGCGCCTGGTGGTGCCGGCGGCGCTGGCCGGCGACACGATCGAGATCCTGGCCCGCGGCCTGGGCCCGAAGGCGAGCTACACGGTGAACGGGGAGGCGCGCACCTGGTCGGCGGGGACCGTCTCCCTGTGCTCGCCGTGCCGCGAGGGGGACACGCTGGACGTGGCGCTCGTCCCGGACCCGGGCCGGCCGGTGTGGCTCGCGCCGGAGGCGCGGGCGGCCGGCCCCGGCTTCGCCGAGTACGCCGACGGCTGGACATACGCGCGCCGGCTCCTGGGCGAGCCCCCGGCCATCGGGCCGCCCGACCCGCGGGAGTGGCTTCGCGCCCTGGGCAGCTCCCGCGGCTACGACCAGCTCCTCCAGCGCTATGCGGACGCCTACGCGCCGGCGGCCCGCCGCATCCGGGCCGACACCCTCCTCCTGGTCGGGAACTCGCACATCGACGCGGCGTGGCTGTGGCCGTGGAGCGAGACCCAGGACGTGATCCGGAACACGTGGCGGACCTCGCTCAAGCTCGCTTCCATCTTCCCCGGCTACGTGTTCGCGGCCAGCGCCGCCGCCTACTACGCGGCGGTCGACCGGCTCGAGCCGGCGCTCGGGGACTCGCTCCGCCAGGCGGTGAAGGACGGGAGCTGGGCCGTGGTCGGCGGCTGGTGGCTGGAGCCCGACGTGAACCTCCCCTCGGGCGAGTCGCTGGTCCGGCAGGGACTGTACGGGCAGCGCTGGTTCGAGCGGAACTACGGCGAGCGGGCCACCGTGGCCTGGCTGCCGGACTCCTTCGGCTATCCGTGGACCTTGCCGGAGATCCTGGACCAGCAGGGCTTCCGGGCCTTCGTGACGCAGAAGCTCATGTGGGCCAGCGACTCGACGAAATTTCCCTACGACGCGTTCTGGTGGGAGGCCCCGGACGGAAGCCGCCTGTTCACCTACTTCCCGCACGGCTACGACAGCCACCTGCGCCCCGACCCGCTCATCGAGGACCGGCTGGACGACCGGAGGAAGCAGGGCCTCCACGACCAGGTGGTCCTGTACGGCGTGGGCGACCACGGCGGCGGGCCCACCATCGACATGCTGGAGCGGGCCCGGGACCTGGCGCGCGTGCCCACCTTCCCGGTGATGGAGTACGCCGCGCCGGGCGAGGCGCTGGACCGCGTGCGCGCCGAGCGCCCCGACTCGGCCTTCCCCACCTGGGACGACGAGCTCTACCTGGAGTACCACCGCGGCACCTATACGACCCAGGCGTGGATGAAGCGCCGGAACCGCCGCAGCGAGGCGCGGCTCCAGACGGCCGAGGCGCTGGCGGCACTGGACACGGCCGCCTACCCGCGGGAGGCCCTCCGGGGCGCGTGGCTCCGGGTGCTGTTCAACCAGTTCCACGACCTTCTGCCCGGCTCGGGGATCCACGAGATCTACCTCCACGCCATGGCGCGCTACGACTCGGCGTGGGCCACGCTGGACTCGCTGGACGCTCGCTCCATGGCGGGGCTGGCGGCCCGGATGGACACGCGGGGCCGGGGACGCGCGGTGGTCGTGTTCAACCCGCTGGGCTGGACGCGCGGCGGGCGGGCGGCGGTGCCCCCGGCGTCGGGCGGCGGCGGCCGGGCAGCCGCGGCCACCGCTGGTTCCGCCCGCATCGGGACCGGCGGCGGAGCCGGCGACACCATCTGGATCACGGTGGACAGCGTGCCGGCCCTCGGGGCGCGGGTCGTCCACGTCCCCGCCGACACCATGGCCCCCACCGGCCGCGCCGCTCCCGCGCCCTCGGCCGGACCGGGCTGGATCGCCAACGGCCGGCTGCGGGTGCAGGTGGACACGGCCGACGGTGAGATCACCTCGATCCGCGAGCTGCCGTCCGGCCGCGAGGTCCTGGCCCCGCGGGGACGCGGCAACGTGCTCGAGCTGTTCGACGACCGGCCCGAGCAGTGGGACGCCTGGAACCTGGTCGACTGGAGAAGGAACTGGGCCGTGACCAAGGTGACGGCCCTGTCCACGCGCGCGAACGCGGAGCGGGCCGAGATCCGGATGACCCGGACGTGGGGGACGTCGACCTTCACCCAGACCCTGGCGCTGGAGCGCGGGGCTCCCGCCCTCGAGGTGAACAGCGACATCGACTGGCACGAGACCCACAAGCTGCTCAAGGTGGGCTTCACGCTGGCCGTGGACGCCGACTCGGCCACCTACGAGATCCCTTACGGCACGATCGGGCGATCCGGCTCCCCGCGCACGAAGGCCGAGCGGGCCAAGTTCGAGGTGCCCGGCCAGCGCTGGGCGGATGTCTCGGGCGCAGGCTGGGGGGTGAGCCTCCTCACCCGGGACAAGTACGGCTGGGACTATCACGGCCACACGCTGCGGCTGAGCCTGCTGCGCTCGCCCACGTGGCCGGACTCGCTGGCCGACCGCGGTCGGCAGAGGACGAGCTTCGAGCTGCTGCCGCACGACGGAGACTGGCGCGACGCGGAGATCGAGCGGCGGGCGGCGGCCTACAACGTGCCGCTGGTGGCCGCGGCCGAGCCGTCGCACGGCGGACCGCTGGGACGGGCCTGGTCGTTCGCCTCGGCCGAGCCGGGAAACGTGCACATCGCCTGGCTCAAGCGCGCCGAGGACTCCGACGCCTACGTGCTGCGGCTGGTCGAGTGGCACGGCGAGCCGGCCGACGCGCGCGTGACGCTGGCGTGCCCGATCCGGTCGGCCTCCCGCACGAACCTGCTGGAAGACCCGGGCGCGCCGGTGGCGGTGTCGGGCCGGACGGCGACTCTGCGCCTTCGGCCCCACGAGATCGCGACCCTGGTGGTGGAGTGCGGAGAGTGAATCGAGCGCGGAAGCCGGGGAGAGCCGTGCGAGAGAGAGCGGAGGGGGCGCCGCCGGGCCGGAGGGGCGTCACGCGCCGCCGGCCGGCCGTGGCGCTGGCCGCGGGGGTCCTCCTGTGGGGCGCGGCCGCCGGCTGCGCGGGGCGCGAGCGCTCCGGCCGGCCCCAGGTGGGGGTCACCCTCCTCACCCAGGCGCACGTCTTCTACCAGGACCTCCAGAAGGGGCTCGAGGCGGAGGCCGACAGCGACTCGATCGACCTGCACGTGGTGGCGGGCGAGTGGGACCTGTCCCGGCAGACGAGCCAGGTGGAGAACTTCATCACCCGCGGCATGGACGCCATCGTCATCGCCCCGGTGAACTCCAGCGGCATCGTGAGCGCCGTGCAGGAGGCCAACCAGGCCGGGATCCCCGTGTTCACCGTGGACATCGCGGCCGGCGGCGGCGACGTGGTCTCCCACATCGCCAGCGACAACCGGCAGGGGGGGCGGCTGCTGGCCCGCTACGTGGCCGGGCGCCTGGGCGGAAAGGGGGACGTCGCGATCCTGGACCAGCCCACCGTGACCAGCGTGCAGGACCGGGTGGCCGGATTCCGCGAGGGGCTGGCCGAGTACCCGGGGATCCGCATCGTCGCGGACCCCGCCGTGGACCGGGGGCTCCGGGACGTGGCCAAGGAGAAGACGGACGACCTCCTCTCCAGCGGCCGCCACATCGACGCCATCTTCGGCTCCAACGACGACTGCGCGCTGGGTGCGCTCGCCTCGGTGGAGGCCGCCGGCCGGAAGGACATCGTCATCGTGGGCTTCGACGCGACCCCCGAGGCCCGGAGCGCGATCTCCCGCGGAACGGCGCTCGAGGCCGACGCGGTGCAACACCCGGAGCGGATCGGCCGGCGGGCCATGGACGTCATCGCCCGCACGCTGCGGGGCGACAGCGTGCCGGCCCGGGTGGCGGTGCCGGTCGGGATCGTGACGCGCGACTCGCTGGCGGCCGATTCGGCCGGCGGCGCCACGGCTTCGGCGGGCTCGACCGCCGGGATGCGCCCGGCCGCGGCGTCAGGGACCGGCTCGTGACGGCTCCGGCGGCCGGACGCGCGGCGCTACTCGACATGGACGGGGTCCTGGTGGCGACCGAGGGCCTCAAGGAGGAGGCGCACCGGCGGACGCTGGCCGCCTTCGGATGTGAGGGAGCTCCCGACCGCACCTTCTACCGGTCGGTGATGGGACGCCCCCAGGCCGAGGTCGAGCGGGCGTATCTGGAAGAGGCCGGACTCGTCGACCGGGTGGCCCCCCCACGCTACCGCGAGCGTTTCCGGAAGGAGTACCAGGGGCTCCTGCACGAGCGCCTCGAGCTCGTCCCGGGCGCGCGCGCCCTGCTCGCCCGCCTGTCGGAGGACGGTTGGAGGCTGGGGCTGGTGAGCTCGAGCCTGCGCTGGATGGTGGAGCTCGTGCTGGCCCGGACAGGGATCGCCTCCTTCTTCGAGGCGGTGGTGACCGGCGACGACGTGGAGCGGGAGAAGCCCGCCCCGGATCCCTACCGGATGGCGCTCGAGGAGATCGCGGCCGCCAGCGAGGCGGTCGGACGTCCGAAGCCCCGCGCCGTGGTCGTCGAGGACACGCCCGCCGGCATCGCTTCGGGCCTCGCGGCGGGTCTTCCGGTGGTCGCGCTCCGGCACGGCTGGAACGAGAGCCTGGACCTGGCCGGAGCGTCGGCCATCCTGGCGGGCCTCGGGGACACGGACGGGGTGGTCCGCGCCCTGGCGGAAGCCCTCGAGGCGGCGACGCGGCCCGGCACCGCTGCCGATCCCCGGGCCGGCTCCGCCGCCGACTCCTAGGCCGGGACCGCCGCCTCCAGGAGGTCCTTCACCGCCCGGCCGTCCCGCATCACGAGCCGGATGCGGTCCGGGTCGGCCAGGTCCGCCGGGCGGGCCAGCGGGTCCACGTCCGTGACCACCACGTCCGCCCGCTTCCCCGCCTCCAGCGTGCCGGTCTCCTCCTCCAGCCGCAGGCAGCGCGCGGCATCGCCCGTGGTGGCCACGATCGCCTCCATGGGGGAGAGGCCGGCGTGCTCGACCATGAGACCGATCTCGCGCAGGTTGGTCCCGTGCGGCACCACCCCCGCGTCCGTGCCCATGGCGATGCGCACCCCCGCCTCGTGGGCGCGGGCGATGCTCTCCCTGTGCGCCTCCACCACCTCGCGGGACTTGCG
>Ga0307419_10000612_pt1 | contig 18176 bp, 15 predicted proteins | sample SalMarWE160230MG_2_FD_202512 | JGI IMG/M metagenome (GOLD analysis project Ga0307419, IMG submission 202512) | Salt marsh sediment microbial communities from the Plum Island Ecosystem LTER, Massachusetts, United States - WE1602-30 | ecosystem: Environmental > Aquatic > Marine > Intertidal zone... | reverse complement strand
TGTGACCTTCCGCGATCGGCTCACCCGGGCCATCGAGCTCATCGACCGGCGGCTCACGGAGTTGGGCCGGCCGGTGGACTCGGCCGCGCCGGGTACGGCCGCCGCGGCGGGCCCCTGACGCGGCCGAGGCCGTCCGCGAGGCGCGCCGGAGTGGTCGCAGCCGTCGAGATCGAACCCACGCAGGAGATTCCATGCCCGATGAATTGCGCCCGAGGCCCGGCACCCTGTCCGTGTGGGCCGGCGAGCCCGGACACCTGGACACCAACGCCACGCAGCCTCCCGTGGTCCACAGCGTGTCCTTCGGCTACCACGACCTGGACGAGTGGCTCCGCGTCGCGCGCGGCGAGGCGCCCGGTCACAACTACGGGCGGAACTCCAACCCGACCGTGGCGGCCTTCGAGGAGAAGGTCCGCGAGCTGGAGGGGGCCGAGGCGGCCACCAGCGCGAGCACGGGCATGGGGATCATCTCCAGCGCCCTGTACGCGCTGCTCTCGCCCGGCGACCGGGTCGTGTCGATCAAGGACAGCTACGGGGGCACGAACCGGCTGTTCACCGAGTTCCTGCCGCGGTTCGGGATCGAGGTGGTCCTGTGCGACACCACGGACCACGAGGCGATCGAGCGAGAAGTGGTGGCCGGATGCGAGGTGCTCTACCTGGAGAGCCCCACCAACCCGACGCTGAAGGTGGTGGACGTGGCGCGGCTGGCTGAAGCGGGGCATGCCGCCGGGGCCCTGGTCATGGTCGACAACACCTTCGCGACGCCGATCAACCAGGCGCCGCTGGCCCTGGGAGCCGACCTGGTGCTCCACAGCGCCACCAAGTTCCTGGGCGGGCACGCCGATGCGCTCGGGGGCGTGGCCTGCGGGTCCGCGGAGCTCGTGGGACGGGTCTTCCACTACCGGGAGATCCACGGGGCGTCGCTCCACCCCATGGCCGCCTACCTTCTCCTCCGCGGCATGAAGACGCTCCACCTCAGGATCGCGCGGCAGAACCAGAGCGCCCTTCGGATCGCGAGCTACCTCGAGTCCCATCCCGGGGTGGCGCGCGTCCACTACCCGGGCCTGGAATCCTCCGAGGGCCACGATATCGCGAGACGGCAGATGCGGGGCTTCGGCGGCGTCCTCGCCTTCGAATTGAAGGAGAACACGCTCGAAGCCGCGGGACGCGTGCTGGAGCGGCTCCGCTACGCTCGGCTGGCCGCCAACCTCGGATCGGTGGAAACCGTGGCCGGCCCGCCGGCCACCACCAGCCACTGCGAGTGCACGGCGGAGGAGCGGGCCGCGATGGGCATCCCGGAGGGCCTCATCCGCTACTCGGTGGGGATCGAGGATGCCGAAGACCTCGTGGAGGACCTGTCGCGAGCCCTCGAGTACCTTGCCTGAAGACCCGGACCTCGCGACGATCACCTTCGACGGAGAGAGTCCGCATGAACGAGGAGGTGAGGACGGACCTGGCGGGCTTCGCCGCCAGCCTCGTGCTGGGTGCGGCGATCTGGCTGGCCTCGCCGGTCCTCACCGGCCCGGAGGAGGCATTCGACGCCTTCGGCTACTACCTGCTGAGCCTCCTCGTGTCCGGTCTTCTGCTCGGCCTCGCGGGTCGACGCGCGCCCGGGGCCCTGTACGCGGGTCTGGTGCTGGGCCAGGGCCTCTACATTCTCTACAGGGCTATCTCCCGCCCGGCCGGGCCCCTGTGGCTGGTGGGCCTGATGAGCATCGTCTTCCTGTCGCCGGTCGCCCTCCCGGGAGTCCTGCTCGGCAAGAAGCCCGGAGGCGCGCTGCGGCGGGCGAAAGACACCCCGTGAGGCCCAGCATCTTCCACCTCGCCATCCCCTGCCGGGACCTCGACGAGGCCCGGGCGTTCTACGTGGACAAGCTGGGCTGTGGGCTCGCCCGCCGTTACGCGGACCGGATCACCCTGGACTTCTTCGGCGACCAGCTGGTCTGTCACCTGGCCCCGGAGGCGATCGATCCCGAGCCCCGCATGTATCCCCGGCACTTCGGCGTGACGTTCCTCGATGAAGCGCGCTTCATCGAAGTCGTGGCCCGGGCGCGCGCGGCCGGGGTGCCCTTCTTCGAGGAGCCGTTCGTGCGCTTCGAAGGGGAGAGGGCCGAGCACCGGACCTGCTTCCTGAGGGACCCGTCCAACAACCTGATCGAGTTCAAGCACTATGCGGACCCCGCCATGATGTACTGAGCCGATCCCGTATCCATGAGAGCCATGGTCGTGGCCGAGGGGAGCGCCGACCACCGCAAGACCCTTGCGGCGATTCGGAGCCTGGGGCGCGCGGGGATCGACGTGACGTTCGGGAGCGACAGGCCCCGGTGCCCACCGGGCCGGTCGCGCTACTGCCGGCGGAGGGTCGAGCTGCCGAGCGCGGTCGACGACCCCGCCTCCTTCGCGGAACGGCTGCTCGGGGTGCTGGCCGAGGCCCCCTACGACGTGCTCCTTCCCCTGTCCGATCACGCGACGCTCGCCGTGGCGGCGCGAATGGACGCCCTGGAGCGGGTGGTCCGACTCCCGATCGCGCCCCGGGTGGCGCTCGGTGTCGCCTACGACAAGCTCGCGACGCTGGCCGCCGCCGTCCGCACCGGAGTGGACGTGCCGCGGAGCTGGTCTCCGGCCGACCCGGACGCCCTGACCGACCTGGCGGCGGAGCTGGAGTATCCCTGCGTCTTCAAGCTGAGCCGCGGGACCGGTGCCGTCGGCCTTCGGATCGCCCGCGACCGGAGGGAGCTCCTGGACGCCGCCCGAGCCTGGACGCCGCGGAGCGATTCGCTGTTCGCCGGCGCGCGCCCGGTCGTCCAGGAGTACGTGCCCGGCTCGGTTCACGACGCCTGCCTCCTCTTCCGCCGGGGACGGGTGCGGGCGGCCATGACGCAGCGCCGGCTCGTGATGCACCCGCCCAAGGCCGGCGTCGGGATCCGGGTGCGGACCACCGACGAACCGGAGCTGCGCGAGCGCGCCATTGCGCTGTTGGAGTCGCTCGAGTGGCACGGTCCGGCCATGGTCGAGTTCAAGCGAGACGACCGGGACGGCCGCTACCGGCTCATGGAGATCAACGGGCGGTTCTGGGGCACGCTGGACCTGGCCATCCAGGCCGGAGTCGATTTCCCGGCCCTGGCCTGCCGCATGGCGGTCGAAGGCGACGTGGAGCCCGTGGTCGACTACGAGGTGGGCATGGAGTACCGGTGGATCCTGCCGCACGCTGTCCTGCACGCGGCCGAGTCGGAGCGCCCGTGGCGCTCCCTGTGGGCCTGGGTTCGACCGCGTCGCGGCCTGCGGAGCGAGATTCGCTGGACGGACCCGGCTCCGCACCTGGGAGAGCTGAGCCGCCTGGTTTCGGACCGCCAGGAGTGGCTCACGAGCCCGGCTGCGGCCGAAGGGCGCGGCTAGACCTTCAGCTCCCGGCCGTCTTCGCGGCGGGCGTGGCCTTTCCGGACGCCGCCCGGCGCGCTGCCGCCAGCTGCTTCCGGAGCGCCGGCACCGCGGCCGCCGTGGCCGGGTTCTTCTCCATCGTCCCGAGCGCACGGTCGATCGCGTCGAGTCCGAGGGAGAGGCCGGTGCGCGCGGTCACCTGACGCAGCGCGCCCTGGAAGCCGGGGTCCGACTGCAGCTCCGTCTCGCCGAGCGCCTGTGCCTTCCCGATGAGATCCGTCATCACGGCTACGGTGCGTGCCGCGTTGGCCGGGGAGCCGAGGTCTTTCGCTCCCGTGATCTGCTCGACTTCGGGGAGACTCGTGGCGAAGCGTCGCAGCGCCGCGGCCTGGGCGGCGTTCCGTGGGTGGTCCTGGTGCATCAGCGCCTGCGCCGCGGCCATGATCGCGAAGGGCGCCCGGGCCGCTCGCGGTAGCACGGAGCTTCCCGAGGCCACGCCGCTCGCTCCCAGCCCGACCAGGCCGAGGCCGACCAGGCCGTGGGCCAGGTGGACGACCTTGCGCTCGACGGTGAAGAGGGCGTGGACGATGGGCCGGAGCGGCATGAGGCCGAAGCCGGCCGCCGCCACCAGGCTGGCCAGCGAAGCGGTCGAGGAGCCCGCGACCCGGAGGTGCACGTGGGCCACGTACGCCGCCGCGCCCACGGCCAGAAAGCCCAGGTTCAGGAGAACGCGACCGGCGATTCCGCCGATGCGTCTGTGGAGACCGGACACCGGCGGAGCCGGGGTCGGTGGAGCCTGAGGAGTGTCCATGGGCGTGTCACCGTCGCTCGCCCGGGGGTGCCGGGCCGCTGATTCGCGGGGAGCCCCCGCCTCGCCTGACCCCGATTCACGACTAGCTGGGCGGATGCGGCGGGGCAAGAGTCGGCACCCGTCGAGCCCGGCTCGGCTCCGACCGAGCGGTGGTCCCGGGGCCGCTAGATCGCGCCGCTCGCGGCGGCCCGGCGCGCCTCCTCCAGTCGCTCGGGGGTCCCGATCTCGAACCAGGCGGCGCCGGTCACGTCGTGTCCCATGATGGGCTCGCCTCTGGCGGCGAGCGCCAGGTAGGCGTCCATGATCGAGAAGGCCGGAGCGTTCGGCTCCCCTTCCGGAGCCCCGCCCGGACGCGCGCCGGTCTCCAGGTCGGCTCGTCCGCGGGTGGCCGGCGCCCCGGAGAGCCCGGGAGCCAGCGCGTGCAGCCGGGCCAGGAGGCCCGGAGACACCACCTGCACGCCCGAGAAAGCCAGCGTCCGGAGCGCGCCGGACACCTCGCGCAGGGGCTCGTCCTCCCGCCCGAGCAGACCCCGCTCGTCGAACAGGAGCCGGCGGGTGGAAGCGCGCTCGTGCACGGCCAGCGTCGCCAGCGCGCCCGAGCGAACGTGCGCCTCGAGGAGCTCGCCGAGGTCGAGGTCGGTGAGCACGTCCACGTTGTGCAGCAGGATGGGGCGGTCCGCCTGGAAGAGCGGAGCGGCCCGCAGGAGTCCCCCGCCCGTCTCGAGCGGCCGCTCCGGCTCGCGCGACAGCAGGAGGAGCGGACCCGGTCCCCTGGAGCCGCCGCGCAGGGAGGGCGACACCTCCCGGAGGTAGGCCTCGATCCGGTCGGCGAAGGGGTGGGCGTTGACCACGATCCGGCCGGCCCCGGCGGCCGCCAGTCGGCGCAGCACCCGTCCGAGGGCGGGCTCCCCGCCCACCTCCACCAGCGCCTTGGGAAGTCGATCGGTCAGCGGCCGGAGGCGAGTTCCGAGCCCGGCCGCGAACACCATGCCGTCGGGCCGCTCCTCCGGCCTCACGCGTCAGCCGGCTTCACGGGCGAGCGCATCCGGCTCGCGCTCGGGCCAGAACGGCGCCTCCCGGTGCGTCACCTCGACCCGGAGATCTACGAAGCGCTCGGACAGGCGTTCGCGCAGCCGCTCGACCAGGAAGACCGACCGGTGCTGGCCGCCCGTGCATCCGAAGGCCACGGCCAGGTCGGTGAAGCCACGCGCCCGATAGGCCGCGACCTGTTCCTCGACCAGCGCGGCGGCGTGCTCGAGAAAGACGTGGACGTCCGCCTCCGCAGCGAGGAAGGCCCGCACCGGCTCGTCCAGGCCCGTGAGGTTCGCGAACGCCTCCTCGCGCCCCGGGTTGGGCAGAGCCCGGCAGTCGAACACGAACCCCCCGCCGTGTCCGCCGGGGTCGGACGGGTAGCCCCTCCGGTAGCTGAAGCTGCTCAGGTGGAGGACGAGGCCCGGCGGCCGCCCGCCGCGCCTTCCCTCGTCGCTCCAGCGATCCGCGATCCGGCCCAGCGCCGCCTCGAGCTCCGGCGCGTCCACCGGGAGTCCCCGCCCCAGGAGGTTCCGTACGTTGCGCGCCGCGTAGGGCACGCTCTCCAGGAAGCGAGTCTTTCCCTCGTAGAAGCCCCGGTACCCGTAGGCTCCCATTGCCTGCATGAGCCGGACGAGCACGAATCCCGGGAAGACCGCCATGAAGGCGTCCCGGTCCACCGTCTCCAGCTGCTCCCGGGCCGCGAGGTACCGCTCGAGCAGCTCTTGCCGGAAGTCGGGCGGAAGGTCGGCCTTGGCGTCGTAGAGGAGCGAGGCCACGTCGTACTGGGGTGCGCCCCGCCGTCCGCCCTGGTAGTCGATGAACCAGGGTCGGCCTTCGCGCAGCATGACGTTCCTGGACTGGAAGTCCCGGTACAGGAAGTGGTCGGCGGGCGCGCGCGCCAGGAGCGCGGCGAGCCTCCGGAAGTCCTTCTCCAGGCGGGCTTCGTGAAACGGGATGCGCGCGAGCTTCAGGAAGTGGTACTTGAAGTAGTTGAGGTCCCAGAGGATCGACTGGCGGTCGAAGGCCTGGCGCGGATAGGCCAACCGGTAGTCCACCACCCTGTGACCTTCCACCTGGAAGCGCGGCAGCCAGTCCACCACCCGGCGGTAGGCCTGCCGGACCTCCTCCGGAAGGGAGTCGGAAGGGCCGGCGTCACGTTCCGCGTCCCCCGGGCCCTCGCCGGAGGCCAGGCCCCGGGCGCGCTCGGCCCTCTCTCGCGCTCCTCGGAGCGCGTCGAACAGCGTCAGGTCCCCGAGGTCTTCCTCCAGCCATACGCCCGCTTCCGCGTCGGCCGCGTAGATCTCGGGGACCGGAAGTCCCGCCTCCCGGAAAGCGTGGGAGAAGGAGAGAAAGGCGCGGTTCTCCTCCCCGTCCGGTCCGAAGCCTCCCACGGCCACGCGCCCGTCCGCCGCGCGCAGCCGCACGTACGTACGGGCCGAGCCGTCCCCCGTGAGGGCCTGGACGGCGACCGGCCGGGCGCCGAATCGGGACCGAAACAGCTCGACGATGCGCTCGCGCATGACCTGGCCCACAGGATACCCCACGGCGGCGGTGGCGGACAGGCGCGGGTCGGCCCGGAAGCCGGCCTCCGGAGGGGGGATATCGCAATTAGGTCACTCTAATTATCTTACGCCACCCTCACCACCACAGGAGGCCCCATGTCCCGCCTTCGCTCGCGGCGCCAGCGTGCGCCGCTCTGGAATGTTGGTCCGCGCGCGGTGCTGTCGGCCGCGCTGCTCCTCGTCCTCGGCACCGTCCTCGCGCCCCCGGTGCGCGCGCAGGACCAGGCCTCCGGCCAGGAGCTCGCCATCACCTCCGCCTCGCCCGAGGCCGCCCATCACCTGATGATGGCCTGGGACGAGCTCGACAACGTCAATCCACCCAGCGCCGTCGCTCATGTCCAGGAAGCCCTGTCGGTCGACGCCGACTTCGGCCTGGCCCACGTCCTCAACGGCTTCATCGGACAGGGCATGACGACCCAGCAGGCCACGGCCGAGGTGGACCGCGGCATGGGAATGCTGAAGGACGCTTCGGCGGCGGAGATCCTGGTCGCCCTGGCCTGGCGGGAATGGAACGCGGGCCGGACGGCCAGCGCGCTCGCCGCGACGAAGGCCGCCCAGGAGCTGGCTCCGGGCGATGCGCACCTGGCTTTCCAGGTCGTGCAGCTCTCGGCCCCGGGAGCGCCGGCGGCCACGCAGGTCCCGCTCCTGAAGGATCTCGTGGCCGCGCACCCGGATTTCGCGCCGGCCTACAACAACCTGGCGTACGGCTCGTGGAACGCGGGCGACCACGAGGCCGCCCTAGAGGCGGTGAAGAAGTACGCCGAGCTCCGTCCCGGCCACCCCAACCCGCACGACTCGTATGCGGAGATGCTCCAGTGGAGCGGGAAGTACGACGAGGCGGCCGCGGAGTACCGGAAGGCCATCGAGGCCGACGGGAAGTTCTCCGAGGCCTACATGGGCCTGGCCGAGCTGAGCTGGCTGGCGGGCAAGCACGACGAGGCGCGCGCCCACATGCAGGAGGCGCTCGGAGCCGCGGCCGACGGGTTCCCCAAGCTCCAGGCGCGCCGCGGCATCGCCCACAGCTGGCTGATGGACGGGAAGACGAAGGACGGCATGGCCGCCCTGGCGCAGGTCGCGAGTGACGCGGAGACGGCGGGTCTCAAGGGCTACGCGGCGAACATCCACCGCGAGCTGGCCACGTTCGACGGCCTGCTGAACAAGGGTGAGGTCACGGACGCGAACCTCACGTCGGCCGGTAGCCTGGGCGGCGCCGACACGCCGGCGCAGGCCGCCTGGACGGCTCTCGCCTATGTCAGCGCCCGCCGGTCCGGCGCCGGCGCGGCGGTCGACCACCTGGACGCCATGGCGGCGGACAACCCGGGTCTGGCCCCGGTGGTGCGCGTGGGCCGCGCGATGATGATGTGTGACTCCGGGAGTTACGACGAGGCGCTCACGACGCTGGGGGACGACTCCGGTGACATGGCGAAGGCCGTCAGCGCCGAGTGCATGAAGGGGCTCAAGCGCGGCGCCGACGCGAAGAAGATGAAGGACGAGGTCATGGGCGACGCCAGCTTCAGCTTCTACGATCCGATCCACACCATGGCGGTGATCCGGGTTTCGAAGCTCTGAGCGGTTCGTGAGAGGGGCGGGAGGTCCCCCTCCCGCACCACCACGGAGTGACGGCGACCCCCGGCGGCTTTCGGCCGCCGGGGGTTCGTCGTGTGGGAGCTTCCGCGACAGGCCGGTGTCGGCCGCGCCTACTTCTCGTCAGCGTAGATCTTCACCACCAGCTTCCCGCCCGCGTCGATGTAGCCGCGGTACATGCCCGGCGTGTTGAAGGGCATGGCGATGTTGCCGTCCCGGTCCAGGGCGATGAGACCGCCGGTGTTCTTCCCGTAGAGCCGTACCAGCTCGTGGTTGACCTCGTAGTCGGCGGCCCTCTGCACGGACCAGCCCCTGAAGGCGATGAGGTCGGAGACCTCCTTGGTGAGGTCCATCCGCATGTAGTCCTCCCCGATCCCGGTGCCGGACTCGGCCACGGTCGAGTCGTTGGCGTAGGTGCCGGCGCCGATGATGGGCGAGTCCCCGATGCGGCCGTAACGCTTGGCCGTAAGCCCGCCGGTCGAGGTCCCGGCCGCCAGGTGACCGTACCGGTCCAGCGCCGCACAGCCCACCGTGCCGAAGTGATCGGGGGGCGAGTCGGGCGCGGCGGTGCCGTCCGGGTGGCCGTCCCGGACCCCGTCCTGGGGCGCGTCGGGCGCGTGGCCGCGGTCCACGCGCGGCCCGCCGCCCGATCCCCGCGTCCCCGCGGTGTCTCCCAACGCCCCTTTCTCGTGCTCGCCCCGGAGCGCCTTCTGGAGCTGGTCCCAGCGCTCCCGCGTGTAGAAGTAAGTGTGCGGGACGAGGCTCATCCCCTGCTCGAGTGCGAACTCCTCGGCCCCCGAGCCCATGAGGAGCACGTGCTTGGAGCTGTCCATCACGAGCCGGGCCAGCCGGATCGGGTGGGCGATGTGCTCGACCCCGGCCACCGCTCCAGCGTTCAGGGTCGAGCCATCCATGATCGCCGCGTCGAGCTCGTTGTGCCCGTCGGCCGTGAACACGGCCCCCTTGCCCGCGTTGAACAGAGGGGAGTCCTCGAGGACGGAGATGGCCGCCTCTACGGCGTCCGGGGCGTGACCGCCGCGCTGGAGCACGGCGTACCCGGCCTGGAGCGCCTCTTTCATCTTGGCCCGGTAGCGGGCCTCCATCTGCGGGGTCATGTTCCGACGAAGGATCGTTCCGGCGCCACCGTGCATCACGATCGCGATCGGGTGGTCCTGGGCCCGGAGAGATCGCGGGGCAGACCACGCTGTCAGAGCGAGGAGGAGAGACACGAGGATGGAGCGGCGGCGGCACGGCATGGAGGACCTCCTTGCGGGTCACGAAGCTCGGAGCCGGCCATCGTGCGCCCCGGGTGAACCGGCGGCGCTCGCGGCCCGTGGGATCCTAGGACGATCCCGCCGCCCTGACGAGAGCGGCCGACCGGGCGCCGCCGGTCCGGCGCCGTCACGCGCGACGCGCCCCGCCCCCACCCTCGCCTGCCTGAGGCTCGCATGTCCGCCGATTCCGTGATCGTGATCGGAGCGGGCGTGGCGGGTCTCGCCGCCGCGGCGGATCTGGCCCGCGCGGGCCGCGACGTCGTGGTCCTCGAGGCCAGGGAGCGGATCGGCGGGCGGGTGTTCACGCTGCGCCCGGACGGGACCCCGGACGGAGCCTCGCGGCCCGTCGAGCTCGGCGCGGAGTTCATCCACGGGGAGCCGCCATCGCTGCTATCGCTCGTCCGGGATGCGGGCCTTCCGGTCGAGTCATCGGAAGGAGAGATGCGGGTCCTCGAGGCCGGCCGCCTGCACGCGCCGGGAGGGGAGCCCGCCGGCATGGAGGAGCTGTTCGAGCGCCTGGAGGAGGCCGGGGACGACGACTCGGTCGCGGCGTTCGCGGGGCGAGTCCTCGTGGGTCCGGGCTCGGAGACGGCCCGCCGGCGGGCGCTGGGCTTCGTGGAGGGATTCCACGCCGCCGATGCGCACTGGGTCGCGGCCCGCTCCCTGATCGGCGCCGGGCCGGACCAGGCCGAGGGCAGCTTCCGCCTCCAGGGAGGCTACGATGCCGTGCCCGCCCGGCTGTGGGAGGAGGCCGGGCACGCCGGCGCCGAAGTGGTGCTCGGGGCCCCGGTCACCCGGGTGGAATGGGAGCCCGGGTCGGTGATCGTGCGCGCCGGTGACCGGCCCTACCGGGGAGCCGCCGTCCTCGTCACGCTTCCCCTCGGCGTGCTGCACGCTCCCTCCGGCGAGCCGGGCGCCGTGCGCTTCGAGCCCGAGCCAGCCAGCGCTCGCCGCGCCATCGAGCGCCTGGCCATGGGCGCCGCGTGCCGCGTGGTGCTGCGCCTGAGCCGGCCGGTGCCCGTCCGGCTCACGGGATTCCTCATGGGACTGGAGGGAGACTTCCCCGTGTGGTGGAGCGCGCCCGCGGCGGGACACGCCGGCGGCGAGACCGGAGACACCGCCGGAGGGAGCCGCGGCCGGGACGGCGGTCTCGACGTGGCGGGCGGATCCATCCAGATGACCGGCTGGACCGGCGGTCCCTCGGCCCGGCGGGTCTCGGGCCGACGCGCCGAGTACGTCATCGAGCGCGCCCTCGACTCCCTGGCTACGCTGCCCGGCCTCGACCGATCGGAGCTGGAGTCCCACCTCGCCGGAGCGTGGACGCACGACTGGCAGTCCGATCCTTACGCCCGCGGTGCCTACAGCTACGTGCCCGTCGGTGGCCTCGGTGCCTCCGAGGCGCTCGCCGAGCCGGTGCGAGACACGCTCTACTTCGCTGGAGAGGCGCTGGCCGACGGTCCGGCGCGCGGCACCGTGCACGGGGCACTCGACAGCGGCCGGCGGGCGGCCCGCAGGATCCTGGACGGCGGAGGGCGGTGACGGCGACCATGGCCCGGGCGCGGGAGACGGCCGCCGCCGGATCCGGCGTCGCCGGCCCCGGGAGGCCTACCGCGGAGCGGGCCCCGGAAAGGCCCTACCGCGGAGCCGGGTGCCGGTAGGGCGGCGGGCCCAACCTTCCCACCACCCCCGCCAGGAGCGCCTGCGGGTCGTAGATCTTCCCGGCCTTCATCACCAGCCGCAGCTTCCGCGTGACCCGGATGTCCTCCAGGGGGTTCCCCTCCACCACCACCAGGTCCGCGTACTTGCCGACCTCGATCGAGCCCAGCTTGTCGGCCACGTCCAGCCCCCGGGCGCCACCGATCGTGGCGGCGCGAAGCGTCGCGGCCGGAGGTACGCCGCAGCGAACGTAGGCCTCCAGCTCCCGGTGATATCCGAAGCCGGGCAGGAACTCGCCCCAGCTCGGGTGGTCGGTGCCCACCCCCAGACGCCCGCCACCGTGGTAGTAGGCGGACAGCAGCGCGCACTTGGCCCGGTAGATGCTGTCGAAGGAGGGGTAGCTGGGCCGGTCGTGGGTCCGCAGCCACGCCTCCACCTCCGGCGTGAACAACTTCCGCTCGTCGACCCAGTAGTCGAAGAGTGAATCCCGGTGCGGGGCGAAGTAGCCGTAGGCCGTGATCGTGGCGTCGAAGGTGACGTGGTGGCGGCGGAAGAGCGCGACCTCCTCCCTGTAGCCGGGCGTGGAGGGTGTCATGCGCGCGAGGGACGCGTAGGCGCTCCGGCCGGCCGGGAAGGCATCGCCGCCGATGAAGTGCTCCACCCGGTCGATCCCCATGAGCACCGCGTCCCTGGGGTTGACGACGTCGCGGTACCCCGAGCCCAGGTGGCCGGTCACGGTGAGTCCGTGCAGGTGGGCCCGCTCGATGAGCCACCTCAGGTGCTCCGGGTCGATGACCTTGGCCTTGAATCCTCGCGCCCCGTGCTCGGCCCAGTAGTCGACCTCCGCGAACAGCGAGTCCCGGTCGATGGCGGCGGAGTCCCAGCCGGGACGGGCCTGGCCGAAATAGGGGCCCGAATCGTACATGCGCGGGCCCGCCTGCTCGCCCCGGTCGATCCGCTCCCGGAGGCGCATCATCCCCACCGGGTCGTACTCCCCGGCCGGGAAGGTCGATGTCACGCCGTTGGCCAGGTAGACCGTGGGCTGGACCACGAACTCCTCGGTCCGGGGCCGGCCCATGAGCTGGACGTTGTAGTGGGCGTGGAGGTCGAAGAAGCCCGGGAGGATGGTCTCGTCGTCCGCCAGCGTCACGACCCGGGCCCCCGAGAGATCCAGGTCGGGGGCGCTGTCGTCCACCGCCATGAACGTTCCGTCCAGGACCACGATGCCGTGGTTCCGCACGCGCGCCTCCGCGGTGCCATCGAACAGCCAGCCGCCACGGATCACCACCGCCGTGTCCTGCGCCCGGAGCGCGGCCCGAACGGGGAGCAGCGCCCCGAGGGCCAGGAGAGCCAGCAGGACCGCGAGCGGCGCCGGCGCGGACACGGACGGGGGAAGGGGGAGCGAGAGTGGGCGGGGCTGGCGCGCCTGGCGCATGGCTGCGGCTCCGGTCGGGGTTGGGCTCGGATCGGGCCCTCCACCGTACGGACGGCGCCCGCGCTCGACCAGCCCGGCCCGTCCCTCGTCGGCCCCCGGTCACCGCCATGGCGGACCGGGCGCCCGGCCCCCGGCCGGGGAGGGAGTCTCGGGCGCGTTGCCGCGGCCCGATCCCGCCGCGCATCTTGCGGGCGCGTCGGCCGGCGCCCGCCCGCTTCGGGGGACGCGGGTCGGGTTCCCACGTCCGGAGGGAGATCGATGCACCTGAACCCGTTCGAGATGGAGCGCTGGCAGTCGCTCCACGAGCACCAGGTCGAGCTCAACCTGTCGGAGAGCGGGGTCCACCCGCTCACCCTCGACGAGCTGTCGGAGATCACCGGCGTGCGGCCGGGCTCGGTGCGGCTGGGCTACACGCAGACGAACGGCACCGGTCTCCTACGCGAGAGGATCGCCGCCCTGTATCCGGGAGCCGGTCCGGAGAACGTGCTCGTCACGACCGGAGGCGCCGAAGCGAACTTCCTGGCCACCTGGAGCCGCGTCCAGGCGGAGAGCCGGGTCGCCATCGTCGTGCCCACCTACGGGCAGACCACGGGACTGGCGCCGGCTTTCGGAGCCGACGTGCGGACCATCCCGCTCGAGGAGGACCGCGGATGGCAGCCAGCGCCCGGTGCGGCCCGCGACGCCATCGGAGAGCGGGCCGCCCTCGTGGTCGTCACCAACCCGAACAACCCGACCGGCGCCGTCCTGGGGGAGGAGGCCACGCGCGAGATCGTCGAGGCGTCGGCCGCGGCGGGGGCGTGGATCCTCTCCGACGAGGTCTACGCCGGCGCGGAGGTGGAGGGACCGAGAACCGCCACGATGTGGGGCCGCCACGAGCGCGTCCTCGTCACCGGCTCCCTCTCCAAGGCCTACGGGCTCCCGGGTCTCCGCCTGGGCTGGCTCGTGGGACCGGCGCAGGAGATCGAGGAGTTGTGGGGCTACAAGGACTACACGACCATAGGGCCCTCGGCGCTCTCCGACCACCTGGCCGCCGCGGCGCTCGAGCCCTCGGCGCTGGAGACCATCCTCGCGCGGACACGGCGCATCGTGTGCGCCAACCGTGAGCTGGTGCGCGAGTGGGTGGAGGGGAGCCACGACGCGCTCTCGTGGCGGCCGCCCGATGCCGGCGCGATAGGGTTCCTGCGCTACCGTGCCGACGTCGGATCGGGGACGCTCGCGGAGCGCTTGCGCGTGGAGGACGACCTCCTGGTCGTCCCCGGGGACCAGTTCGGGCTCGACGGATACCTCAGGATCGGGTTCGGGATCGAGCGGTCGCCGCTCGAGGCGGCCTTGGCCCGGGTGGCCCGGCGCATCGAGGAAGTGGAAGCCTCCGGCACTCCGGCTTAGATTCGGCGCGACATGTTGCGACTCCATCCGTACGCGTATCACCGGCCGTCCACGGTCGACGAGGCCCTGGCGCTCCTGGCGGAGCACGAGGGCGACGTGATGCCCATCGCCGGGGGCACCGACCTGGTCCCCAACATGAAGCACGGGCTCTTCACCCCGTCGCACCTGGTGGCGCTGCGCGGGATCGGAGAGCTACGCGGGATCGAGTCGACCGACGAGGGAGGCGTTCGGATCGGGGCGTGCGAGTCGCTCGACGCCCTGTCCTCGCACCCGGACGTGGCGCGGAGGTATCCGTCGCTTGCCCGGGCGTGCTCGGAGATCTCCGGGCCGCAGCTCCGGCGCATGGGCACGATCGGCGGCAACCTTTGCCTGGACACTCGCTGCACCTACTACAACCAGACGTTCTTCTGGCGTAAGGCGCTCGGCTTCTGCCTCAAGAAGGACGGCGACACCTGTCACGTCGTCCCGGGAGGTACTCGGTGCGTGGCGGCCCACTCGGCCGACACGCCGCCCGTCCTCATGACGCTGGATGCATCGGCCGAGATCGCCGGGACCGATGGCCGCCGGACGGTCCCGGTGTCGGACTTCTTCACGTCCGACGGCGTGTGGAACCGCCGCATGGAGGCGGGAGAGCTGGTGACGGCGCTCCTCCTTCCGCCGCCCGCGCCCGGGACGCGGACCTCGTTCCAGAAGCTACGCCAGCGGCAGGCCATCGATTTTCCGGTGCTGAACCTGGCCGTCGTGGTCACGCTGGATGAGGGGGGCGTGATCCGGGAGCTCCGGATGGTCGCCTCGGCCATGAACTCGTATCCAAGGACGATCGGCCGCGTCGAGGACGCCGCGATCGGGAACCGGCTCACCCCGTCCGTCATCGACGCGGTGGCCGAGCAGGCCTACCGGCAGTGTCATCCGCTGGAGAACATCGTGATCGATGCCGAGTGGCGCCGGGCCATGGTCCCGGTTCTCGTGCGGCAGGCCCTCAGGGAGATCGCCGCGTGACCTCGTGAGCCGGGTCCGTAGCCCGGCGGGACCCGCGTCGTCCCGGGGGCGCGTCGCCGCGGTCCTGGCGCTCGCATGGTTGGGGGTGGCTCCGACGCCCCCCCTGCTCGCCGAGACGGCGTCGATCGGTTCCCCGGCGGCTCCGCTCCCCGCCACTCCGGCGCGAGGCTCGACGTCCGGCGACACCGTCACGATCGCCCCCTCGCCTTCCGGCTCCCTGTTCCGGGAATCCGACGTGGCCTACGGGGTCGTGGTGTTCGGGAGCGCCCTCCTCATCGAGCCGCTCGAGGGCTTCGAGCGCAGCGTCCGCTCGCACACGCCGGGCACGCCCACCGGCTTCGACAAGGCGTTCGTGGACGCGGGGACGGTGGCCGGACACCCGTTCGTGAACCTCGGAATGGCGCTCGCGGCCTGGGGGGGCGGGAAGCTCATCGGGAGTCGACCCGTCGAGCGTGCGGGTCTGGACGGGCTGGAGACCTTGATCGCCGCGGACGCCGTGCTGGAGGGGGGCAAGGTGCTGCTCGGGCGGCAGCGCCCGTACGTGTCCTCGGACCCGGACCGATTCGAGCCCCTCAACTTCCACGAGGCGAACCAGTCCTTTCCTTCGGGTCACGCCGCCCGCGCCTTCGCGCTCGCCGCCGTGGCCGTGGGCGACTTCCCCGACCAGAAATGGATGCCGTGGGTGGCGTATCCGGCGGCCACGGCCGTGGCGGTGAGCCGGGTCGTGGGCCGTGATCACTGGGTCACCGACGTCGTGTCGGGCGCCGCGCTCGGGCTCCTCAGCACGCGGGTGATCCTGCGGCTGAACGGGCGCGTGGCGGAGCACCGTCGCGAGGCCGCGGACGGGGATGGCGGCTCCGTCGGGCGGGAGGACTCGAGCCGGGACGCGAGCTTCCCGGGGCGTCGGACGCCGGTCCTGGCGGTGTGGCCGATCGCCGGCGGGGCCATCGCGACGATCGACTTTCCCCTTCCCTAGTCCGCGCCGCGCGGCCGCACCCGGCCGTTCGGCGGCCGGGACGGCCGCGAGCCTGCCCTCTCCTACGCTCCCTGGCCGAACACGCCGAGGATCGTCTGCGCGAAGTCGCTCACCGCCTGAATGGCGTCCACCAGGCTCTTTGAGCGACTGCTTCTCCTGATCCGACAGGGCCGAGCCGTCGGGCCGGGTGAAGGTCGGCTGCGCGGTGGTGACGTCGATGAAGATCTCGTTGGTGGAGGCTACGTCGGAGCGTGGTCCGAATGCTGCAGGCTCTGGAATCACACGTCTTCATGCACGAAGTTGAACCGCGGTAGCCGCATCGACGGCCGCGGACCATCGGTCATCGGCCGACGTGCACCACCCCCCAAGGAGGAGGCGAGACATGGCAGGCTTCACCCTTCCCGACCTTCCGTACGACTACGACGCCCTGGAGCCGTACATCGACGCCCGGACCATGGAGATCCACCACGACAAGCATCACGCGGGCTACACCAACAAGCTGAACGCGGCGCTCGAGGGACACGAAGACCTCCAGTCCATGTCCATCGAGGAGATCCTGCGCGGCATCGACTCGGTGCCGGAGAAGATCCGTACGGCGGTGCGCAACAACGGCGGTGGCTACGCCAACCACTCGATGTTCTGGCGCATCATGTCCCCCGACGGGGGCGGAGAGCCGGAGGGCGACCTGGCGGACGCCATCTCCGGGGCGTTCGGCTCCTTCGGCGAGTTCAAGGAGACCTTCTCGAATACGGCTTCGGGCCGGTTCGGAAGCGGCTGGGGCTGGCTGGCCCTGGACGGGTCCGGGACGCTGCACGTCTACTCCACGGCCAACCAGGACAGTCCCTACATGCAGGGCCACACGCCGATCATGGGGCTCGATGTGTGGGAGCACGCCTACTACCTGCACTACCAGAACCGGCGCGGCGATTACATCGGCGCGTGGTGGAACCTGGTCGACTGGGGGCAGGTGGCGGAGAACTTCCGGGAAGCGCGCTGAGGCGGATCCGGCGTTCCGGAAGGGGCACGGCCGCGGCCGGACGCGCCGCCCGTGCCCCCGCTCCGGGGCGGGCGGGCCGGGGGGAGGTCAGTCCCCGAAGCTGATTCCCAGCTCGCGGGCGGTGGCCACCAGCTCGCCCTCCGGGTCGACGAACTTCCTCTCGCGCAGGGCCTCGTCCAGGGTACGGGGCTCCACGTGGTCGCGTACCAGGCCCACCGCGCACCCGAAGCGTCCCTCGGCGGCGCACTGCACGGCGGCCGTCCCGAACCGCAGGGCCAGCAGCCGGTCGTAGGCGTTCGGTGAGCCGCCGCGCTGCAGGTGTCCGAGGGCCAGTGATCGCGTCTCCTTGCCCGTCGCATCGGCCAGCTCGATGGCCACCCGCTCCCCGATCCCGCCGAGCCGGACCTGCTCCTCCCGTCCGGCGCGAACGGTCTTGGTCACCATCGGCCCGCCCTCGGGATGGGCTCCCTCGGCGACGCACACGATGCTGAAGTGGCGGCCTCGCTCTTCCCGCTCGCGGATCTTCTCGCACACCTTCGGGATGCTGTAGGGAATCTCGGGAATGAGGATGACGTCGGCGGTGCCGGCCAGCCCGCTGTACATGGCGATCCAGCCCGAATGTCGTCCCATGACCTCCACCACCATGATCCGGTGGTGGCTCTGCGCGGTGGAGTGCAGTCGGTCGATGGCCTCGGTCGCCGTGTCGACCGCGGTCAGGAAGCCGAAGCTGAGGTCCGTGTAGGCCAGGTCGTTGTCGATCGTCTTGGGGACGCCGATGACCGGCAAGCCGCACCGGGACAGGTCCCGGGCGATGGCCAGGCTCCCATCGCCGCCGATGGCGATCAGCGCGTCCAGCCCGTGGCCCCGGAACGCCTCGAGGAACTCCTCCGAGCGATCCGTCGTCCGGGAGGATCCATCCTCGAAATCGTCCGGCCACTCGAAGGGGTTGCCCCGGTTCGTCGTCCCGAGGATGGTGCCTCCCTGGTGGGTGATCCCTCGCACCCGCTCCCGATCCAGGCGCACCAGTCCGGTCTCGTCGTTTTCCAGGAGGCCCGCGTAGCCGTTCACGATTCCGTATACTTCCCAGCC
>Ga0307419_10000611_pt1 | contig 18182 bp, 19 predicted proteins | sample SalMarWE160230MG_2_FD_202512 | JGI IMG/M metagenome (GOLD analysis project Ga0307419, IMG submission 202512) | Salt marsh sediment microbial communities from the Plum Island Ecosystem LTER, Massachusetts, United States - WE1602-30 | ecosystem: Environmental > Aquatic > Marine > Intertidal zone... | reverse complement strand
GGGACGGCCAATGTCCGCTTTCGGTTTGCTCGGCCTTGCCTTGCTGGGCGGCCTTTTGGTCCTGGTGCGTGTGGTCTGGCCGGAGGCTCCGGATAGACTTGTACCAGTCGGCTTGGCAGCAGGCTTTGTGGGGCTGCTGGCGGTTTTCCTGTTGGTGTTGATCCTGCCGAATTTCCAGTTGACGATGGACGCTGATATGGGTGGAGAGGCTGCTCCGCCTGAACCACTGCCTGCATGTACAGAATATCTCGAAGCGGATGGCTTCACACCTTTGGACGGCACTGTCTTCGCCATCGACGATGACCCCAGCATGGCGTGGCAGCTGACCGATGATACGGACGAAGCATCTCGCTGGCGGGTGGAATTGCGCACACCCGATCAAACCTTGCACAGTCTTACAACGGACGAAAGCAGTTTATTGCTGTCCGAGTTTGGCGTAGAAGCGCGCCCGGGAGGCCGCTACGAATGGCGTCTCTACGGCGAGTTACCCGCAGGGAATGGAGCAGGGGATGCGATCTGCAATGCGGATGCGGTGCGTTGGTTCTACTTCGAAAACCCGGCGCTCGAGGCGCAAACGGATATGATCGAAGAATCAGATGAAGAACCACCGGATGAAGAAGGACCCACAGAGATGGAGGTTTGTATTCCCACGGCAACGGCGTTGATGAATGCCACCTGTCGCAAGGGGCCAATGAAGGATTACGATTACGTCGGCGACTTCCTGGAAGGGGAATCGGCTGAAATTCAGGGGCGTAATGCCGAGGGCAGTTGGTGGTACATCTTTTTGTCGGATCCCCAGGCGAACTGCTGGGTATGGAGTGGTGCAGTCGAAACGACGTGTGATGTGAATTCGTTGGCGATAGTGGAAGCTCCGCTGCTGCCTGTGAAAACACCAACGCCAACTGAGGTTCCACAGGATGAGACGCCGCCACTGGCGCCTGCGCCCAACTCTCCTGCCGGAGGTGTGACACTCGCTTGCCCGTCCAATCCCGTGCTCGATTGGGATTCCGTATCCGATGCGAGTGGTATCAGCAGCTACACCGTTCAGTTGCAGGTCAGCTATGACAATCAAAACTGGAGTGACGCGCCGGGCAGCCTTTTCACCACGACTGCAACGGAGCAAAGTGTCACTGTGGACTGCGGGGGGTATTATCGCTGGCGAGTGCGCGCAACGGACGGCGCCAACAACCAGGGATCTTACTCCGCCTGGGTTTATTTTCAAGTCACACTGAATTAGGGATGTGTGCGTAACTTTGAGCAGCCCCGATCGGTTGGATCGGGGCTGTTTGTTTTTCGTGTTCTAGAGATTAAGCAAAGTTGAAATCGTTTGCTCATCGACGAGGTGCAAACTCTCGACCACATGGTCCGCTTGTGCCAGAGCTTCTGCCGGATTGGTCGTCGTAACGGCGATGCATTTCATCCCCGCCCTGCGGGCGCCTTCCACACCTGCGATGGCGTCTTCGATTACGATGCAGTTGTCTATTTCCACGCCCAGGTTGCGCGCCGAGTGGAGGAAAACGGAGGGATCAGGCTTCCCGGGCATATCGGCCCCGGAAACCAGCGCATCGAAATACTGGCCGATATTCAATTCCCCCACCAATACGTCGATGTTCTCCAGAGGAGCGGAGGAGGCAATGGCCTGTTTCATGCCCAATGATGTGAACCTGTCAAGCAGTATATCGGCTCCCGGCAAGAGTTCAGCGTTTCCCTTGACCATCTCACGAAATGATACTTCCTTGCGGGTACTGATCTGTTCATACAATTCGGGCGTCAGATCTTCGCCGTAAACGGTTTCCAATATTCCCGCGTTGTTCATCCCGAAGGTGGCGGTGAACTGCTCGTGGGAAAAGGGCGTTCCTACTTCAGCGAGGGCTTCTTTCCAGGAGCGGTAATGCAGTTCCCCGGTGTTGACCAACACACCGTCCATGTCCCATAAAACGGCGTGATTTGGGTATTTTGCTGTCATCGTGTGTAAATCTCCATTTTGTGTGCGTTTTCTCTCCAGGATGTCTTTGGGAATTGTACTGTGCTTTAAACATACGGGTAATAGACAAATCGAAATATCGCTCCCGTGTTCCATAATGGGAAATCGGATAGGATATATGTACACGTAATGGTTGACGAAACTACTGGAGGCGGACATGGAAGGAAATGTCGAAAAGCGATCACTTGGGCGGACCGGTATGCAGATCACCCCGATCGGATTAGGCGTGATGCAGTTCTCGGGTGGCAGCGGTATCTTTGGGATGATGTTCTCCAATCTCTCTCAGGAAACGATGGATGCCATCATTCAGGCGGCATTGGATGGCGGCATCAATTGGTTCGACACGGCAGAGATGTACGGCTTCGGGCGTTCGGAGCGTGCATTGTCGCTTGCGCTGAAAGCGTCTGGGAAAGCAGATGGCGATGTGATCGTGGGGACGAAATGGCTGCCGTTCTTTCGTACAGCGGCCAGCATCCGGCGCACGATCCACGATCGTATACGCTTCCTGGAGGGGTTCAGCGTCGATCTCTATATGGTGCATCAACCGTGGAGTTTTTCTTCAGTGGAAGCTGAAATGGAAGCCATGGCCGATCTGGTGGAAGCGGGATTGATTCGATCTGTGGGTGTGAGTAATTTCAGTGCCCAACGCATGCGGCGCGCCCACGCGGCATTGGCCCGACGCAATATGCCTCTGGCGGTCAATCAGGTACAGTACAGTCTGATGCATCGCGAGATCGAAACCAACGGTGTGCTGCAAGCCGCTAAAGAATTGGGCATAACCATCGTGGCCTACTCGCCATTAGCCAGGGGCTTATTGAGTGGAAAATTCCACAAAGATGAGAATCTGCTCTCTCAGCGCCCCAGAGGATGGAGGATGTTCCTCCAACGGAATCTCGAACGCAGCAGACCATTGGTCGAAGTCCTGGAGATGATCGCGGCCTCCCACAACGTCACCGCAGCACAAGTCGCCTTGAACTGGTTGATCCACTTTCAAGGAGAAACGGTGGTCGCAATCCCTGGCGCAAGCAAGGTCAAGCAGGCGGCCGAAAGCGCCGGGGCGATGCATTTTCAACTCACAGAAGCGGAAATGGCCTTGCTCGACGAACGATCATGCGAATTCTGCTGAGTGAAGATCTTGACAATGGGGTTGTAACCAGGCAATTGTCAGACATGTGGGCGGAATTCGAGAAATGTGGTAATATTTTTCTTGCAAGGTTGCATGCACGTTCTTGCTGGAAGTCGTAAGACCAAGACCTGAGCAGACGTTGCTCAGGTCGGTTTGGTTCATTGAACCCGATCACCAGGAACGGCAAACGCACCTTAGAAAACATGCCTAAGGAGGCAAAAGTAAGATGTCGGAACGAGTAACTGGTACGGTCAAATGGTTCAATGGAAGCAAGGGCTACGGCTTTATCGAGCGTGAAGAAGGGGACGATGTATTTGTCCACTACACGGCGATTCGGAGCGATGGATTTCGCACGCTGGAAGAAGGCCAGCAGGTGGAATTCTCCATCGAGCAAGGTTCCAAGGGCCTGCAGGCTGCTGAAGTCACAACCCTGTAAGCTGTTTGATACCAAAAAGGTGCCCTCGCAATTGCGAGGGCACCTTTTTTTTCCATAGACATATGGTCCATTCGGTCTCGCAACCCGAGCAGGTTTTTTACGTATACATCATTAAAAGCAATTAGTTCAATACACGAGGGCTGATATGTGGTTAATTAATTTGTTTGTAGGCCTAATTGTCGGAGTGATCGGTTTAATCATAAGCCTCGTTGTGGGAGTCGTTGGGCTTGTGGTTGGACTGGCGGGCGGTATCGTTGGATTAATCGTCTTGGGAATCGTGGTGGGGATTCTCGTCTTACCGGCGGTCTTCATCGTCGCGTTGATCTTCTAACGAACAGCCTTATTCGATCCTCCTGCAAGTGAATAAGAACGAAAGCATTTTCCAGCATCCAGCATTGCATGACATCATGGACGCTGGAATATGTATTTCCATCCAGAACCAATTGTCTAACCGCTTGTTGCCTCGGCTGAATACTGATAGATGAATTATTGTGGCGCTTCGATAGTTCCTTCAGTCGCAATCCGCCAGTTATCGCCTCCATAGAGTCTAACGAAATCGGTCGAGACCCTTCCGACTGTTTGGTAGCCATCTGTAAGGTTATCCAAGGGGGATTGGTGATAATCTCATGTTTACCAATCTTCTCGTTGGGTTCTTGAATCCTGGTCTCTAATGGGGAATCGGGATTTGGAGGCCAATTTTCGTCCAGTCCTGTTGGATGGATGGTTAGGTCTTCATATCGATGTAGGTCTATCGATGTGATAGTCGCAGAAGAAAAGACTTGTCACTTCACTCGAGTGGAATACTCGAGAGCACCACGTATCCGCTTTGACGCGAAAGGCAGGTGCGTTATGAACGGGATAGGAATGAATGGAAACGGAAGGAAGAATGGTAAGCTAAAACGCATCCTTCTTGCCGAGGACGAAGAATTCACCATTGATGTATTACTTGATATCTTTGAAGCATTTTTCGATCATTCTGAAGTATGTGTAGCCCGAGACGGTCATGAAGCGGTAAATTTGGCTTTCGAATTTAAGCCCGACGTGATCCTCATGGATTTGGGATTGCCCAAACTCGATGGTTGGAAAGCAACCCGCTCGATTAAAAGCCACAAAGATTTTTTCAACATACCCGTCTTGGCTATCACGGCATACGCTATGGTGGGTGATCGTGAACGAGCCATGGAGGCAGGGTGCGATGATTACTTCGCCAAGCCAATTGAGGTTGACAAGTTCATCCGATTTATGCGACCATATCTTAATTCTGGGGGGTAGGATCCCACAATTAAGGTTGGTGCATGCGATTGATCCATGCCTTATGGCATATCATCTCCGGCGCGGGACCGATGTGGCGCGCCGGTCGTCAGGGCGATATAATTTTTCGTTTCTATGCCCTCAAGGCTCTCGCCGACGAGGGTTTCTTCAAATTCCTCAAAGAACCTCGCACGTATGGTCAGATCCTGGCCAGATTTGGCTTTATCGACATCGACTATACGCGTTCGATGATCGACATTCTATTGGAAGATAAGGATACCGGGTTGGTTAAAGAAGGAGAATTTTACCGCGCCATTTCGCAGAATCCGGTTCCCGACCTGGACCAGCTTGTGGGAAGCACGGATCATCGCCTGCATGGCTTCCTGCTCATGTCTGAGGGATTGGGTCAGTACATTCTGCCGCGCATGCGACAAGAGCCGATCAGTCTGGCGAAGACATTCGAACAGGATGATTACGATTTTATGCTTAAGTTCGATAAAGTCCTTTCAACGCGGCTGTATTCAGCCATGCGACGGGCGTGTTTTGCCTATCTGAAGAAGAAAGACATCGCCTGGTTGCGAGGTAAACATCTTCTTGAGATTGGTTGTGGAAGTGGATTTGAGACAGCGGAGATCTGGGCTCGGTTCGACGGGGATATCAAAATCACGGCGATCGATGTTATACCCAGTATGATCAAACTTGCGGAAGAAAGCTTTGAAAAGCATCTTGATGAAATCAAGCCCGATCACAAACCGATAACGACGGAGAATCGCCCGGTTTTCAAAGTGGCCAGTGCCACGCGCATGCCGTTTGAAGATAATTCCTTTGATGCTTCGTTTTGGATGCTCGTGTTGCATTGGACCCCGGATCCAAGAAAGGCGATCCATGAGACCGCCCGCGTTCTTCGGCCCGATGGGCTGTTATTTGGGATGCAAGTTTGCAAACCGATGTTGGATGAGTATATGAGCATAGTCATACGATCGAACGCAAACTGCTACGGAATTTTTTGGCAAGAGGAATATAAACGCTGGATGACCGAATCAGGGATCGAGGTCGACCTTGTTCCGGTATTGGGAGTATTGCGTGCTTTCAACCGCAAGGATGGTCGAGTTGATACTCGCCACTAGGGTGAAGGGAAAGTCCGATGAACAAGGATATACCAATCAACAATAAATTCCCTTACATTAAAGCGGAATTCGGGCGCAGCAAGCGCTTGATGGTTGGGATCTGCAATGCATTATTAATCATTGTGCCAATTTTATTGGTTGGTCTGATCATCATGCTTATCAACAATCTGACTACTCACACGGTGATAGTTTATTGTCTCGTAGCTTGTATGTTTCCAATTGCCTTAATCGCACGCCACCTCGCAACAAAGGATCTCATCGTTCAATCTGGATATACCTTGATCCTGCCGATTCTGGTTATCATAGCTATTAACGGCAGTATCATTGCTGGATTATCACCCATAATTGGTGTTAGCTACTCCTTAGCAATCATCGTTGCTGGCATGGTCATTGGCCCTCGGCAGGGTTATTTTATTGCCGGGCTTTGTGTACTGTTCTTTATCCTCTCGCGATTGATCGTATTGAGTGGTGTGCTTCCTGTGTTGACTATCACAGACGTAATTGCCGAATCTGTGGTTGTCATTGTTTACGGATTGGCGCTCGCATTTGTTGCTGTTCTGAGTAAGCTAACCACACAGGATTTGCGTCAATCACTTGATGAAGCTACTTACGACCTGCTTGAAGCAAACCACAAGCTTGCCCTAGCGAGCGAGATGAAATCGCAGTTTACGGCACGCACCAGTCATGAACTGCGCACGCCGCTCAGTTCGATCATCGTTTTTACCGAGCTGGCCATCCGCGGCACGTATGGTGAAATTACACCTAAACTCAAGGGTAAGTTAGGAAATGTTCTGGGCAGCGCAAAACACCTGCATAACATTATCAATGATCTACTTGATTTGGCGAAGATCGAAGCTGGTGAATTACATATCGAAGAAGCGCCATTTGCCATCTATGATTTGGGGAGGACCATTCAAACGACGATGGAAGAAACTGCCCACCAAAAGGATCTCGAGTTCAACGTGGGAATGACTGATGATTTGCCAACCCGCTTGATCGGAGATGAAAGTCGTGTGAAGCAGATCATGCTAAACCTGGTCAGTAATGCGATCAAATTTACAGACCAGGGGCGGGTGGATGTGGAGATCGACAAACATGGCAGAGACCACTGGAGAATTGTCGTGCGGGACACAGGCCCCGGCATCCCCGAAAATCGCTTCGAGACCATCTTCGAAGAGTATCGGCAGTTGGAAACGGCCAGCAAGGATGCCAACCGCAAAGGAACTGGTCTCGGCTTGGCGATCACGCGCAATCTGGTCGAGATGATGGGCGGCCAGATCAGCATTGAAAGCGAACTGGGTGAAGGCACCACCTTCGAAATCCTCCTGCCTTTGAAAACTACGGAAGTCCTTCCTGTCGAAGGATAATTACTGTCTTCATTGCTTGGGATTTTATATGTATATCAGCGAGTAATTTCAGCGCGCCTTTGATTGTTGATTTTTCCTCCGGAAGTATTCGTTGTTACAATAACATCAAGCAAACCAATTGATCGTTTATGTACAAATTGGATTATATTACTCTGTGGGGAAATCACGATGAAATCGGATCCAGTACCTCAAATCACGAAAACCACCAAATTGCCGCAAGCTCATATCTTGCACGGTGTCTTCGCGTTTACTGTGCTACTCGGTTACATAGTGACCTTCAGTCAGTTCGACATCGAACCTTTTTCACCCGTCGGAATGGCTTTAATTGCAATCTGTTTGATTTACATTGTTATTGGGACGTTTGGGTTCGAGTGGGTCGAGCGCCAGGATGATCGTAGATGGTATGTGGTGTATTTCGCCGTTCAAATCGCCTTGGTGACTTTGGCCATCGTCATTAGCCCATACTTTGCACAATTGTGGCTGATCGTGTTGCCGTTGGTTTCACATGCTGTTATGGCGCTGCCCCCGCGCTGGACGCCAGTGATCTTACTGTTTACGATTATGGTTTTCGTTTACCCGAGCGAAATCCTCGCTGAAGGGGAAGGCGGTATAGGCAACTTTCTGGGGATATCGTCGGGTGTGGTTTTTGTCGGCATCTTCACCCACGTTCTGGCACAGGCGGATCGGGCACGCGGGCAAATGCAGCAGATGGCGGAGCGTTTGGAAGGAATGAACCAACAGCTGCGAGAATATGCGGTGCAAGCCGAAGAGTTAGCCACCACCAAGGAACGAAATCGACTGGCGCGCGAGATTCACGACAGTCTGGGTCATTATCTGACGATCATTAACGTCCAGCTCGAAGCGGCGCGTGTCGTACTCGATACAGATCGGGATGCGGCCTATCAAGCGTTGGAGAAAGCACAGTCGCTGGCGAAAGACGGGTTATCAGAAGTACGACGTTCGGTCGCCGCACTTCGTGCCTCTCCCATGGAATGTCGTCCATTACCTGTCGCGATCGAGGGATTACTCGAAGAATGTCGGACGGCAGGTATTCAGGGCAAATTACAGATTACCGGTGAGGAACGCGAGTTGCCTGCGCAAGCTGATCACACTCTCTATCGCGCCGCACAGGAGGGTTTGACCAACGTATGCAAACACGCACGTGCCTCCAGTGTGAAAGTGCAACTCGATTATGCCGCGGAAGGGGGGATTACGTTGGTGGTCGAGGATAATGGGGTGGGAGTGAATCTCGAAAAGATGGAAGAAGGATTCGGCCTCTTTGGCTTAAGAGAGCGTGTACATATGCTCAACGGGCGTGTGACTCTGCAAAGCACAGCACCAAAGGGATCCAGCCTGGAGGTATTTATTCCCGTATGACGTCGAGAAGCGAACAGGTTGTCCGTGTCCTGCTTGTAGATGATCAGGTTTTATTCCGGGAAGGACTACGAACGTTGCTTTCGGTTCAGCGTGATATCGAAGTCGTGGGCGAAGCGGGCGACGGGATCGAGGCCGTTCGCGAAGCGGTTCGTCTCAAGCCCGATGTTGTGCTCATGGATCTGCAGATGCCCCAGCTCGATGGTGTGGGGGCCACCCGGCAGCTGCATAGCGAGTGCCCACAGAGCAACGTTGTTATCTTGACCACATTCGACGATGATGAATACGTTTTCGAGGGATTGCGTGCAGGTGCCAGGGGATATCTTTTGAAGGACGTCTCCTCGGAAACCCTGGTCGAAGCCATCCACGGCGCGGCGCGCGGCGAATCCTTTCTGCAGCCCTCCATCGCCACCAAGGTGGTGGCTGAATTCTCCCGACTCACACCCAGAGCGAAGACTCCCCATGAATTGATGCCGGAACCGCTTTCCGAGCGGGAATGTCAGGTTCTGCAGTTGATAACTGCCGGTGCGAGCAACCGCGAGATCGCCGAAACGCTGGTCATCGCCGAGGGTACGGTAAAAAATCACGTTACGCATATTCTGGAAAAGATGGGCGTGCGTGATCGTACGCAAGCCGCTCTGCGCGCCCGGGAGTGGGGTCTCATTTAGGTTTTTCAGTACAGCATTCATCTTTTGTGTCACGTAAATTTCATTCACTCATATTAAGCGGCCGTGATGGCCGCATTTCTTTTTTTTCTCCCGAATTCTTCCTGACATGGAGACCTGCTGGCTCCTGAATGTGACCTTCCTACTGAGAATGTGACCTTGGAGTGCGACCAAAAGCACATCCAATCCGTATAGGATTCGGCTACAGTCTTCATGGTCGTGATTATTAATGTGCAGTTGAAGCACAAGGAGGAATGAACGTGAATAACATGATTGAAGCACAAGCGCTGACCAAGCGCTACAACGGGACCCCCGATCCAGCTGTGGATGAAGTCAGTTTCGTCGTCCGCCAGGGGGAGATTTTCAGCCTGTTGGGACCGAATGGGGCGGGTAAATCAACCACATTATCGATGCTCTCTTGTTTGCTCAAACCCACCAGCGGTGAGGCACTCATCGATGGCGCGTCGATCATCCAGGCACCCCAGAAAGTGAAAGCGGTCATCGGCGTCGTACCGCAGGAAATCGCACTCTATCCGAAATTGACGGCCTACGAAAACTTGATTTTCTGGGGTCGCCTCTACGGGATGGGGGGCAAGGCACTGCGCAAACGTGTCGATGAGGTGCTCGATATTACCGGCTTGCGCGAGCGAGCGAAAGACCGGATCGAGACCTACTCGGGGGGCATGCAGCGGCGCATCAATATTGGCGTCGGTTTGCTGCATGAACCGAAAGTGATTTACATGGACGAACCCACGGTCGGGATCGACCCGCAGAGTCGGCGCAGCATTCTCGATACCGTAATGTCGCTCAACGAGCAGGGCATGACCGTGCTTTACACCACGCACTACATGGAAGAAGCCCAGGAGCTCAGTGATCGCATCGGTATCATCGACCATGGTGAGATGATCGCCCTGGGTACGCAACGGGAGTTGACACAATTGGTGGGCGAGCAGGATGTGGTCGAGATGCACATCGCCGAAGAAACCAGTCGACCGGAAGTCGTCGAGGCGTTGGGCCGCGTACCGGGTGTGCACCAGGTGCAGCCGTTCAACGGCACGTTACGGCTCTTTGTGGATGACGGCAACGCTGTACTACCGGACTTGATCACCGTTGCCAATGCGCAGAATGCAAAAATTACATCTGCCTCGATCCAGGAACCCAACCTCGAAGCCGTGTTCTTGCACCTGACCGGCCGGGCGCTGCGGGACTAGGAGGGCGAAGATGATCAAGTTGCTGGTGATTGGATTGAAAGATCTGAAAGTAGCTTTTCGAGACAAAGTGGGCATGATCATGCTGGCAGGGCCTTTCGTCCTCACGCTGGCCATGGGTTTTGTCACCGGGGCGTTTTCGGTCTCGGCGGGCGAACCCGCCATACAGGCTACCAAAGTAGTGGTTGTCAACGAAGACGAAGGCGAATTGGGCGATGCAATGATAGCGTGGCTGCAGGACGAAAGCATGCACTCGGTTGTCAGTGTATCCGTTGTGAGCAGCACTGCGCGAGCTCGTGATCTCGTTGATGAAGGCAATTCCGTTGCCGCGCTGATCCTGCCGGTTGATTTCAGCCAGGCAATTTTAAGCGCTGAAGGGCTCGAGCAGGAGAGTCCGATCGAAATGTACGTCTACCCCGGTCAGCCGATCCGTGTCAGCATTGTACGTTCGTTGATCGAGCGTTTTGTAGTACGCGTCGATGCAGGGGTCGTCAGCAGTAAAGTCGCCGTAACCGGGCTGGTTGGGGCGGGTTTGATCCAGCCGGAGGAAGCCTATGCTCTCGGCCGGGAAATCGGCGAGGCGTTGGTGGCACTGGAATCCGGTGCTATGGCCGGCATAACCGTCCAAAGTCAGCGTGTGGAGGAAGAGGAAGTTGATATTCAACCACTGGCGTTACTGGCGCCGAGTATGGCCATGTTGTTCCTGATGTACACCGTTTCCGGCATCGGTGGACGCAGCATTCTCGCCGAACGCGAAGAAGGCACCCTGCCGCGTATGCTGTCTACACCAACAGATAGCGCCTGGATTCTGGGAGGTAAAGTGCTCGGTGTTGTGCTGGTGGGCGTGGCGCAGTTGGCAATCGTCATCGGGGGCACCAGCCTGCTCTTCCAGCTTAACTGGGGAGATACCCTAGGTGTGGCCGTCCTGATCATTGCCGCCGTCTTTGGCGCAGCCGGGTGGGGCATTCTGTTAGCCGCTTTCGCCCGAACGGCGGAGCAGGTTTCGACAATCGGTATGGCCATGATGCTGTTCTTTGGGCTGCTGGGCGGTTCGTTCTTCGGCGGCGGCAGCTTTGGCGGCACACTGGGAACGATTGGAAAAATCACCCCCAACGCCTGGGCGCAGGAAGGGTTTGCCATCCTGGCCGGCACAGGCACGCTGGCGGATATCCGTGGAATGATCCTCGGACTGGTTTGCATGGGAAGTCTGTTATTCGGCGTGGCGGTCCTGGTTTTTCGCCGCCGCGGTTTGGTGCGGTGCTGATGGAAGCGCTGCAGTGGAGTAATGAAATGAAGAAGATATATAACATCGCCTGGAAAGATCTCAAAAACCGGTTTTCCAACCCGATGGAGATCATGTTCTTCCTCGTCCTGCCGATCATATTCACGTACTTGTTGAGCGGATCGATCGGATCGGATGGGGGAACGTATCAACTGCTCGTCGTCGATCAGGATCAAACATCGCTGTCGAGTCAATTGGTCGAAGGGCTGGCGTCGGCGGGAACGATGGAGATCGTCTCGATCTCGGAAGAAGAAATGGAAGCGGCTGCTGAAGCGGCAGAAACATCTGCAATACTGACCATCCCCACAGGTTTTCAGGAGCAGCTTTACCGTGGTGAATCGATCGATCTCGCTCTACAAGAAATTGGGGAAGAAGATGCCTATGATGCAGCCGAGCAGCAGGTATTCACAGCTGTGGAGCAGATGGGTCGAGCGCTCCTGGCGGCAAACGTGAGCACGGCGGAGTATGGAAAGCGGGGAGAATTTTCAGACGCCGCAGCTCGGGAGATGTATTTCGAAGAGAGCTACGCACGAGCCGAAGCTGCCTTCGGCGACCTGCCGGAGCGTGTGGAAATCCGCACACCGGACGAGGGTGTGGTTTACGAAAGAGAAAAGGCCAACAGCGTGCAGGCCAGTGCAGGGCAGTTGATCACCTGGGTCTTTATCCCCCTCCTGGCCACAGCGGCCGTGCTGGCCGATGAACGCACAACCGGCACGCTGCAGCGCTTGTTCACCACACCGACCAACAAGGCAACCTTTCTGCTGGGCACGATTCTGGGCCAGCTGCTGGCAGCCTGGGTGCAGATGGCGTTGCTGGTGATCTTCGGTATTTATGTGCTGGGCATCAACTGGGGTAATTCCATCCCCGGTTTGGTGGTCTTGCTGCTGGCTTTCAGCCTGGCGGCGACCGCACTGGGCACGTTGTTGGGAACGCTGGTGCGTTCCACCGCCCAGGCCGGCGGCCTGGCACCGATAACCGGTATGGTCATGGCACTCATGGGGGGATGCTGGTATCCTGGAGAGCTGTTCCCTGATACCGTAAAGACTGTGAACCAATTTCTACCTACCACCTGGGCGCTGCAGGGTTTGAACGATCTGGGGCTGCGCAGGCTGGGATTGGTAGAAATCCTGCCCGAAGCCGGAGTGTTAATGATCTTCGCCGCGGTGTTCTTCGCTCTGGCCATATGGCGCTTTCGCTATGAGTGATGTATAAGTGGATTGGTACTCGCCCCGCAGGGATGGAAGTCGCTGCGGGGCGTTTCATTTTAGCAAAGTTATTTCTAGAAATGGTCCAGTTCACAGCCCTTTTGATTTTACTCTGCGTATCATCCTGTCGATGTCAGCATTTATATTCAGGTGAGAAATAACGATATCGGGATTGTTCCGATCAAATACACGAAAGATTTCATCAGCGAACGCTTGACCAATTGAGTTAATACCGCCGAAATCAAGCATGATATGTTTGAAGTCGTGTAATCGATTAAGTAATCGTCTAGCTTGCGATCGTGAAACCAGATGGTCACTACCAAATCTTGCTAAAGAGACTGGCACATCGGTTTTTGAAAATGCATAGTCGTCATCTTCATCTGATGTGTAGCGGTCAAAAACATCCTTCATTGTTTTCTCTGACCTTGTACTTATACTCATTTCGACACCAGTTCCTTCAAACGATTCTTGGAATTTTCGTATTTCTTGATCCCTTAATATGTTCGGTGAATAGTACAAACCATCCGAAAAAATTATGAATCTATCAAACATCCTTGATACAAAGAAGATGCCTTCTCCAGTATGTCGACTTGGATCAGTTGTTAACTTGCCTTTTGAAAGCTCAAGAATTGCTTGCCTCGGCTCACTTATTCGTGGAATCTCTCTCTGGATCTTTTTAAATATGCCTATTCCATTATCATGCAGGATAAATGAAATATTTGCCGCAGTCAGCTGGACATGAATTCTTCCTTGAGTGCCTTCGGAATGCTCAATGGCATTATTAATCATTTCATTCATCCCGTATTCGCAAATTCGCATGACATTGTCTTGAATACCGCTGAGAAGTGGTCGTGCCAAGTGACGCCACACTTTATCTTCTTCTGTGTCTGGTGATAGGTCAAATGAGAACTCATCGTCTGTAAGCAACTTTAGCTTGTAATGGCGCGCACGTGTAGTTCCCTTAGCTTCTAGAAGCCCATCGTCTATTAGTTTGTTGATGTGTCCTAGAACCGCTGGACGTGAAATATTGAATCTGTTCAATGTGACCACGGAGATATCCTTCGGGTGGGACGTCACATTGTCCAAAATGTAATTCCTTATTTCAATTGATTTTTGCCTCGGTTTCCTCATTTATTAACTCAAAGATGCCACTTTATTATGAATAAGGCGAATAATTATTAATAATAATGTGTTGAATTATAAACTATAAGATGACGCATTGTCAATAATAACGGAGGTAATTATAAAGAATAAGGAGGTGTATTAGTAACTTAAAGGAATCAAGAGGTATGGCTTGAGTAGAACGATGGATAGCTTGAGAATTTGCGCTTATTCAATGGTGCTGGAGGCTTACTGATGTTTTTGCAGAATGCCAGCCAATCGGTCGATCTCTTTCTGCTGCTCCACGAGCATGGTCATGAGCAATAAATCCAGGGGGGTCAGATGGGCGCAGGCCTGGCGGATGGGCCAGTGGTGCTGCACGGAGGAGAGCAGTGTATCGAGGACGGCCTGGTCTTGCGGGGTCATAGTGCGGCGGAAACGGGCGAGCGTGCGCATGTCGCTGTCGACGGCCAGGGTCTGCGGCTCGAGGGGATAGGCCAGGAAGCTTTCCACGAAGTGCTCCTTTGGATCAGGATGCATTCACGATAGCGCCTTTCCCCGGCGCGCACATCCCCTTGCAGGGGGAAACGCGCAGGGGATTTCAGTTATTGTATTGGGGTGTGAGCTTTCGATTGAGCTGTGGTTAGGTTGGATTAATTATCGATGTCCGCTTCATTCTCGGGCTGAAAGATGGCTTCGATCTGCATGCCAAACAAATCCGCCATACGGAAGGCGAGCGGCAAACTGGGATCGTATTTTCCCGTTTCGATGGAGTTGACCGTCTGACGAGATACACCAAGCCGTTCGGCAAGATCGGCCTGTGACCAGTTCTTCTCCGCGCGCAGCACTTTCAAACGGTTATTCATTGGTATTTCCGTTTGGCGAAGAGAAAGCCGAACGCCCAAAAGAGAATCACCATGAAGGCGACGAGGGCAAGATTGATATACAACTCGGTTAATAATTGTAACAATCCAAGTGCCAGCGAAAGGACCACCGTACAAGCCAGACTGAGCGAATACGCCTCTAACTGAATACGTTGCTGCAGTTCATCCATTTCACAGATGGCGATGCCAATGGCTCGCGCCAGGGCATAGCCGATAATAAGTACTGGTGGGATTGTCGGTAGGGTTACCAGTAAGTAATGCTTGTCGTCAAGCCAGAGGTCGGGATCTGTTATGAGTAGTACACAGTACAACAAGAATGAGAGGGCTAGCGCGAGAATGCCCAGTAGAAATAACCTGTAGGTTCTGCTCTTTTCGTTCATCTTATGCTCCGCCAAGCGCGACGAATTGGACGCAGTTTTAATATATAGTAAATGGAAGGAAGAGTCAAGGGAGCTTGACAATATGTCAAGCACCATGTTCATGGGCAAGTGTAGAGGATCGAAAAATGCTTATGAAAGCGGCATGGCTTCGGCGAATTTGGCCGCCAGTTCTCGCGTGCGCGCCACCGTCTCGGCTTCGTCGATGGTGAGTAATTCGCGCTGGCGCATCACCACACGTCCGTGGATGATTACCGTGGACACGTCCTCGCGCCCTACAGCGTAGACCAGGTGCGAGAAGACATTATACATCGGCGCGAGATGAACGCTGTTGAGATCGATGAGGATCAGGTCGGCGAATTTTCCGGCTTCGATCGAGCCGAAGCGATTGCCTATGCCCAACGCCTCCGCCGCCTCACGCGTAACCGAGCTGACCACTTTCTCGGCGGGTTGAAAGGTAGGATCGTGGTGCACGCCGCGATGCAGAATGGCGGCGATGCGCATGTGCTTCCACATGTCCAGGTCGTTGCCGGTGGCCGAGCCGTCGGTGCCCAGGAGAACGGGGACACCGGCAGCGTGCATCTGCGGCAGCGGGGCGATGCCGGAGCCCATCTTGAGATTGGAGATCGGGCAGTGAACGACCGCAGCACCGCGTTCCGCAACAATCTCGATATCGGCTTCGTTCAGGTGGACGCAGTGTGCCAGACTGGTGCGCGGGGTCAGTAGTCCCAGGTGATCGAGATGTTCCGGCGGTGTTTTCCCGTACCTCTCTCGCACCGTAGAAACTTCGTCCGCCGTTTCGGACGCGTGGGTGTGGAAAAGGGCATCGAATTCATCAGCCAGTTCCCAGGCTTGTGTGAGAATATCCGGCGAGACCGTGTAGGTGCCATGGGGCAGCACACAGGGCAGGATGAAAGGGTTTTCTGTATATCGATGGAAGAATTCGCGGCCGCGTTGGGCGCGCTCCGCAGCGGGGATTCCGTCCGGACCGTCAAAATCGACGAAGATGGGTCCGTTGATCAATCTGAAACCCACGGAACTGGCCACCTCAGCTGAAGCTTCCGGGAACCAATACATGTCCAGCGCCATGGTGGTGCCCCCGCGGATCAGCTCGGCAAAGGCGAGCCGCGTGCCGATTTCTACCGTGTCCGGACGGATGAAGCGGCCTTCCGCTTCCCAAACTCTCGCCAGAAACGGATCGAGGGGCAGATCGTCGGCGAAACCGCGAAACAGGGTCATTGCCAGATGCGTATGGGCGTTGATCAATCCCGGCATGACGATGTGTTGGTCGGCGTCGATGACTTCTTTTGCTTCGTATTTTGCGTCCAGGTCTGAGGTCGTCCCGACGTCTATGATTTCTGTGTCCTGGATGGCCACCGCGCCGTCCTCGATGACGCGGTTGACGTCGTCCATGGTTACGATCAGGCCGTTCTGGATCAGTATATCGATGGATGATTTCATGGCGCATCCTTTCAGGCTGAAAAGGAGTTCTTACAGCAGCGCTTCGTCGAGCGCGTGGCGGCAGGCGCAGTTGTATGACTCGGGTAATGCGCATACGACGCGTTCGAACAACTGACCGATGATGTCTCCCAGACCTTCGAGATTCTGCATGACTTCATTTACGCTCAGGTTCGATCCCATTCCTGCCGCTTGATTACTGACGACACCCAACGTGGCGTAGCACATCGCCAGCTCACGCGCCAGCACACACTCGGGGTAGTTGGTCTGTCCCACAAGATGTCCGTCCAGGCGGCGGATCATCTCGATCTCGGCCCGGGTCTCGAATCGCGGTCCGGAGAAACAGGCGTAGGTAGCCCCGCGCTGCAGGTCGACCCCGAGTTCGCTGGCCGCTTGCGCTGTGGCGTCGTGCAGGGTGGGGCAGTAGGGATCGGTAACGTCGACGTGGGCAAGTCTCCCGTACATTGGAAAGAAGCTGTCTGGGCGGCCGTTGGTGAAGTTGAGGAATTGGTCGATCAAAACCAGCGTGCCTGGCGACCAATCCTGCACGAGCGAGCCGCAGACGCTCGTAGCGAGGATGCGTTCGACTCCAAGCTTGTGGAGTGCAAAAATATTGGCTCGATAGTTGATCTCATCCGGTGCCAGGTTGTGTTTTCTGCCATGACGCGGGAGGAAGGCGATCTCCCGTCCTTCCAGGCTGGCTATTTGGATATCAACTTTGCCGAAAGGCGTGGATACCTTTTTTGATTTTCTCGTTCGCATATCCGGCAGGGTGTAGAAGCCGGTGCCGGTGATCAGACCCGTTCTTATGGTCACGAAAGCCTCCATAGCCACTCTGCTTCTTTATACAACAGCTTGTGCTGGCCTCCAAATCAGATTAAACACATTGTTGTACGCACTTGTCAGAACGGTGTGCATCGGGCTTTCTCGCTATAATCGATCTCCAATATTCGTTGTCCACGTATCTTGCGAATTCACGAAACGTAGTCTATTGTTTGGATGTTCTACATCGATTTCGCCCGGGAAGTGATGGTGAGGGACCGTGTCCAGGCAGAAAACGAGATTTGACCCAAGATCGATAGCCAGGTTGGTCGTTCAGTTGATTCTAGTGGCTGCGATTCTTTTTCTCAGCGCCGGCACCATACGCTGGACCATGGGTTGGTTGGTTATCGGCTTGTACGCCATCGTGATGCTGGCAACAATCAGCTTCATTCTAGTCGATCGTGCGTTCCTGGCGCAGCGCACGAAAATCGACTCGGCGACGAAAGGATGGGACAAGATCATCGCCGGAATGCTGCGCTTCATCAGTCCCCTTGGCATCCTCGTCGTCGCGGGGA
>Ga0307419_10000610_pt1 | contig 18199 bp, 16 predicted proteins | sample SalMarWE160230MG_2_FD_202512 | JGI IMG/M metagenome (GOLD analysis project Ga0307419, IMG submission 202512) | Salt marsh sediment microbial communities from the Plum Island Ecosystem LTER, Massachusetts, United States - WE1602-30 | ecosystem: Environmental > Aquatic > Marine > Intertidal zone... | reverse complement strand
GGCCCTCGTTCTCCTTGTCATTGAAGAAACGACCCAGGTCCAGGTCGTAGTGGTTGATGCTCGGATAGTCCGACGTCGTGCCCACGATCCGCATGTTGGCGTTGGTGTGCCCGGCCTGCACCTGGGAGCTGTTCTCCATCTGCGGGGCCACCTGCATCCCCTCGGGCCCCTCGCGCTCCAGCAACTCCACGTCGTCCAGGGTGAGCCGGGCGTTGCCGGACCGTACGCCGTGGAACCACCCCTGCCCGGGCCGGATGGTGAGGACGTTCGTACCCAGGCTGGCGATCTGCGCCTCGACCGCCTTCTGCGCGCCCTGGCCCAGCGCCACCATGGTGATGACCGCCGCGATCCCGATGATGATGCCCAGCATCGTCAGGAAGGATCGGAGCTTGTTGCTCCGGATGGCGTCCAGCGCCACGCGGACGATCTCCCAGATCAGCATGGTGTCACCGGTTGCTGTTGCGGCTCACGCCGGGTACGGCGGCCCGCTGCCGGAACCGCTGCAGGAGCTGTTGCTGCTGGACCAGGGAGAGGGGGACTTCCAGCACCGTGTCTCCCTGGCTCAGACCGGCCAGCACCTCCGTGTAATCCAGGCTGCTGAGCCCGATCCGCACCGGCTTGAGCGTGATGCGGCCCTGCGCGTTCTCCACGAACACGAACCCGTCCTTGGGGGCCGCCGGGTTGGACCGGGTCTGCTGCTGCTGCTGCTCCCTCTCGGCTCGGAAGCGCTCCATGAGCTTCCGCCGCTGGTCGGCGGTCAGCGACTGGAACAGCTTGCGCCGCTCGTCCTGCGACATGCTGCGGAGCTTCTCGGGGGACGGGAGACCGTCGTCGGACGCCTGCGGTCCGCCGGTCGCGGCCTGCTGTCCGGCGGTCGCGGACCGACCCGGGTCCGCCGCCGTCGGGGCCTGCGCCTCCGAGCCCTGCGAGGTGACCCTGGCCTGGAGCAGCGACCGGTCCATGCCCAGGGCGTCCACCAGCTTCGTGGCCTCGTCCGGCGTCTTGATCCCGGCGTTGGGCAGGGCCAGCACGCTGTCGCGCTGGCCGATCACGATCGTCACGTCCGCGTTCATGCCCGGGAGCAGGGCCCGGTCCTGGTTGTCGATCCGGGTGAGGACGGCGAACTGGGTGACGTTCTGCTGCACCACCGCCTGCGGCTCGATCTTGAGAACCTGCCCGTGGAACGTGCGGTTGGGATACGCATCCACCGTGATGTCGGCGGGCAGCCCGGGCGCGACCCTCCCGATGTCGATCTCGTCCACCAGGGTGCGCACCTGCACGGTCGACAGGTCGGCCATCTGCAGGATCGTCGTCCCGCCCGAGACCTGGTTCGTGGAGGTGATGATCGTGCCCGGCTCGACGTCCTTGGCGATGATCGTGCCGGCGATGGGAGCCACGACCGTGGCGTCCTTGAGCTCCTTCCGGGCCAGCTCGAGGTTCGTTTCGGCCTTCACCAGGTCGGACTTGGCGGTGGCGTCGTTGAGGATCGCCGTCTGGAGCTCGTCCTTGGTGATGACCCCGGAGTCGGCCAGGACCTGCGACCGCGCCAGGCGGTCTGCGTTGATCTTGGCCTGCGCCTGGGCCACCGCGAGGTTGGCCCTGGCCTGGTCGTAGGCGTTCTGGACGTTCCTGGGATCGACCTTGGCCAGGAGCTGTCCCTTGTCCACCCGATCGGCGATGTCCACCGGCATGTCCAGTATCTCACCGGACGCCTGCGACTTGATGTCGATGGTCTGGATGGGCTCGATGCTGCCCGTCGCCTCGACGCTGGACACGATGTCACGCCGCTGCACGGTGGCCATCTGGAAGTCGGCGGCGGCTTCGCTGGCGTTGCTCTTCCCGCAGGCGGCTACCGACAGGGCGAGGAGCGAGAGAGCGGCAGCGCCGCTGATGAGCTTCTTCATCTAGGTCTCCCGGGAGGTCCCGGCGTCGTGTTCAACGGGTCGGCGAGCCGGGGAGCCCCGGCTCGCCACCGACGGCTACTTGCCGTCACCCTCCATAACACGGGAGACCTCTGAAGTGTTGCCGCCCATCGCCGTGGTGGCCGCGGGAAGGCCGCCGCCCAGGAGTGCTTCGAGCTGCGCGAGCCCGATCTGGTAGTCGAACTTGCGCTGCACGAGGTTGACCTGGGCCTGCTGCAGGTTGATCTGGGCCTGCTGGAGATCGAGGATCGTGGCGAGCCCCAGCCGGTAGCGCTCCTGCGTGACCCTGAGATTCTCCTGGCTCAGCTCGACGCTCTTCTGCGCCAGGTCTCCGCCCGAGATGGCCGTCTGCACCTGATTGTAGGCGTTGTCCACGTTGGTCCTGAGGGCGAGCTCGGCCGAGCGCTCTTGCGCCTGCGCCACGTCGGCCTGGGCCTGGGCCTCGAACAGCTGCGACTCCCGCTGAAACCCGTTGAACAGGGGGATGCTGCCCTGCAGGCGCAGCGACCAGCTCCGGTTCTCGGGTGGGAAGGTGGTGTTCTGCCAGGCCCATCCTCCCGAGAAGGTGAGGTTGGGCAGGTACGACGACTTGGCCGCCGACACCTGGGCCTGGGCCGCCTGGGCCGAGGCTTTGGCGCTCTGGACGCTGGGGGCCCTGGCCAGCGCCATCTGCTGGAGCTGCAACCGGTCGTAGCTGAGCGAGTCGATCTGGAGCGTGGCCTCGGCCACCGGGGCCACGCGCTGATCCACCCCGAGCGCCTGCGCAAGCTGGAACGTGCTGGCGCGAGCGGAGTTCTGCGCATTCAACAGTGCCAGCTTGGCGTTGTTGAGGTCTACCTCGGAGCTCAGCAGGTCGGAGCGGGTCGAGCGGCCCAGCTGGAGCTGCTGACGCACGAAGTTCAGCTGGTCCTGCTGGCGCTGCACCGTGGCCGCCTGGACCGAGACCAGGTCGCGGTTGGCCACCGCGTTGTAGTAGGCGGTCTTCACGTCCAGGAGCGTCTGGTAGCGGCTCTCCCGGTAGCTGGCTTCCTGCGCCTGGACGCCCAGGTTGGCCGCCCTCATCTGGTCGAAGCGGCGCAGGCCCGTGAACAGATCGTAGCTGCCCGAGAGCTGGAAGCTGTAGCTCGTCGTGGTCAGCGACTGCTGGGTCACGTCGAGGCGGGCGGAGCTCGAGTTGGAGTAGCCGTAGCTCGCGTTCACCGAGGGCAGGAAGTTCCCGTACGCGGCCAGTCGCTGGTAGCGCGACTGGTCCAGGTTGGCCTGCGACTGCTTGAGGGCCGGGTTGTTCTGCATGGCGATCTGGATCGCCTGCTCCAGCGTGAGCCGCCGCGCCTCGGGTCCCGACGTCTGGGGCAGGGTGCCGGCCCGGGCCGCGGTGTCCGCGCCCATCTGCTGCGCCGCGGCGCCGCCGGCCGAGAGCAGGAGTGCCAGCCCCGCCGCGCAGATCTGGAGTGCGGACGTACCGTGTCTCGTCATGTGAGCTCCTCGTGGGTCTGTCGTTGTCGGCTCGAACCCCGACCGCCGGCTAATGGGGGCGGCCCGTCGAGTCCCGGTCGGGCCCCCGGGTCGAATCCCCATCCCGCCGCTGGTACTGCTGTCGGAGCAGGGTACGGTACTGCTGCACCTGCTCGGGCGTCAGGACGTCCTCGATCCGCATGCGGGTACTGTCGATGATGGCGCTGTAGCGCGGCCGCACGTCCTCCCAGACCGCCCGCATCCGTACGCGCGAGCTGTCCAGGATCGATTCGATCCGGCCACGCTGGTCGGGCGTCAGCTCCAGCTCGGTAGCAAAACGCTCGATGACCGGTGCATGGTGCCCGCCGCGCTGCGCGCTGTCGGCCCGGGCGTCCGTGGCGGTGGCTCGCGCCCGCGGCGCCGAGAACACCCTCCGGTCCAGCGCCACTCCGCCCGTGATACCGGCGGCGAAGGTGAGCCCGAGGACCAGTGCCACCCGGAGCCGCGAGGCCGCGAGCATGACTACCGTCCCCCCTGCCGGAGCGTGGCCGCCAGGAGGGCGTCCGAGCTCGGCTCGGTCCGATCGATGAGCAGTGCGGGGGGCGAAGCGGGGGCCTGCGGCTGTACCAGGGCCTCGATCTCGATGCGCTCCGGCTCGGGCGTGCTCGCCGCCGCGGGCGTGCTGGACGTGTAGGCGATCCACCCGAACAGGAGGGCGATGGAGGCCGCGATCGGAACCGCGACGGAGGACCAGTCGGCGGCGACCTCCCACCACGCCAGGGGGTGGCGCCCCGCCAGCAGGGGAGCGGCGGCGGCCAGGATGCGCCGACGCATGCGGGTCCGGCTCGCCGGATCCGGCCTCAGGGGCTCCAGCCAGACGGGCCAGGTGTCCTCGTCGTGTCCCCGTTCTCGCCTCATGGCTGCTCGTCCTCGTTCTGCCCCAGCAGCTGCCGGAGCGTCTTGCGTCCGTGGTGGACGTGGGCCCGCGATGTGCCGGGCGCGATCCCCAGGATCTCCCCGATCTCCTGGTGGCTGTAGCCTTCCAGGTCGTAGAGCGCCACCGCCGTCCTCTGCATCTCCGGGAGCTGCTCCAGCGCCTCCAGCACCGCCTCGCGGTCCAGTCGGCCGAGCGCCTCCCGCTCGGGGTCGCTGTCGGTGGCCGCGCCGAAAGGAATCTCCTCGTGCGCCCTCAGCTTCTCGTGTCGTCGGAGGTTGAGGGCCGTGCTGCGCAGCACCCGGTAGAACCACGGACCGAAGGGGCTGCCCGGTGACAGCTGATCGATCCGCTCCAGCGCTCGAATGAAACCATCCTGTACGGCGTCCTCGGCGTCGTGCGTGTCGCCCAGGATCCCCAGCGCGACCGCGTGCGCCCGGTCCAGGTACCGTTCGACCAGGCGGCCGAAGGCCACCTCGTCTCCCTGCTGGACCTCCGCGACCAGCTCGGGCTCATCCGAGAGCGAGGGCCCGGCGGCGCTCCGGTCGTCACGCTCCGCGTCCGCGGCGACGCGTAGCGACCCGTCGTCGGCGCGCACCGGCTCGCCGGCGTCGCTCATCCTCGCCGCGCTACCAAGAACACCTCGGCATGCTCCCGTGTTGAGATCCTCCGCCCGGGTCTGCGGCCGCGCGTCGGTCGCGGCGGACCCCCCGTCGTCCGGCGGGCGCGCCGTGCCCGGACCGCGGGTCCGCCCGCGCCGGCGCTCCATGCCTTCCGAAAACGGGGCCGCGCCTCCTTATACGGGAAGGAGGGGGCGCGAAGTTTCCGGCGCGGCCGTCCCGGGCCGGGATCGGGTCGTGCCCCGCTGCGGCGGGCGCGGGTGCTCGGGCCGGCGTCACGGCCCACGCGCGGGGCCTTGAGCGCGGCCCGGCCGCGGCCCATCCTGGGGCCACCATGCGCGAATCCTGCCCCCGGCCCACAAGGTGAAGGTTCCGCCCCTCGGCGCGCACGTCTCCGTGGCTGGAGGCCTGGAGCGCGCGGTCGAGCGCGGCGTGGAGATCGGCGCCGACGCGCTCCAGCTGTTCACGGGTCAGCCCCAGCGATGGGCGCAGCGCGAGCTCGTCGACGAGGAAGTTCGCCGCTTCCGGGAGGCCCTGGCCGCCTCGCCCATCGACATCGTCTCCTCGCACGACAGCTACCTCATCAACCTGGCGACCGAGCGTCCCGAGCTGCTGGAGAAGTCGAGGGCGGCGTTCGATGCGGAGCTCGACCGCTGCCAGCGGCTGGGGATCGACTACCTGGTCACCCACCCCGGCAACGCCACCGGCGGGGACCGCGACGCGGCGCTCCGCCAGAACGCCGCCGAGATCGGCGCCGCGCTGGCCGGACGCCCCGGAGCGACGATGGTGCTGGTGGAGACCACCGCCGGCTCGGGAACGGCGCTCGGGTGGCGGTTCGAGGAGATGGCGGCGCTCCTGGACGCCGTTCCCGCGCCCCAGGGCGCGCGAGTCGGCGTGTGCATGGACACGGCCCACGTGTTCGCGGCCGGCTACGACCTGCGCTCGGACTACGAGCGCGTCATGCGCTCCTTCGACGACGCGGTCGGCCTGGAGCGCCTCAAGCTCTTCCACGTGAACGACTCCCGCGCTCCGCTCGGTAGCCGCGTCGACCGCCACGCCCACATCGGGGAGGGCGAGCTGGGGGAGGAGGGCTTCGCCGGGCTCATGCGCGATGGGCGGCTCGTCGACGTGCCCCGGATCCTGGAGACGCCCAAGGACGACGACGCCACGGCCAGCGACCGCCGAAACCTGGCCATCCTCCGCCGTCTGGCCGAGTCCGGTTAGCGGCCGGCCACCGGGCCCCCGCGGCCTTGTACCGCGGGTGCCGTGGGCGCATCTTGCCGAAGCCGGCGGGAGGCCGGCCTCCGGAGCCGCGGCCCGTCAGGGGCCCCGGTACCGAGACGTCTGTCCCCAACCCGGCGAGCGAGCGTGAGCGAGGAAGCCCCTCCGGCCCGTTCCCCCTCCGACTTCGAGCTCCCGAGCGGAGATCGAGGCGTGGCGGCCCGCACCCTCATCGAGGAGCGCCTGCGCGGGATGCGCCGGTCGGTGGACCGGGAGCTCGCGCCGGTCGACATCGTCCTGCGCCAGACCAAGCCCGAGGCTCGCACTCACCTGTTCGAGGAGGCGTGCGAGCTGTACTGGACGGAGCTCGGCTGGGAGGAGGAGACCGGCGAAGAGGCGGTGGGCGCCGGCGGCCGCGAGCTCACCGAGATGGTGTTTCCCGGTCTGCTCGCGTTCATCGACGCCCTCCTCCCCCGCAACGACAACGGCGAGCCCGATCGGGACCGGGAGCGCCGGGACGTGGCGCACGACTTCCTCCTGTGGCTGGCCGGACGCCTGGTGGAGCTCCGCTCGGCCAATCCGGGAGAGCTGTCCGAGCGCACGCGGCTGCGCCGACAGGAGGCGCTCACCGATGAGCTCATCGACCTCGTGGCCTACCGGCTGTACGGCCTGACCAGCCAGGAAGTCGAGCGCATCCAGGAGCCCTGACCGGCTGCGGCCGCCGGCGGCCCGGCTCCCGCGCACCGCCGTTCTGGACAACATTTTGCGGGGTTCGTAGTTTCGGCCGCGTCCGGCTCCATCCGGCCGCGGCCGTTGTGCGTCCGGGCCCCGCTGAGCCGCTCCGGACCGGCGCCGAGGTAGGCGGGATCTCCGAGGAACATCGGGAAGGAATCGACCGTGAAATCCATAGTCTGCATCAAGCGCGTCCCGGACACGGAGGCCCGTGTCCGCATCGCGTCCGACGGGACGTCGCTCGACCCCTCCGGGGTCAAGTTCGTCCTCAATCCCTACGACGAGTTCGCGCTCGAGGAAGCCATCCGGCTCAAGGAAGCGGTTGGCGAAGGATCGGTGACGGCCGTGTGCCTGGGCCCGAAGGAGGCGGCCGAGCAGCTCCGGACGGCCCTGGCCATGGGAGCCGACGAGGCGGTGCACCTGGTGGCCGAGCCCTCGCACGATGGGCTGGTGACCGCCAGGGCGCTGGCGGAGGAGATCCGCGGTCGGGAGTTCGACCTGCTGTTGTTCGGGAAGCAGGCGGTCGACGATGACCACATGCAGGTGCCGGCGATGGTGGCCGAGATGCTGGATCTTCCGTGCGCGACCGTCGTCGTGGAGCTGGAGGTCTCCGACGGCCACGTCACCGCCCGGCGCGAGGTCGAGGGCGGCCACGAGACGGTGGAATTCGACCTGCCCGGCGTGGTCGCGGCTCAGAAGGGACTCAACGAGCCGCGCTATCCCAGCCTCAAAGGGATCATGGCCGCCAAGAGGAAGCCGCTGGAGGAGAAGGCGGTCGAGCTGGCCGACAGCTCGCTCGAGCTCGTCTCGCTCTCCGAGCCGCCGCCGGCCGAGGGCGGCCAGATCGTGGGCGAGGGGGCCGGAGCGGTCCCCGAGCTCGTCCGGAAGCTACGCGAAGAAGCGAAGGTGCTGTGATGGGCGGCGTGCTGGCGGTGGCGGAGGCGCGCGGCGGAGTCCTGCGGGGCGTGTCGCGCGAAGTGGTGACGGCGGCCCGTACCCTGGCCTCGGAGCTGGGCGGCGATGTGGCCGCGCTGGTGGTGGGTGGTCCCGGGATCTCCGCTTCGGCCGCGGAGCTCGGCGCCTTCGGAGCGGACCGGGTGTTCGTGGCCGAGGGGGAGGCGCTCGGTGCCTACGCTCCCGACGCCATGCTTAGGGCCGTGGAGGAGCTCCAGGACCGCGAGAGCTACGACGCGATCGTGCTGCCCGCCACGGCGCAGGGGAAGGACCTGGGACCGCGGCTGGCGGCGCGGCTGGATCGGCCGATGGCCACCGACGTGACCGGGCTCGAGGTCCAGGACGGTCACCCGGTGGTCGTGCGCCCGGAGTACGCGGGGAAGGCGCTGGCGCGGCTCCGGTTCACGGCCGCTCCGGCGATCCTCAGCGTGCGGCCCAACGTCTTCCTACCCGAGGAGCGGCCGGGGCAGGGTGCGGTGGAGCCGCTCTCGGTCGAGACGGCTCCGGTGCGGATGAAGGTCCATCCCGTCGAGGCGGGAGAGCGCGGGACGCTGGACGTGACCGAGGCCTCGGTCGTCGTCTCGGGGGGGCGCGGTATGGGCGGGCCGGAGAACTGGAGCCTCCTCGAGGACCTCCGCGACGCGCTCGGCGACGGTGTCGCCCTCGGCGCCAGTCGGGCCGTGGTGGACGCCGGGTGGCGCCCCCACGAGGAGCAGGTCGGGCAGACCGGAAAGGTCGTGACGCCCAACCTCTACTTCGCGATCGGGATCAGCGGGGCCATCCAGCACCTGGCGGGGATGCGCACGGCCAAGACGGTCGTGGCCATCAACAAGGACCCGGAGGCGCCGATCTTCCAGGTGGCCGACTACGGCATCGTCGGCGACCTGTTCGAGATCGTCCCGCGGCTCAGCGAGGAGATCCGGAAAGTCCGGGAGGGCTGAGGCCCGCCGTCGGGCCCGGGCACCCCGTGTCCGGGCCCGAGCACCTCGCGTCGGCCCCGGTCCGATCGCCGTCTCGATCGTCCGCTCCCGTGATCCCGGGTCTCGACGTCGCGTTGCTTCCTGCGGCTCGACGAGGCCGAAACCCGGCGCGGAAGAAGTCGACAGGGAGAGTGCGAGGCGATCTCGGTTGAGCCCGTCCGCGTTCGTGCAGGCCCTGGATCCTCTCCCTGGAGTCGACGCCCTTCGACATGACGGTGCGGAAAGGTTGACCCTCGATGGCGCTGCGCTTGATCGAAATGGTGCTGCAGGAGAAGGACAGCGAAGAGGTCCGCGACCTTCTCAAGGATCACAATGTCCTCGAACACCGACAGATAGGATTGCCGGACGGGGCAGTCCTGGTGAGGGTCTTGTTGGACGCGGAACAGAGCGAGGCGGCGCTGGATGCGTTGGAGAAGGTGTACGCCGCAGGGGGGGGCAACCGGGCCATCATTCTGCCGGTCGAAGCCACCTTGCCGCGGGCCGAGCCGGACCCGGAGCCGCCCGCCACGCCCGGACAACCGCCGTCCGAGGAGAAGTCCCCTGCGCGGATCGGCCGTGAGGAGCTGTACGAGGACATCAAAGATGCGGCGCGGTGTTCGCGGGTCTATCTGGCGATGACGGTGTTGTCCACCGTCGTGGCGTCCATCGGTCTGCAATACGACAGCGTGGTCATCATCATCGGCGCGATGGTGATTGCGCCGCTGCTCGGGCCGAACATCGCGCTGGCGCTCGGCACGACGCTCGGAGACATGTCACTGCTCCGGAGGGCGCTCGTGACGGCCCTGGCCGGAATTGCGACGGCGCTGGCGCTGTCGGCGATCATCGGCTTGCTGGTGCACGTGGACCCGGCACTGCCCGAGCTAGCGTCACGCACGCGCGTGCGGCTCGGTGACGTAACACTGGCTCTGGCGTCGGGCTGCGCCGGCGCGCTGGCATTCACGACGGGCGTGTCGGCGACGTTGATCGGCGTGATGGTGGCGTTGGCCCTGTTGCCGCCACTCGTGGCGAGCGGACTGCTGCTGGGCGGCGGCCATCCCGCGCTCGGAGCGGGCGCCTTTTCGCTGTTTCTGGTGAACCTGATCTGCGTGAACCTGGCCGGAGTGATGACGTTTCTGGTGCAGGGCATTCGCCCGGCGAGTTGGTGGGAGCAAGATCGCGCCGCAAAGGCCACGCGCGTCGCCATCGGCCTGTGGGTGCTACTGTTGGCGGGACTGCTCGGGTTGATCCTGCTGTTACGAAGAGGCTGAAGAGGGCGATGCGGGAGGAATCCATTCGGCGCATGTCTTGCCGGCCCGACGGAGTGTTTCTGCGAACTCCTTTGACCGCACGGCGGCCTCGAAGGGCAGGCTTTCCAAAGATGGATTTCGCCTACGGTCCGACCGGTTTCTCGCCGGACGGGGGGTCCATCGCCTTCACCGTGCTGTCGTACCGGACCGTATTCTGGCTGATGGAGCCGCGAACCGAATGAGCGAGGGAGGGTTGCCATTCCCGCGGCCGACGGCCTGACCCTCTGGGTCGACGCTGACGCGGCTCCACGGGACGTGAAAGAGATCGTATACCGGGCCGCCCGGCGCCTCGAGATCCGGACCGTCCTGGTCGCCAACCGCCGCCTGTGGACGCCGCCCGGCAACGCTCACGTGAGCACGGAATGGGTACAGGGCGGGCCGGACGTGGCCGACCACCACATCGCCGAACATGCTTCGGAAGGGGACCTGGCGATTACGGCCGACATACCGCTGGCGGCGACCCTGGTCGAGAAGGGGGTCCTCGTCCTGGACCACCGGGGCGAGGTGTTCACGGAGGCGAACGTCCGGGAGCGGCTGTCGGTACGGGACTTCATGGCTTCACTCCGGGACGCCGGGGTCGACACGGGTGGACCGAAATCCTACGGTCCTCGGGACAAGCGCGCCTTCGCGAACGCGCTGGACCGTGCCCTCACCCGCATTCTCGGCGCATAGGCCGCCGGGCGCCCGTGGTGGATCCGGGCCAGAAGCGCCACCCGGCGCGACGGGACGCTCAGATCTCCTGGATCTCTCCGGTCCGTCCGTCGACGAGGCAGTTGAAGGCGATGCCGTTCATGGTGAGGTGGGGGCGGGATCGAACCAACCCGTCCAGACCCCACGAGGAGATGACCGCCGTGGTCTCGAGATACCCGTGGCTGCCCGAAGGGCTCGGAAGCAGGGGGCGATCGCTTCGGCTGAGGCCGCCGTAGTTGTCGATTTGGAAGAAGTTCCTTTCGAAGGCTCCGGTGAACCCTTCCGTCGGTCCTGTTCACGATATAGACGGTGCTTGGGTCGGGCGCTCTCGCGTAATCGATGATCACGACGACCGCTGTGCGCGCGTCGGCTGTGACCAGCACCCCCGTGCCGATCCGCGGGATCTCATTCGCGACCGCGGGAGCGGGATGAGGGCGGCTGTCGAAGCCGCTGCAGAACTTGGGCAGCTGCACGCTGGTGCGCTGCAACACGGGGGCGACGCCGTACATTACGATGAACAGGACGAGCGTCGTGAGGAAGACCACAGCGCCCGAGACGAGGAGGATCCGGAACCTGTGCTCGCGGGCGTCGATGAATCCCAGGGTTCCGGCGACGAGCGCCCCCCCAGGCAGGCCAGGGCGGCGAAGGCATAGAACGCCGGGCCCGATTCGTGGAAAGGCACGAAATAAAGGACCCCCGCAGCGACACTGAACAGCACGCCGAACAGGACGCCCGGTACCAGGGGCGCCTGCTGGCGTAGACGCTTCATGCTCACCCTTTCCCGCCGCCCGATCCGCTCAGGATGCGTGCCCCGAGGTCAGGGCCACTGAGCTCTCGACGTAACGGGCTGACCCTCCCGGAGCGAGGCGGTGGGTGCTCCGAAGGGCCGGAGCCGCACGACCGCCAGGCCGCGAGCCCGGCCTTCCCCTCGACATGCATGCTGTCCGCTCCCGTGACCCCGGGATCTTGACAGCGCGGCTTTTCCTTTTAGACTCTACATGGTAGTCGGTGTAGAGTCTCAATGGAGACCGCGTCAGAGGAGGCCCGCGTGACCGAGCCCGTCCCCGTCCTCAAGGGCACCCTGGACGTCCTGGTGCTCAAGGCGCTGAGCTGGCGGCCGATGCACGGCCTGGAGATCACCGACTGGCTGGCCGCCCGGTCCGGCGGCCAGCTCGCGTTCGACGAGTCCGGCATCTACCAGGCCCTGTACCGCATGGAGGGCCGCGGCTGGATCGAGGCCGAGTGGGGCGTCAGCGACCACAATCGCCGGGCCCGCTACTACCGGATCACGACGGCGGGCGAGCGGCAGCTGGCCGAGGAGACGCGCCAGCTGGTCCGCTTCGGGGAGCTCCTGGCCTCCATCCTCACCGCCTCGCCGGTGGAGGGGACGTGAGGCGTGACGGGAGGCGCGGGCGCAGGATCGGCGGGGCGTCCCGCGTGCGTGCCGGGGTGGGCTCGTGATCCGGCGCGGGGTCCGCCGCCTGTTCCGGCTGCGGACCGGCCGCCGGGAGGACGTGGAGTTGGAGACGGACGAGGAGATCCGCGAGCACCTCCGGCGCCGGGCGGAGGAGCTGCAGCGGCGGGGCTTGTCGCCGGAGGAGGCCAGGGCCGAGGCGTTGCGGCGGTTCGGGGACCCGGAGCGCGCGCGGGAGGTCCTGGTCCGGGCCGCCACCCGGCGGGAGCGACGGATCCGGGTCCGGGACGGGCTGGACGCCCTGCACCAGGATACCCGGCAGGCCTGGCGGTCCGCGGCGGGCGAGCCGGGACTGACGCTCGTGGTGGCGCTGCTCATCGCGCTGGGCGTGGGCGCCAACGCGGCGATGTTCGGCATCCTGGACCGGCTGCTCCTGAGGGGTCCCGAGCACGTGGCGCAGCCCGGCCGGCTGGCGCGCTTCTCCTACACCGCGACGGTGCCGGGGGAGGGCACCTGGTCGGACGACGCCTTCGGCTACGTCACCTACACGGCCCTGCGCGACCACGCCCGGGGCCTGGCGGGGGTGGCGGCGTACTCGGAGACGCACGGGGTGCTCGGGGAGGGTGCCAACGCGACGGCCGTCCGCGTCGGCCACGCCACGGCCGACTTCTTCCCGCTCCTGGAGACGACGCCCGACCGGGGCCGCTTCTTCGGCGCGGCCGACGACCGCCCGGGCGCGGCGCGGCACGTGGCGGTGCTGGGCCACTCCCTGTGGGAGAGCCGCTTCGGCGGTGATCCGTCCGTCCTGGGGCGGACGGTGCGCGTCGATGGGGAGGCGTACACCGTGATCGGCGTGGCCCGCTCCGGGTTCACCGGCGTGGAGCTGGAGCCCGTGGACGCCTGGCTCCCCATGTCGCTCAGCCAGCACAGCCCGAACTGGGCGACCTCGTGGCAGCTGCAGTGGCTGCAGGTCGTGGCCCGCCTGGCCCCCGGCGTCGACCGGAAGCGCGCCTCCGCCGAGGCGACCCGAGCGTTTCGGGCCGCCTACCCGGGCGACGAGCCAGCGGTCGAGCACGCGACGCTCCACGCGGACCCCCTCTCCTACGACGACAGTGGACACGAGTCCATGCAGGTGGCGGTCGCCCGGTGGCTCCTCGGGGTCTCCCTGGTGGTCCTCCTGGTGGCCTGCGCCAACGTGGCCAACCTCCTCCTGGCGCGGGCGCTGCGCCGGCGGCGCGAGATCGGCGTCCGCCTGGCGCTCGGGATCTCGCGCGGACGCCTGGTGCGGCTCCTGGTGGGGGAGAGCCTGCTGCTGGCGCTCCTCGGCGGCGGGGCCGCGCTGGCGGTGGCGCCGCTCGTGGGGGGGCTGGTCCGCCGCACACTCCTTCCGGGGGTCGAGTGGGCGCGGGGCCCGTTGGATGGGCGAGTGCTCCTCGTGGCCGCCGTCCTGACCCTGGCGGCCGGGCTCGCGACGGGACTGGTGCCGGCCCTCCGCGCGGGCGGTAACGACGCCACCGCCTCGCTCCGCTCCGGTCTGGGTGAGCCCGGGCCGTCGGCGTCGCGGGCGCGGTCGTGGCTGGCCGCCGGCCAGGCGGCGCTTTCCGTCCTGCTCCTGGTCGGGGCCGGCCTGTTCATCCGGAGTCTGCAGCGCGCCCGGGGCGTCGACCTCGGCTTCGACGCCGCCCGCGTGCTCGTCGTCTCGCCCGACTGGTCGGAGCCGGGACCGATGGCCGCGTCGACGCCGGAGGAGGCCGACCGTCGGCGGGCCCGTCGCGAGGCCTTCTTCGCCGCCGCGTTGGCGCGGACCCGGCGACTGCCGGGCGTCGAAGACGCCGCCGTCACCGTGGGCACGCCGTTCCGCTCCTGGTTCACGGTCCGCCTGCGGGTCGAGGGCGTCGACTCCGTGCCGGTCCTCCCCGGTGGCGGTCCTTACGTCCAGGCGGTCTCCCCGGGCTACTTCGCGACCATGGGGATCCCGGTGCTTCGGGGGAGGGCCTTCGGGACGGGGGACCATCGCGGGAGCGAGCCGGTGGCGCTGGTGAGCCGCACGATGGCCCGGACCCTGTGGCCGGAGGGAGACGCGATCGGCCACTGCCTCCTCATCGGCCGGGGGGACCCGCCGTGCGCGCGGATCGTGGGCATCGTGGGAGACGTGCACCGGCAGGGACTCCACGAGAAGACCTCGATGCAGTACTACGTCCCGCGCGGACAGGAGCGCGGGTTCGGGGGCGCGAGGCTGGTCGTCCGGTCCCGCGGTGATCCCGGGGCCCTGGTCGGACCGCTCCGGAAGACGCTCGCGGGTCTGGAGCCCACGGTGCTCTACCTGCAGGTCCAGACCCTGGAGAGCGCCATAGACCGCGCGTACCGGCCCTGGCGGCTGGGCGCCACGCTGATCGGCGCCTTCGGGCTCCTGGCCCTCGTGATCGCGGCCATCGGTCTCTACAGCCTCATGGCCTACATGGTCGCGGAGCGGAGCCACGAGGTGGGCATCCGCATGGCCCTCGGGGCCGAGTCGGCCGACATCCTGCGGCTCGTCGTCGGGCGCGGGGTCGGACTGGTGGCCGTGGGGCTCGCGGTGGGCGGGCTCCTGGCCGCGGCTATCGCTCCACGACTCCGGGACCTCCTGTTCGAGGTGTCCTCGCTCGATCCGATCACGTACGTGGCCAGCGCGGGCGCGCTGCTGGCCGTGGCGCTGGCGGCGTGCGCCATTCCGGCGCGGAGGGCCGCGTCGGTGGACCCGGCCCGCGTGCTGCGTGCGGACTGAGCCGCCGCGCCGGAGTCGAGCTCGGCGGCGCTCGAAGCGCCGCCTCCGGCACGCGGCTCACGGCCTCCACTTGGGATGCTCGTCGTCGGCCGACTCGGTCGTGAGACGGACGAGGCCGGTGCCGTCCAGCTTGATCGAGTAGATCTCCCAGTTGCCGTCGCGGTAGCTGTCGAACACGAGCCGCGTGGCGTCCGTCTTCCAGGTCGAGGCGAAGTCGTCCGCCGCGTGCTGCGTCACGTTGATCGGATTCGAGCCGTCGGCCTCCATGGTGTACACTTCGTCGTTGCCGTCCCGGTCGGTCACGAAGGAGAGGTGTGAGCCGTCCGGCGACCAGGCGGGGGAGCAGTCGAAGGCCGGGTTGGCGGTGAGGTTCGTCGGATTCGAGCCGTCGGCGTCCATGACCCACACGTCGCCGTTTCCCGACCGATCGGAGAAGAACGCGATCTTCGTCCCGTCCGGGGACCAGATCGGCTCCTGGTCGGTGGCGGCGTCGTCGGTGATGCGGACGGGATTCGAGCCGTCGGCGTCCATGACGTAGATCTCGCCGTTGCCGTCGCGATCGGTGGCGAACGCGAGCTTCGAGCCGTCGGGCGACCAGCTCGGGAACCGGTCCACCGCCGGGTTGTTCGTGATGCGCGTGACGTTGCCGCCGTCCACGTCCATGACGTAGACCTCGGTGTTGCCGTCCCGGGTGGAGGCGAAGGCGATCTTGGACCCGTCGGGCGACCAGGCGGCGTCCCCATCGGCGTGCGAATCGTTCGTGAGGTCGATCACGTCCGACCCGTCCGGCGTCATGAGGTAGATCTCGCGGTTGCCGTCCCGCCACGTCTCGAAGGCGATGAGGTCCCCGCTGAAGTCGAAGGAGGGCTGCGCGGGCGGAGGGGTCGGCTGGGTCGGCGGGAGCGCGGGACCGGTCGGCGTCCCCTTGCCGCAGGCGCCGAGGGTGACCGTCGCGAGGAGGACGATCCAGGCGGAAACGGGTCTCATCGGAGCGGGGGTCCTGCGAAGCATGAAGGTCTCCTGTCGTGACGGGGTAGGCGCGGCGTGCCGACCGGACACCGGCCCGCACACTCCTGTCGAGAGGACGAACGCACTTCGACCGACGAACCGGACACGGCCCGAGCGAGCCGGGCGCGGCACCGGCGGGGGGCGCGCCGAACCAGAGACTGCCGCCTGCGAAGCCGGAGGACTATCTTGGATGGCCGGGGCGGCCGGGCGGACGGCGGGGGAGCGTCACCGACTCCAGCGGAGTGTGGCCGGGGTGTTCGAGCCACAGACCGTCACTCAGATCCTGAGGGCGTCTCGCTCCGGCAGCCATCCGGCCGTCGACCGGCTGTTCGCGCTACTCTACGATGAGCTCCGCGGGGTCGCCCACCGGCAGCTCGAGGCGGGCGCACGCGGCGGCACGCTCAACACGACCGCCCTGATCAACGAAGCCTACCTGCGCATGGTCGATCAGACCCAGGCCAGCTGGGAGGACCGTGCGCACTTCTTCGCCTACGCCTCCCGGACCATGCGGACCGTGATCGTCGACTACGCCCGCCGGCGCCAGGCCAAGAAGCGCGGCGGGCACATGGATCGACTGTCGCTCCAGGAGCGCGATCTGTCGGTGGAGGACCAGGCGGAGATGATCGTGGCCGTCGACGACGCCCTGACTCGACTGTCCGAGGTGAGCGAGCGACTGTGCCGCATCGTCGAGTGCCGCTTCTTTGGAGGGATGAGCGTGGACGAGACGGCGGCGGCCCTGGAGGTCTCCGACCGCACGGTCCGCAGGGACTGGATAAAGGCCAAGGCGTGGCTGTACGCCGCGCTGTACGGGGAGGCCGCCGGCTAGCGGGAGCCGGCGGCGGGAGGAGCTGATGTACGCGATGCCCCGCGATGAGTGGTCGCGGCTGGAGGAGGTGCTCGAGGGCGCGCTCGAGGTCCCGGTCGCCGAACGGGAGGCGTTCGTGGAGCGCGCCTGCGGCGGAGATGCGCGCCTCAGCCGGCACGCGCATCGGGCCCTCGGAACGGGCCGGACCGAGGATGACTTCCTGGAGCGGCCGCTGGAGACCCTCGTCTCCGGGGTCCTGAGGGAGATCGGCGTCGAATCCGAGGCGGAGGCGCGGCTCCGCGAGGAAGGCGGCCCGCCCGAGGCTCGCCGCATCGGTCCCTACCGGCTCCTCCGCGAGATCGGCCGGGGAGGCATGGGGGCGGTCTACCTGGCCGAGCGGGACGATGACCGATTCGATCGCCGCGTGGCGGTCAAGCGGGTCCGCTCCGGGATGCTGGCGGGGCAGCTCCGGCAGCGGTTCCTGCTCGAGCAGCGGATCCTCGCCTCGCTCGAGCACCCTCACATCGCCCGCCTGTACGACGCCGGCATCGGCGACGACGGGACGCCGTACATCGTGATGGAGTACGTGGAGGGCCGTCCGATCGACGAGCACTGCGCGGAGCTCGAAGCCACGGTGGACCAGCGCCTGGGGCTGTTCGACCAGGTGTGCGACGCCGTCGAGTTCGCGCACCGCAAGCTGGTGGTGCACCGGGACCTCAAGCCCGGCAACGTCCTCGTCTCCGATCGCGGCGTGGTGAAGCTCCTCGATTTCGGAGTCGCCAAGCTGCTCGCCGGCGGGGAGGGCACGGCGGGCTCGCCCACCGTGGCCGGGGAGGGGCGGGCGTTCACGCCGGAGTACGCCAGCCCCGAGCAGCTCAGGGGAGAGCCGGTGTCGACGGCCACGGACGTGTACGCGCTCGGGGTCCTGCTGTACGAGCTGCTCACGGGCTCGTGGCCGTATCGCGCGGCCGACCCGAGCCCGAGGTCGGTGGAAGCAGCCGTGCTGGAGCAGGAGCCCGTCCGGCCGAGTGCGGCCGCCGAGAGCCGGTCCGCCGCGGGGTTGGCGCGCCGGCTGCGGGGAGACCTGGACGACATCGTCCTCACGGCCCTGCGCAAGGAGCCGGAGCGCCGGTACGCCTCGGTAGCCGAGCTGCGGGACGACCTGCGTCGTCACCGGAACCGACGGCCGGTGCGGGCTCGCCCCGACACCTGGACCTACCGGGCCGGACGGTTCGCGTCGCGGCACCGGACCGGCGTTGCGGCGGCGGCGGTGGTGACCGTCTCCCTGCTGGCGGGTCTGACGGGAACCGCGTGGCAGGCGCGTGCCGCCTCACGGCAGGCCATGCGGGCGGACCGGGTGCGTGACTTCGTGGTGGAGCTCTTTCGGCTCTCCGATCCCGACCGATCGCGGGGA
>Ga0307419_10000609_pt1 | contig 18216 bp, 16 predicted proteins | sample SalMarWE160230MG_2_FD_202512 | JGI IMG/M metagenome (GOLD analysis project Ga0307419, IMG submission 202512) | Salt marsh sediment microbial communities from the Plum Island Ecosystem LTER, Massachusetts, United States - WE1602-30 | ecosystem: Environmental > Aquatic > Marine > Intertidal zone... | reverse complement strand
GCACTTTTCCTCCTTAAAGAATGAAGGCACGGTATTCAGCCTGCAACTGCCCCTGTCCTGACGGGCCACCACGCTCCATCACAGCGACCAGGCTCTCCAACTGAATCGCAGCGATCTTATTCCATCACAGCGACCAGGCTCTCCAACTGAATCGCAGTGATCTTATTCCATCGCAGCGACCAGGCTGTCGGTCAGCTCCAGGTTGTGGTAAACGTTCTGCACGTCATCGTCGTCATCAAAGTCCTCGATGATCTTCAATACCTTCAGGGCCGCTTCCGGTTTGAGCTGCTTGGTCTCCAGCGGAATCCTTTGCAATTCTGCATTCTCCGCCTCCAATCCCATCTCTTCCAGTTTTTTCTGGATATTGCCGAAATCCTCCAGGGCCGTGGTAATGATGAACACATCCCCTTCCTGGTCGACCTCCTCCACACCGGCATCGATGAGTTCGAGCTGGAATTCCTCCGGGTCCATGTCCCCCCTTGGAACCGTTATCACCCCCTTGCGTTCGAACATAAAAGCAACCGAACCGTTGGTACCCAGGTTGCCACCCCGCCTGTTGAAGATCGCCCGTATGCTGCTTACGGTGCGGAGATGATTATCCGTCATGCATTCGATAAAAATGGCGATGCCATGGGGTCCATAGCCCTCGAATGTCACCTCATGGAGCGTATCCGCTTCCTTGCTGGCCCTGTTAATGGCCCTGTCAATATTTTCCTTGGGCATATTGACACCCTTCGCGTTAGCGATGGCCAGCCTGAGGCGAGGATTCATATCCGGGTCCGCTCCCCCCTCGCGTGCGGCAAGCTGGATTTCCTTTGAAACCCTTGAGAACATTTTCGACCTTTTGGCATCCGCGGCTCCCTTCTTCCGCTTGATCGTTGACCATTTACTGTGTCCTGACATACAATTCAGACTTATTTGAACTGCGCAAAATTACAAAATTGGGGGGGATTTTGAAATTTTGAAATTCCCTCCTGAATTCCTATCATTGATAATGGAAATAACGATCCGGGCAAAAACCAAGGAAATGCCGGGAAGAATTATAATAAGGGGTATAATTATTGTGCATTGTTGTCCGGTGTAGGGTGAACCATATCTCAGGAATCATTAGTATGAGATACCCAGCATTGATCACATAGCCATATATGAAAAGAAGGATCCTGAAACTGGCCATACTTGCAGGGGCGATCGGATTGACCGGCGCGGGACCGGCATTCCTTGCCTCACCCGACGTGATCCCGGACCTCGAAGGCAAGATGGAGGATTACTACCGCCGCTATCCCCAGCAGAAAGTTTACCTGCATCTCGATAAGCTCGCATACGGTGCCGGGGAAAAGATCTGGTACAGGGCCTATCTCGTGGATTCCCGCTCACATAAACCGGATACGATCAGTAAAAACCTCCTGGTGGAGCTATTGAACTCCTACGGGAATGTAAGTATGGCACAATTGCTGAAACTGGAACATGGGTTTGCCAGCGGTGATTTCCATATACCCGATACCATGAGGGAGGGATTGTACCAGATCAGGGCCTACACAAACTGGATGCGTAACTTCGGAACGGAATATTATTTCCGCAGGGAATTTAATATCTGGAATCCCGGCCAGTATGACAAGCTCTACCGGGAAGACAAACTTGCCAGCAAAAAACACAAACGAATAAGCGGCCGCAAAGCCAGGAAGATCGACTTACAGTTCTTCCCGGAGGGAGGATATCTCGTCGGCGGAATAGCCTCTAATGTCGGATTCAAGGCGGTGAATGACCTGGGCCTCGGGATCCCGGTCTCAGGAACCCTGTTCAACCGGAAAAATGAGCCTGTGGCGGAATTTAAAAGCTTTCATCTCGGGATGGGAGCCTTTTCCTTTACCCCTGCGACCGGTGAGAAATATACGGCTGAGGTGGCGGTTGATGAAGGCAGGGAATACCGGTTCGATTTCCCCGAAGTCCAGTCCTCCGGCTATCATATGGAATTGACCGGAAATGACCGTAACGGGTTAAAACTGAAGCTTGGCAGTACATTTGAAAGTCCCACTGTACTGCTTGCCTGCCACATCCGCGGGAGACTGCTTTATGCATCGGAGATAAAGCTGGGCACCGGGATCACTGTCCTGGAAATACCCTCGGCGAACTTTCCAAGCGGCATCCTGCACATCACCCTTTTCGACAGCAACCGGGAACCGCGCTGCGAACGTCTTGCCTATATCCAGAGGGACGATATGATAAACCTCAGCATCCGGCAGGATAAAAACGAATACAATAAGAAGGAGCCGGTCGAGCTTACGCTCATTGCCAGGGATGCTTCCGGCCGGCCCGTAGAGGGACAGTTCTCCGTCTCCGTTTCGGACCGGGACCTCCCGAATAACGCATCGGATTTTCAGTCCAGCATCCTTTCCACCCTCCTCCTCTCCTCAGACCTCTCAGGCAGGATCGAGCAACCCGATTTTTACTTCAGCAGCCAGGATGCCGATACCAGGCAGGCACTTGACTACCTGTTGCTTACCCAGGGATGGCGGAGGTTCAACTGGGAAGACATCATCTATGAAAAGTCCAGAGAGATCGATTACCCGATCCAGAAAGGCCTCATTGTCAGGGGGAAAGTTACCAAGGAATTCCTCGATATCCCGCTTAAACACCTGCCCGTAACCCTGACCGTGTTGAGTGAATTCAACGACGTTTTTATTGCCCGTACGGACAACAGGGGGCAATTTGAATTTGAGCTTCCCGATTATGAGGATACCCTCCAGGTGGAATTGACTGCCAGGAGGACGAGCGGCAGGAAAAATCTTGTCATATACCTGGAGGACAGTAAACTTGAAGGTTCGGAAGAGATTTATTCCTCCTATTCGTCCGAAATGATTGTAAGGGGCTCCAACACCCTCAGACCTGTTCCTGAAGAGCATGTTGACAGCATGCAGCAGACTCTTGAAGGGATTTACCGCACACCGGATTTCGTGCTTTACGTTGATGATAACATGCGTTCCTATAATTCGGTCCTTGAAATGATCCAGGGAAGGATTCCCGGAGTGGTGGTAACAGGGAACAGCGTTCAGATCCGGGGGCCATCCTCCTTCTACGGAAGCAACGAACCGCTTTTCCTCATCGATAATATACCCACGGACCTGGGTGCGGTGCAATCGCTCAATCCGAATGATGTTGAACGGATCGAAGTACTGAAGGGACCGAGTGCGGCCATTTACGGAGTGCGGGGGGCGAATGGGGTGATCGCCATATTCACCAGGCGGGGCAGGTTCATGACAAAAGGTGTCCTTACCTTTGAAATGCTGGGGTACCACCGGCCCCAGGAATTTTATTCGCCGAAATACGGAACGGATTTTGACTACCTCATTGAGGATAACCGGTCCAGCCTCTACTGGGATCCCGAGGTAACAACCGACGGGAACGGAATCGCAAGGCTGCGTTTTTACAATTCGGGCAAGGCATCAACATTTTATATCGTGGCCGAGGGGATCAGTCCCCAGGGAAAGATCGGGAGAGCAGAAAGGTCTTATACAGTTAAATAGCACTCAGGCCACCCCCGAGAGTACTTTGTCCTTCTCCGGGTTGATCTCAAATACAAAACTGAGCTTCATAAGCTTCAGAAGTTCATAGACTTCCTGTGAAACGTCACAGATCACGAAATGGCTGCCGGCCTTGCTGGCCTGGTTTACAACGGCCATGATCGCCCTGAAACCAGAACTGTCAATGAAATTTATTCCCTCCATACTCAGGACGACTTCTCTTCCCGGTTTGGATACGATCTTCATTAATTCTGACTGGAGGGGTTCTGCGATCAGGGTGTTCAGCCTGCGTGTCCTGTAAAATGAGATCCTGTAAATTCCGTCCTCAATATTCAGTTTCAGCATTGCAAAATGGTTGGAAATACGAGCTTGAAAGATAAATGTTTAAAAAAAGCTAATTAAATAACTAATCTGATTTTATCAACAAAAACATGCATTTTTTCAAGGGGATTTGAAAATCACCTGGAATACAGGTTGCATGGTTAAGGCCGGTTTACTTCTTTAACTGAAGGTAAAGTTCATCGAGCTGTTCAACTGAGATTTCCGACGGGGTGTCGATCATTACATCCCTGCCCGAGTTGTTCTTTGGGAACGCGATCACATCGCGGATTGAATCGAGTCCCGCGAAAAGAGCCACCCACCGGTCGAAGCCGAACGCAATCCCACCGTGGGGAGGAGCCCCGTATCGGAAGGCATTCATCAGGAACCCGAACTGCTTTCTCGCCGCTTCCTCGGTGAATCCAAGGTTTTTAAACATCAGTTTCTGAAGGGCTTCATCGTGGATCCGGATCGATCCTCCGCCGATCTCGACCCCGTTTATAACCATATCGTAGGCATTGGCCCTGACCCTGCCGGGATCGGTCTCGAATAATTCCAGGTCCTCGATCTTGGGGGAAGTGAAGGGATGGTGCATGGCATGGAAACGTTGTGTTTCCTCATCCCATTCCAGCAGCGGGAAATCAACCACCCAGAGAGGTTTGTAGCTGCCTTTTACCCGGAGTCCCAGTCGATTTCCCATTTCGAGCCTCAGTTCTGAAAGGGCCTTCAGGGTGATATTCTTTTCTCCTGCAAGGATCAGGATCAGATCATCGGGACCAGCCTGAAGTTTTTCGGCCCAGTCCTTCAGATCCTCCTGGCTGTAAAATTTATCCAGGGACGATTTACAGCTGCCGTCCTCTTCAACGCTGACATGGATGAGTCCCTTTGCCCCGATCTGCGGCCGGGTGACAAAAGCGGTCAGTCCGTCCAGTTCCTTCCTTGAATAGGCTGCACAGCCTTTTGCACAGATCGCTCCGATGTAAGCGGCTTCATCGAAAACCCGGAAGCCCTTTCCCTGTGCAAGCGGGGTCAGTTCACCGATCTTCATTTCAAAACGGATGTCCGGCTTGTCTGTCCCGTATTCAGCCATGGCCCGGTCATACGACATCACCGGGAAAGATTCCTTTATCTCGATGTGGAGTATCTGCCTGAAAAGATGCTTCGCAAGTCCCTCGAAAGCGGCCAGCACATCCTCTCTTTCGACAAAAGCCATTTCGCAGTCGATCTGGGTGAATTCCGGCTGGCGGTCTGCCCTCAGATCTTCATCGCGAAAGCATTTCACGATCTGGAAATACCTGTCGTAGCCGGCTACCATCAACAATTGCTTGAAGGTTTGTGGGGACTGAGGCAGTGCGTAGAACTGTCCCTCGTTCATCCTTGAAGGCACCACGAAGTCCCTCGCCCCTTCCGGGGTAGATTTGATCAGGAAGGGGGTTTCGATCTCGAAGAATCCCTGGGAGTCAAAGTAACGGCGGACCTCCTGGGCCATCCTATGCCGGAGTTCCAGGTTTTTTTTCAGGGCGGGCCTCCGCAGGTCCAGGAACCTGAACTGCATCCTGAGATCGTCCCCTCCATCCGTTTCGTTTTCAATGGTGAATGGCGGTAATTCAGCCGATTTCAGGACATTCAGCTCATTCACCAGGAGCTCGATGTCGCCGGTCTGCATCCTGGGATTCTTGCTGCTACGCTCGGCAACCTTGCCCTTTGCCTGGATAACGTATTCCCGTCCCAGTTTCCTGGCTTTCCTGCAAAGGGATTCGTTGTCTTCCATATTAAAGACAAGCTGGGTAATCCCGTAACGGTCCCTCAGGTCAACAAAGGTCATTCCGCCCAGGTCCCTCGAGCGCTGCACCCAGCCGCTCAGTGTAACGGATTGCCCGGCATGTTCAAGTCTCAATTCCCCGCAGGTATGTGTTCTGTACATCTTATTATATATTTGTCTGGTGATTTTAAGGTACAAATGTAATCATTCATGTCCTACAAGATTTACTCCGATGAGTATTTTATGAATGAGGCCCTGAAAGAGGCCCTGAAAGCACGGGAAGAGCAGGAAATACCCGTTGGCGCGGTGATTGTTGCGGACCGGAGGATCATTGCGCGGACGCACAACCAGACCGAGATCCTGCGCGACACCACGGCACATGCAGAAATGCTTGCCATTACGGCAGCATCCAGCTTCCTGGGGGCCAAATACCTTGATCAGTGCACCCTGTACGTTACGCTCGAACCCTGTACCATGTGTGCTTCCGCCGCCTCATGGGCCCAGCTCGGAAGGCTGGTTTACGGGGCAAAGGATCCGAAAGCCGGTTACGGGAGGATCATGCAGGGCATACTCCACCCCAAAACGGAAACAAGATCAGGGGTGCTTGAGAAGGAATGTTCCATGCTTCTTTCGGAATTTTTCAGGGAACGGCGGTAAAGATCCGAGATCCTTAAGTCCAGATCAGTATCCTTAAGTCCAGATCAGTATCCTTAAGTCCAGATCGGGAACCTTTATGCCAGTTCTTCGATCGCGAACCCGGCCCGTTGCAGGTCCGTCCAGAATCCCGGGTAGGACTTATTCACCACTTCAGGGTCCTCTATGGTCAGTCCCGGGTGAAGGATGGCAGCGGGACTGAAAGACATGGCCATGCGGTGATCCTGGTAGGTTTTTATCTGCATGGTCCGGGTCATATCCGTACGGCTTTCCCCGTCCCATGAGATCCGGGTCCCCTGTTTATCAGCTTCCAGCAGGATTCCGAGTTTTTTCATTTCGGCCTGAAGAGCCAGTATCCGGTCGGTTTCCTTGATCTTCAGGGTACGGGTCCCCGTTATGCGGAAGGGGAGGTTCAGCAGGCTGCAGAGCACGACCATGGTTTGCACCAGGTCCGGGTTGTCGCTGAAATCGTATTCGAATTTCTTCAGGTTTATGGGAATAGAAGTAAGCAGGATCCCCCCTGCAGTAAATGTTGTTCTGACTCCCATCCGCCCGAACATTTCAGGCAGCACCGAATCACCCTGGTAACTGTTCTTGTACAGTCCCACGATCTCAAGCCCGGCACCCCCGCCGGCAAGGGCTGCTATGGCATACCAGTAGCTCGCTGCGCTCCAGTCCCCCTCGACCCTCATATCCTTCCCCTTGAACCGGGTATGGGGAATCTCCACGGTCTTGCCTGCAAACCGCACCGGGATTCCCAGTTCAAGCATCAGGTTCCGGGTGAGATGGATATAGGAGGCGGAGGCGGTTTCGTTTTCGAGGTGCAGGGTCAGTCCCTTTTCGAGAGCTGGACCGATCATCATCAGTGCGCTGACGTACTGGCTGGATACACTGCTGTCTACCGATATTTCCCCTCCGGCCAGCCTGCTTCCGTGTATGGAAAGGGGCGGAAAGCCGGGATTCCGGAGGTATCCGATGCGTGCTCCAAGGTCATTCAAGGCATCAACCAGCTTGCCGATGGGACGCTGCTGCATCCTTTCCGAGCCGGTCAGGACAAAATCCCCCTCCCGGATGCTCAGGTATGCTGTCAGGAATCTCATGGCAGTACCTGCATGCCCGATGTCTATGGTTCCTACGTCCGATTGAAGGGCTTTTTCCAGCACCCGGGTATCGTCGCTGTCCGAAAGGTTTTCAAGTCTTCCAGGCACTTCCGACAGGGCGTTCAGGATAAGAAGGCGGTTGGAGATTGATTTGGATGCCGGCAGTAAAACCCTGCCTGTCAGTTCCTTTTTGTCCTTCTTTAAGCGATACCGCATGTGTTGTATAATATAAGGCAAAGCAGGCTTAAAAGTAGGAATTTTATCCAGAATTGATCTTTGTCATGGATTATATTGTTCCCGGGCTTTTACTTTGTATCCCGTTGAATCCAACCCCAGAGGAGTCATGGTTTCGTTTGAGAGCACAGAAATAGCATTCAGGATAAAATCCGACCGGGAACTAAGGAAGGCCTGCTTCCTTTTCCGGGCGATCTCCAACCCTGCGCTGGTCCGGATCGGCGGTTTTTTCTCCAGGCTGGCCCTCAGCATTCATTTACCCATCAACTGGATTGTAAAACCAACCATATACAGCCATTTCTGCGGGGGAGAGACCATCGGGGATTGCCTCCCCACCGTTCAGAAACTCGCAGGTTACGGCGTTCGTTCGGTGCTGGATTATTCCGTTGAAGGCGGTGAGCAAATCGGGCAGATCGATGCGGACCTGGAAGAAACCCTCCAGACCGTTCTGAATGCCGCCGGGAATAAGAATATCCCCTTTGCAGTGTTCAAGCCGACCGCTTTCTGCCAGAGCGATGTGCTCAGGAAGAAAAGCGCCGGGGAGGTTCTGGACCCGGAAGAAGAGCACGAAGCGGAACGCTTTCGCAGCCGTGTTGAAAAACTTTGCAGTACTGCCCACAGCTACGGGGTGCGGATTATGATCGATGCCGAGGATTACTGTTTCCAGCATTTCGTTGACCAGGTAGTAATGGAAATGATGGAAAAATACAACACGGACAGGGCCATCGTTTACAACACCTACCAGATGTACCGCCGGGACCGGATGGAAATATTCAGGAGGGACCTGGAAGCGGCATATTCGAAAAATTTCTATCTTGGAATTAAATTTGTGAGGGGAGCATACATGGAACGCGAACGCAAAAGGGCAGCCGAACTCGGGTATCCTTCTCCCATCCATCCGGATAAGGAAAGTACGGACCGGGACTTTGACGCAGCCCTGCAATATGCCGTCGAGAACCTTGACCGGGTTTCCATTTTCAACGGCACCCATAATGAAAAAAGCTGCCTGTATCTTGCCCAGCTGATGGAAGAGCACGGGATTGCAAGGGATGACGACCGCTGTTATTTTTCACAGCTTTACGGCATGAGTGACCACATCAGTTTCAACCTGGCAAACGAAGGCTACAACGTGGCAAAATACCTGCCTTACGGACCGGTCCGCCATGTTCTTCCCTACCTGATCCGGAGAACCGAAGAGAATACCTCCATTGCGGGTCAGACAGGCCGGGAACTCTCCCATATCCTGAAGGAACGGAAAAGAAGGAAACAAAAATCCTGAAATAATGGTTTTTGACAATAAGAAAACCACCATGCGGATATATTCTCGGAAGATGATCCAGGCCATCATCGCGGTTGCCCTGCTCATGGTCATCCTGGTTTCGGGCTGGTTTGAGAGGGACGTCCTGGGTGTTACAAAATACCAGTGGGTCATACTGGTCACCCTGATCTACCTTGTCCTGGTGCTTTTGTCCAGGATACGGCAGATGAATTTCTTTTACTTCAGCGATGAGGGGGACAAAATCCTCATACGTTATCATCCCATCCATCCCCTGGTGCAAAAGAAGAGTGCCATCCAGATCCCCAAAACAGGACTTGCCGGATACGACATCAGGAGTTCCATTCTCGGACTTAAAAAGGTACTTATCCTGAGGCAGAGTGTGAAGGGTAAAGTGGCCATCTATCCACCCATCAGCATCACTTCTCTCAGCGAAAGGGAGATCAACCTGTTGGAGAAGTACCTGGACAAATACGTCAGGACCTGAGCCCTGACTGCCCGAGTCCTGGTTACCCGAGCCCCGGCTACATGAGACCATAGCAATTCCCGGGGAGGACCCGGACGAGTCCCTCCAGTTCAAGTCCCAGCAAAATTCCAGATATCCTGCTTACAGGGATGCCGCTCTGGAAACAAATCAGGTCCACCGAGGAATCGCCCTCTGATTGAAGCACGCGGATTACTGCCTGTTCATCCGGTGACAGGTCCCTGAACATAGATGTCTGCCCGGGCTGGTGTTTTTCACCCATCGGCATCCATCCCAACTGGTATTCCAGGTCGTACGGATCCTCGATCAGGGCAGCCCTGTGAGTCTTGATCAGACCGTTGCATCCGGCCGAGGCCGGGTCGCATATTCTCCCGGGAAAGGCAAAAACATCCCGGTTGTAGGAATTGGCCAGGTCCGCCGTGATCAGTGCCCCTCCCCTGTTGCCTGACTCCACCACGACGGTTGCCTGGCTGAGCCCGGCAATGATCCGGTTCCTTTTGATGAAATTGCTTTTTTCCGGTTTTTCACCGGCCGGAAAATCCGTCACCAGGGCCCCGCTTGCTTCGATCCTCGCTGCCGTTTTCCGGTGTATCGCAGGATACATGAAATTCAGGCCGTGTCCCAGCACCGCAAGAGTGTTAATTCCGCATTCCAGGGCCGTTTTATGGGCACAATGGTCAATCCCGTAGGCGAGCCCGCTGACAATCACCAGCTCCGGATGCCTCCCGGCCAGTTCCCTGATCAGCTTCCTGCAGGTTTCAAGGCCCAATGAGGTCGGGCGGCGTGTTCCCACCACGCTGAGCGTTTTTCTTCCGTCCAGATCCAGTTCCCCCCTTACGTAGAGCACCAGCGGAGCATCCTCGCAATTCCTGAGGCTTTCGGGATAACCATCCTCATCGATAAACAGGCACCTGATGTTCTTTTTAACGGATGATTCAAGTTCCTTACCGGCTTTTTCAATGAGAGACCGGTCAAGTATGCGGTCCGCAAGCAGGGATCCTACTCCCGGTATCCCGAGCAAATCGCTCCGCTTGAGCCGGAATACGGCTTCCGCAGAACCTGCATGCACGAGAATGCGTTTCGCGCCAATGCTCCCGATCCCCGGGACCATGGTCAGGGCAATCATATAGAGTTTTTCCATACCCCCTTTATGACCGCACCACACAGATCTCTGTCCCTCCGATTTAGAATAGCACTGCTAAACAACATGTACTTCCACTGATAAAGATCATGGATTCTGCATACCGATCTGACTAATTTTCGGGTTTTTACAGGCATTACTTAACTAAACCATTTCTGACAATGGATCCAAGAGTCGAACAGTTCATGTCAAAAATACAAGCGAAAAATCCTGCAGAACCTGAATTTCATCAGGCAGTTCAGGAGGTGGCCGAGTCTCTCATCCCGTTCATCGAAGAGAATCCTAAATACAAACACGCCAGGATCCTGGAGCGGATCGCCGAGCCTGAGCGGGTCATCATGTTCCGTGTCCCCTGGCTGGATGATAAGGGAGAAATACAGATCAACCGCGGATTTCGCATTGAAATGAATTCAGCCATAGGTCCCTATAAAGGCGGACTCCGCTTTCATCCCACGGTCAATCTCGGTATTTTAAAATTCCTGGCCTTCGAACAGGTATTCAAAAACAGCCTAACAACGCTTCCCATGGGAGGCGGAAAAGGCGGTTCCGATTTCGATCCAAAGGGGAAGTCAGATAATGAAGTCATGCGGTTCTGCCAGAGCTTTATGACCGAACTGTGCCGGCACATCGGTCCCGATACAGATGTACCCGCCGGCGACATAGGAGTCGGGGGACGGGAGATCGGTTTTCTTTTCGGGCAATACAAGCGGATCCGGAATGAATTCACAGGCGTACTGACCGGCAAGGCCATCGAATGGGGAGGCAGCCTGATCCGTCCCGAGGCAACCGGTTACGGCGCTGTTTACTTTGCAGAAGAAATGCTCGCTACCACGGGGGATTCCCTGAAAGGCAAAACCTGCCTGGTGTCAGGCTCTGGGAACGTAGCCCAGTACACGACTGAAAAGATCAATCAACTGGGCGGAAAGGTGGTCACCCTTTCCGATTCGGGAGGATTTATATACGATCCGGCAGGGATCGATAAGGAAAAACTCCTCTGGGTGATGGAGCTCAAGAACATCCGCAGGGGCCGGATCAGGGAATACGCCGAAAAGTTCGGCTGTGAGTACCACGAGGGAGAAAGACCCTGGGGCATAAAGGGCTTTGCAGCCTTCCCGGGTGCAACCGAGAACGAAATCAATGAGGAGGATGCAAGGAACCTTCTGGCCAATGGCTGCAAGGTCGTTTCCGAAGGGGCCAACATGCCTTCGACCCCGGGCGCGATTGAAGTGTACCTGGAAAAGAAAATCCTTTACGGTCCCGGAAAAGCTGCCAATGCCGGTGGTGTTGCCGTATCGGGACTCGAAATGACCCAGAATTCCATGAGGCTGCCCTGGACCCGCAATGAGGTGGATACCCGGCTACACCAGATCATGAAAAGCATTCATGAGACCTGTGTGAAATTCGGTTCGGAAAAGGACGGCTACGTGAACTATATGAAGGGAGCAAACATAGGCGGATTTGTGAAGGTGGCAAACGCCATGCTTGCCCAGGGAGCCGTCTGAGTCCCGCCTCAATCTTGCAAAATCTGCTGACTGTAGGCATAAGTTAAACCGGCGCTTCAAAATTTGGGTACCCTCCCTGCTTGATGAGGCATTGTCAAATGAGGATCCTACTTTTTGCCGCAGGCAAAAATCAGAGACGAATTGACAATGTCGAAGATCCCCAAATTTTAGCAGGCGCCTTGTTTAATTATACCTCCAGTGCGGTCTCAGATTTTGCAGGATTGTTGGCGGGTCCCGGCGTATCTCCATTTTTCTTAGATTTGTACGGCTGAAATCCGGTGATTTTCATCGACACACATACCCATTTGTACCTTCCCGAATTCGATACGGACCGGGACCAGGTAGTGAATAATGCCTTGCAGAATGGCATCCGGATCATGCTTCTTCCCAATGTCGATGCAGGGACCGTCGATGCCATGCATGAGCTTGCGGATCAATACCCCGGCCACTGCCTGCCCATGATCGGACTGCATCCCACATCCGTGAATGCCGGCTACCGGGAGGAGATCAGAAAGATCACCCGGCTCATGGATAAAAGAAAATACTGGGGCATCGGAGAGACCGGCATTGACCTGTATTGGGACACCTCCCATTCAGGGCAGCAGGAAGAATCGTTCAGGGAGCACATCCTGCTTGCCAGGGAATCCGGGCTGCCACTGATCATCCATGCGAGAAACTCCTTCGAAGCACTGTTCAGGATCCTGGACCGGGAGAACGACGATTCCCTGAGGGGCATTTTTCATGCCTTCACGGGAAATGAATTCCAGGCAAAACGGATCATAGCATACGGGTTCAAGCTTGGAATCGGTGGAATAGTGACCTTTAAAAACGCGGGACTCGACACCGTTCTCAGGGGAATTGACCTTCGCCATATCGTCCTGGAAACGGATGCTCCCTACCTTGCACCGGTTCCCTTCAGGGGCAGGCGGAATGAACCTTCATACCTGTTGCAAACGGCGGAAAAGCTTGCGGTGATTTACAGCCTCCCGATTGAGAAAGTCGCAGAGATAACCACTCAGAATGCCGTTGATCTTTTTAAATTAGAGCTCTGATCCTATGAAAAAATCAATCCTGATCATTTATACCGGTGGCACCATAGGGATGGTCAGCAGTCCCCAGAAAAGATCACTTACCCCTTTTGACTTTGAGGAGATCCGATCGCATGTGCCTGAAATTGAAAGGTTCGGGCATAACCTGTCTGCCGTTACCATTCACCCGGTAGTGGATTCTTCCAACATCAAGCCCTCAACCTGGATCAAGATTGCGGAACTGATCCGGGACAATTACCAGCAACACGATGGAGTCATTGTTTTACATGGCACCGATACCATGTCTTTCTCGGCCTCTGCCCTGAGTTTCATGCTGGAGGATCTGGGCAAACCGGTAATTTTTACTGGGTCCCAGCTTCCCGTGAGTATCCTGCGGACCGACGCCCGGGAGAACCTTATCTCCTCCATTGAAATTGCAACTGCGGAAAAGGACGGTTCCCCGCTTGTCCCCGAAGTCTGCATCTATTTCGAATACAAATTATTCCGGGGCAACCGTACGACCAAGCATAATGTGGAGGATTTCGATGCCTTTGAATCGCCCAATTATCCTGCCCTTGCCGAATCCGGTGTACACATGAAATACCATCCGGAATACATCCTCAGGAAAGACTCCCGGGCATCTCTAAAGATCCACACCAGCCTGGACAATAACATTGCCGTCCTGAAAATCTTTCCCGGCATTTCCGAGCATGTTCTTGAGGCCATTCTTGGAACTGCCGGACTAAAAGCCATCATCTTTGAAACCTTTGGTGCGGGCAACGCTCCCACCGATCCATGGTTTTATGAAAAGATCAGGGCTGCAAACGATGCAGGGGTTGTCTTTTTGAACATCACACAGTGCACCCAGGGAAGCGTTGATATGGGACGCTATGAAACCAGTGAACACCTGATCAGGGCGGGAGTGGTAAGCGGTTATGACAGCACCCCTGAAGCAGCAATCACCAAACTGATGTTCCTGCTCGGGATGGAACTGTCCCCCGCCGAAATTAAATCCCATTTAAATAAATCCATCAACGGTGAAATAACTGTTTCATAGACTTGCACTTAAAAAAAAAATTTGTATTTTGCGCGCTCCATTTTAGCCCGGGAGAGGTGGCCGAGTGGTCTAAGGCGCACGCCTGGAGAGCGTGTATACCGTGTGGAATGGTATCGAGGGTTCGAATCCCTCCCTCTCCGCAGGAAAGCATGGGTGTGGGTGTGAGTGTGAGTGTGGGTGTGCGCTTAAAAGAATTTGCTTGTATATTATAGTAATATAATTAAGATTTCATTATTTTCGTTAATCTTATAACTAATCAAAAAACAGATCATGAAAAAGTTATTTGCGCTATTTGCTGTAACCGGGTTGCTGTTCCTGCTTGCACCCAGGATTTCTTTTGCTCAGAAGACTCAGGCAGCAGGTCAGCCTGGCATTTCACAGGCTGATACCAGCACGGCTGTTGCAGAAGAAACCGTTGTACCTGAGGGAGAGGCTGCCGTTGAGGCTGAACCGGAGATGACCCTGCACAAACAGGTCAAGAGGCTTTTTATCGAAGGTGGCGCCACGTTCATGGGTTTTGTTCTGCTGACCCTGATATTCGGCCTTGCTCTTGCCATTGAAAGGATCATTTACCTTAACCTCTCGAAAACCAATACGGACAAACTGCTGTCAAAAATAGAAGAGGCCCTTGCATCGGGAGGCATAGATGCGGCCAAGGAGGTGTGCCGCAACACACGCGGGCCCATCGCAAGCATCTTCTACCAGGGACTCGACCGTGCACATGAAGGCATTGATGTGGCGGAAAAATCCGTTATCGCATACGGAAGTGTGCAGATGGGCCTCCTGGAAAAAAACCTCTCCTGGATACAGCTCTTTATTTCCATTGCCCCGATGCTTGGGTTCATGGGAACAGTTATCGGTATGATCATGGCATTCGACTCGATCCAGATCGCCGGTGATGTTTCCCCGCAGCTTGTTGCCAGCGGTATCAAGGTTGCCCTGATCACCACAGTTTTCGGTCTGATCATTGCCATCATCCTGCAGTTATTCTATAACTATATTATATCGCTAATCGACGGTATTGTCAATAAAATGGAGGATGCTTCCATATCCCTCATCGACCTGCTGGTTCGGCATAACCTCAAAAAATAAGCATCATGTTGACTTCTAAATTATCCCAATATATCCTCTGGGCACTGATGGCCATATCACTGGTGCTCATTGGTATATTCTTCTTCGGAGGCTTCGTGGAAGGAACGGAGGGCACTTCTCTTGCCGAACCCCTTATCACGGAAACCATCCTGAGGTGGGCCTATATACTGTTGGTCATCACACTTGTCGCTGTGCTCGGATTCATGCTGATGTCTATGTTCTCCAGTGTAAAAGCCCTCAAAAGAACGGGAATCATCCTGGGAGTTGCAGCTGTTCTGATTTTCATTTCCTACCAGCTGGCAGACGATACCGTTCTGAACCTGATCCAGTACTCGGGACCGGATAATGTCCCGAAAACACTCAAGATCGTTGATACAGCCCTGATTTTCACATACATTCTTGGTATAACGGCTGTTGTCTCGATCCTTTATACGGCAATCGCAAATATATTTAAATAGCATGGAGGCCGGGACAATCTATACCTCCCGGATCCCGTTTAAAAATTAGAACCTTAATCTAAAAGTCATGGCCAGAAGAGAAACCCCGGAGATCAATGCCGGATCCATGGCAGACATTGCTTTCCTGCTGTTGATTTTTTTCCTTGTCGCCACTACGATGAATATCGATACCGGGATATCCCGCCTTCTTCCCCCGATGCCTGAAGAAAATGAGGAGCAGCCCCCGGAAATTCGTGAGCGAAATGTATTCGTTGTCCTGATCAACAAGGATGACCAGCTTTTTGTGGAAAAAGAGATTGTCGATATCAGCAAGCTGAAGGATCTGACAAAGGAATTCATCATGAACCCGAACGATGATCCGGATCTTTCTGAAAAAAGGCCGGAGACGGTTGATTATTTCGGGGAAGTAATGGTCTCAAAAGGAGTCATATCACTTCGGAACGACATGGGGACATCCTACGGTAAATACATCGCCGTGCAGAATGAACTTGCGGCTGCGGTTAACGAACTAAGGAATGATCTCTGTATGCAGAAATTCGGGAGGAAATACGACGATCTGGATCCATTGCTCGAGAATGAGAACGATCTGATTGAAGCCGTCAAGAAGGTCATACCCATGGCAATCTCTGAAGCAGAACCCAAGGTCACAACAAAATAAATATTCAGTCATGTCCAGATTTAAAACGGCAAGAGGAAAGCAGGTAAAGGCAATCAATACTGCCTCGCTGCCCGATATAGTATTTATGCTGTTGTTCTTCTTCATGGTAACAACCGTCATGAGGGAAACCGAGCTCAAGATCACGGTCAGGGTCCCGGAGGCTACAGAGATCAAGAAGCTGGAAAAGAAGTCACTGGTGAGCTATATTTATATTGGCAAGCCTCACAAAGTGCTGCAGAAAACTTTCGGATCCGAACCCCGCATACAGCTGAACGACCAGTTTGCAACACCGGATGACATAAGGGACTTCATCACCAGTGAAAGGGAACAGATGGATGAGAATGACCAGAAGCAGATGACCGTTTCACTTAAGATCGACAGGGATACAAAAATGGGGATCGTCACGGAGGTAAAGCAGGAATTGAGAAAGGCCAGTGCCCTGAAAATCAACTATTCCTCCACTAAAAAAATAGTGGATAAGAGACTATTAAAGAAATAACTTTTTATGATCGACACAGGAAGGGGTGCCTCACGGTACCCCTTTTTTTATTCCTGAAACTATTGAACCCTGCAGCGGATAGTTGCATCTGAGTCTGGAGGTATTGTTAAAGAAGTCGTCTACCCAAATTTGGGATGCCTCCGGAATATCAGAACGTCGCTGAATTCTGCCTGCGGCAGAATAAGGCTCCTTTTCTGATAATTCCTCCGGCAGGGTTCCCCAATTTGGAAACGACGTTTTAACGATACCGTAAGTATGCAACTATCCGCTGCAGGGTATTCCAGTAACAGGAATAATATATATCAACCAAAATGGTGAGCCAGATCACCTCTTCAGGTCAAGGATGATTGCAAAAGAGGGGTAATTTTGAATCAGCTATTAAACCTCCCGCCAGGTTCTCTGGCAGTAGTTTTTTAATGGTAGTGGTTTTGACAAAGTGGTTTTCATTTCCAAAAAAAACCTGGCAGGTTAAGGGTTCCTGTCAGGTTTTTTACTAAATGGCCTTGCCGCCTCTTTCTCCGGTGCGGATCCGGATGCATTCCTCAAGCGGAGTGATGAATATTTTGCCGTCACCCAGCTCTCCTTTCGCATTGGTCCTCGCACTTTGAATGATCGTATCGACCGTGATGTCAACGAATTCATCATTGACCGCAATCTCAAGGCGCATCTTTGGAATGAGGTTCGGGACGATGGACTGTCCCCTGTAGATTTCTTCCCTGACCTGCTGTCCGTGTCCGGATACACGGCTTACGGTGATGCGCGTGATCTCTGCTTCGATCAGGGCCTCTCGGACCTGGTCAAGTTTATTTTCCCTGATGATGGCTGTTATAAGTTTCATTATAGTCTTTTTTATTCATTTCGCATTTAGTTTATCCCGCGTTCACCATTCCGTAACCATGCTCACCATGGATGGAAAAATCCATGCCCTGCATTTCATCCTCAGTCTTCAATCTGAGTCCGATGACCCTCTGTACTATAAAAAGTATGACCAGCGTAAATATGGCTGCATAGGCGATTGCCACCAGCACTGCGATTGCCTGGACTCCTAACTGCTGCAGCATCGTCCATGTTCCACCCGCGGCAATTGCAGCGGCATCCATCCAGCTCTGGCGAATGAAAAAGGTCAGAAAGATGGCGCCGACAATTCCGCCAATCCCATGGATCCCGAAAGCGTCAAGGCTGTCATCATATCCAATCCTGTTTTTCATTATAATTGCAATATAGCACAGGATGGAAGCGATTGCACCCAGGATTAGCGCTCCGTATGGCTGTACAACTCCCGCTGCCGGAGTGACGGCCACTAGTCCCGCCAGAATCCCGCTGGCAAATCCGAGTGCGGTTGTTTTTCCATGATGAAAACCTTCGAGAATAATCCAGGTAATTGCACCCGATGCAGCTGCGGCCTGTGTTGCTGTAAGGGCCTGGGCCGTACTCA
>Ga0307419_10000608_pt1 | contig 18226 bp, 16 predicted proteins | sample SalMarWE160230MG_2_FD_202512 | JGI IMG/M metagenome (GOLD analysis project Ga0307419, IMG submission 202512) | Salt marsh sediment microbial communities from the Plum Island Ecosystem LTER, Massachusetts, United States - WE1602-30 | ecosystem: Environmental > Aquatic > Marine > Intertidal zone... | reverse complement strand
CAATCTAAATGCCATTAATTCTAAAGGCAATTATTCTTGGAAATTAAGCTTTTCTTTTGGTCGAGCTTTACAAAAACCAGTTCTTTTGGCTTGGAAAGGTAAGTCAGAGAATGCTACTATGGCTAAGAAAGCCTTTTCTGAAAGAGCTAGACTTAATTCATTAGCTTGTCAGGGAAAATACAAGCCAGAAATGGAGAAATAATGGAAAATAATCTTGATTTACTTTCAATTGGGGATGCTTCACTTGATGTCTTTATGACACCAACGGAGACAGAAACACTTTGCAGATTAGATACAAAAGAAAGTTTAATTGCTTTTTCGTATGGAGATAAAATTCCTGTTAATAATTTTGAAATATCTATTGGTGGTAATGCAGCCAATAATGCTACGGGGACAAAGAGATTAGGGGTTAATTCAGCGGTTGTTCTGACTTTGGGAGATGATGATATCGGTGTCAAGATTATTGAGAAGTTAAGGAAGGAGGGAGTTGATACCACCTATGTTATTCAACAACCAGCCACGATTTCAAATTATTCAACTATTATTAATTTTGCTGGAGAGAGAACAATTTTTACTTATAAAGCTCCAAGAAGTTATGAATTTCCTGTTCAACTACCAAGAACACCCTGGGTATATTTAACTTCAATGGGTGATTCTTTTAGACCTTTTTACAATCATCTGGCTGATTGGTTAAAAAAGAATGGAGATGTTAAGTTAGCCTTCAATCCAGGCAGTCGTCAATTAAGGGCGGCCAATGATTCTCTTAAAGAGGTGATGGCTTTTTCCTACATTGTCTACGTCAATAGAAAAGAAGCAGAAATGTTGACTGGTCTGAAAGAAACTAAAGGCAAGGAGAAAGAACTTCTTCAGGCTCTTTCTGCCTTAGGTCCCAAGGTTCCTATTATTACTGATGGAGCCAATGGTTCTTTTGCTTTTGATGGGACCAGATTTGTTAAAGCAGGAGTTTTACCAGTTGATGCCTATGAAAGAACAGGAGCTGGTGATGGTTTTGGAGCGGGTTGTGTCGCTGCCCTTATTAAAGGGAAAGATTTAGGAGAGGCTCTTCTTTGGGGAACTCTAAATTCAGCTTCAGTGATAGGCTATATTGGTTCTCAAAAAGGACTTTTGAAAGAAGAAGAAATGCCTCAGTGGTTGGAGAGAGCGAAAAGTAGCGGGGTGCAGATAGGAGAATTTTAAAATGAAGATTTTTGTTACCAGAAAAGTTCCAGGCAAAGCATTAGAAAAATTAACTTCTTCTGATAATGAGGTAATTATTTCAGAATTTGATCGACCCCTAAAAGAAGAGGAGTTAGTAGAAAAAGCAAAAGATGCAGATGCCTTGCTCACTCTTCTAACAGACAGAGTTGATGGTGAGTTAATGGATACAGCTGGACCACAATTGAAAATTATTTCCAATTATGCTGTTGGTTTTGACAATGTGGATGTTAAGGCAGCTACTGATAGGGGAATAGTAGTTACTAACACTCCTTCAGATGAAGTTAATGAAGCTGTAGCAGAACATACCTGGGCTTTAATTCTTGGCTTGGCTCGTCGTATTGTTGAAGCAGATGAATCTACCAGAAAGGGAGGATTTAGAGGTTGGGAACCAGATACTTTCTTGGGAACATGTCTTCTTGGTAAAACCTTGGGAATTGTTGGTTTAGGTCGTATTGGCTCAATGGTCGCCAGAAGAGCAGCCGGTTACAAAATGAAAATTCTCTACAATAAAAGAACTCGCGATGATAAATTGGAAAAAGAATTGGGGGTAAATTTTGCTGACATAGATAGCCTTCTTTCTGAAAGTGATTTTGTGACACTTCATGTTCCTTTAACAGATGAGACAAGACATATGATCAACGAAGAAACAATGAAAAAAATGAAGAAGGGATCATATTTAATTAATACGTCTAGGGGGCCAGTAGTTAAAGAACATGATTTGGTGGAGGCATTAAAAAGTGGTCATTTAATGGGAACTGCATTAGATGTTTTTGATAATGAGCCAGATATCGATCCGGAGTTAATTGGAATGGAAAATGTGATCCTTACGCCTCATATTGCTTCAGCTACTTGGGAAGCAAGAGAAAAGATGGGAGAACAAGCAATTAATGCTATTCTAGATGTTTTTGGAGGCAAAAAACCAGAAAATTTGGTCAATGAAGAAGTTTGGAATAAAAGGAGAAAATAGTTGCTTTTGAGTATAAAAAGTGGCCCTTTTGTTTTCAAGAAATTCAAGAAATTAATCTCCAAATAAAATACGAAGGATATTTAACTAATCTTCATAATAATTGTAAAATGCTGGTATGGCTCTATTTAAGAAAGAAGAAGAGGAAAAAAAGAAATCTCTTGCCAAAAAAAAGAAGGATTCTAAAGATAATCCGAAAACCAGAACTAGGAATAAAAAGAAAGAATTTAAACCCTGGGGGAAGAAAGAAAGGTATTGGGTTTTAGGTGTTTTATTGGGGACAATTTTGGTATCAGGAATTTTGGCTATGTCAGCCAGAAGTTGGAAACTTCCTGGTTTGCCGAGATTTTCTTTACCATCTTTTGGTAGTGGAACAATCATTATTGAAAAGAAAGGAAATGATCTTAATGAAACAGCCAAAGAAGTAATTAATGCTTTTAGAGAAAAAACAAAAAGTCTTTCTGGTGTGTATGGTCTTTACGTTATTAGATTAAGTGATAATACTAGTTATGGAATTTCTCAAAATGAAACTTTTGAAGCTGCTTCATTAATTAAACTACCAGTGATGGCTGCTTTCTATATGGAAGCAGAAAATGGGGATTTAGATTTAGAAACAGAATATTCTTTAAAAGACGAAGACAAAGTAAGTGGTTCTGGGAGCCTATATGGAAAGCCTGAAGGAACCATTTTAAGTTATGAAGATCTAGTTCGGTATATGGGGCAACAATCAGATAATACTGCCTTCAATGTTGCCATTAACATCTTAGGTGAAGAAAAAGTAAAGGAAACAATTAAAGAAATAGGGATGACAGGAACTTCTTATGAAGAAAATGAAACTACTCCATATGATATTGGCCTTTTCTTCCAAAAACTTTGGGATGGAGAAATTGTCTCTAAAAAATCAAGAGATAAAATTCTAGATTTCTTAACAAATACTATTTATGAAGAATGGTTAGTGGCTGGTATCCCGGATGGTATTGATGTGGCTCATAAATTTGGTAGAGAAGTTCATGTTATTAATGATGCTGGTATTGTTTTTACCGACGAGCCTTTTGTTTTAGTAATCCTCAGTAAAGGAGTGGTTGAAAGGGAAGCAGACGAAATCTTCCCAGAATTATCAAAGACTGTTTATGATAGAGAGCGGTAATTTTAGAATTCTTGACAATCCTGTTATAATGAATAAGTATTCATAAAGAGAGGTGATTAAGAATGCCAAAATTTGATAAAACAGGACCAACAGGGCAAGGCCCCTCAACAGGAAGAGGTTTTGGCCCCTGTGGGTTAGGAATAGGATGGAGGAGAAAATTTGGGGGAAGAAGAGGTCTGGGAAGGTATTTTGGTTGGAATTGGCCACAAAATGAGGAAGATCAGAAAAAAGCGCTAGTTAATTACCAAAAGGCCTTGGAAGAGGAATTGGAAGATGTTAAAAAGGAGATGGGAGAATAGAAATGCCAAGACCGAGAAAAACACGTATCCTTCGCTTTAACCCAAAGACTTATTATTTTAAACCCAGAGGAATTCCTCTTAGGAATTTAGAGGAGGCAATTCTTTCTCCTGACGAAGTTGAAGCTTTGAAGTTGTATAACCTTGATAATCTTGAACAAAAAGAAGCTGCTAAAAAAATGGGCATTTCTCAACCAACTTTTGCCAGGACAATCCAAAGCGCTAATAAAAAATTAACAGAGGCTATTTTTGAAGGTAAAGCGATTAAGATTGAGAAAGACCCCTGAATCAATTCTGGTATCTTGTTCTTGCGGCTGGTTCCAAAATTCTTCCTTCTGGTTTAATTTCTCTTTCCGTCTTTTCTTTTGAAATTGATTCTGGATTACAAGCCTTTTGGGGAACAGTCTCTTCCAAGAACCATTCCATTTTAGTTGGGCAACCTGTACAAGGAAGGGTTCCCGTTAGACTGCAAATAGCCACCTCTTTTAGTCCTTCGGGAATTCTCCACTCCTGACTTTCCTCTTCTATTAAAAGGCCGCGCATTATTTTATTCCAAATTGGTGTTGCTCCGGTAATGCCAGAGGCTACTCTAGTCATGGGAGAATTATCATTGTTGCCTACCCAGGAGGCCACTAAATAATTTTGGTTAAAACCAATAGCTAAATTATCTCTTAAGTTATTACTTGTTCCTGTTTTTACAGCCACTTCTGGGTGATCTGGAATATTAAGAAGAGATGAACTACCAAAAGCAGGGGATCGAGCATTATTGTCAGAAAGAATATCCGTTAAAAGGTAAGCAATTCTTGGATCTAAGATCTGCTCTTTTCCGTAGGGATTTTGGGCAGCCTCAGCAGCATGAGCTGGAGAAGACATTAAGGTCATTTTTTCTTTAGCACAAGCATCTTCTTCCAGAACTTTTCCTTTGTAATTTTTAATCTCCAGAATTGAAATAAGATCAGGGCGCTCTCCATAGTTAGCCAAGGTGGCATAAACCCTGGCTAGGTCAATTAGTTTTACATCTCCACCACCTAAAGTTAATGAAAGCCCAAACCTAGTTGGATCTTCCCAAGTAGTGATTCCCATTTTTTGTCCCAATTCAATCATCTTGTTTACACCATAACCAGCAAGAACTTTTACAGCTGGAACATTTCTTGATTCTGCCAAAGCACTTCTTAATGAAAGATTACCTCTGAAATTACCATCATAGTTTTTGGGAGAGTATGGCTCTTGTCCTTGGATGGAAAAGATGACTGGAGTATCGGCAATAATTGTTGCTGGTGTATAGCCATTAGAGAGGGCATATGCATAATTAACAGGTTTAATAGAAGAACCCGGCTGTCTTAAGCTAGTAGTTACATTAACGTTTCCCTCAGCCTTGGTATCAAAATAGTCTTTTGAACCAACCATGGCTAGGATTTCCCCAGTCTGAGGATCAAGAACTAGGGCAGCACCATTAGTAACATGGAGAGAGCCAAGTTTATTTATTTCTTCAGCAACGACTTCTTCAGCCATTTTTTGAACAGAATAATCTAAGGTGGTGGTTATTTCCAAACCTCCCTTTTCAATTAATTCTTCTCCATATTTCTCAATCAGGGCTTGTTTAATAAACATGATGAAATGGGGTGCTTTAATATCAATTTTATTGGGAGCAAAAGAGAGTTTTTGGTTTAAGGTCTTATTTTCTTGTTCTTCAGTAATGTATTTGTTTATTTCCATTAATCTAATCACTTCTCTTTGGCGTTCTATTGTCAGGCTTGGATTAGGTCCAAAAGGAGAATATTTAGTAGGACTTTTAGGCAATCCTGCCAAAAGAGCTGCTTCTGCTAAGGTAAGCTTGCCAACATCTTTACCAAAGTAAACCTGAGAGGCTTCCTGAATACCATAGGCTGTTCCCCCGTATGAAACTTCATTAAGATACATTTCTAAAATTTCATCTTTAGTGAAAGTCATTTCTACTCTAACAGCCAGAATAACCTCTCTTATTTTTCTAATAATTGTCTTTTCAGAGGAAAGGAGAGCATTTTTAACCAATTGTTGAGTAATGGTTGAACCACCAGTTAATTCTCCTCTAGTAGCGTTTCTAACCATGGCTCGAATAATTCCTCTAATAGAAAATCCTAAGTGCTGATAAAATTCAGCATCTTCAGCCGCCAGGGTGGCCAATCTAACATGAATGGGAATTTGCTCTAAAGAAACTGGTGTCCTGTTTTGATCTTTGTAAATTTTGAAAAGTAATTCACCATTTCGATCATAAATTTTAGTGGATACTTCTTGATCTCGAGTGATTAATTCTTTGGGGGAGGGGATGTCTTTTAGGATCAAAAACCAAAAACTAAGGGCAAAGATAATTACTAGCAATAGAATAGTCCAGATTTTTGTTTTTATTCTGGGAATCGTTAATTTGGGAAGCCTTATTGTTTTAAGCCTTAGTTTTAAAACAATAATTCTTAAACTTCTGAATTGAATTTTTCTTGAGAGATGGAAAATATTAATAAAGAGTTTGGTGAGAGATTTTAAAAGGAAGGAAAAAGATAATCTAATCGAGCGGCCAATCAAGAAAGAAACAAAGAGTAAGGCAAGGATGGTATAAGTGAAAAGGAGGTAAAGAGGTTGGCCAGTAAGGAACAACACCTTACTTATGGGGTTAAGGCGATTTTTCTCTAATTTTGGGGCAAGTTTAACATTTGTTTTCTTCGGCGTGCGGGCCACCACCCATATTTTATCAGCCTAGGATACTTCTCGGAAGAGGATCTTTAACCGTTTTTAAAAGGAAAGTGGGTATCTAATATTAATAGCTGCTTCAGGAAGTGGACAATCAAGACAAATTAAAGTTCCCAAAGGATCATAAATTACTGGTCGATTTTGGGTTTCAATATTTTCTGGTGGAGTATCGGGATTAGCCAAGGCCCCTGTTGTTTTGTCTAATTGAACGTCTTGATTACCTCCCTCAATCGTCTCTGGAAGGTTTCCCGACAGGAAATATTCAAAGCGAGTGGGACAACCAGGGTCTTCTTCGGATCCGCTTGGTAAAACACCAGTGACAGAACAAACATTTGTTCCTGTCACTCCTGATGGTTGCAAAGGCCAAGCAGGACCTTGCTCTTCCTCATCATAGAAGCCACCCCCCGCTTTATTTAAAGTTTCTCTCATAATTTTGTTCCAAATTGGGGAAGCACCAGAAACGCCTGAAACAGCACCGCCCATAGGAGTATTGTCATTATTGCCAACCCAAGTAACTACTAAGGCTTGGGAAGTATAACCAATAGTCCAGTTGTCACGCCGATCATTGGTAGTTCCCGTTTTAACAGATACTTCTGGATGGCCTGAAACATTAAGATATGAGCTTTCTCCCAAGGCGGGAATTCGAGCATTATTGTCATGAAGGATATGAGAAATAAGGAAAGTGACATCAGATTCTAAAACCCGATCACCCCCTAGTTCTTCTAGATCAATTTCGTCAAGAACCTTTCCTTTCCAGTCTTCGACTTTGGTAATAGATATTAAAGGTTGTTTTATTCCTTGATTGGCAAAAACACCAAAGGCGACGGCCATATCATATGGTCTTACTTCACCACCACCTAAAGTTAATGAAAGACCATAATTATCAGGATTAGTAAAAGTAGTAATTCCCATTTCTTTGGCAAATTCAATAAAATTATCAAGTCCATTTAGGGCTAAAACTTTTACAGCTGGGAGATTGTAAGAACTACCCAGAGCGAAACGAGCCTGAACAGCCCCATGGAATTCACCATCATAATTTCTGGGGCAATAAAGAGGTTGGCCAATAACTGAGAAACAAGTAGGGACATCGGCCAAGACGGTTGAGGGGGTGATCTTTTCATCCCTAAAAGCCAAAGAATAATTAAGAGGCTTAATTGAAGAGCCTGGTTGTCTTCTGGCAAAAATAATGTTTACTTTTCCATCTTCATCTTCAGCAAAATAATCTTTCGATCCCACCATAGCCAGAACCTCCCCGGTTTTTGGTCGAGTTACTAAAGCAGCTCCATTACCAACATCATACCGACTAAGTTTGGCTACTTCAGTGGCCACCGTTGCCTCAGCGAAATCTTGAAGTTCTAAATCAAGAGTGGTGGTCACTCTTAATCCTCCTTGTTCAACAACAGCATCACCATACTCTTCTGCTAATTGTTCTTTTACCCAAAGAGCAAAGTGGGTGGCATTTTGTTTTTCTGGCTCGGCGTATACAAGCTCTTCTTCTTTGGCTTTATCAGCTTCTTCTTGAGTAATATGGCCATCTTCAACCATTCTTCCCAAAACTGTTTCCTGTCTTCCTTTGGCTAATTCGGGATGGGCTCCGAAAGGAGAATATCTAGTTGGGGCTTGAGTAATACCAGCCAATAAGGCCCCCTCAGCCAGACTTAAATCTTTGACTGATTTACTGAAATAAAGATCAGCAGCCGCTTCAACACCATAGGCAGTCCCTCCATATGGAATTTGATTAAAGTACATTTCGAAAATTTGATCTTTGGAATAAAGTGCTTCAACTACCATTGACAATAAGAATTCCCTAATTTTTCTTCTCACTGTTCTTTGGGGAGTTAAAAGAACGTTTTTTACTAATTGTTGAGTGAGAGTTGAACCTCCCTGAAGTTTTTGTTTGAAAACAATGTTAATAGCGGCCCTAGCAATACCAATAGGGGAGAAACCATAATGCTCATAGAAATCCTTATCTTCGATAGAAAGGGTGGCCTTTTTTACATGTTCCGGGACTTCTTCAAGTTTGATGGGGGTTCTTTTTTTCTCGGTATAGATTTCATAAATTAATTTTCCATTTCTGTCGAAGAGCTTAGTGGAGACAGGATATTGTTCAGAAGAAAGATTAGTTGGCAAGGGTATTCCCCAGAAGAGCCAAATGAAACCAACTAAAACAATAGAAATGAAAATAATCTTTTTTCTCGATTTAATATTCCTAAAAGATCTTTTTACTTTCTGCAGGAAACTAACCTTCTTTTTTTTAACTTTTCCTTTCTTTTTTGTCATTGCTTCAGTATTATACAAAGTATACTTAAGTTAGACACGGACTAAAAGGCAGGAGGTGACAGGAGATGGCAGAAAAAGAAAAAGAAACAAAGACAAATAAAGGAAAGAAACCGACAGCTTTAGTAGTGGTTATTGGAGTGGTTGTTGTTGGTATTTTAGCCGCAGGATTTTTCTTGAGAAAGGGTAGAGAGTTTGCAGCAGAAAAGTATCTTTCTAAGTCAACAGGTGCAGATGTTGATATCGAAGGTGATGGGGAAAAAGTTACCATTACTTCGGAAGATGGAACTATTTCTTTCGAAGAAGGTGGAGAATTACCTGATGATTTCCCTTCAGATCTTCCGATTTATCCCAATGCAAAATTAACAGGTTCTTGGACAGCTGAGGGAGAAAATGCAAATGGTGTTTCAACTGTTTGGGAGACAAGTGATTCTGTAGATAAGGTTGGTGATTATTACAAGAAAGAACTTCCTAAAGCAGGATGGAAATTAACTCTTACTTCTGAAGTAGAAGAAGCAACAACTTTTGCTTTTGAGAAGGGTGAAATGACTGGTTTCATGGGTATTGCTGAAGAAGATTCCACAACGGTAATTTCACTTACACTAGGTCTTTAGAAAGAATAAATGAATTTTTCTCTTGAAGAAAAAGTCTGGTGGGGTTATTTGGGAGAAGATCTCCAAGGGCTCCTAAAGGAAGCGGTTTTATTAATTGAGAAAGTGGGTTCGTGGGACAAGAAGTTTCACGATTATTCTTTTATTGTTTTCCCAGCCGCTAAAGCATATGAAGGATTTTTAAAACATGTTTTTCTGGAAAGAGGTTTTATTACTGAAAAAGAATATTATGGTAAACGTTTCAGGGTAGGGAAGGCCCTCAACCCTTCACTAGATAGAAGAATAAGGGGAAAAGAGGGTGTTTATGACAAAATTGTTGAATTTTGTGGTGGAAAAGAATTGGCAGATAAAATGTGGAAGACTTGGAAAAGGGGTAGAAACTTACTCTTTCATTGGTTTCCCAAAGAAAAGAATGTGATTACTTTTAGTGAAGCAGAAGAAAGGGTTTCTATGATAATTGCCACCATGGATGCTGTTTCTGAAGAGTGTAAGATAAAAAAATGAAACTTAAAAAAGAAACTGCCATTAAGCATGCAACTATTTTAGCTGCCTACCTCCTTATCGTTTGGGGTTTCTACCGTTTGTTTTTTAAACTTCCAGAAGAGATCGAGGAATTAATTATCAAACCAATTGTTTGGCTAGTTCCTGTTTTTTATCTTGTTAAAAAAGAGGGCGGCAATCTTTCTTCATTAGGGATAACAACCAAAAAATTATTTCCAGCCATTTATTTTGCTCTATCTCTCGGGGCTGTTTTTGCCATTGAGGCGATGATTATTAATTTTATCAAATATGACGGTTTTAATTTCTTGGCTAATATTGGAGAAAAGGCTCTCCTTTCATCTATTGGGATCTCATTTGCAACTGCTTTTTCAGAAGAAATTTCTTTTAGGGGCTACTTGTTTAATCGAATTTGGCATGCTTTAAAGAAAGAATGGCTGGCTAATATTATTACCAGTTTTATTTGGGCTTTAATTCATGTTCCAATGGCTATATTTATTTGGAAATTATCAATGGATGCGGCCATTGCTTATTTATTTTTGACAACCATTTTTGGTATTGGTTCCGCTTTTATTTTTGCCAGGACCCAAAATGTCTTCTCTTCAATATTGCTCCATGTTCTTTGGGAATGGCCAATAATTTTGTTTAGATAGGCTTATTTTTAAGAGTATTTTTTATCAACAACTTGACTTTCTTTGGGGGGAGATTTAGGATATTTTTACTCAGATGTTAAAGCGAATTTTGATAATCGCTTCCACTTTACTACTTGCTCTTGGGATTTTGTTTACTTCGGTTTTTAGGACAGCGTCTGTCAAATATGTTTTCTCGCAAGAGAATGGAAAAAAAGAAACTAGTTCAGAAGAAGAGAATATAGAAATTGATTATGCTCTTCCATATCCAGGGAGGATTGGTCCTGATAATCCTCTTTGGTCAATAAAGGCCTTGAGAGATAAAGTTTGGTTAGTGTTAACTACGAATCCAACTAGAAAGGCAGAATTGAACCTACTTTTTGCTGATAAAAGGATAGTTATGAGTAAAACTCTCTTTGAAAAAGACAAGTCTGAAATTGCTTTTTCAACCTTAACAAAAGCAGAAAAATATTTGGAAGAAGCATATGATTTAGAAGAAAAAAATAGAAGAGATGGAATTGATACCTCTGAATTTTTAACTACTCTTTCAAAGGCTACTCTTAAACATAGAGAAGTGATTGATAAAATTTTAGAGATCGCTCCAGAAGATGCGAAACCAGAAGTGATAAAAACCCAAGATTATTCAAAATCTGTCTACAATAAAACAAGAGATGCCCTTCAAGAGAAGGGATTACCTATTGTTGAAAATCCCTTCGAGTCGGAATAACTCTTCATATTGAGTGGAAAATGTAAACGCGCATTTTGGACTTCCTAATTAATTGATATCTTTTTCTGTCCTAAAAAATCATTTAAAAAAGTTTTAACAATTTTTTTGGTAAAAACATAGGCTTGTTGGATGCCTATCATGATATTTTTTGACATAGATGTTTCTAGTTGACATAGCACATCTAGTGTTAGAATATCTCCTCAGCCCTACTTATAGTGATTTTTCTTTTCATATATGAAATGTCCTTTTTGTGCTAGTGACGATAATCAGGTTCTTGAATCAAGAGTTGTTGAAGAGGGCCAATCGATTAGACGAAGAAGAGAATGTGCTAAGTGCGAGAAGCGCTTTACTACTTATGAGAGAGTAAAAACCCAAGTTCTTTGGGTAATTAAAAAAGACGGCCGACGTGAACCTTTTGACAGAGAAAAACTCAAGAGAGGTATTTTAAGAGCAATTGAAAAAAGACAAATTTCTCTTGATTTGGTTGATGATGTTGTTGATCAAATTGAAAGAGAAATGTTGAGACAGGAAAAAGAAGAGGTTCGTTCAAAAGCAATTGGAAATGCGGTCTTGAAAAGATTGAAAAAAATTGACAGAATTGCCTGGTTAAGATTTGCCAGTGTTTATTTAGAGTTCGAAGACTTAAAAGATTTTGAAAAAGCAATTGAAAAAAATTATTAAATAATGCCAAGAACAACAGTAATTAAAAAAACCACAAGGAGAAAAAAAGTTAATTCTCGAAGTAATGGAGAACAAGAGCTTTCTTTAGAAAATTTAACATTCCCATCATTGGAAGAGATTAAAAAAGAGATTAATAAAAAAGTGGGCAAAAAACCTTCTTTACCAAAAGGATTACCCAAAGGGGAATGGAGCGATCAAGCATTAAGAGTATTGGAGGAACGGTATCTTCGGAAAAATAAAAATGGAAAGATTATCGAAACACCAGAGGATGTTTGTTGGCGAGTTTCTTGGGAAATTGCTTCAGCCGAGGCTCGGTGGGGAAAAACAAAGCGCGAAGTTAAAGCCCGAGCCAAGGAATTTTATAAAATGCTTGTTAGTCGTGAATTTCTTCCTAATTCTCCAACTTTAATGAATGCTGGAGTGGATAATAAACTTCAGTATTCTGGTTGCTTTGTTCTTCCTGTTGGTGATTCTTTGGTAGAGATTTTTGATGCAGTAAAACAGCAGGCCTTAATTCATCAAAGTGGTGGAGGGACTGGTTTTTCATTTAGTCGTTTAAGGCCAAGAAATTCAATGGTGAGATCTAGTAGGGGCGTTGCTTCTGGCCCAATTTCTTTTATGCGAATTTTTGATGCAGCCACTAATGAGATTAAACAAGGAGGAAAAAGAAGGGGTGCCAATATGGGCATTTTGAGAGTTGATCATCCTGACATCATTGAATTTATTCATTGCAAAGAAGATGGGGGGATTACTAATTTCAATATTTCAGTGGCCATCACAGATAAATTTATGAATGCTTATAAAAAGAACAAAAAATATAATCTTATTGACCCAGAAACTAGTAAAAAAGTTGGCTCTCTTTCAGCTCGTAAAATCTTTGATGAAATTGCTGATGCTGCTTGGAGGACTGGAGATCCAGGTCTTGTTTTTATTGATAGAAGAAATAGGGGATCGGCTAATCCAGTTCCTTCGCTTGGGCCAATTGAAGCTACCAATCCTTGTGGGGAACAAGATCTCTACCCCTTTGATGCTTGTAATTTAGGTAGTATTTTCTTGACCTACTTTATAAAAGATAATAATGGGAAGAAAGAAGTTGACTGGGAAAAGTTAAAAAAAGTCACTAAAACAGCCACCCGTTTTCTTGATAATGTTATTGAGGTTAATCCCTTTCCCCTTGATAAAATAAGACGAACTGTTTTGGGAATTAGAAGAATTGGCTTGGGTATTGGTGGCTGGGCTGATATGTTGGTTGGACTTGGTATTCCTTACGATAGTAAAGAAGCTTTGAAATTAGCAGAGAAAGTAATGAAAACAATTCAAGATGAGGCAATAGTTACTTCTCAAGAACTTGCTAAGAAGCGCGGTCCATTCCCACTTTGGCCCATTAGTATTTATAAAGATCAAAAACCAAGAAGAAATTCTACGGTAACAACAATTGCTCCTACAGGGTCTATTTCTATTATTGCTGGTACTTCAAGTGGAATAGAACCCCTTTTTGCTATTGCCTATCAACATATTGTTAAAGATAAACACTTAGACAGAACGCTTACTTTCATCAATCCAAGATTTGAAGAGACTGCCAGGGAAAAAGGTTTTTGGACGAAAGAATTGAAAAAGAAAATAACAGAACATGGAACTGTTAGGGGAGTAGAGGAAGTTCCTGAAGAAGTAAGAAAAGTATTTGGTACCGCTCATGAAATTCACCATGATTGGCATATCAAAATGCAGGCTGCTTTTCAGAAATATACAGAAAATGCTGTTAGTAAAACAATTAATATGGAGAAAGATGTTGCCATTAAAGATGTTAAAAAATCATATCTCTTGGCTTGGGAAACTAAATGTAAAGGAGTTACTGTTTTCAGAGATGGCTGTAAAGATATGCAAGTATTAAATTTGGGAGTTAAGAATGATGAGAAAGAAAACATGGAACCAGATGGAAGAATGAGAATGAGACCATTCAAAGTGTCTGGCTCAACATATAAATTGAGAACGCCAGTGGGAACTGCTTTTATAACTATTAATGAAAATGAACAAGGAGAACCATTAGAAGTCTTTATCAATGTTGGCAAGGCAGGTAGTGACGTAGCGGCTATGGCAGAGGCATTGGGGAGAACAATTTCTACCACTTTAAGATTTAGAAGTGATCTAAATCCAATTAAAAGAGCTGAAGAGATCGCCCTTCAACTTTCCAGTATTGGTGGTAGAAGATCAGTTGGTTTCGGACAAAATAAAATTCGTTCTCTTCCTGATGCAATTGCAGTTGCTCTTTCTAATCATTTTGGTTTCAAGATAAATGGTAACGGAAATCATCTTTTCGACAAAAACTCTAATGGGAAAGCCGGGGCTCATTTGGTGGCAGATGCTTCTGTGCAAGCAGGGCAACCCCATTTATTGGGGAGCAATGACCCCACATCGGCTCCGGCCTTTTCCGAAACAAAGAAAATAGAATTACACGCAGTTGAAGCATTGGGAGACATCTGCCCCTCTTGTGGAGCAAGCGCTCTAGTCTTTCAAGAGAATTGTTCCAAGTGTTATGCTTGTGGCCATTCAGAATGTTAGAATGCAAAACAAGTATTCATAATTATTAAGAAAAATGAAGTCGAAAGATATTGTTTTAAAAAAAGTTGTAAAAATAAGTGGCTCAAAAGAAAATTTCAATTCCGAGAAAGTTGTCCAAAGTATTTGGTTTGCTGCTGGAACAGAAAAGAAAGAAAAAGAAAGAAAAAAATTAGCTTCTTTATTAGGCAAACAAGTAGTTGAGATATTAAAGAAATCATTTCCAAACGGGGAAGCAATTTTAACTTCAGAAATTGGCGAAACCGTTGAAAAAGTATTAATAGAAAATGGCCACGCTGAAATGGCCAAAACTTTTATTAGATTTAGAGAAAATAAAAAACATCTTCACCAGAAAAAAGAAACATTAGGGTTTGAAGATGATATTGGTCTTTCCTACAACACCCTTTTTATCCTCAAAGAAAGATTTCTTAAAAGAGATGAGGATGGTCAGGTATTTGAGACACCAAAAGGGATGCTTGAAAGAACAGCACGCTTTTTATCTGACATTGAAAAAAAGCAGGAAGATAAGAATAAATGGTATGAAGCTTTTCTAGATATCATGCTCAATCTAGAATTCTTACCAGGAACTCGTACTTTGACTAATGCTGGAAAAAGAACTCCACAGTTAGCTAATTGTTTTGTTTGGGGGTTAGAAGATGATATTGACAAAATCTTTGAGATTTTACACAGGTCAACATTGATTAAAAAACATGGTGGCGGTTGTGGTTATAATTTCTCAAAAGTAAGACCAGAAGGGGATTCGGTAGCTGGGATACCAGGATTGGCAGGTGGTCCAGTCAAAATGATTGAAATGTTTGATTTAATGACCAGCCTTTTTCGCCAAGAAGGAAGATATGAAAGTGGCAACATGGCTGTTCTTAATGCCGACCATCCAGATATTTTCAATTTTATCTCATCAAAGAAAAATGATGGCTATCTTTCCAAAACCAATATTTCAGTTGGTATTACTGATGAGTTTATGAAGGCGGCTACTAATGGTAAAGATTGGGATTTAATTAATCCTAGAACCGGTAAGGTGGTTAATACAGTCAAGGCAAGTTCAATTTTAAACTTAATGGCTTCAATGGCTTGGCAGACAGGCGATCCAGGAATAGTTAATTTATCAGCGATTAATAAGGGTACGAAATTTGCCAATCCACTTTTTAGAAAGCGGGGGCCAATTATGACAACTAATCCTTGTGGAGAGGTACCTCTTTATCCATATGAATCTTGTAATTTGGGATATGTTAATTTCACCAAGTTTATAAAAGATAAAAAGTTTGATTTTCGAAGGCTGAGAAAAGTGATGAAAGTAGCTACAAGGTTAATGGATAATGTTATTGATGCTTCCTGGTTCCCCGTAAAAGAAGTTACAGAATCAGTCAGAAACCATCGTCGAATAGGCATGGGCTGTGTCGGTTGGGCGGAGACATTGTGCTTGCTAGGAATTCCATATGATAGTCCGAAGGCTTTCGCTTTGGCTGAAAAGATTACCAAGACAATGCACCAGGCCGCTTTTAATGCTTCTTGTGATTTAGCCGAGGAAAGAGGACCATTTCCATTAATAAGGGATTCTATCTGGGCTAACAGGAAGAGGAAGCCTAGGAATGTTGCTCTAATAACTTTCCCTCCCAGCAGTAGCCATGCTGTAATTTGCGGGACCTCATATGGTATTGAACCATACTTTGCTTTGGCATATGAACAAAATGTAATGGACGGAACAAGATTAAAAACGATTACACCACTATTTATCAGAAAATTAATGGAGAAAGGTATTTATTCGGATAAATTAATTCAGAAAGTGATCGATAATCATGGAAGTATTCAAGGAATTAAAGAAATCCCTGCTGATTTAAAAAGAATTTTCAAGGTAGCCCACGATATAGACTGGAAAAGTCATATTAAAATGCAGGCGGCTTTTCAAAAATATACGGATAATGCCATTACTAAAACAATCAATATGCTATCAAGTACGACTTCAAAAGAAATTGAAGAGGCCTTTGTTCTTGCCTGGAAACTCGGCTGCAAAGGATTAACAGTTTATAGAGATAAAACCAAGAGTAATCAGGTATTTAATTTTGGAGAAGAAAAAAAGATCAAAGAAGTAAAAATGTGCCCCAATTGCAAAATAAAACTTGTTAAAGATATTAATTGTTATAAGTGCAGGAAGTGTGGATTTTCAACCTGCGAATTATAGATTGCTTCTAATTTTACTTCAAAAGGTATAATGACTGGATGACAATATATACAAAGAAGGGGGATAAAGGAAAAACAGGCCTTTTTGGTAGAGAAAGAGTTTCTAAAAATTCATTAAGAATTGATGCTATTGGCAATATTGATGAAGCCAATAGCTACCTGGGAGTTATTAATTCAGATGCTTCCCCTGAATTAAAAAAGACTCTTAATAAAATTCAAGAAGAACTTTTTATTATTGGTTCTATTTTGGCTGGGGCTAATTTGCGCTTCTATTCTACAAGAACTAAATATCTTGAAAAACAAATAGACAAGATACAGAAAAAATTACCAGTATTAAAGAATTTTATTTTTCCTGGAGGAACAACTAAAGGGGCCCAACTTTTTTTTGCTAGAACTTTGATTCGCCGAGCTGAGAGGACGGTCGTTGCTTTAAACGAAAAAGAAGAAGTAAAACCTCAGATCTTGGAATATCTAAATCGATTGGCAGATTTTTTCTATGCTTTGGCAAGAAAGGCAAATCACGAGATGGGCGGGAAAGAGGAGATTTGGAAGCCTTCGAGGAAGTGATACAATAATTTTATGCCAAGATTACTAGAAAAAGAACCTCGGGGGTCAGTGGTGGAAAGAGCTGAAGAATTTGAATTACCACCTCACTTAGAAGATACGGGAATAACGGCTGTTGAAACAGCAGTCAGGGCAAGAGTTAAAGATCGGGGGATGAATTTAATCCAAACACCAGCCACTCAGGCAGTTTCTATTACTCTTCCTGGTAGCCAAAAAACTCTTGTAACTTGGTCAAAAGGAAAGATAGGCAATTCTTTAACTTGGTTAGGAGCCTTTAGTTTGAGAATGATTAAGAAGGCAACTCATTTTGGTTGGAAAATAATTAATAAAGGTGGAGGACAGAACGACGATGACGGCAGTTGATATTAATACAATTATTTTTGGAATATTTTTGGCAGGGACGGTTTTATTGTTTCTGGTGGGTTTGGGGTTTTTACTTTTTACTCTTTTCAAGTGGCGAGGAAGAGAAGAGAGGTCGGTTGATTCTGTTTTACTTCAAGTAGCTGTTCCCAGGGGAAATGAAATAAAAATTGACGCCATGGAACAACTTTTTGCTTCTCTTTACACCATTAAAAAAGGGGGTTGGAAACAAAGGTTTTCAGTTCAACCAACCATTTCTTTTGAGATTGTTGCCAAACAAGAAGATATTAAATTCTATATCTGGACACCCCAGAAATTAAAAGATTTAGTTGAAAAACAGGTTCATGGTGCCTATCCAGATGCTGAAATTCTCGAAGTACCTGAATACAATATTTTTACAGAAAATGGAAAAGTTGCCTATAAGTCATTACAGTTAAGTCGTAATAATTTCTATCCTTTAAAAACTTTTAGGGAATTACCAACAGATCCTTTAGCGTCGATTACTTCTGCCTTGGCTAAAATGGGCGAAGGAGAGTCGGCCGCTGTTCAATTAGTTATTTCACCAGTTGATTCTTCTTGGCAAAAAGAAGGTAGGAAATTTATCTCAGATACAAAGAAGCAAGAATCAGATCCTGAAAGTGCTAAATTTTCTGTCTCAGCTAAAACTTTAGAGGCGGTTGAAAGTAAGGTTGGTAAACCTGGCTTTGAAGTTTCAATAAGAATTGTGGTGGTTGCAGGAGAAAAGAATGTTGCCAAGGCTCATTTGACTAATATTGTTGGG
>Ga0307419_10000607_pt1 | contig 18254 bp, 13 predicted proteins | sample SalMarWE160230MG_2_FD_202512 | JGI IMG/M metagenome (GOLD analysis project Ga0307419, IMG submission 202512) | Salt marsh sediment microbial communities from the Plum Island Ecosystem LTER, Massachusetts, United States - WE1602-30 | ecosystem: Environmental > Aquatic > Marine > Intertidal zone... | reverse complement strand
TACCGCGTCTATAATTCCCGCCTGATGGGGGTGACCATCCCGAGACCCCGTGTTTCGATTGATTTCTACCAGCCCATCGAAGACATCATGGTGGAGGATAACTTTTATTTCGACAGCCTGGATTTCCGGGTAGCGGGACTGGCTTACAACGACGGTACAAAGCTGAAGGACAGCTATTCGGCAGAAGATGAGATCACGGCGGGATACCTTGCCCTCAAGATCCCCATCCTGAAGAGCATCAATGTCTATGGCGGGGTAAGGCTTGAGAAGTATTCCAGGTTCCTGGGACCCGGCGACGGATCTGAGCCCGTTAAAAGGGATACCCTGAATTACTTTCCCTCCCTGAACATCACCTACAGCATAAACGAGAAGCACCAGTTCAGGTTTGCATATGGCAAGACGGTGAACCGTCCCGAGTTCCGCGAGATCTCTTCGGTGGACTTCGAGGACTTTGACCTGAACCTGATCATCCATGGAAATTCAGAGCTCAAGGATGCCTACATCCGGAACTATGACCTGAGGTACGAGTGGTATCCCAGCTTCGGGGAGATGATCTCGGTTACCGGGTTTTACAAGAAGTTCAGGGATCCGATAGAGATTTTCCTGATCCCTGCCGGGACCGGTTACGATTACAGGCCTTATAATACGGAGGAAGCCACCAGCTTTGGCGTTGAACTCGATGTTCGAAAAACCCTGCTCGAACTGGAAAACGTGAAAGGGCTCGGTTTCCTTAAGAACCTCACCATCGTGTTTAATACCTCCCTGATCAAGAGTGAGATCAGCACCCGCAAACCTTTTGCCCGCGATTCGGTGCGGATTATGCAGGGACAATCGCCGTACATCGTTAACCTGGGACTCTTCTACAACAACCAGGAACACCTGTGGCGGATCAATCTCAATTACAATAATGTGGGAAAACGGATCGCTTTTGCAGGTACGCCCGATAATCCCCACACATGGGAACTTGCCAGGCACTCCCTCGATCTGAGTTTCCATAAGGAATTCGGCGAGAGGTTCGAGATCCGCGTGGGTGTCAAGGACCTGATCAACAACCCGGTACGCTTTGTCCAGTATTACGGTCCCGGTGACAGCGTGGTCGGCGACACCTACCGCTGGGTGCCGAACCGGAAGTTTTCAGCGGGACTGACCGTCCGGCTGTAAGAGAATCATTCGCTGAAAAAAATCTGTAATCGGATCCCAAGATTCATCCACTTCATGAACCCCATCCTTTATAAAAGACCGGTTCCCCGCTTGCATGCAATTCAGTCCCCAGTGGCATATAATCCATTTCCCCATACAGGATTAATTTTATGTTAAGTCCCCCGGCCGCTTTTTTAATGAAAACATAAAATTCAGTAAATATCATTCAACATGCCTATAACTATATTTGCAGGCAGTTAATAAATTTAAAATCAACTAATTATGAGCAAAGTTTTATCCTTGCTGTCGATGCTGGCCATTGTAAGCCCGGGTTTTTCCCAGAACAGCATCCAGAGCGATTTTTTTGAAAAGGTTCCTTACGTAGGAGCATTTGACGGATCGAATGACTGGACCTCAGGATGGACCGAGTGGGATCCGATCAATGCAAACTATCCGGCTCCCACCGAAACCAAGGGAAATGGTGTCTTTACCAGGGCAGGCGGACTCCACATCACCACCGATGAGACATGGAGTGGCGTACTGACACTGGATGGATGGGTATACGTAGATGAAGGGGCTACCCTGACTATTGATCCGGGAACCATCATCCGGGGAACCAATAAATCCGCCCTGATCGTTGAAAGGGGAGGTATGATCATGGCCGTGGGGACTGCTAATAATCCCATCGTCATGACCTCGGCACAGGGTGCCGGATTAAGAAGCAATTCTGACTGGGCGGGACTGGTCCTTTGTGGCAAGGCCCCCAATAACCTTCCCGGTGGCGAGGGAATAGCCGAAGGCGGCATCGAATCGCCCTATGGCGGAGCTGATCCACACGATAACTCCGGAAAGATCAAGTACCTGAGGATCGAGTTCCCGGGGTATGAAGTGGCCACCGACAAGGAGATCAACGGCCTCACCTTTTGCTCGGTCGGAGATGGAACCGAGATCGACTACGTACAGGTATCCTATTCCGGCGACGATGCCTACGAATGGTTCGGCGGCACCGTGAATGCCAGGCACCTGGTCTGCCTCGCCACGGAAGACGATAACTTCGACACCGACAACGGTTATATGGGTATGGTCCAGTATGGCGTGACAGCCCGCGACAGCAGCATCGTGGATACGGACGCCGCCAATGGCTTTGAGTCGGACAACGACGCCGACGGTTCGGAATTCGATCCTAAAACCCATGCCATCTTCAGCAACATTACATCCATCGGTCCCGCTGTTTCCGCAACGGAACCTGCAGTATTGCGTCCTAAGCATGCCGAAGGGGCTGCTATGAGGATCCGGCGGAACTCCAGGCTGCAGGTGTGGAACTCTATTTTTGCCGGATGGGGACGCGGACTCAGGCTCGAATCCAACCGTGGATTTGAAGCGGCCCGGAGCGACTCGCTGACCGTTCAGTATTGCATTATAGCCGGCGTTCGCGGCGAATATTTCAAGACCGATGTTTCCGCCGGTGTAGGCGCCGTCAGGAGCTGGTACTTTTTCGGGGACAGGGATAACGACACCCTGCCTGCCAATACTGATCTGATGCTCGAGGATCCGTTCCACTACACGGCTCAGAATTTCCAGCCAAAAGCCGGTTCACCCGTGCTTAACCGTTCCTGCTGGTACGAACCAACGGGCATTGACGACCGGAGCAGGATGAGTGCTGACAACCTGGTAAGCAATTACCCGAACCCGTTCAACGGCATCACCCATCTCGATGTTGAGGTGGAACAGTCCACCCCCGTGAGCGTACAGGTATTTGACCTTACCGGAAAAATGGTTGCAAGCCTCTACGAAGGCGTCATGCAGCCGGGCAGGACCACCCTCACCTTCAACGCTGAGAACCTGGCCAGGGGAATGTACATCGGTAAGGTGGTCACAGGAAAACAGGAAACCGTCTTTAAGATGATCGCCCGGTAAGGGAATGATCGTCCGCTGACACACGAATAAAGATTGAACAGAAGCCACTTCGGGTCATACCGGGGCCATTGAACGGAAGCCGTCCCGTAACAAACCGGGGCGGCTTTTTTCGTCCGGACCCCGGCGGATCAATATTACCCTGTGATCACCGTGAACATGCCATGTAATAGAATATAAAATCATTATTTTATCCGTTTATTAAACTAACGGTTACCTGGTTTAACGGGAAATTCAACCAATCAGGTAACTTTACGGTTACAATTCGGTTAGAATTCCTGGCACGGTAAATGCAAAACATGATATATAAAGGGTGAAGGGACTGAAGGAGATCATACTGACAATCATCGTCCTGCTGGGGCTAAGCCAGGCGGTCATGGCGCAGGATCCCATTCGGCGCACCGGAGCGAGCCAGGATTCCAATCGGCGGACCGGAATAAACCTGGATTCCATTCGCCGGACCGGGGATGTCTATGTGGCACGCATGCTTATCATCGACGGGGATACCATATGGGTTGCCGACCTGGACGAGGTCTATATATTTCCCACGAATAAATTCAAGAACCGCCGGGAGTACAGGCGCTATACACGCCTGATATACAATGTTAAAAAGGCTTATCCATGGGCCAGGCTGGCGGGGGAAAAACTCGCCGAGGTTGAAGTGCATATGGGCACGCTTAAGACCGAGAAAGAGCAGCGGGAATACATCAAGCAGGTGGAACAGGAACTGCTGGACGATTACAAGGAAGATCTCAAACATCTGACGATCACCCAGGGGAGGATCCTCATCAAGCTGGTGGACCGGGAAACCGGGGATACTTCCTACGAACTGGTAAAGGAGCTAAGGGGAAACCTCTCCGCCGCCTTCTGGCAGGCACTTGCCAGGCTCTTCGGCTCCAACCTCAAATCGGAATACGATGCCGCGGGCGAGGACCGCCTGATCGAAGAGATCATCATCCTGATCGATGCCGGCCAGCTCTAGATCAGCTTCAGCATTGCATCAACCACGTTCCGGGCTCCGTCACCGATCTGGGCGATGGTGGCATCGAGCATGTAGCAGGGCGTGGTGACCACCTTGTACTTCCGGTCCACCACAACCTCCCCGTGCGAGGTTTTTTTATGGGTGGCTCCCATTTTAAGGATCGCATCGGCCGTTCCTGCATCCTGCCCGATGGTGAGTTCCACATCCCCCAGGACCCTGGCCAGGATAACCGGCGCGATGCAAAGCGCCCCTATGGGTTTGCCCAGGGATACCATTTCACGGATGGCTTTCTCGACATCCGGGTTCACCTTGCAGTCCGCCCCGTCAAAGGCAAAACTCGACAGGTTCTTGGCCGCCCCGAATCCGCCCGGGAAGATGAGGGCATCGAAATCCCTGCCTGAAAATTTACTGAGCGGTTTGATCTTTCCCCGGGCAATCCGTGCCGATTCGACCAGCACGTTGCGGGTTTCGTTCATTTCCTTCCCCGTGAGGTGATTGATGACATGGTGCTGGGGAATGTCGGGAGCAAAAATTTCGTACGAGGCTCCCTTCCTGGAGATGGCATAAAGGGTAAGGGTGGCTTCATGGATCTCGGAGCCATCAAATACCCCGTTTCCGGATAAAACAACGGCAAATTTTTGCATAACTTTCAGGGTTTATTTTTCAGCCCGAAGGCCCTGTTGCAGCCGACGGGTTACACATCGTAAAATACTAATTTTTTTGCCTCTATGCAAAGAACATTCATAGCCCTGAAGATCACCCCGGAAAAGGAAATGTACGATTGCATCATGACCCTGCAGGAGGGGTTGCGGCGGGAGAAGATCAAATGGGTCGACCCGGGCAAATTGCACATTACCCTGCGTTTCCTGGGGGATACAGACCCGCAGCAGGTGGAAGATACTTCAAGGATCCTGGAAAAGACCGTTTCCGGTTTCGCGTGTCCGGAGGTGGTTTTCGGGGGACTCGGACTCTTCCGGAACATCCGGGATCCGAGGGTGCTCTGGATCGGCATGGATCCCGGTCCCATTCTTCCCGAACTGAAGGAAACGCTGGACCGGCTCCTGGCCGGCATCGGGTTCCCTCCCGAAGACAGGAAATTCAAACCCCACCTGACCCTTGCCAGGATCAAATTTATAAAAAACAGCGATGTCCTCGAAAGCCTTCTCGGGGAGTACAGGGATACGGTTTTCCAGAAAGACCGTATCGGTGAAATCATTTATTACGAGAGCATCCTGCGCCCGGAGGGACCGGAATATATTCCCCTGGTAAAGGTTCCTTTCAAAATAACCTGAGCCCTGCTGATGGATTTCGTCGGCGATGTTTCGGGGAAGGCTGATCCCTGGTAAAGGTTCCTTTCAAAATAACCTGAGCCTGAGTCTTGATTTAAATGTTCTCCTTCCTGAAAATGGCGAGCAGGGTGTAGATCATGATCTGGAGATCTACAAAGAGGGACATGTTCTCGATGTAAAGGAGGTCGTATTTGAGCCGCTTGAGCATTTCATCGACGGTGCCGGCATAACCGTATTTCACCTGTCCCCATGAAGTGATCCCCGGCTTAACCTTCTGCAGGTGGACGTAGTGCGGGGCCTTCTCGACGATCTGGTCGATGAAGAACTGCCGTTCGGGCCGGGGACCCACGAGTGACATTTCCCCCTTCAGCACATTGATAAAATTGGGGATCTCATCGATCTTTCTCTGCCGCATGAATTTTCCGAAATTGGTGATGCGGTCATCGTTCTTGCGTGCCAGTTCCGGGCCGTTCTTTTCGGCATCGGCGACCATTGACCTGAACTTGTACAGGGTAAAAGGTTTGCCGTACCTGCCGATCCGTTCCTGCTTTAGGAGTATCGGTCCCTTGCTGCTCAGCTTCACCCCGATCATGAGCACGAGGATCAGGGGGGACAGGAGAATAAGCGCCAGCAGGGAGAAGACCACATCGATCAGCCGTTTCAGGTTTTCCTGCCAGACCGGCATCAGGGCGTGGGTGATCTCGATCAGCGGCAGTCCGAAGATCGAACGGACCCTTACCTTTCCCGTGAGGATATCGTTTATATCGGGACTGGCCTTTATGATAACCTGTGTGCCGCTCAGGGTGTTGATGATCTCGCTTACGGCCTTGTGTTCACTGGTGTCAAGTGCAATGATCACTTCCTCGATCCCGTAATCCTCGACAACCTGTTTTACGTCCGCAAGGGCACCGAGATGTTTTAATTTCCCTTCCAGCTGGTACTCTCCCTTCGAATTCCCGTTCAGGAAACCCACGATCCGGTTGCCGGTATCGTTGTTCCTGTCCTCGAACTCCCTGTAGATTTCCATCGCCTTGCCGTTGCTGCCGATCATCAGGGTGTTGAACTGGATGCGATCGCGGCGGATCTGTTTAGAAACGACGTTCGTCAAAATAAGCCTTGGTGTGAGGGTAAGGATAAACTGGAGTCCCGCCAGGATGAAAAAAGAAGAATAGTAGTCCTTGTACGAGACAATCACATCATCGAGGATCAGGGCAAAGAAAAGTATGACCGTGCCGGTCATGACAATGATGAGGGTCTGTCCCAGTTCCCTCAATTTGGATTTATGCAGAACGTCCTGGTAGGCCCCCGACAGGTAGTGCAGGGTCAGCCAGAAGATGGGGATCATGATGATACCAAGGTAAAACCTGTTGCCCATCTCCAGGGGGATCGCATAGCCGAAAACGTCGGGTTCAACCTGGACCTTGCGGTAAATATAGAATGCAGTCCAGCTGAGAGCAGCTGTCAGGAGGTCAAACAGGACATACAGTATTACCAGAGTCCTTTTATTCACAAGGAAGTGGAAATAGCCAGTTAGTTTTCATCAGGGCAATGGTACCGAGGACCCTTCCTCGGTCCCCCCGGCCATTTTGTAAACAGTGAAATATGGAAAAAATTGTGCGAATCGACCTATTTTAAAACATAGAAAAATCCCTCAGTTGCACATTGGCAGGGTTGCAGCAAAACTTACCTCAGACCGGGGGACTGAAACTGGTCAGACCTGCACCTCGTGAATGGGAAGGTTCTCGATCATCTGCCTGGCAAGCAGGAAGGATTGAAGGTACCGTTCGGGGGCGGCAAGGTGGTAACCCTTGTTCAGGATCATCCCGGTGAAATTCAGGATTTCCTCGACCACGGGATCCGTGGATTTAAGGGGAACGATGAATGATTTTGGCCTTTCTTCTTCTTCCGTCCGGTCCTTGATGACCAGGCGCCTGTTCAGGAAATTCAGAATGGCATGGCGGTTTTCCTGGTAGAGGTAGCAAACCGATTTGTTCTGTTCGGCATAGCCGTTGCAGGTTATGTTGGCAATGCACCCGTTGTCGAATTCAATTCTGCCGTGGATGACCCCCGGGAATCCGAAAAGATCGGGCGAGAATACCGTATCATGCTTGGTTACCCGGCCGCGGTTCAGGTGAAAAATGGTGTCCATGCAGCTGGACAACGACCGCTGGATCATATCCGGGAGCTTATCAACGGGGACGTCGGAGGAGATCCCGATCTGGTAGTCGATAAAAGCCGGGGTGTGGATGAACGGCTCGGCCGCCAGGAGGACCGGGTCGTAGAGGGACGGTTCCCGCAGCTGGAGCAGCGTGTTTGCTTCCTCGGCAAGCTTGAAAAGATATTCGAGTTCCTCATCATGCCAGTCCATCGGTTTTTCAAGCAAAATATGCTTGCTGTCCTTAAGTGCTTCCACGATGTAGCCTGAATCAATACCGGCGGACGACTCAACTATAACGGCATCACAGCTGGAGAGGAATGCCGGGTAGGAGGTAAAAACTGGCAGGTTAAAATGGCCGAGGAAATGTTGAGCCTGCTCCTGATTGGAAAAGTAACTGCCTGAATAAATGCAGGTTGTGTAACTGCTGATCACCTCACTCAACCTGCGTCCTGAAATGTCCTCCCCGATAATGCCGATCTTAAGCATTGAAGATCATGTATTTCTGCAAACATAAAGCATTTAAAATTTCGGATTCCAAATACTTTTCAACCGGGGGACTTTTTTTGTTAAAAAAATATCAAATTTGCAGGCATGTTCGATACCTTCCAGCATAAGGGACTGCGCAAGAAACTCGTCGAAACAATACGCAATAAAGGCATCCGTGATGAGCGGATACTGGAGGCAATCGGGACCATCCCAAGGCATCTTTTCATGGACAGCGGTTTCATTAATTTTTCATACAAGGACCAGGCTTTTCCGATCGGAGGGGGACAGACCATTTCCCAGCCCTATACCGTGGCATTCCAGACCGAACTGCTCGAAGTCCGCGCGCGTGACAGGGTCCTAGAAATCGGTACCGGTTCGGGGTACCAGACGGCCGTTCTGCTCGAACTGGGAGCATCGGTCTATACCATAGAAAGGCAGCGATCGCTGTTCCTGAAGGCCCAGGCGATACTGGGAGAGCTGGGCTACAAGCCCCATTTCTTTTTCGGCGACGGATACCTGGGGAAGGAGTCCTACGGGCCTTATGACCGGATCCTGGTTACGGCCGGGGCCAGGGATGTCCCGGAATCCCTGACAGGGCAGCTGAAGGTGGGAGGGATCCTGGTCGTCCCGGTCGGGGATTCGCTCGAACAGGATATGGTACGAATCATCCGCAGGGGAGATGACGAATTTGAACTGACGGAACACGGATCCTTCGCTTTCGTACCCATGCTCAATGGAACTCAGGAATGAACAACAATATGCTCTCATGATAAACATCGAAACATTCGTATTTAATCCCTTCCAGGAGAACACTTATCTTCTTTATGACCATACCGGTGAATGCATCATCGTCGATGCCGGATGTAAGCAGCAGGCGGAAAGGGACAAGCTGACCGCTTATATGGAAGAACACGGCTTCAGGCCGGTGAAGCTGGTGAACACCCACTGCCATGTGGACCATATCATGGGCGTGGCTTACCTTGCCCGGAAATTCGGCCTGCCGTTCCTGATTCATCCGGCCGAGAAATCATTGCTGCCGCACAGCATGAAACAGGCTGATTTTTTCGGGCTTTCCCTGGAGCCGCCCCCCGAACCGCAGGGATTCCTGAATGAAGGCGATGTGCTCGGCTTTGGCGAATCCGAACTGGAGGTGATCCACATACCGGGCCACTCCCCCGGAAGCATACTGCTGCACTGTCCCGGGCAGAAATTCCTGATTTCGGGAGATGTCCTTTTCCGCGAAAGTATCGGGCGGACGGATCTTCCCGGCGGCGATTACGAAAGCCTGGTCGGCGGGATCCGTGAGAAGCTTCTGCCGCTTGATCCGGCTACCAGGGTCTACCCGGGCCATGGCCCCTCAACCACCATCGGTGACGAAAAAACCCGGAATCCCTTCCTCAGGTGAGGTTTCTGTACGCTAAAAAACTATTTTCCAACATAAGGGTTTTGTTCGAAAATCATTCCCAGATTTATATTTTTGTGCATTCATAAAAAATTACCCAGATGGATCTCTTTTCAAACCGGCATATCGGTCCCCGGCAACACGACCTCGCCCCCATGCTCCTGAAGATCGGCGCCGGCAGCATCGATGAGCTGATCGACCGGACCATACCCGCTACCATACGCATGAAAAAGCCGCTGGACCTGCCCGGCGGGATCAGCGAATACGAGTATTTCAATGAGCTCAGGAAGCTGGCCGCCGGGAACAGGCTCTACCGATCCTTCATCGGGCTGGGCTACTACAATACGATTTTCCCCGCCGTGATCCAGCGGAACATCCTCGAGAACCCGGCCTGGTACACTTCCTACACCCCTTACCAGGCGGAGATCTCACAGGGCCGGCTGGAGGCGCTCCTGAACTTCCAGACGATGGTCATGGAGCTGACCGGCATGGAGATCGCCAATGCCTCCCTGCTTGATGAGGCCACGGCCGCGGCGGAAGCCATGATCATGATTTTCAATCTGCGCTCCAGGGAGAAGGTCAAATCCGGCGCGAACCGGTTCTTCGTCGATGCCGGTACCTTTCCTAACACGATCGATGTCCTGAAAACCCGCGCCGAACCCCTTGGCATTGAACTGGTAACGGGATCGTTCGATGCCGTTTCGCTGGACGGGGGATTTTTCGGTTCCCTGGTCCAGTACCCTTCCGGGGACGGGCAGGTAAGGGACTACAGGGAATTCACACGGAAGGTCCACGAACTGGACATGCTTGCCGGGGTTGCGGCGGACCTGTTAAGTCTTGCCCTGATCGTTCCCCCGGGGGAATGGAACGCAGACGTGGTGGTGGGTTCCACCCAGCGCTTCGGGATCCCGATGGGGTACGGCGGTCCCCATGCCGCCTATTTTGCCACCAGGGATAAATTCAAACGCAGCATTCCCGGCAGGATCATCGGGGTGTCGGTCGACCGCCACGGAAATCCCGCACTCCGCATGGCGCTTCAGACCCGCGAGCAGCACATCAGGCGGGAGAGGGCCACATCCAACATCTGCACGGCACAGGCCCTGCTGGCTACCATGGCCGGCATGTACGGCTGCTGGCATGGTCCCGGGGGACTCCGGCAAATTGCCGCCAGGATCCACCGGGCAGCCTCGACCCTGGCAGGGGGACTTGAAAAAATGGGGTACGGGCTGGCCGGGGATCAGGCCGGGAATCCGGCCGGGGGGTCCTTTTTCGATACCCTGAGCATTCGCCTGCCGGAAGGCACGAAAAGCCGGGCCGTTGAAAACCATGCGCTCAGGCATGAACTGAATTTTTATTACCCGGATGAGCATACCGTCCGCATAAGCCTGGACGAAACGGTCAGCCTGGCGGATGTCAACCTGATCCTGGAAGTTTTTTCACTGGTCTCGAAGCAAAAATTCACCCCGGTCAGGGAGTTCTCAGAAAACCGGGACCTGGGTGCTTTTGCCAGGAAATCCTCATTTATGCAGCAGAAGGTATTTAACGCCTACCATTCCGAAACGGAACTGATGCGCTACATCAAGCGCCTGGAGCGGAAGGATTTCTCCCTGGCCCATTCAATGATCTCCCTGGGATCCTGCACCATGAAGCTGAATGCGGCCATCGAAATGCTCCCCCTGAGCTGGCCGGAGTTTGCAAACATGCATCCCTTCGTGCCCGTTGCCCAGGCCGAAGGGTACCAGCAGCTTATTAATGAACTGACAAAAGACCTTAAGGAGATCACGGGCTTTGCGGAGATCTCCTTCATGCCCAACTCGGGGGCTTCGGGGGAATACGCGGGACTGATGGTGATACGGGCCTGGCACGTGAGCAGGGGAGAAGGGCACCGCAAGGTGGTGCTGATCCCGGCCTCTGCCCATGGCACCAATCCTGCATCGGCCGTCATGGCCGGGATGGATGTGGTGGTGGTCCCCTGCGACGAAAAGGGGAACATCGACCCGGAACAGCTTAAATCCCTGGCCGGTGAATACCAGGACAAACTGGCCGCCTTCATGATCACCTACCCCTCGACGCACGGTGTGTTCGAGGAACAGGTCATGGAGATGGTGCGGGTGATCCATGATTGCGGGGGACAGGTATACATGGACGGGGCCAATATGAATGCTCAGGTGGGACTGACCAGTCCGGCCCTGATCGGTGCTGATGTCTGCCACCTGAACCTTCACAAGACCTTTGCCATCCCGCACGGGGGCGGGGGACCCGGAATGGGACCGATCGCGGTAGCCGACCACCTGGTCGAATTCCTGCCGACCCATACGCTGGCCGAGACGGGTGGCGTCAACGGGATCCCGGCAGTATCCGGCGCACCCTGGGGCAGTGCAAGCATCCTGACCATATCGCATGCCTACATCAAACTGCTGGGTGGAGAGGGACTCACACAATCAACCCGAATGGCCATCCTGAATGCAAATTACCTGGCCGCCTCGCTGGGGGATAAGTACGGGGTGCTTTATACAGGCAGGAATGGTTTTGTGGGACACGAAATGATCCTTGACTGCCGGCCGTTCAAGCAGCTGGCCGATATCACGGAAGCCGATGTAGCCAAACGATTGATGGATTACGGATTCCATGCCCCGACCCTGTCCTTCCCGGTCCACGGCACCCTCATGGTGGAACCGACCGAGAGCGAATCCAGGGAGGAACTCGACCGCTTCATTGAAGCGCTGCGGAGCATCCATGATGAGATCATGGAGATCAGGGACGGGAAAACAGACCCGTCCGACAACGTGCTCCGGAATGCACCTCATACGGTTGAAGAGACCGTGTCGGACTCCTGGGAACATCCTTATGGTCGCGAGAAGGCGGCCTTCCCGCTGCGCTGGGTCAGGGAAAACAAGTTCTGGCCCTCGGTGGCCAGGGTCGACGAAGGCTACGGCGACCGCAACCTGGTCTGCTCCTGCGCCCCGATCGAAGCCTACCGGGAGGGGAAATCAGAATAATCACAGGCCATAAAATGGCTATCTTTATAGGAAGGGAAATCTAAATCCAATTCCATGAAACAGGACCGACGTGCTTTTATCCGTGCCGGGGGAATCACCCTGGCCGTTTCCGGGATCGTCCCGGCCTTTTTACAATCGTGCAAATCAGGGACAGAAGGGTCTCGTGTAAATGAATCCGGCAGCAATGGGTCCCTGGCCGGCGGATCCCTGCTTGAAAATATGACGGCTGGGATTGAGCCCCTTTCGGATGAGGACTTCCTGGCCAGGCAGGAAAAGCTGCGAAGTCTGATGCAGGAGAAGGGGGTGGATGCCCTCTGGATCGAGGGGGGAGTGAACATGAATTATTTTTTCGATTTCAGTTGGTGGTTGAGTGAGCGGGTTTTCGGGGTGGTGCTTCCCGCCCGGGGAGAGCCGGTCTGGATCTGTCCCGCTTTCGAAGGTCCACGGGCAGAGGAGCAGATCCGCTTCGGCAGGGATATCCGGACCTGGCAGGAACACGAATCTCCCTACCGGTTGCTTGATGACGTTTTCAGGTCGCTTTCATCTCCGACACGGAAAGTGGCGCTGGATCCAAACCTCAGGAACTTCGTGGCGGAAGGCATAAAACGCGAGTCAAGCGTTGAAAGGGTAGACGGTTCATCACTGGTCAACCTTTGCAGGGGCATAAAGAGCGATAAGGAACTTGCCTTCATGGAGCTGGCCAACAATATCACCAAGAAGGCATACCGCTGGGCCTTCTCCCAGATCAAGCCGGGAATGAAGCCCTCCGAACTGCGAGAACTGATCGCTTCCGCCCATGGCCGGTTGGGCGTATCCGGCTATTCCATGCCCATATTTGGCGCCCAGTCTGCATTTCCGCACGGATCACGCAACGAGGATGAACTCAAAGACGGAGATACCATCCTGGTTGACGGGGGATGCTCGGTCGAAGGTTACAGTTCCGACGTAACCCGCACCATCGTCTGCGGGAGTCCGACCGATAAACAGAAGCGAGTCTTTGAAATAGTTAAAAATGCCCAGGCTGCGGCACATAAAGCCGTACTCCCGGGAATCCGGGCAGGTGAACTGGACCGGATCGCAAGGAAAGTGATCGAAGACGCCGGTTACGGTCCCCGGTACAAATACTTCGTCCACCGCCTGGGACACGGTATCGGGCTGGAGGGACACGAATGGCCATACCTGGTGAAGGACAATCCCCTTCCCCTGCAAGCCGGGATGACCTTCAGCAATGAACCGGGAATATACATCTACGGGGAATTCGGGACCCGAATCGAGGATTGCTTCGTCGTAACCGAAGATGGTGGAAAATTCCTTGGCGGCATGCTCTGCAATTCCCTTGAGGACCCATTCGGGGGATAAGGATTCATTCCTTTGTCCTCCTGCGGGCAAATTAAAACACACGATATGAACATCAGGGATAGTGAGCATCTGTATACCAACGAGCTGATCCACGAGAGCAGTCCCTATTTACTTCAGCATGCCCATAATCCCGTGAACTGGAATCCCTGGGGCGAGGAAGCGCTGCAAATGGCAAGGCAGGAGAACAAGATGATGATCATCAGTATCGGTTATGCAGCCTGCCATTGGTGCCATGTAATGGAACATGAAAGTTTCGAAGACACTGCAGTAGCCAGGCTCATGAATGAGAATTTCATTTCCATCAAAGTGGACAGGGAGGAAAGGCCCGATGTAGACCAGGTGTATATGAACGCCGTGCAGCTGATATCGGGAAGGGGAGGCTGGCCCTTGAATGCCTTTGCCCTTCCGGACGGGAAACCGTTCTATGCGGGGACCTATTTTCCAAGAGAGGACTGGATAAAAGTACTTGAATATTTTATTCAGATGTACAGGGAACAGCCTGAAACCCTGCGGGAAGAGGCCGGAAAAATTGCACAGGGCATCCTCTCAATTGAGCATATCCCGCTGCAAGAATCCAGTCCCACATTCACGATGGAAAAGCTCGAACCTGCCATAAAAAACCTGATCTCAGCAGTGGACCTGAGGAATGGGGGTCTCAGCAGGGCCCCGAAATTTCCCATGCCCTCCGTATGGGAATACCTTTTACACTACCATTATCTAAGCGGGAACGGACAGGCACTCGAGGCCGTTTTGAGCACGCTTGATAATATGGCTTTTGGAGGTATCTATGATCAGGTTGGAGGGGGATTTGCCAGGTATTCAACGGATGAGAACTGGCATGTGCCCCATTTTGAGAAGATGCTCTACGATAATGCACAGATGGTAAGCCTGTACGCACATGCCTGGCAGGTCACGAAAAATCCCCTGTATCGTGATGTGGTGTATGAAACACTGGACTTCATTGAGCGTGAATTGACCTCGAAAGAGGGCGGATTCTATTCTTCCCTTGACGCAGACAGCGAAGGGGAGGAGGGTAAGTTCTACGTCTGGACAAAAGAAGAAATCGAAAAGATTTTGGGAAGCAATGCCGCGATCTTTATGGATTATTATAACATCACGGAAGAAGGAAACTGGGAGGAGGGCAGGAATATCCTTTGCCGCAAGCAGGGTGATCTCGAATTTGCAGAAAGTTACGGCCTCGCCCTCAGCTCTTTGCAGGATAAAATCACATCCGGGAAATCCACCCTGCTGGAGATCCGGGAGACGAGGATAAGGCCCACTCTGGATAATAAGATCCTGACTTCCTGGAATGCACTGATGCTGAAGGGCTATATCGATGCCTGCAGGGTCTTCGGTGAAGAGCGATTCCTGAATTCAGCCCTTAAGAATGCAGACTTCCTGTTGAAATATGCAATTAATGAAGACGGGAATATAACCAGGAACCCTAAAAATGACAAATCCCCGATCCATGGTTTCCTCGATGATTATGCCTTCACCATCTCAGCTTTCATCGGGCTCTATCAGGCCATGTTTGATGAGAAATGGCTGGCAACGGCAAATAAACTTGCAGGCTATGTGTTGAAGTACTTCCAGGATGAAACCTCCGGTATGTTTTACTATACCCATGAAGAATATACCGATCTGATTGCCAGGAATATTGAAATTTCAGACAATGTCATTTCCGGGTCAAATTCCGAGATGGCAAGGAACCTTTTTGCACTTGGGAACTATTTCTATGAAGAATCTTATATCCGGAAATCAGAACAAATGCTCGCAAATGTATTGGAGGATGTGCATCGAAACATTTTTTATTTTTCAAACTGGGGCATCCTTGAACTGAATCTTATCAGCAAGCCTTTTGAAGTGGCTGTTCTCGGAGATGAATGTGAACCGGTAAGAAAAGAACTGGATGGGCATTACCTTCCAGATGTTTTACTTTCAGGCGGCAGGCAGGAAGGTGTCCTCGAACTGCATGAGAACAAACTACTGGCCGGGCAGACGACCATTTACGTTTGCCGTGACAGGGTTTGCAGGCTTCCTGTAACGGAGGTTTCCGAAGCTCTGGAGCAGCTGGCGCGTAAATAGATCTGCGTCCCCCGGCCCTATCCCCTGGTAATTCGGTCCCGTTTCCCGATAATTATCATGTCCGGTCGAAAATAATTTGTATATTAAATCGTCTCAGAGACTGAAAGACAAATCAATCAGCCATGAATTCAGAAAATCTTAGGGGACATAACCACCGCAGGCATGAAGGAAGGGAAGACCTGGTCGGTGAACACAGGATCGGGGATACCCTCCAGCTGGTATTTCTGGTACTCTTCCTTGCCATCTGGATATCGGATTCCTTTTTTCTTCATTACAGTACATTCCTGTCGGAGCGTATTCCCAATTACATCCGGACCTCCCTGGGAATAGTGATCCTGGTTATAGCGGGACTTTTATCCTGGCGGGGGATGCGTAAAGTCTTCGGCGAGGTCCGCGATACTCCGCAGGTGATCACCGGGGGGGTATTTTCAATCATCCGTCACCCCATATACCTGGGGTGCATACTGACATACTTCGGAATGATCTGTTTCAGCATGTCGCTTGCATCGGCGGCCCTCTGGGTGGTAATCGTCGTTTTCTACTGGTACATTTCAAGATACGAAGAGAAACTGCTGATCGACAGGTTTGGGGATGAATACCGTGATTACCGGAAAAAAGTTCCCATGCTGTTTCCATTGAAATTGAATTGATTCCGGAAGGTTTGCGGCCATCTCCTCAAAGGAATCCACTGCTTTTGAGGCATTCAGCATGCCGAACAGGGTCGCTGCCCCGGCAGCCGAAATGTTCTTTCTAAGGAATGATCTTCTGCCGGTACTCATGGCATGGCTATTTGCCTGGTTTAATCTGTTTAACAAACATATAACATCTGTAATGGATCTGTATGGAATGTTTTTCCTAAATTGCAATAAAAGATGTTAAAAGTTAAATCAAAACCCTTTACAATGAAAACCACAATTCAATCCCTTGTTATGCTCTGTATTGTTGCCGGACTGGTTTCCTGTGAAAAAATCAAAAACCTTGCTGATGTGGAATTCGACACAACCATGGATACGAACCTCAACATCGCGGTGGATCAGCCCATGAAAAGTACCCTGGCCGGGTACACGTATGAGGCCAGTGCAACCCTTGATCCCACGTCGGATCCGGAAGTAAAAAAATATGCCGATAAGATCAAGAAATATGATATCACTTCCCTTACGGCAAAGGTAATATCGGTTTCGAAGGAAAATGTAAAGCTGTTGCAGGGCACCTTTTTTAAGATCGCGGATGCCACGGACAATACCAAATGGGTACTTACTGAGGATTTCGATGTGGTTGTCGGCAATTCCTATACCCTTGGGAATGACAACGGGGAGTGGGCGGTCGTGCAGAGAATTCTTGGAAGGAATGCTGAATTTACAGTCACTTCCGAAGGATCGGCCACCGAGAATAACATTACCATCATCATGAAAGTTTCGATCGGGGCCAAGGTTACGGCCAATCCACTTTAGTTAGACAAGCCCTGTCAGACTGCAATTCCTGATAGCCGGATATCATTCCTGTCCTGATAGCCGGATATCATTCCTGATCCTTCTCGTCCTTTCCAACTTAAAAACCGGGCGATTATAGATCAATCGAGCCGGAATACCTGTTCCGGTAGGGGAATTGGCATTTGAGTCCCATAAGAGTTTTCATGCTTACAGGTCGTATTTATCGATGAGATAGATAAGGACTGCGATTGAGGCGCTTCCAAATTGCAGTTCCCTGATGTTCACCTGCTCGAAGGTATCGATCGGGGAGTGGTGATAGTCCCCGTACCTCTGCATATCGGGTACCAGGCTGATCAGCACAGTTCCTGATTCTTTGAGGGGATTAATGTCCACACCGCCGCCTCCCCTGGTAAATTCGGTTATCCCGTAGGGTTTAAAATAGTCCTCCAGCCCGAGCAAGCCCTCCAGCCGGTCATCTTCCGTACTGAAACCGAATCCACGGGGCATAAATCCACCCCGGTCCGATTCCAGGGAGACGTAATGTTTCTCATGGTTCAGTTTTGCCAGTTCCGCATATTTCTCCGCGCCCCGCTGGGCAATCTCTTCATCCATGAACATAACCGCCCGGACAGTCCTTTTGGGCCGGATACCGAGCACCTTATATAAACGGAGGACCTCGATGGATTGAATGCAGCCGGCCCCGTCATCGTGGGCGCCTTCACCGATGTCCCAGGCATCCAGGTGACCGCCGACGGTGATGATCTCATCCGGACGGGTGGATCCGCGTATTTCCCCGATTACGTTATAGGACATCACATCCGGATAGGTTCTGCAGTTACTGATTAGGTGCAGTTTCAGCTCCGGGTCCTGCTTAAGCCATGCACTCAACAGGTTCGCTCCCATGGTGCTGACACAGACTGCCGGGATCCGGGGGATCCCTTCATCGTAATCCATGACTCCCGTATGGGGATTATCGTCGATGGCCGTTGTAACCGACCGTACGATAACGG
>Ga0307419_10000606_pt1 | contig 18255 bp, 16 predicted proteins | sample SalMarWE160230MG_2_FD_202512 | JGI IMG/M metagenome (GOLD analysis project Ga0307419, IMG submission 202512) | Salt marsh sediment microbial communities from the Plum Island Ecosystem LTER, Massachusetts, United States - WE1602-30 | ecosystem: Environmental > Aquatic > Marine > Intertidal zone... | reverse complement strand
TGACAAATACCTGGACAAAGACAGGCGTGAAAACTGGACCCTGATGCTGGCAACGATACCTTCCATTTCATTCCGGGAGATTGAGGGCCATACCCTGATCGCACCGGCTGCATCCTGGGAGAGGGTCCAGAATACCGAAGCCCCCCAGCTTTACCCGGTCTTCCCGTGGCGGATATACGGGGTGGGGAAGCCTGGGATCGACACTGCGATCAATACCTGGCGGTACGATCCCGACGTGCAGGCTTTTCGCGACCATATCAGCTGGAAACAGTACGGTATTTTTGCCGCATGCCTCGGCTTGAGGAATGAAGCCGCTGAAGAGACGATAAAGAAACTGCAGGATTCGGAACGCAGGTTCCCTGCTTTCTGGGGACCCGGATTCGACTGGGTGCCGGACCAGAACTGGGGTGGCTCGGGGATGATCGGCCTGCAGGAGATGCTCCTTCAGGCCAACGGGGATAAGATCCTGCTTTTTCCGGCCTGGCCGGTGGACTGGGACGTTCATTTCAAACTCCATGTCCCCGGCAATACCGTTGTCGAAGCCAAAATGAGCGGGGGAAAAGCCAAACTGATCAGGGTGACCCCGGGATCACGAAAAAAAGATATCGTATTAACGAATCAATAAAAATCATTCATGAAAGTCAGAAAATTATTCATCGCATCCATGATCCTGATGGTCCTGGGGATTTCCATGGCCTGCTCAGGAGACGGCCTGAGGGTCGGTTCCGTATATTGCGAAAACGGGGAAGACCCGGCTGGAGTGCCCACAAACGATCTGCGATTCAGCTGGAAACTGGAATCCGGGGAAAGGAACGTGATGCAAACCGCGTACAGGCTGGTCCTGGCAGACGGGCATAGCAGGTCTTTCGGGGAGGAGGATCTTCTGTGGGATTCCGGAAGGATACCGGGCAGCCAAAGCATCCTGGTCCCCTGCGGCGCACCTCCGCTGGAGGCCGGCAATGTTTACTGCTGGAAAGTAAAGGTCTGGGATAACCGGGGGAATGAGTCCCCCTGGAGCCGGACGGGAAGTTTTATATCGGGACTCGAATCGGAGGGGGACTGGAACAGGGCAGAATGGATCGGGTTCACCGACCTGGATCCGGGAAAAAGGGTGGTGCCGGGCATACACCTTCCGGGGGGAAGGAAGGAATGGAAAGACAAGCCCGTCGGGGATCACCTGCTGCCAATTCTGCGCAGGGAATTCTCCCTTAAGGAAGAGCCTGAAATGGTCCTTTTGTTCGTATCGGGACTGGGACAGTATGAACTCCATATAAACGGGGAGAATGTGGGTGACCAATTCCTGGCCCCGGGCTGGACCCACTATGATGCAAAATGCCTTTACAACACCTACGATGTAACGGACCGGATGCGCAAGGGCACAAACTGCCTGGGCATAATGCTGGGAAACGGATTCTATATCATTCCGAATGAACGGTATCGAAAATTAATGACGGCTTACGGGAATCCCAAAATGATCCTGATGATGAATATCCTTTATAAAGATGGCAGCAGCGAGGTAATCAAGAGCGATGAAGACTGGAGGGCTGCCCCCGGTCCCCTGACCTTTTCAAGCATTTACGGGGGAGAAAACTACAACGCAACACTGGAAATCCCGGGCTGGGACAAACCCGGTTTCAACGATGCCAGGTGGAGGCATGCCATGCGGGTGAAGGCACCTTCTGAAAAGCTGCTTCCAGAAAAGGACTACCCTATTAAGGTTGAAAAGGTCCTGGAACCGGTATCCGTTAGGCCCGTCGGAGGGACTGGGGGATACCTTTATGATTTCGGCCAGAATGCTTCCGGTATCATCGAGCTGAAAGTCAGCGGGAACCGGGGTGATACAGTCAGGCTGGTACCGGCCGAACTGATCAGGGATAACCTCGAAGCAGAACAGAGGGCCAGCGGGCAGCCGTATTACTGGCTCTACGTGTTGAAAGGCGAGGGCACCGAAACCTGGTCCCCGAAATTCACCTATTATGGCTTCCGGTATGTCCAGGTGGAGGGCGCCGCACCCGATACAACCGCTTCATCGGGTCCGAAAATAGGCAGTCTTAAAATGCTTCACACCCGGAACTCCTCGCCCGTCGCAGGGGAATTTCATACCTCATTTGAACTATTCAACCGGATCAATTCCTTGATCCTCTGGGCCATACGGAGTAACCTCCAGAGTGTCGTCACCGATTGTCCGCACCGGGAAAAACTCGGCTGGCTGGAGCAGACCTACCTCATGGGGGAGGGGGTACACTACAATTTTGATATATACCATCTGTACAACAAGGTGATCGATGATATGATCGATGCGCAGACCGAAGAGGGACTTATCCCCGGAATCGCACCCGAGTACACCGTGTTTGGAGGGGCTTTCAGGGACAGCCCGGAGTGGGGGAGTGCATCCGTCATCATTCCCTGGCAACTCTACAGGTGGTATGGCGACACAACGCAGATATTAAGGGCATGGGACATGATGACAAGGTACGTGGACTACCTGGAGGGCAAATCGGAGGGACATATCCTGTCCCACGGGCTGGGGGACTGGTATGACCTGGGACCTGAACGTCCCGGTTTTGCACAGCTGACCCCGATCTCCCTTACCGCCACAGCCATTTACTATTATGACCTGGTATTGCTCGAAAGAATGGCCCGGGTGCTGGGAAGGGATGCTGAGGAGGAAGCATTCGCCCAGAGGGCACGGGAAGTCAGGGAGGCATTTAACGGGAAGTTTTTCGATCCCGTGACCGGAACCTATTCCACCGGGAGCCAGACGGCAATGTCGATGCCTCTGGTAACGGGACTCGTACCGGAAAGTGACCGTGAAAGGGTCCTGGCCAACCTGGTCGATTCCATCGTTGCGAACGGTAAGGCCCTGACCGCAGGTGACGTCGGCTACCACTTCCTTGTCAGGGCCCTGCAGGACGGCGGGGCCGGTGAACTTCTCTATGAAATGAATGCCCGCGATGATGTCCCCGGCTACGGTTTCCAGCTCAAGAAGGGGGCCACAGCACTGACCGAATCCTGGTCCGCCCTGAGGATCGTATCCAACAACCACATGATGCTGGGACATTTGATGGAGTGGTTTTACGGGGGACTTGCGGGCATCCGGCAGACGGAGCAATCCCTTGCCTATAGTGAGATACAAATCAGTCCCCAGCTGGTCGGAGGCATCGAGTCGGCATCCGCCGGATTTGAATCACCATACGGGAAGATCGTTTCAAAATGGCATAAAACGGCCGGTGAAATCGAAATGGAGATCCTCATCCCGGCTAATGCCCGTGCCGTAGTTCATTTCCCGGTGAGCGGGACCCAGCGTATACGTGAAGGTAACAGTTCGCTGGAAGAAATAGAGGGACTGGAAATCCTTTCTGATGGAAAAGAGGGACTCGTTGCCAGGATCGGATCGGGCCGGTACAGGTTCGTGATCCATGACCGGTAAACGGATCCGGCGGCCGGCATCAACCTTGCCCGGACAGGCAACAACCTGGCCTGATAATTATCAACCAGGACTGACCAGTATTAACCAGACCTGAATCACAAAGAAATGCTGAAGAAGGCACTTAAATATTTGCTGTACAGGATTTTAGGGAAACCCCTGTACCTGGTCATCAGGCCCTTTTACATTCCCCCGGAAACCATGCGCCGGAGGATGCGATTCATCGGGAAATTCAGGGTAAAGGCGGAAGACGGGAAAAAATTCCTCCTGTTCAATAATGCCTTCCACCTTGAAAACCATATATTCTGGCTCGGGATAGACCGCTATCCATGGGAGCTTATGACCCGCAGGATATGGACCCGTCTCTGCCTGTCCGCCGATACGATCTTTGATATCGGGTCCAATTCGGGCATCTATGCCACACTGGCCAAGGTATACAACAGCAGGTCAAAGGTTTTCGCATTTGAGCCCCAGCCCAATGTTTTTGCCGTCCTGCAGAAGAATAACCGGATTAACGGGTTCGACATCCGCTGTGAACAGCTGGCCCTGAGTGATACGGAAGGCAGCCTGCCTTTCTACAATTACGGTCCGGATACCTTCATCACCGAGAATACGACCGCCGGAAGCCTGAACAGGGACTGGGTCACACGGGAGCAGAGTTCCATCATGGTGGATGTCAGGAAACTCGGGACTTACCTGGAGGAACAGGGTATAATCCGGATTGACCTGATGAAGATCGATGTTGAAACCCTGGAATACGAGGTTTTGCTGGGATACGGTAAGTATCTTGCAATGCACCGGCCGGTCCTGGTACTCGAGATACAGAATCCCGACATCGGGCAAAAGATCGGGTCGCTTTTTGATCCCGGCTCCAATAAATTTTTCAGAATAGATGAACAGGCAGGCCTTCGCAGGGTGAAGGAACTGGGAACCTCAACCGGCAGCCTTAATTACCTGATTTGTCCCGTGGAAAAGGAAAAACTTATCAGTGAATTCATCGTACTTGAAAGTTCCTCCTGACGTAACAAAATCACAATTTTATCGTTTCAAAGAGAAACATGTAAAACCTTTAAAAAATGAATAAACCAATTATTTCCATCCTCGCAACAGCGTTGGTGCTTGTATTCACGCATATTTCATGCAGTGAAAAGGAAAAACAGGATACCCTCCCGGAACTTCCGCCCGTCGATGCACTGATGATGGATTTCAGCCAGTTCATCAATAATCCCGCGGTGGGACAGATGATGAAATCAGCTGAATCCTATGAGAATGCACTTTATTCCTATACCACCGTTGCCGTATGGAACGCCCTGGTAACGATCCCCATGATCGTCCCGGTTGCCGCCTACCTGGAATGTTTCAACCACACACCGGTTTACCTGGGTGACAACAGCTGGCAATGGTCCTATACCTGGGGTGGGGCCGAGACCTATGCGGCCCGGCTCGTCACCAAAAGGATTTCCAACGAGGAATTCACCGCCGAAATGTTTATAAGCAAAACCGGGTCCTATACCGATTTCAAATGGTTCGAAGGGATTGTCAGGTATGACCGCACGCACGCCGAATGGACGATGTATGAAAGTCCCCTTAACAACGTTGCCTGGCTTAGCATCGAGTGGAACATGGACTGGGAACAGGAAATCTCGGATATCACTTATACAATAGTGAAACCCGGCGGAGAGGAGACAGGGAGCTACATTACTTTCGGGATCACCGGTGATGCCGACTACGATGCCTTCTATACGATTTCCTTTTCGCAAAAGGATACCTACATCAAATGGAACCGGACTTCCAAAGTTGGCAGGGTCAAGGATGAGGTGAATTTCGAAGATGCGGACTGGCATTGCTGGGATGAACTTTTCCAGGACGTTCAGTGCAACTGACATGGACGCAACCAATCCGGCCGGTTTTACGTCTTGAATTTGATAGGCACTTTTTGTATTTTTACCATATAAATCCACTGTCATGAAAACCATCTATCGAATTCTTGCCGTATCGGCCCTTCTGCTTGTTGCTGCCGGTTTCCATAGCTGCGAGAAGAAAAATCCCGGACAGGAGCTCAGCGGCAGCCTGGAACTTTACCTGAGCAGCTCTAATCTCGATGAGTCGGTACTTAAATCGGATGAACCGGACAGCCTGGGCCTTAGCCGTTACCATGCCCTGCTGACCGTGATCGGGGAAGACAGCCTGCCGGTCATGGAGGATGAGCTGCTGCCACTTTATAAATTCGGCGACGGTTTCTTCAGTGAAAAGATCGATCTGAAGGCCGGCCATTACTGGCTGATGAAGTTCATGATCATCGACCCTGCCGGGGAGGTGGTCTATGCAGCCCCGCTGGAAGGCTCACCCAGGGCTTACCTGGTGAAGGACCCGCTGCCCGTGGCATTCAATATAAAGCCGGAAGAAACAACCCGTTTGAGTCCCGAGGTCCTGTCCGTTAATGGGGCGCCTCCCTCGGAGTTCGGCTATGCAAGCTTCGGATTTTCAGTCGTGAAACCGCTGCCGTTCTTTGTTATGGTCATGATCGACGATCCCATGATCATGGCCCCGACACTTATTACGGACGCCCACCTCACCGTGCATCACCCCGACGGCTGGCGCCATGAATTTTACCTTGAAGCCAAAGTCAACAAGGTCGTGATCCGGGGGGGAGCGGAGTTCTATAAGCTCATTGTCGAGAAAGAAGGTTTTGAACCGAGACATATGGAAATTTCGGCCAGGGAGCTGATGGCAACAACCCAGGAAAATCCCCTCCTGATTCGAGTGGGACCGGGAATGCAGGTGCTCAGGCTTCAACCGGGACCGGAGAACGGCATCGATGCCATGATCTCCAATCTTGACCCGGAAAAGAATTTTGGGGATCATCCCTGGTTCGAGGCCACATTCATATCCGAACCCATCCTGACCGTGATGCGTGAGAACCGCAGCCTGATACGTTTCAGTCCCAACGGACTCCCCAAATCGGCCCGCATCCATAAGGTTACGCTGACGCTATTCTACGACGTGCCTATTCCATGGGACAGCATTATGCCTGTAGATACCTTTATATACGATGCATACCACTGGTACGGTGCGGTCCTCCAGCAGATCGTGGAACCCTGGGAAGAGCACGGGGTTACCTGGGGAAACCAGCCAAAAACCATCGAGGCCAACCAGGTATACATCACGCCCTTCATCAAGAATGCCAACTTCATCGAAGTGGACGTCACCCGGCTTTTCATACCCGAACAGGAAATTGCAGCCCCCAACTATGGAATGCTATTCAAACTATCGCCATCACCGCAATTCCCGGGCTTCCGTTTTGCATCAAGCGATTACAAGGAACCATCGATGCGCCCGCTGCTGAAGATCTTCTATACCCTGCCGCTTGATTAGCAGGAAAATTGGTATTCAAGGAAGATAAGGAATATGCGATGCCTGCCTGTGGATTCCGGCAGGCATCGCTATTTATAGCAGGGGCATTGCCTGCCGTTCCCGGCTGGATTTAACTTCCCGCCGACATTCTTTCCAGCGCCAGGTAGAGGGCCTGTGTTCCCTTCCTGCCTTTTCCAATGGCCATGACCGAAAGGTAGAGCTGTTTGGCCAGTGCCAGGCCGGGCAGGGAAAGCTTCATGAGCTCTGCCTCCTGCAGGGCGATGCCCAGGTCCTTGATGAAATGCTCCACCATGAACCCGGGTTCAAAATCCCTGGCAACGATCTTGGGTGCCAGTACATCAAGGGTCCAGCATGCCGCCGCACCCTTGCTTATGGACCCGAGCATGGTGCTCAGGTCGAGTCCCGCCTTAGCCCCGTACACCAGCGCCTCGCAAACCCCGATCATGGTACCAGCGATGGTGATCTGGTTGCACATCTTGGTATGCTGTCCCGAACCCGCGGGTCCCTGGTAGACCATATTCTTGCTGAAAATCCCGATGACCGGCATCACCTGTTCCACGATCTCCTTTTCGCCCCCGATCATGACCGAGAGGGTCCCGTTGATGGCCCCGACTTCCCCGCCCGATACGGGCGCGTCGACGGCATGACAGCCTTTTTCCCGGCATGCCTCATCGATCCGTACGGCCAGCCCGGGAAGGGTGGTTGTCATGTCGATCACCACCGAACCCTTTTTCAGGCTCTTAAGGATCCCGTTTTTTCCGAAATAAACCTCTTCCACATCGGCCGGGAAGCCGACAATCGTAAAAATGATTTTACAGTTCTCTGCAATGGCTGCGGGTGAGTCGTGCCAGGGACATCCCTTTGCGATAAGCTTTTCAGCTTTGTTCCTGGTGCGGCTGTACACCGACACATGGTAACCGGCGTTGACCAGGTGCATGGCCATGGGTGCGCCCATGATGCCAGTGCCGATCCAGCCGATTTTCGCTTCTGAAGTGTTTACATTAATTTTTGCCATGGGATTGATGTATTTTATGGTTTAAATTTTGAAAGCGGCTGCTGGTCCCTTATGAAAGGGATGGTCTGTGGTCCCTCCGGCATCACACAGACCCGCGCTTTTTTACCTTTTTCCCTGAGTATTTTCTCGACCAGCAGCCCGGGATCGTCCACGGGATTCAGCAATGCCCTGCGAACCGTGGCATCATCCAGCCTGCGGGTATACAGCGAAACATTAGCCTTTTGCTGGATGAGGGCCTGGAAAAAAACCTGCCAGGTATCACCGAGCTCATCCTCGTGTTTCTTTATGTAGCTGTAAAGTGCGTTTGTATTTCCCGCTGCCATAAGGATCTTTTCATAATCTGAACCTGCCGGGATCCCGTCCCAGCATTCCGCCGCAATGAGGATCTCCCCTCCCTTCTTTACGATCTGGGCTGCCGCACTCATTCCCTTGACGCTCTGGTAGATATTCAGGTCCAGCGGGTATCCTGAATTGCTGGTTATGACCAGGTCGTAAGGTTCATCGACCGGCACCATGGCCGTTTTCCTGGCAAAGGCACAGCCTTTCCTGTGGGCGGCGCGCAGGCTTCCTGCAAAAACTCTCGTGATCTTCTTGTTCCTGTTCAGGGTAACGTTCATCAGGAACAGACCGGGCAGGTGTTCCGCGGCCTCCCTTACATCCTCCCAGAGCGGGTTGCCGTCTGTAATGCCCCAGCGGGCATTTTCATGCTCGAGCATGGAGATGGAATGATTGAAGCGGATGGTTTCCAGCATGGCCATCCCCGGCATTACCGCCTTTCCCCCGCCGGAGAATCCCATGAAGAAATGCGGCTCGATGAACCCGGTAAGGATCTTCAGATCGCACGACGCCAGTTCAAGGTTAAGATAGATCTCGTTCCCTGAAGAATTGTTCCCGATGTGGACAAACTGATCCGGGTCGGTTGCATTATTCTGGACAACCCTGTAGGTGTCTGTTACTTCCCTTCCAAGAATTATCAGCAGCTCCTTTTCTGTGACGGGACGATGGGTGCCTGTGGCGCAAAAGAATACGATATTCTGAGGGGGAACATGTGAGAGTTCCTTCAGGAGGGCTGGAAGAATCACAGAGTAAGGCGTGGCACGGGTGATGTCACTGAAGATGATGGCGATTTGCGTACGCCTGCCTGCCAGCTGTTTCAGGGGCTTGCATTGTAAAGGGGACCTGAGTGCCTCCGTGACGGCCCCGGCCTGGTCACGGATTCCTTCCACAAACCGGGGCTGAATCACATCCGTGTGGAAGCCGTCCGGGATCTTCAGCGTAAGTCCTCTTTTCCCGTATGCCAGTTTTACCTTCAATTTTATTTAATCGTCATGGTTCAATTCCCGTGGACTTACCCTTGAGTTAATACCTTTTATTCCATGCAGTTGCCAGGTCAGAATAATCCCGGGACAATCCAGTAAACCAGGATCAGTCCGGTGACGCCTACGGTAATTCCATAAATGGACATGGGAATCAGGTTCCGCCTGATCAGTATGCCTTCCGCTCCGATCAGTCCAACGGTAGCCGTTGCAGCAATTACATTATGTACGCAAATCATATTCCCTATGGCGCCTCCGATGTTAGTGAGGGAAACAATGATGATCTTTGAAAGGCCGAGTTGCTCTGCTATGGAGTACTGGAATACTGAAAAAAGCATATTGGAAACGGTGTTGGAGCCCGCCATAAATGCTCCCAGGGCCCCGACAAAGGAATCGACCAGGGGCCAGGCTCCCCTGAAAAGACTGGTCATTGCCTCCGCCATGACAATGGGCATGCTGTTGTATTCGGATCCGTTGCCGGACTGCATCATGATCCGAACCATGGGGACGGCAAACAACAGGGCGATGGCCGGTCCCTTGATCCTTTTAAAGGTTTCTTTCCAGGCCAGGCTGACCTGTTTCCTGTTCATCCGGTACATGGGAATGCAGATGAGTGCCACCAGGATAAAGGGCATGACACCGGGAATATAGAGAATATTGAAGGTGTTCCCTATGCTGGTCCCGAAAAGATCTGCGTACCGGATGGTCAGGATCGATTTTATCCAGCCGCCGAAGGGCAGGGATCTGATCCGGGTCAGCACAAGCAGCAATGCAATGATCAGGTAGGGCATCCAGGCCATGAACAGGGATATGCCGGTTTTGTTCCCGCTGCCGGTCATGGAGATGGATCCCATCCAGCCGTTTTCCCATTTTGATCGTTCGGGGAAATCCCAGGTTTTTTTAGGGACAAGAAATCCTGCCCGGGTGGTAAGCAGTACGATCCCGAGACCGATCAGTCCCCCCAGCAGGCTCGGGAATTCCGGTCCCAGTAACCACGCCACCAGGAGGTAAGGGATGATAAATGCGAGTCCCGCGTAAATAGCAAACGGCCATATGGCAAGTCCCTCCCGGACGGACCGCTTCTCCCCGAAAAAGCGGGTCATCATGGCGACCAGGATGAGCGGGATGAATATTCCCGGCAGGGCATGCTGGAGGGCCGTCCACAGTCCCACCTGGTTAATGAAACCGCTGTACTGCATGCCTGCGTCTGTGATCTGCTGAATGATCTCGGGGGTGTTGGTGCTTTGTCCCACCCCGATCAGGGTTGGTGTGCCTACCGCCCCGAACGAAACCGGGGTGGAATTGGCGATCAGGGAGACCATGACCGCCGCAAGAGCCGGGAAACCGAGCGAAAGCAACAGTGGTGCCGCCAGGGCTGCCGGGGTCCCGAAACCGGCCGATCCCTCGATGAATCCGCCGAAGAACCAGGCAATGATGATGGCCTGTACTCTCCGGTCGTCTGATATTTTGTGAAATCCAACGTTTATTGCCTCAATGGCTCCACTTTCCCGGAGCGTGAAAAGCACGGCGAGTGCCCCGAAAACGATTAGCAGGATCTGCAGGGCAATGCCGATGCCGTTCACGGTGGCAGCCAGTACCCAGTTTACGGGGGTTCCCCAGACAAACATTGCCAGGAGCAGGGCGGCAAGGAAGGCGACCGGCATTGCCCTGGTGGCTCCCCAGCGGAAACCAACCATGAGGATGAATATGATGGCAATGGGGATAAAGGCAATCAGGGCAAGGATTCCAATTGACATGGTCAGGTTATGAAGTTTTTCATGAATAGGCAGTTTAAAAATATAACTTTTCATAATATCATTCTTCCAAATCGGGAAGTTTGCCAAATATGTTATTTTTGATCACATCATTTTGCCTTATGAAAATTCTTATCGCACCAGATTCCTTCAAGGATGCCCTGTCCGCACTCGAAGTGGCAGATTCCCTGGGAAAAGGGCTCAGGAAGGCACTGCCGGATGCTCAGATACGGATAGTTCCCATGGCGGATGGGGGCGAGGGAACGGTGGAATCGCTGATCGACGCGACGGGGGGAAGACTGGTCGGGGTCAGGGTCCGTGATCCCCTTATGAGGGAAGTGGAATCCTCCTTCGGCATCAGCGGGGACGGGGAGATGGCTGTAATCGAGATGGCGGCTGCTTCGGGTCTGCAACTGATCGGTACGGAAGAAAGAAATCCCTGGATCACGACCACCTTCGGCACGGGGGAATTGATCCGTGCAGCACTGGATCATGGATGCAGGACCATCCTGCTGGGCATTGGGGGATCTGCAACGAATGACGGCGGGACCGGAATGGCTGAGGCCCTGGGCGCAAGGTTCCTGGATGCCGGAGGGAATCCTGTGGCACCGGGCGGAGGAGCCCTGGGCGGGATAAGCCGGATTGATGTATCCGGACTCGACAGGCGCATTATAAATACCAGGGTGCTGGTCGCCTGTGATGTTACCAATCCCCTGACGGGACCGGAAGGCGCCTCGCGGGTTTACGGTCCCCAGAAAGGTGCCGACGAAACAATGGCAGGAAAACTGGACGAAAATCTTGCCGGTTTCGCAGCGCTGATCAGGGATCGGCTCGGAAAGGAAGTCGACCGGGTACCCGGTGCCGGGGCAGCGGGGGGACTTGGAGCGGGATTGATCGCATTCCTCGGAGCCAGGCTCATTGAAGGTGTGCCGGCCATAGCCGAAAGGATCGGGCTGGAAGAGAAAGTAAAATGGGCAGACCTGGTGATCACGGGAGAGGGATCCATGGATTTCCAGACCCGGTTCGGGAAAACACCCTTCGGTGTGGCAAGGATAGCAAAGGCTCATGACAAGCCGGTGATCGCCGTCGCGGGATCGCTCGGTGAAGGATACGACAGGCTTTACGATGAAGGCTTCGATGCCATCGTTTCAATACTCGATTCCCCCATGACCATGGAAAGGGCCATTGCCGCAACGGCACCGCTCCTTGAACAGTGCGGGCGGATGATCGGGAACCTTCTGAAAACCGGGAAAATGATTTAGGATGGCAGCACGATGTTTTCCGGGAGTATCATGACAACGGCAAGACGGATCCTTTCAAAAATCTCGGAATGGTTCATGAAAAAGGCCATTAATTGGTCCAGGTTATGCCTGTCCATCAGTAATTCGGCATAGGTGAAGTCGTTCAGGATGCCCATGATCCGGTGACCGATCTTATCGCTGTGGATAAGGTCATGCCAGGATTCCATAACTTCGGCAAACGTAATTTTCCCCTTGAACATACGGATCAGGATTTTACCATCATCCGTGTATGAAAGATTGTGCACCACCCGTTTTATACCTTCCGGTTTAGATGCAATTCAGGGAATTCGGACGATATTTATCCTGTTAATGAATTGAAATTTCAGTCCCATGCTTCCATCAGCCGGTTGCTCAGGAAGTTTCGTTGAGCAGTTCCCGGATGGTATCGGCCATGGTTCCGAGGATCAGTGCACAGGATGCCGCGCCTGCATCGATCACACCCCTGGACCTTTCTCCCAGGCGGCTGGAGCGTCCGATCCTGGCGATCATGTTCTCGGTGGCGTCGCGGCCTGTTTCTGCGGCAAGTTTCATGTCGGCCAGGGACCCGGCAAAATCCTTGCCATGGGCAAGGGCAGCATTGTATGCATCGACTGCGGGGAACAGGGCATCGACCAGTGTTTTGTCCCCCACGTTTGCCCGGGATATCCCGGCCACCGAATCCCTTGCGGCGCTGAGTGCCTGTTCCCATAACCCGGCATCGATGGTTTCCCTGCCTGCAAGGATCGTCGAAAAGCTTTTGAAAAATTTGCCGTAGAGCGGTCCCATGGAACCTCCGATCCTCATCATCAGTACCCGGGAAAGGATGTTCATCCCATGGGCAAGATCCCCCGGGTCTTTATCCAGCTCATCCCGGCAGATTGAAAATCCCTTGTCCATGTTCACGCCGTGGTCCCCGTCCCCTATCATTCCATCGATATCGCTGAGGTACTGTTTGTTTTCCCGGACGGCTGTGATGAGGTCCTCAAGTACCCGAATGCCCCTGCTGTTTGCAAAAGAATCCTTCATTTTACCTGTTTATACTGAATTGCCGGAGTCCCACTGAATCAGCCTCCATGTCAACGCATTCCCTGAGTTCCTCGTCGAGTTTCATGAGGGTCATGGTGACGCCCGCCATTTCGAGGGAGGTAAAATAGTTTCCCACATAGGATGAGTGGATCTTTATCCCTTTGCCGGTCAGTATTTTTTCAATGTCCCGGTAAAGGATATACAGCTCCATAAGGGGGGTGGAGCCAAGTCCCGATATAAGCAGCACGGCCTCATCCCCGCCATTAAACGGCAGGTCGGGCAAAACCACGTCGCACATTCTGCGGGTCACTTCACCTGATGTTTCAAGATCGGCGATCTCGATGCCGGACTCCCCGTGATGGCCTATCCCCACTTCCATTTTCCCCGGATCCACGCTGAAGTTGGGATGCCCCACTGCTGGAATGGTGCATCCGCTGAGTCCCACCCCGATGCTTCGTGTATTGTCAATGGCTTTTTGTGCAGCTGCGATTACTTGATCAAGATTCCCGCCCATAGCCGCTTTAGCACCTCCGACTTTCCACATCAGGATCTCTCCGGCCACTCCCCGGCGTTTCTCACGCTCCGTGCTGGGAGCGGAGGGGACATCGTCGTTGGCCACCACTTTTTGCACGGCAATGCCCTCTTCTTCTGCCAGTTCCATGGCCATTTGAACATTCATGTTATCCCCGGCATAATTGCCGTAAAGAATGGCCACACCTTTCCCGCCGTCCGCTGCCCTGATGGCATCGTAGAACATCTGGGCCGGCGGGGAGGTGAAGATTTCCCCCACCGCCACCGCATCACACATGTTCCGGCCGATGTAGCCGATAAAGGCCGGTTTATGCCCGGAGCCTCCCCCGGTGACGATCCCCACCTTGCCTCTGACGGGTGCGTGCTTATACCTGAGCACCCTTTCGTTCTTACAGGCCGCGACAAGGTCCGGGTGGGCTTTTATATAGCCCTGGAGCATTTCGTCCACAACAGTCTGCGGATCATTGATGAATTTCTGCATGATACAGCGTTTTTTTTATGGCTCCGGGTGAAAAGATTTCTTTTCCAGTTTATGCATGGTCTCAACCTTGGCTGCTGAACCTCCGCCCTGGAACTCCGAAGCGAGCCATGCATCCACAATGCTTTTGGCAAGTTCGGGACCCACTACCCTGGCTCCCATGGTCAGGACCTGTGCGTCGTTGCTTTTGCGCAGGCGTTCTGCCGAGTATGTGTCGTGGCAGACCCCGGCATAGACTGTTTCCACCTTATTGGCGATCATGGCCATCCCGAGTCCCGTTCCACAGATCAGTATTCCCCTGTCAAATTCCCGGTTCTTTATCTTCTGAGCCAGGTTGAATCCCACTTCCGGGTAGGCAGCATTCGGGTTTTTCCCCAGCAGGTTGAGATCAACCACTTCCACCCCCTTGGTTTTAAGATGTTCAACGACGACAGCCTTCAGCTCGAGGGCAGCATCATCGGCATCGATCACTACTTTCATTTTCGCGGAATCTTTATATCGCATGAATTTACAAAAATATTTTTCCATTTCATGGCCCTGGCTGGCCGGGACCACGTTCATCCGGGTTTTACAATTCACCGCCGTGGTTGGATTAAATCCGATCCTTGCTAATTTTGCTACAGGATGAGATACCAGCATTGTGCCCTGATCCTGCTGATCATGACTGTACCGCTTACGGTACGCCCGGCAGACGGCCGGGCAGAACACGAGGAGATCGATTCCATCGGCCAGTCAGACGGCCAGGTTGAGAGGGATATTTTCAATCCCCTCAGCCTGGGTTTCCGGGCTCATTATGGTTTTATCATTCCTCATTCCAGGGCCATCGCTGAAATATCCAATTCCAATCCCCGGGGCATCGAGGCAGACCTGGCCTGGCACCTGATGCGTGAGCGGACCTGGAAGCACTGCTACTGTTATCCGCGCACCGGGTTTACGCTTTCCTGGTTCAATTTCAACAATCCCCGGATCCTCGGGCATTCGTTGGCACTTTACCCATACATCGAACCATTTATCCGCCCGCAACATAAGCTGAGCATCAGCTTCCGTTTCGGGATCGGTCCCGCGCTGGTCACCAGGATATACGATGAGGTGGACAATCCCGACAATTTTTTCTTCAGCAGCCATCTCAGCTTCATCGTTGTGCTGAACGCCGCGGTGAATTACCGGATCGCTCCCAGGGTGAATACGCGACTTGCGTTCAATTATAACCATATTTCGAACGGGGGACTGAAAGAGCCCAATGTGGGGATGAATTTCCCGACCCTGAACGCTGGATTCGACTACAGTTTTTCGGAGGTAAGATTCCCGGTAAGGGACAGGGATACCATGCGGATCCTTTATACGGACCGGTGCTGGTTTGATGCATACCTTATTGGGACGGCCAAGAATGCAGAGAAGGGGGAGGACCGCTTATATCCCGTGATCGGTGCTGGCATCTATTACAATTACCTCGCGGGAAGGATATTTGCCCTGAATGCCGGCACGGAATGGGTGTCAGATTTTTCGGTCAAGGAAAAGATCCGGCGCCAGTACCCCGGCAATCCCGAGGATGCTCCCGACCATAACAGGGCGGCCATGCTGGTGGGACTTGACCTTCTCTTCGGGAGGTTTTCGTTCATATATCAGTGGGGCTTCTATTATTATGAACCCTATCCGGCCAGGAACCGGGCCTATCAGCGGTACGGTTTAAATTTCAGGTTCTATGACCGGTTCTACCTGGGGATCAACATCAAGGCCCACGGCCATGTGGCGGACCTGATGGATGCCAGGCTGGGGATTATCTTATAAGGATTTTATTTCTTAACGATGCTTCCTGCGCTGCTGGTCTTAGCCCTTACCAGGCTTCCCTCGCCCCTGTAATAAATGCTGCCCGCGCTTGAGCAGTTAAGGTCGAATTCTTCCGTCCCGTAGATCCTGGCATCGCCGGCGCTTGAACAGCTGACATCGCATTTTCTGGCGATCAGGTCATAGGCATGCAGGTCCCCCGCGCTGCTCAGGTCTGCCTCGATGAGACCGGTCTTTCCCGATAACCTGGCATCCCCTGAACTGCTGATATCGCAGTGGACTTCTTCGGCTTCAAGGTCCAGGTCAAGATCCCCGGCACTGCTCAGATCGATATCCAGGACATCCGTCTTCAGGGTGTTTTCCCCCTTTACATCCCCCGCACTGCTGATCCGGATGGAATTCAGGTCCACGTAAGTCAGGTAAACCTTCATGGCTTTTGCCTTGCGGATATTCTTCGAGGTATAGATCCTGAGGGTATGATCGACAACCTCGGTTTTGATCACGTCGTGAAGGTTTTCATCGGCTTCCAGCATCAGGGAAACTTCCGATCCCTGCTTCATCAGGACATCGATGCCCGAACTTACTTTCAGTCCCTCGAAATCCTCAATCCCCCTGTCCTCCGAAACAACATTCCCGTTTCCCCAGACCGATTCGCCGGGATTGATGGAGATGCAGGAAGTCCCTGCAGCCAGCAGGAACAGAACGCTTAAATACGATAAGGTTTTCATATGGCGTGATTTTAATTTTTCGGATAGGAGCCGAACAGACGGTTCAGGAACCGGTGAAATGCATGCGCTCCCTTTACCGGTTCGGCAAACATGAATATGCACTTATTATGAATGAGATTCACCTCCTGGTCTTTCAGCATTTCGAGGGTCTCGGCCGTCTCGGAGCGCTGCTGTATCCAGATGTTGCGGATGCCCCTGTCGAGGGACTGTCTAACACTTACGGCAGTTTGTTCCATTGGTGTGACAATGAATATCCGGTCCACATGCCCGGGCAGATCAAGGATGCTTTTGTAGCATTCGGCGCCGTCCAGGCTGTCCATATTGGGATTCACAGGATACAATTTGTACCCGTTTGCCTTGAGGTGCTCGTAAACCTGCCTGCCAAATTTTTTGGGATTCCTTGACACACCTGCAATGGCAAGCTCTTTGGGCGCAAGAAACGATTGAATCGAAGAAAGGGTCGTCATCGTTGTTCAGTTATACTGGTCCGGGTACGAAATTCCTGAATTATTGCCGCTTCTCAAACTCATTATCGGTGAATGCCTCCGATATTCCGGTGAACGGTGCATGGAAACCGGTAAAAAAAACACCCGCCTTGCGACGGGTGCCCATTGAATAATTACTAACTAACCACTAAACCTAAAACAAACTATGAGAACAGTTTCATATCCAGCATCCAATCCTCCAGTGCAATGGTGCTGTTATTCCTGTCGAATGATTTCAGCATCCAGTCTTCGAGTTTCAGATCGGGTTCGGAGGCCATGTGCCTTCCGTTCCTGCCCCAGGAAGCTTCAAGCATCCATGAGCTGACTTTCAGTTCACTGTCGGCTGTGATCCTTTCCGTACCGTAAAAAGAATCGACGGATAACATCCAGTCCTCCAGCCTGATCTCTTCTTCCAGCCGGTTCCCGGTGTTATAATTCAGGATCATCCCGTTGAACTGCATCGGATGAATAGCCTTTACAGCCGAGTTAAACACGAAACCCATTCCGAGTGCAAGCGCTAATATCATCGTGGTCTTTTTCATTTCTATTATGGTTTTGAATTTTTTACTTTTCAGATTCATTTTTATTCTATCATAATACGTGCCAAAGTTTATAAATGTCAGAAAAACAATGATATACTAAAAAGATCTTAAAATCCGAAATAGGTAAAAGTGAACGGTTTTGAGACAGGCCTGTCCGAAAATGAACGGAAGGGACTGCAGGAAAGGAAAGAAAGGCAGGCAGAAAAAACAGGCCTGCAGGCTCACCGGGTGGAAAAACCTGCAGACCCTTGGTCAGATATCGTTCCGGGACAGGATCTTACTTATTCCGGTCGGCTTCGCGTTTCCACCGGGTGGTCCGTCCAAGGAATCTCATTCCCATGACATATCCCCTGATCTCGAGAACCGAGTCGCTTTCTTCGAACCACATGTAACTATCGTATGTTTTTCCATTATCCGGGTCGTAAATGGAGCCTTTTTCCCATTGTTCTTCCTTTTTGTTGTACACGAATCCCTGCAGCAGGGGTAATCCGAGTATGGGGCGCTGCTGTAGTG
>Ga0307419_10000601_pt1 | contig 18386 bp, 7 predicted proteins | sample SalMarWE160230MG_2_FD_202512 | JGI IMG/M metagenome (GOLD analysis project Ga0307419, IMG submission 202512) | Salt marsh sediment microbial communities from the Plum Island Ecosystem LTER, Massachusetts, United States - WE1602-30 | ecosystem: Environmental > Aquatic > Marine > Intertidal zone >... | reverse complement strand
GAAAATGTTTTATAGTGCTGAAGTGCCAGGATGGTCGTGGGTACAAGTATTGCTGTTTGTTTGCTGTCTGTCGCCGACTTGAATGCTGCTCTTACAGCAACTTCTGTTTTACCAAAACCGACATCTCCGCAAACCAGGCGATCCATAGGATGCGAAGCCTCCATGTCCTCTTTTATTGACATTGTAGTAGCCAGCTGGTCAGGAGTATCTTCATAAATAAATGACGCTTCCAGTTCCCGTTGCAGGTAAGAATCAGGGGAGAAGGAGAACCCACCTGATGCCATCCTTGCGGCATATAACCGGATGAGATCTTTTGCAATATCCTTAACCCTGCTTTTAGTACTTTGCTTAAGTTTCTGCCATGCTCCTGATCCAAGTTTATAGATCTTTGGTGCAGAGGAGTCCCTTCCTTTATATTTTGAGATACGGTGAAGCGAATGGATACCTACATAAAGTGTATCATTATCCCTGTAAACGAGCTTTATTGCCTCCTGTATTTTTCCGTTTACTTCAATTTTCTCCAGTCCCCCGAATTTGCCGATACCATGATCAATATGAACAACATAATCACCCGGGTTGAGTCCGGTTAATTCTTTGATCGAAAGGCTCTCTTTTCGGGTAAAATATCCTCTGATCCTGAATTTATGATACCTGTCAAAGATCTGATGATCGGTAAAAAGGGCTGATTTAATATCATGATCAATAAAACCACTGTGAAGATTTAATAAAAGCGGAGTGAATTGTACTAAAGGATTTATTTCCGTGAAAATATCCCTTAGCCTGTCGATCTGCGATTGACTTTCCGATACAATATAAGTATTGTACCCTTCCTGGTTATTCGAAATAAGCTTTTCGGAAAGCAATTCGAAGTTTTTATTGAAAACCGGCTGTGGCTCTGAGTGGAAGCGGAATAACAATTCGGGATTAAATGCCGGGGCGTTACCAAACTCAACTATCCTGAATTCAGAACAAGATTCCATGAACCGGTTACCCGTAATTATCAAGTCTTTTTTACCTGCAATTTGTCCCGATTCTTCTCTTTTAACAGTCTGGTCATAAATAGTGTTTATTCTCTCTTTAATGAAAGCGCTCTCTTCAAACCATATTACCGATGAAGGCGGGAAAAATCCGGTGAAGGAATCATTGGTCTCTTCAATTGATATATCCTGGATATTCGGTATGACCGATATTTTATCCTGTTTTGTGACTGAAAGCTGATCGTCAGGATTAAAGGTCCTTATTGAATCAACCTCTTCACCAAAAAAATCTATCCTGTATGGAAGGTCAGCGGAATATGAAAAGAGGTCTGCAATACTTCCCCTGATCGCGTACTGACCTGGTTCATAGACGAAATCAACTCTTTCAAAGTTATATTCATGAAGAACCTCTTCAAGGAATTCAAGCGACAGCTTATCTCCCTTTGAGATGGTAAATGTATTTTTCTTAAGATTCCTGCGGCTTATTACCTTTTCCATTACTGCCTCAGGGTAGGTGACAATTATCCCTTTTCTTTTTCCTGATGCCAGGTGATTCAACACCTCGGTACGGAGTACGATATTTGCAGGTTCAGTTTGTTCGTACAGTACTGATCTTTTGAATGTTGACGGGAAAAAGAAAACAGATTCCTCACCAACCTGGGTGACAATATCGTTATACATGTAAGCTGCATCTTCTTTTTCCGGGATAATAACTATATGTGTAAATTGTGTCCTGTTGAAGATGTTGGCAACAGTAATTGCTTTTAATGATCCCGAGACACCAGAAATACCTATCCTTTCTAAACCGGATGATGTTAAGGTATCTGCCACTCCTGAGAGAACAGAGTGGTTTTCAAAAAGACGGGTCAAATCATTCTTTTTCATCAACCGCATAATTGCGGCAAATTTACTATCTATTATTGGAAATCAATTCAATTGTGGAAACTCAAACAGAAAACTGTTTCCTTATTCGGAATTGAGCTGACTTTCAGTGTTCCTCCATGTGCACCCATGATCTGCTTCGAAATACTGAGTCCTATCCCTGAACCATTTTCCCGCGTTGTGAAGAAGGGTATAAAAATTTCTTCGATATTTTCTTTACTGATTCCCGGACCATTATCAGAAACACAAATCTCAGGTTTATCATTTGAATCAATACCTGCAAAGATTTCTATTTTACATTCCGGATTTTTTTCGTTGGCTTCCACAGCATTTTTTATAAGGTTTATCAACACCAGTGATACCAGGTTCTCATCGGCAAAAATCTCAAGATCAGGGTTACCAATAATGAAAGAAATTTCGGTTTTCTCCCCTGTTTCAATGGAATCGGCAAGGAGCTTCACTCTTGAAAAGAGCTCTGATACTTTAAAGAATTTCATTTCCGGTTTAGGGATTCTTGTCAGCTTCCGGTACGATTCAACAAATTCCATCAATCCTTTTCCCTGTTGTTTTATTACATTCAACCCGTTGAGTGTCGTTAAAACGGTCTTTTCAGTAATCTCACCGGGCTCAATGGGTTTCTTCCCTTTTTGATAAATATTTGAAAGAGATTCAGACAAAGAGGTTATAGGAGTTATTGAATTCATTATCTCGTGCATCAGCACCCTTATAAGACGCATCCATGAATCAACCTCCTTTTCATCCAGTTCATGTTTTATATCCTGTATAGATAGTATAATGAGCTCATTATCTTCCGATCCGAATGATGTTGATTTCAATGACAATTGTATCTCTCCCTGTTTTGTATTGACAGCCACCAGGTGTCTTTCATAAGGTTTGAGATTTTTTATTGTCATGAACAGTTTTTTATCAACCCGTTCAATTTGTTGCAGATGGGTCAGTATATCGAGTGACAGAACTCTTTTTGCTGCTGAATTTGCATGAAGAATAAATCCTTTTTTATTATAAGTGATGATACCTGTTGCCAGATGTTCCAGTATCTTCTGGAAATATTTTTCCTGATGTGCATTCTCTATTTTCAATTCCTGTATCTGCAGGTTGACATGATTCATACTCTGATGGAGTTCACGGAGACTTCCGGTTTTATTTTCAACAGGGAAGGAGAGATTGGAATCATCATTTCTTACTGAATCGAAAAAGAACCTGATATTTCTGTTTGTCCTGTTCAGATATGTAATCAGGCTTAGTGTTAGTATTATGATCGTTACGAAGCAGATTATTGAAAAGCGTACAGATTGCTCCATAAATACCAGGTAACCCATTAGCAGGGCGAGTGCAACAATAAATGTAATTCTTATTAGAATATTTATATAAAGTCTTTTACTTATCATTTTATCTGTTTTTCTTTAACCGGTTATATAAAGTCTGTCGGGTAATACCAAGCTGTTCTGCAGCAGCCGTATAATTACCATTATTTTTCTCCACTGCCAGGTGCATCATTTTTTTTTCCATCTCTTCCAGAGAGGTTAAGGATTCAATATCTTTTATCTCGCTGGCAGGTCGCAAATAAAGGTCTTCAGGTTTTATTACAGCCGTCTCACTGAGGATGACAGCTTTTTCAATAGTGTTTTGTAATTCCCTTACATTACCCGGCCATGAGTAGTTCATTAGCTTGTCAAGCGCCGGTTTATTGATTTTCAGATCGGATTTATCATACTTCCTGATACATTTTCCCAGGAAGAATTCGGTCAGTGTAATAATATCGTTCCCTCTTTCCCTGAGGGGAGGCATTTCGATTTGTATTGTGTTAATACGGTAGAGTAGATCTTCCCTGAAAAGACCTTCTCTGACCATGTTTTCGAGGTTTTTATTTGTGGCACAGATAAGCCTGATATTTACTGGTATCAGTTCGTTGGATCCTATTCTTGTTATCTGCCTGTTTTCTATTGCTGCAAGTAATTTGGCCTGGAGATGAAATGAAAGGTTCCCTATTTCATCAAGGAAAAGAGTCCCTTTATGTGCTACTTCAAATTTACCCTGCCTGTTTTCGCGGGCGTCCGTAAATGCACCTTTTACATGCCCGAACAGCTCACTTTCAAAAAGGGATTCTGTTATAGAACCCATGTCGACACTCACCATCAATTCGTTTGCCCTGTTTGATAAACGATGTAACTCCTGTGCCACGAGCTCTTTACCGGTTCCGTTTTCACCTGTAATCAGCACGTTTGCATCTGTTCTGGCAACCTTTCTGATAATATCCAGAATCTTCATTATCTGTGGAGATGAACCTATTATAGGTTTGTGTTCACGGTTTATCTCCTTCTTGAGTTCACTCTCCCTTGCCTTAAGGCTTTTAACCTCTCTCTTTGAAATATTGAGTTGAATGGCAATCCTGAGAGTGGCCAGCAGCTTTTCATTATCCCATGGTTTAAGGACAAAGTCGGAAGCTCCTGCTTTCAAAGCTCTTACCGCGGTATCTATATCTCCATATGCCGTAATCATTACAACGGAAATTTCAGGATATGTGTCCTTTATTTTCCCCAGCCAGTAAATACCCTCGTTCCCGGTATTTACACCGGCAGTGAAGTTCATATCAAGAACGACAAGGTTGTATTCTTTCTTTTTAAGTTCAGTTAATATCTGGTTAGGATTTGAAATAGTGGAGATCTCCCCGAATTCTGGTGTAAGTAGTATTTCAAGGGCACTCAGGATACTCTTATTGTCATCAACTATCAGTATATTTCCCTTCTGACCTTTCATTATATTAATTTTAAACCACAGAGTTACACAGAGGTTTTCACTGAGTTTCACAGAGTATTTAACAGTGTAACTCAGTGGTTACTCCGTGCAACTCCGTGGTAAAGATATAATATTTTTATTAAGATGTAAAAATATTTTACGTAAAAGCGTAAAAAATATTTACGATAATGTTTTTTAATGAATTGTAAGTGCCTGTATAACAGTTATATATATTATTGGTATAATATTAGATACATATAAGAAAACAAATACCATGTTAAAATCTGATATTAAGTCAGCATTCAGGAGTATTCTCAGGCATAAGATCCCTTCAGCCATAAGCATTGTTGGTCTGGGTATTGGGCTTGGATGTATCATAGTATTAACAGCCCTGATAATTCACGAGAAATCTTTTGACAAATTCATTCCCGATCATAATAATATTTACAGAGTAATTTTAGGAAATTCATCCCAGACCCAGTATCCTCTTGCTGAGACAATGGCCGGGGAGTTCCCGGAGGTAAAGGATTTCTTCAGGTACTATCAGGCAGGATCAATTCAGATAAGGAATCCGAAGAATGAAATTGTAAGGGAAAATGATCTCGGATTTGCAGACAGATCGCTATACAGAATTCTGGGAATTGAATTTATTTCAGGTACACCGGCTATTTCTCAGAGTGAGATAGCTATCTCTGAGGAGTCGGCGAAAAAGTATTTTGGTGAGATATCTCCTGTAGGAGAAGTAATAAATGTGAAATTTTCTGATGGTTTTGCAGCACTTTCGGTATCCGGAGTCTATAAGGATTTCCCGGCAAACTCCACACTTCATCCATCAATAATTGCCGATATAAAACTATCGGAGAAAATGTTTATCCAGTTTCAGAAAACACTGGGCGAATATGGCAATGAACAAAGATCCACATTAGGCTGGATACATTCCGACTTCTATTCCTGTCTTGTTCTGCAAAAGAATACAGACCTTGATAAAATTACCGGTAGTATGGAGAAGTATAAAGAGTTCCTGACGGTTGAAAACAAGGATGAATTCCATTACTTATTGCAGCCGGTTGCAGATATATACCTTGGCTCAGAAGATATTACGGGTAATTATTTCCTTCGTCGTGGAAATCCGGAAGATCTGAAATATTATGGAGCCATATCAATACTTATACTGATAATTTCAATTGTAAACTATATACTTCTTGCGCGGGCCGGTATTTCTGAAAGGACACATGAGATAGGAACCAGGAAGGTGTTCGGGGCTTCATTTGGCAATATCAGGAAACTAATACTTGTTGAATCAAACCTGATTGTTATACTGGGTCTTATCCCTGCAGTTTTAATAATTGATTTTGGTATGAGGTTCATAAACATCACTCTGCACAAGACGATGACGGGCCAGGTTTTTCTCAATCCTGTTTTATGGGGCATTCTGATACTTATAATTGTCTTTATAGGTACTATTTCCGGATGGCTGATTGGTTTTAATTATTCAAGGATCCCGGTACTGAAACTTATTAAAAAACTGAACATCGGATCAGGCAGGTTTGCCAGGTGGAATTATTCATTTCTGGTTCTTCATTTTGCCATATACATGATACTAGTATCGTTGGTGATGACAGTCTCGAAACAAATAAATTATACATTAACAGGTTATCAGGGATTTAATCCGGAGAATATACTGGTAACAGATCTTAATACCGATGAGCTTAAGAATAGCTTTCAGTCGATATCCGAAGAGATGAAGAAGATCCCTGGTGTTATGAATGTAGCAGGGGGAACATTTATACCTCCCTTTAATGCTTTCCTGCCTATAAATCTTGCCACAACTGATGGTGAAAGGGTACGTCTTGATGGATTGATAATGGGAGAGGGAATGCCCGAATTGTTAGGTATGGAAATTATTGATGGATCTTCATTCGGGCCTTATAAACCAGGCCCTCCTGAGGTACTCCTGAATGAATCGGCTGCAAAAGAACATAATGTAAAGGCAGGAGAAAGATTACTGGCATTTAATGTCAGAGGAATTTTACGTGATTTTCATGCCCATTCGATGCATTCACTAATCAGGCCAATGGTGATCCTTCCTCAGAATCCTGAAAGAATGGGACTTGTTGCAATCAAAACTGACGGTATAAATGATAACACTGTTATTAACAGACTCAGGGAACTCTATACAACGATCTCTCCCGATGAGATATTTGAAACAAGGTATTTAACCGATGATCTTGATCTCTTTTACCGGGGTGAAAGAGACCAGCTGAAAATAATCGGAGCATTTACACTTATCGCCATAATTCTGTCGATAATGGGGTTATTTGGCATCTCTCTCATGAGTATTTCAAAGAGACTTAAAGAGATAGGCATCAGGAAAGTAAACGGAGCTTCGATAAGTGAAATATTGCAGATGCTGAATATTCAGTTTATAAAATGGGTTCTGGTATCGGCTGTTATTTCGATTCCGGTTTCAATCTGGCTAATTTCGAAATGGATGGAAAGATTTGCATATAAAACAGAAGTAAGCTGGTGGATCTATGCAGCCGCAGCATTCTCGGCGGTCATTATTGCTGTCTTAACCATAAGCTGGCAAAGCTGGAGGGCTGCGACGAGGAATCCGGTAGAGGCTCTCCGATATGAATAAAACACCCCCAATCCTCCCGCTGACACTGGACGACTTGTTCCGCCATAGCGGAAGACTCCCCTTACCTTCTCCGCCATCCCGATAACTATCGGGAGGCGGATTCGGTGAGCAAAGCAAGGGGGGCTTAAAAGTCAAAATGGAAGAATGGACAAAGTAAGTTGAAATAATAAATGCATGAGAAACAGTCTGAAGATTATAATCAGGAATCTGATCAGAAATCCAGTGTTCGGATTTGTTACTATTGCAGGATTTGCATTCAGCCTGGCTATTTCCTTGCTTCTTGCTTCTTATGTTTTCAATGAAACAAGTTATGACAGATCATTTCCCGGGATCTACCGGATTTATCGCTTATGTGTCGAAAAAGGGATTACAACATTCAGAGGCGATAAGATTCGTGAATTAAAAGACAAATATCCAGAAATTGAAAAAATATGCCGGTATGACAACAGATCTTCCGAACTTGTATATGAAAAAGTACCCTTTGCGATCACTAACCTTGTTAAAACAGATAACGACTTTTTTAATATATTTTCATTGAAGATTCGCAACGGAAATACGGAGGATCCTCTGCCTGGGAATAACAATCTGGCAATCAGCTCATCATTTGCGAAAACTATTTTCGGGAGTGCCGATCCTATCGGGCAAACAATAAATATCGAGCACAGAAAAGATTTTACTGTCACCGCTGTATTCGATGATATGCCTGAGAAATCAAGTATTCAGGCACAGGCGATAATTAGATGGGAAAATGTTAATGACTTCGGAGGAGAATGGAGAAGCGGTATATTCTATTCCCGTTATTTCTTTCTGTTAAACGGGAAAGGCGATCCTGTAAAGCTTGGGGAAAAGATTACACAGGATTATTCGCCGGATCATTACATGAAACAATCCTTCAGATTGCTGCCTTTTAAGAAATCATACCTGAGCCCGTTAACGATGGAAGGGTCAAGTGAAACACTTCACGCCGATCTTCAGTCTATTCTGCTGTTTAGTGTTGTGACAATTTTAATTCTGGTGATCTCAATTCTGAATTTTGTAATTTTATTTACTTCCAATCACCTGGGTCGCATTAAAGAGATAGGTATTAAAAAGGTAACCGGTGCCGGGAGGAAAGAAATCTTCAGACAGTTCATCTTCGAAGCTGTTATTATCAGTTTTGTTGCATTTGTACTTGGAATATATTTATCCACTCTTTTAGAAATACCGTTTACTTCATTAATTCAAAAGGATTTTACGGTTTTGGCAGCTCTTCATTTCCCGAATATCTTGTTAGTTATAGTGGGAGTTATAATAGTAGGAGTGCTGGCCGGGTTTTATCCGGCAGTTGTTATTTCAAAGTATAAACCTGCTTCAATTTTCGGTGACTCTGCAGTAAAAGGGAAGCTTCAAATGAAGAACGGATTATCAATATTACAGTATTTAATTTCAATAGTAATGATTGTGTCACTGATTGTTATGACCCGTCAGAATAGTCTTTTAACTAATAAAGATTTGGGATTTACCAAGGAGCAACTTGTCAATATTAAGATTCCATGGGAAATAAAAGACAAACTTTCATTAATAAAAGATAAACTGGCAAGCAATCCTTATATAAAATCATGTGCCGTTTCACATGGTATTCCGGGGCGAATTGCTTTGTGGGGCATGTGGGGGGATACAATCAGGGAATATGGATATAACGGTAACGTTCCAAGTTTTACGGTTGATCCCGATTTTTTTAAAGTTTATGATGCTGAATTCCTCCAGGGAAGGGGCTTTGAAAAAAGGGACTGGAAGAAATCGGTGATAATGAATGAATCGGCATTCAGGCTTACCGGATGGAAATCAATCGAAGGTAAAGTAGTAAGAGGTATCCCGACATCCGAACAGGCTTTTGGAGGAAATCCTGCAGAAATTGCAAAAAACTCACTTGATGTTGTCGGTGTGATAAAGGATATTAACGTTGAAAAACTGAACCAACCGGTTGCACCGACAATATTTGAATGTTCCGATGATTTTGGAGTAAGTTATTTAACCTGCAGGATACTCCCCGGAGATTACTCTGGAGTGATAAATAGTATAAAGAAAACATGGAACAGTGTCTGTCCTGAATTTTTGTTTGATTATCAGTTTTATGATGAATGGCTCGATACACTTTATAAATCCGAAGTGCATTCTGCATATATCATTCGTCTGTTTGCAATTTTTTCGATAATCCTTTCCTGCCTCGGGACATTTGGTATTATCCATTTTATTTCGCGTCAGAAAACAAAGGAAATCGGTGTCCGTAAAGTACATGGTGCAAAAATCCTTGATATAATAAGAATTCTGAGCTGGAGCATATTAAAGTGGATTATTGTTGCATATTTAATAGCGATTCCACTTTCATATTTTATTATGCAAAAGTATCTGCAGGGTTTTGCTTATAAAACAACACTTAGCTGGTGGATTTTTGCGTTTGCAGGTTTATTTGCACTGGGAATAGCCCTGCTGACAATAAGCTGGCAGAGCTGGAGGGCTGCAACAAGGAACCCGGTTGAAGCATTACGATATGAGTAACCCCCTCTGCCTCGCAAGCTCGGCATCTCCCCCAAGGGGGAGGCTTAAATGATGTATAAAAATGTATAATTATGACAAGATTAAGAATAATACTACGAAGCTTAATTAAAAACAAATCAACATCTGCGATTATCATTACCGGGTTTTCGGTAAGTATATCGATAGTGTTGATTCTGATAGCGTTTCTGATAAATGAATTCAGTGTTGATAATGGATACCCGAATATAGATCGCATTTACAGGGTATTTGCCAACGATAATGTTGCATCAGTGAGGGAAGATTTCCGGGAATATTTCCTGGGAAATTACCCTGAAATAAAAGACGCCTGTCGTTATAACAGCTATCAAACAACTGTCACCTTTGATGATATACCTTTCACTGGACAGATGATAGCGACGGATTCATCCTTTTTTAACATCTTCTCCTCCGGTTTTCTTATTGGGCATGCCAGTTACTCCTTAAGTAATCCGAATGACATTGTTCTTACAGAGAGTTTTGCAAAAAAAATATTTGGCAATGAAGATCCTATAGGTAAAACTCTGATTGCAGAATATAAAGAACCATTAGTAGTAAGCGGGATAATTGAAGATTTTCCGGATAATTCAAGTATTCAGGGAGATTTTATTACAAACTCAACGACAAAAATCTGGTATGAAGGAACCAGTGACGGACAGGGGAATAGAGTAAATTATTTCAGATTATTTTGTCTGACAGATAACAAAGCAAACATTCCTGTCCTGGAAGATATGCTAACAAAGGATATAAGTTCTATTAAATATTCTTTAGGATATCCGATCGAAAGTATCCGTCTTATCCCTTTCAGTGAATCGTATTTCATGCAGGGAATAAACCGGAGTCAGACCAGGCATGCTAATATTAAGCTTATTAAGCTACTTCTGGTAATAACATCTGTAATTATTCTGTTGGCAATATTTAATTATATAAATCTTACAACTGCCGGTTTTACCGACAGGTATAAAGAGATTGCCGTTAAAAAAACAATTGGTGCATCAAGACAAAAAGTATTCTTACAATTCATATCAGAGTCTGTTCTGGTATGTTTTATTGCTTTACTTGTAGCCTTGTTGTTATCATCATTCTGGATTCCCTTGTTTGAAAAATTCCTTGGTGACAGCGTTAATTTAAAAGTATTATATAAACCTATGGTATTAGTAAGTATTCTGACAGGGGTATTAATGATTTCGATACTCTCGGGAATCTATCCTGCTCTGGTAATATCAGGACTTCGTCCCATCAACATTTTTATGAAAAGAGGGATTACTAAGAGAAGTACTTTTAATTTAAGAGGAGTGTTGAATATTATTCAGAATGCAGTTTCAGTCACCCTCATTATCGCACTGATTGTTATTACAAGACAGATTGATTATGTGAGGACAAAAGACTTCGGGTTTGACACTGATAGACTATTAAGCGTACATATTCACTGGCGGCTTGCAGATAAAACCGGCATTATCAGAGATAAATTGTTACAGGAACCGACAGTTAAGAATGTATGCTTTTCTCACGGAACACCAGGGAGCATATATTCATATTCATCATGGAATGTTGATGACAGGCAGTTAAAAATGAACGATCTGACAGTTGATTCTGCCTTTTTTAATGTATTCCGGATTCCCATATTAGTTGGCAGGGAATTATTACCATCCGATTTTGAGAAAGTGTGCTATATAAATGAGACGGCACTTAAAACATCCGGATGGGATACTTTTGAAGGACAAAAATATCATGGTATGGAAATAATAGGCGTAGTTAAAGATTTCCATCTGGCCAGCATGTATAACCCGATTGAACCTGTTGCTGTAGTTTTTTCATCAGGAATGGGTGTTTCACATATGACACTAAGGGTTGAACCCGTAAATATTCCAAAGACAATTAATGCATTAACAAAAGCATGGAAAGAGGTATGTCCGGGACATGAACTAAAATACCAGTTTTATGATGATTGGCTTGATTCGATGTATAAAAGTGAGGAGAGACTTGCTGCAGCAATACGCTTATTCGCTGTCCTGGCTATTATAATCTCTTGCCTTGGAATAATAGGTATCGCTGAGTTTGCCATAAAGAAGAGGACAAAGGAGATCGGACTTCGTAAAGTAAATGGAGCCAGGATTTCTCAGGTGATGGTATTGTTGAATATGGATTTTATCAGATGGGTCTTTCTTGCATTATTTATAGCCATACCCCTGTCTTATTTTCTTTTGAAAAAATGGCTTGAGACCTTTGCATACAGAGCAGGTTTAAGCTGGTGGATCTTTACAATTAGCGGAATAATAGCACTGTTCATTGCATTATTGACAGTGAGCTGGCAGAGTTGGAGAGCTGCAACAAGAAATCCTGTTGAAGCATTGCGATATGAGTAATCCCCTCTGCCTCGCAAGCTCGGCATCTCCCCCCAAGGGGGGAGAATAGCACCCCCTGGGGAGCCTTCCGCTATTGCGGAACAAGTCGTCCCGCCTTAGCGGGAGGTTGGGGGGTAAAAAGGAAGTCAGATGTGTCAGGTAATAAGCAGTTAACTAACAACATAATTTAACCGATATGATTTGGTATTATTTAAAGATTGCTGTTCGTAATATTCGAACTAATAAAAAGTTCTCAATAATAAATATCACAGGTTTTGCATTTGCCATCTCCATTTGTCTGGTTATAGAGCTTTATCTTCAAAAGGAATATTCGTATGATCGTTATAATGAACATGCTGATCAGATAATCAGGTTGACTAATGTAAAAGACAATTCGAGCATGATTGACTACCGAGTGAAAGATATCCTGCTGAAAAATTATTCTGAGATTGAAAATGCATGTATCGTAATACGTTCGCCTCATCCTATTGAGGTTAAGAGCGGAGACAAGGGATTCTACCTTGATGATGCCATGTCTGTTGACAAGAGTTTTTTTGAAATTTTCACGGTTCCCTTTGTATCAGGCAATAAAAACTCTCCATTTATAAATTTAAATTCGGCTGTAATTACTGAAAAAACTGCCAGACTTATATTTGGTACAGAATCTCCCGTTGGAAAAGATTTGTTGATTTTTGGAATGTTACCCGTTACAGTTACAGGCATTATCAGGGACTTTCCGAATAACTCAAGTATCAGTGCTGGTATTCTTGTGAATGCTGATAATGAACAATTTAAATTTAATAAGTGGATAGGCAACTCTGATGATCTGAGTACATACCGTTGGCCCTTCCAGATTTATCTTCAACTAAGAAAAAATATAAAACCTAATCAGCTTATTACTAAGATTAACGGAACCATCGATCTGTTTAATCCTTACCTCGAAAGGGCAGGTTTTATAAGACTTAAAGATATCTATCTGCACGATCCCACGTCTGGAAGTGGAACCAAACAAGGAAATGTAAGCTTATTAAAATTACTTGGAGGTATTGCTCTGATAATATTAGTGCTGGCAATAATAAACTATGTAAACCTGACAGTGGCCCAACAGAATAAACGTAACAAAGATACCGGACTTAAGAAAACCATCGGGGCAGATCGTACTACTATTCTAACTCAGTATTTATCAGAATCCATTATTGTAATCTTTCTTGCCTTTATTCTTGGAATCTTTCTGGTTTGGTTGTTAATGCCGTTTTACCAGACAATTTTTAATACAACAACTGACATAAAAATATTATTCCGTGTTCCATACGTTATTATTTTACCCGGAATAATACTGGTTATCGGAATTATCAGCGGAAGCTGGCCTGCTTTTGTCCTGTCGCGGATCAGTCCTATAACCATTTTAACCGGAGAAAATATCTTAAAAGGTAAAAACAATTTCTTACGCAATTCTTTAACAATCTTTCAATTCACCATTTCAATCATTTTAATTTTTTGTGTGATAATTGTTCAGCGGCAGATCAAGTTTGTTAAGCATAAAAATCCTGGCTTTAACGAAGAACTTTTACTCAAACTTGATCTTCCCAACATACTTGAAAATGACATGCAAAAGGCGAAGGTATTAGTGAGTGAGTTTAGAAAATCTCCATATACAAAAAGTCTTTCGGTAACTCAAAGTGTTCCGGGAGAAATAAGAATGTTTATGAGTCCTAATTTAGAAAACGGGAAGGAGAATCTCGGCGTGCCATGCATTATGGCCGACTCGGCTTTTCTGGAAACATTTGGGCTGAAAGTGATAAGGGGAAGAAATCTTGAACCGGGCGATTATGAGAAGGCATGCATGATAAATGAAACGGCTTACAGAAGTTTTGGCTTTGAAAACCTGGAAAACAAAAAATTTAATAATTACGGAGGATTTGATATCATCGGAGTAGTAAATGATTTCAATTTCAGTTCATTTCATAAAACAATCGGGCCGGTTTGTATTATGTTCACTTCATATAGTCAGCCAACAGCCATCAACATTAGATTTGTTTCAAATGGTGTTAGTCAGGGGATGAACTTTATAAATGATGAATGGCAGAAAATATTACCCGGCTATCCGTTTAAATATAAGTTTTATGATGAGTGGTTTGATTCCATGTACCGGTCGGAAGAATATTTTGCCAGGACAATCTCTCTTTTTGCAATACTGGCAATAGTGATCTCATGTATTGGCATCCTGGGCCTGGCAATATTTTCCTCTGAGCGTCGTACTAAGGAGATAGGAATTCGCAAAATTAACGGTGCTTCTATTACCGATATTCTGAAGATGCTAAATAAAGATTTCATCCTTCTTGTATCTGTTGCCTACATAATTGCAGTCCCTGTTTCATGGTACGCTATGCAGAAATGGTTATTAAGTTTTGCTTATAAAACAGAATTAAGCTGGTGGATTTTTTGCCTGGCAGGGATACTGGCAATGGGAATAGCATTACTTACTGTAAGCTGGCAAAGCTGGAGAGCGGCGACCAGGAATCCTGTCGAGTCTCTCCGATACGAATAGTGAGGAGCGCGAAGATCCTCGTCCCGATAGCTATCTATCGGGAACGAAGCGTATCGGGATTGAGATATTGAGGTATGAGTAAAACCCCCTCTCCCGCTGAAGCGGGATCTCCCCCCAAGGGGGGAGAAGAACCCCACTCCCAACTGACGCTTCGGTCAGCGGAAGCCAAGGGGGGAGAATGATGTATGAAGAAGAGAAAATAAAAAAATGGAGCATTGTATTTTGAATACAAAATTGTAAATTGATATTATTTATCAAGAAATACTATGTTAAAAAATTATCTTAAGATTACCCTTAGAGACTTAAAGTCAAAAAAAGGGTATTTCATAATTAATCTCCTGGGATTAACCATTGGGATCACCGCATTTATTCTGATTGTAATATGGATAAAAGCAGAAACTTCATACGATAAGTTTCACAGGAATACCGGCAATATTTACAGGGTTGATTACCTTTTGTACGAAGAAGGAATTCTTGAACAACATTCTGCCTCAGGATCAACCGGTGTAGGAAAAGAGATAAAGAACATGTTTCCTGAAGTTGAAGACTATACAAGGTTTTATCGTACGGAAAGTCTTGTAAAATACGGGGATAAAACCTTTAAGGAGAGAAATATTCTGTATGCACAGTCATCTTTTTTTGATCTCTTTTCATTTCCGCTTGTTGAGGGGAACCCGGATTCAAGCCTTCTCGCTATCAATCATGCCGTTATAACAGAGGAAACCGCCCGAAAATATTTTGGCGATGAAAATCCAATGGGAAAAATGATCACCATTGATGGGGCAAGTGATTTTGAGGTAACCGGTATTGTTAAATCATTACCCGAAAATTCTCATTTAAAGTTTGATATTCTTCTATCCTATGAAAATCTAATAAAGAGCTCAAGATATTGGGATAATTCATGGGTGAGCGAAAGGGTTTATTCTTATATTCTTCTCTCTCCGGGTGCAGATGCTGAAGCATTACAGTCCAAGTTACCACAGATACCAGAAACCTTCATCGGGGAATTTATGAAGGAAGCTTTTTTCCTTCTGGAATATAAGCTGGTAAAGCTCGCTGATATTCATTTACATTCATCTGTAAATAACGAATTGGAGGTCAACGGCAGTTATCGCAATGTGGTTTCCCTGGGTATTATTGCCTGTCTTGTATTGTTGATTGCACTTATTAATTACATCAATCTGGCTACGTCACGTTCGTTGGAAAGAGCTCATGAAGTGGGTATACGGAAAGTATCTGGGGCGTTAAAAAAAGATCTTATTTTCCAGTTCTTAACCGAGTCGGTAATATTGAACTTGCTTGCACTGATAGTGAGTCTTTCCGGTGTCCTGCTTTCGCTTCCTTTCTTTAAACAAGTTATGCAAAGTCCGCTTCAGATCAATGGCTTGATGATCATACTGCTATTTTTTCTTTTGCTGTTATTTGGATCATTGCTCACCGGATTGCTCCCTGCAATATACATTTCACGATTTGCTCCCGGACTGGTTTTAAAAGGGAAGATACCAACCGGTTCCAAGTGGATAATCCGGCTTAAGAATTCTCTCGTTGTTTTCCAGTTCACCATTTCTGTCATTCTGATCATCTGCACAATCACTATTTACCGCCAGGTTAATTTCATGCGTCACCACGACTTGGGTTTTGATATGGAAGGATTACTGGTTATTGATGGTCCCCGGATAATCAGGGCAAATTCATTCGAATCATATATGAACAGCCTGGAATCTTTTAAAAATGAAATAGGGGCCTTATCCATGGTCACCAGCATTTCAGGTTCCTCTAATGTACCAGGAACAGAAATCAAAAACTCGCGTGTTTTCGGGATTCCTGTTGAGGGACGTAATACTGAAAAAAGAATAGATATTTACTATATTGATAATCAGTTTTTTAACACTTACGGCCTGACTTTGCTTGCAGGAGATAATTTTGGCGCCGCCATACAGGAGGAATCAAATAAAATCATTTTGAATGAATCTGCACTATTATATTTTGGTTTTGAAAATATAGAGGGTACCGTTGGAAAAATTTTACGAGGAGGCGATCAGGAGGTCTCCATAACAGGTATTATTAATGATTTTAATCAAGAATCTCTGAAAGAAATGCCAGGACCAATTGCATTTTTTAATCAGCCGGCCAATATGTACTATACCATTAAAGCCAATATGACAGGGATAAATCAGCTTATACCGGAGCTGAAGAAGATATGGAATACACATTACCCGGGAAATCCTTTCAATTACTTTTTCCTGGACGATTTTTATAATGAGCAATACCGGGCAGAACAACGTTTTAGCGGATTATTCCTTGTAAGTTCAATACTGGCAATAATCATTGCTTGTCTTGGTTTATCAGGATTGTCAGCTTATTCTATTACCCGGCGCACCAAGGAAATCGGTATACGAAGAACTAATGGTGCCAGGATATCCCAGGTGATGATTTTATTGACTAATGACTTTGTGAAATGGGTAATAATTGCATTTGTGATTGCCACACCCGTTGCATGGTATGTCATGAATAAATGGCTGCAAAACTTTGCATATAGGACAGAATTGAGCTGGTGGATCTTCGTCCTTTCAGGTTTGCTGGCACTTATGATTGCCCTGGTAACTGTCAGCTGGCAGAGCTGGCGTGCAGCTACGAGGAATCCTGTTGAAGCGCTGAGGTATGAATGACCCCCTCTGCCTCACAGATTCGGCTTCTTACAAAACATCACAATCTCATTGTTGTTAATCCTTATTTATCCTACTTTTAATCCCAAATTCTGATTTATGAAAGTATATAAGTTCGGAGGGGCATCAGTCAGGGATGCATCGGGGATAAAAAATCTGGCAAATATTCTATTTAAGGAAAAGGGAAATCTTATTATAGTTATTTCTGCATTCGGAAAAACAACAAACGCACTTGAGAAAGTCCTCAGATCATGGCTTGCAGGTGAACCTGATTATAAAGATTATCTTGATAACATTTACAGCTATCATTTATCTGTTGCAGAAGATCTTTTCCCTTCCGGAAATTCAGCAAAAAGTAAAATAGAAAATTCATTTTCAAAGCTTAAAGAATATCTGAAATCAGCAAAAAAATCAGAATATGACTTTGAATATGACCAGGTTGTATCATATGGCGAATTATGGTCGACAATAATAGTTACGGAATATCTTATTAAATCAGGAATCAATATAAAGTGGGTGGATATAAGGGATAACCTGCTGACCGACGACAGGTACAGGGATGCCAATGTATTGTGGGATGAAAGTTCAGACAGGATTAAAAATTGTTTTACTTTCAGAGATCATAATGTTTACCTGACCCAGGGTTTTATTGGCGGCACCCTGGAAGGAAAAACCACAACCCTTGGGCGGGAGGGATCTGATTATACTGCTGCAATCCTTGGCAATATACTTAATGCAGAGAGTGTTACAGTATGGAAAGATGTTCCGGGTCTGTTAAATGCCGATCCTAAATGGCTGACTGATGCAAGTAAGCTTGATGAAATGTCATACAGGGAGGCTGTAGAGATGACCTTCTCCGGAGCAAAAGTAATTCATCCCAAGACAATAAAACCGCTTCATAATAAGAACATTCCGCTTTATGTAAAGTCATTTCTTGCTCCTGATACAGAAGGAACCCTCGTAACAGATGATCCTGTCCTCAGACAAATTATTCCTGTTTTTATAAAGAAAGAGTGC
>Ga0307419_10000599_pt1 | contig 18400 bp, 26 predicted proteins | sample SalMarWE160230MG_2_FD_202512 | JGI IMG/M metagenome (GOLD analysis project Ga0307419, IMG submission 202512) | Salt marsh sediment microbial communities from the Plum Island Ecosystem LTER, Massachusetts, United States - WE1602-30 | ecosystem: Environmental > Aquatic > Marine > Intertidal zone... | reverse complement strand
CGGATGGGCATCCAGGCGTTCGAGCCGATCCTGGTGGAAGGCAACGCCATCAAGATTCATCCGCTGGTGTGCGAGGCGTTCAACGCCGACTTCGACGGCGACCAGATGGCCGTCCATCTCCCCCTCTCCGTCGAGGCGCAGACCGAGGCCGCCATCCTGATGATGTCCACCAACAACATCTTCTCCCCCGCCGACGGCCAACCCATCATCCGCCCGTCGCTCGACATGGTCCTCGGATGCTACTACCTGACCGCCGCGCAGGAGCGGACCCCGGAGACGCGCCCCAAGGTCTTCAGCGACACGACCGAGGTGCTGCTGGCGCTCGAGGAGCGCCGGATTTACCTCCAGCAACCCATCGAGGTGCGGCTGCCCGAGGGGACCGAGGTGGTCACCAAGGACGGCGAGAGCGAGCTCCAGCCGCCCTACCGCCTCGCCACCACCCCCGGCCGCGTCCGGTTCAACGACATCGCCGCCGTCGGCAGCCGGTTCTACAACCTGCCCGTCGACAAGGGCGCGGTCAACCAGATCATCTCCGACTGCCACCGGCTGCTCGGCCGGGCGGAGACCATCCGCCTGCTCGACGCCATCAAGAACCTCGGCTTCCACGAGGCGACCCTCGCCGGCCTCTCCATCAGCGCCGAGGACCTCCAGATACCGCCCGACAAGTACGACATCATCGACGGCGCCCAGCTCGAGGTCGAGCGCATCCAGAAGAACTACACCCGCGGCCTCATCACCGACAGCGAACGCCACCACCAGATCACCGAGACGTGGACCCACGCCAGCAACCGGGTGGCCGACCACGTAATGGACGAAGTCCGCGAGAATGCCCCCAAGCACGACCGGCTCGAAAAGGTCCTCCACGAGCAGAAGCTCATCGGAAAGACCCGCGTCACCCTCCAGCCCCACGACATCGAAGACATCATCAAACCAGCGTCCCTTCCAAGCGGGGCGGCCGAGTTCAAGGACAACTGGGGCGACCTCACCCACAATCCATTGGCACGTGCCGTCGCCGGCGCCGGCTGGCGGGTCCGCAAGCTGGAGCAGGACTCGAACGGCAAGATCGCCAGCGCCCACGTGGAGCTCCTTCTCAAACAAGGAAGCTACGCCCCGCTCGAACGATTCCTCGAAAAACGCAGCGGCCCCGCCCTGTTCGCGGAATTGACCACCCGCGACATTGCAGAGATTCTCGGCGAAGCGCTCCCCGACAGAGCAGAAGTGCACCAGCAGTACTGGCGCGACACGAAACAGAACCCCTTGGGGTCGGCCATCGCCGCGGGCGGCTGGCGCGTGGTCCGGCTCGACCGGGACCCCCAGGGCAAGGTCATCGGCGCCCGCATCGAACGCTCCTCGACCATCAACCCCATCTGGTGCATGTTCGATTCCGGCGCCCGCGGCAGCGCCATGCAGATCCGCCAGATGGCCGGCATGCGCGGCCTGATGGCCAAGCCGTCCGGCGAGATCATCGAGACGCCCATCAAGGCCAATTTCCGCGAGGGCCTCCCCGTGCTCGAATACTTCAGCTCGACCCACGGCGGCCGCAAGGGCCTCGCCGACACCGCCCTCAAGACCGCCGAGTCCGGATACCTGACCCGCAAGCTCGCCGACGTCGCACAGCACGTCGTCATCACCACCCACGACTGCGCCACCGCCAACGGCATCACCAAGACCGCCGGCGAGGTCCCCCTCGCACAAAACATCTACGGGCGCGTCGCCGGCGAGACCGTGAAGGACCGGCGCACCGGCACCACCGTCGTCAAAGAGGGCGAGCTCATCACCGAGCAGATCGCCCAGGCGATCCAGGACCTCGGCTACGACAGCCTCAAGGTCCGCTCGCCGATGACGTGCGAGACGCCGTTCGGCGTCTGCGCCAAGTGCTACGGGATGGACCTCTCCACCCAGCAGCTCGCCGAGCAAGGGCTGGCCGTCGGCATCATCGCCGCCCAGTCCATCGGAGAGCCCGGCACACAGCTCACCATGCGCACGTTCCACATCGGCGGCATCGCAACGACCAGCGCCGCCGCACCAGCCGACGCCCGCTCCGCCAAGGCCGGCATCATCCACTACGAGAACGTGAACCTGGTGACCGACCCCGAGGGCGACCCGGTCGTGCTGGACCAGAGCGGAGCGCTCGTTCTGCGGGATAAGGAGCACCGCGACCTCGACCGCTACCCGCTCCGCATCGGCGCCAAGCTCCACGTGAAAGACGGAGCCAAGGTCGGCGCCGGCAAGCTGCTCGCCTCGTGGGACCCGCACATGGTCCCGATCCTCGCCGAAAAGGAAGGATACGCGCGGTTCATCGACATCGAAGAGGGCGAGACCATGACCGTCGAGATCGACTCCGGTGGGTCCGCGCGGTCCGTGATCGTCGAGCACAAGGGCGACCTGCACCCGCAGATCATGGTCGAGGACAGCCAGGGCGAGATTCTGGGCATCTACTCGATCCCCGAGAAGGCCTACCTCGAGGTCCAGGAGAACAAACTCGTGAAGGCGGGCGAAGTGCTCGCCCGCACCCCTCGGGAGATCGGCCGGACGCAGGACATCACCGCCGGCCTGCCGCGGGTGACCGAGATCTTCGAGGCCCGCAAGCCGAAAGACCCCGCCATCATCAGCGAGATATCGGGCGAGGTGCACCTGGGCGAAAGGAAGCGCGGCAAGCGGTCGATCATCGTCCGCAACGAAGCGGCGGACATGGAACGCGAGCACCTGGTGCCGCAGGGCAAACGCCTCCTGGTCACAGCGGCCAGCAGCGTCCACGAGGGCGACCCGCTGGTCGACGGCAACCTCGTCCCGCACGACATCCTTCGCATCCGCGGCGAAGAAGCGCTCCAGCAGTACCTGCTCCAGGAGGTCCAGTCCGTCTACCGGTTCTGCGGAGAGGAGATCAACGACAAGCACATGGAAGTCATCATCTCCCAGATGCTCCGCAAGGTGGAGGTGGGCGAGGACGTGGGCGACACCACCCTCCTGCCCGGCGCCATCATCGACAAGTTCATCTTCCGCGCGGAGAACGAGCGGGTGGTGCAGGAAAACGGCAAGCCCGCCAGCGCGAGCGCGCTGCTCTTGGGAATTACCAAGGCCGCCCTCCGGTCGGAAAGCTTCATCTCGGCCGCCTCGTTCCAGGAAACCACCAAGGTGCTCACCGAGGCTGCCCTCGCCGGGAAGAACGACAACCTGCTGGGCCTGAAGGAGAACGTCATCCTCGGCCACATGATCCCGGCCGGGACCGGATTCGCGAAGTACCGGAATGCACTGGCCAAGAAGCTCGAGCTGCCGGAAGAGTCTACGGTAGCGGCCAGCTAAGGAGCTCTGGCAAAGCGGTGGGGCGGAGGTCCCTGTCTGCCCGTGGCAGGCAAGAATGCCTGCCCCACCAGGGTCTTGACAGGCCCTTAACGCAGAAAGGAGCAGAAACGTTGCCCACCATCAACCAACTGGTGCGGAAAGGGCGCAAGCAGACACGCAAGAAGAGCCGGCGCCCAGACTTGCAGAAGTGCCCCCAGCGGAAGGGCGTGTGTCTCCAGGTGATGACCCGCCCGCCCAAGAAGCCGAACTCCGCGCTCCGGAAGATCGCCCGCGTGCGGCTGACCAACGGCCGCGAGGTCACCGCCTACATCCCGGGCGAGGGGCACAACCTCCAGGAGCACTCCATCGTCCTCGTCCGCGGCGGCAGGGTGCGCGACCTGCCCGGAGTGCGCTATCACGTGATCCGCGGAACGCTCGATGCCAGCGGCGTCGACGCGCGGCGGCGCAGCCGCTCGAAATACGGCACCAAGCGGCCGAAGTGAGCAACGGAATTCGCCACTGATGAACACGGATGGACACTGATAAGAGCCTATCCAAGAAGGTGCGCTGGTCTTGTGGCACGGTTTTTGGATAGCCTCAGACAACAAATCCGTGTTTATCCGTGTTCATCCGTGGCTGGTCTCTGAGAACAAGGGGTTGGGAATGGCGAAGAAATTTGCGTCGACCGAACGGTTCCTGAAGCCCGACGTCAAGTACGACAACCGCCTCGCGGCGAAGTTCATCAACTGCATCATGCTGGACGGCAAGAAGAGCGTCGCGGAGCGGATCCTGTACCGCGCCCTCGACGTCATCGAAAAGCGCGTGCCCGACACGCCGCCGCTGGAAGTGTTCGAGAAGGCCATCGAGAACGTCAAGCCGCAGATCGAAGTGCGCTCCAAGCGGGTCGGCGGCGCCACCTACCAAGTGCCCATACCCGTCACCACTAAGCGCCAACTCAGCCTCGCCATCCGCTGGATCCGAGACGCGGTGCGCAAGCGCTCGGGAAAAGCCATGTATCTCATCCTGGCGGATGAACTCGTCGCGGCGTTCAACCGCGAGGGAGCCGCCGTCACCGTACGCGAAAACGTGCACAAGATGGCCGAGGCCAACAAGGCCTTCGCTCACTTCGCATGGTAAGATAAGACAGAAAACGACACCCCACGGGCCGATCGTCCCTGCCAGCCGGGACGGCCGGCTCGCGGCGCAAACAGAGAGACCGGCGCATACGTCCCATCGGTCCTCTAGGACCTGTTAGGCAACTGCGGACCCGCTCATGGCCGCGTTCAGCAAGAAGCGAAACATCGGCATCATGGCCCACATCGACGCCGGGAAGACCACCATCACCGAGCGCATCCTGTACTACACCGGCGTCGAGCACCAGATGGGCGAGGTGCACGACGGCGCCGCCACGATGGACTGGATGGTCGAGGAGCGCGAACGCGGCATCACCATTACTTCGGCAGCAACCACTTGCCACTGGCGCGATTGGGAGATCAACATCATCGACACCCCCGGGCACGTCGACTTCACCGCCGAGGTCGAACGCAGCCTGCGGGTGCTCGACGGGGCCATCGCCGTGTTCTGCGGCGTTGCCGGCGTCCAGGCCCAGTCCGAGACCGTCTGGCGCCAGGCCGACCGCTACCACATCCCGCGGTTGTCCTTCGTCAACAAGCTGGATCGTGTCGGGGCGGACTTCCACGGCGCCGTCGATTCCATTCGGACCCGTCTCGGCGCCACCCCGCTCCTGCTCCAGATCCCCCTCGGTCTCGCGGCCGACCACCGCGGCCAGATCGACCTGGTCCGGATGAAAGCCATCGTCTACGAGTCCGAAACCCTCGGCGCGAAATATCATTTCGCCGACATCCCGGACGGCCTCGCCGCGGAAGCCAAGCACCGCCGGGAAGAGATGATCGAGCTCCTTGCCGAGCACAGCGACAGCGTTGCCGAGAAATACGTGCACGACCACGACGTCACCGAGGCCGATCTCATTGCCGGCATCCGAAAGGCCACCCTCGGCGCCGCCCTCACGCCGGTCTTCTGCGGCTCGGCCCTGCGCAACTGCGGAATCCAGCCGCTCCTCGACGGCATCTGCCATTTTCTCCCGTCCCCCGTAGACCTCCCGCCCACGGAAGGAATCCACCCCAAGACCGAGCAGCCCGTCCGGCGCAAGCCCAGCCAGAAGGAGCCCCTCGCTGCGCTCGCCTTCAAGGTCGCGACCGACCGGTTCGGCGAACTCGTGTACACCCGCGTGTACGCCGGCACGCTCAAGGCCGGCCGGCGCATTCACAACGCCACCAAGGACCGCGTCGAGCGGGCCGCCAAGATGTGGCGGATGCACGCGAATGACAGGCTGCCAATCGGCGAGGCCACCGTCGGTGATATCGTGGCACTCGTCGGCCTGAAGTTCACCGGCACCGGCGATACCCTCTGCGAGAGAGAACACCCCATTATCCTCGAGCAGATGCGGTTCCCCAACCCCGTGATTTCCCAGGCCATCGAGCCGAAGACCTCCGCCGACCGTGTCCGGCTGTCCGAAACCCTTGCCCAACTCCAAAAAGAAGACCCGACATTTCGGCGCCGGACGGACGAGGATACCGGCCAGACCATCATCAGCGGCATGGGCGAACTGCACCTGGAGGTGCTCGTGCACCGGATGCAGCGCGAGTTCAGTCTGGGAGCGAACGTCGGCGTGCCCCGCGTCGCCTACCGCGAGACGTTCCGCCAGCCCGTAGAGGCCGAGGGCAAGTACATCCACCAGACGGGCGGCCGCGGCCAGTACGGGCACGTGAAGATTCGCGTCGAGCCCTTCTCCAGCCTCTCCGGCCCCGTGGTGGTCAACGAAGTGAAGCACGGCGATATCCCCGCCGAGTACATCCCGGCGATCGAAGAGGGAATTCAGTCCGCGGCGAGCGGCGGGCTCCTGGCGGGCTACCCCGTTATTAACGTTAAGGTTACCATCCTGGGCGGCTCGTATCATCCGGAGGACTCGTCCGACATCGCCTTTGCCGCCGCCGCCGGCCGGGCCATGGTCAACGCGGCGCGAGACGGCCAAGTCGCGCTGCTCGAGCCGATTATGAGACTCGAGGTCATCGTCCCGGAGGCCTATCTCGGTGACGTGCTCAACGACCTGAACGGCCGAAGAGCAAATATCGTGGACATGGGAATCATGGGGCAGCTCCGGACCATCGAAGCAAAGGCTCCGCTCGCCGAACTCTTCGGCTACTCCACCGTCGTCCGCTCACTCTCGCAAGGTCGCGCCACGCACACGATGGAGCCACTCGAATACGCGCTGGCCCCCGACGACACCGCTGCGCGGATCGCGGGGCTTGACTCTTGACTAATGTTTTACAATTTTTTACAATTAACGCTCGGCTCTCGCACGTTTTTTGCTTGACGAACTTGTTTGCGGGCTTATAATTAGACTCTTTTCCCGTTAGGGGCGCGGTATTTCACCGTGCCCCGTGCCATGTGCGCGGGCCATCATCATCCCGCGCCAGGCTACAGAGTCATGTTGGCCGTTCGCGGAGGGGCCGAATGCCCAAACTGCAGCGAGTGCGGATTCGCATGGAAGCGTATGACCACGAAGTCCTCGATCAGTCGGCGACACAGATCGTCAACGCGGTGCTGCGCACGGGCGCCAAAGTCTCCGGGCCGGTGCCGCTGCCGACGCGAATTGAGCGGTACACGGTGCTCCGCTCGCCGTTCGTGCACAAGAAGTCCCGCGAGCAGTTCGAGATCCGTACGCACCGGCGCATCATCGACATCCTTCAGCCGACCCCGCAGACCACTGACGCGCTGCAGCGCCTCAGCGTCCCTGCCGGCGTGGGCATAAAAGTAAAGGCGTAATCGTGTTGGAGTTGGATGTTTACAACATGGACGGCAAGAAGGTGGACTCGGTCAAGATTGACGAGGCCGTCTTCGGCGGGACGGTGAACCATGCAGTCCTTCGCGAGGCCGTGCTGATGTACCAGGCCAACCGCCGCTCGGGCACTGCCTCGGCCAAGAACCGGGTCGCCGTGTGCGGCTCGGGCGCGAAGCCGTTCCGCCAGAAGGGCACCGGGCGCGCCAGGCAAGGGTCCCGGGGCGCCCCCCACCACGTTGGCGGCGGCGTGGCGCACGGCCCCGTGCCGCGGAGCTACCGGTATTCGATGCCGAAGAAGGCCCGCCTCGCCGCTCTCAAAAGCGCCTACCTCGACAAACTTCAGAACGCAACACGCATCATCGACAACATAGCAATAGATGCCCCAAGAACGAGCCAGGTCGCCCGGCTGCTCAAGAACCTCGGCGTTCGAGGCCCTTGCCTGATCGCCACGTTGGGCGCCTCGGACGCCGTGGTGAAATCCACCCGAAATATCCCGGGCGTCATTACCAAGCGCATTCGCGACGTGAACGCGTATGACCTCCTGCGGCCCAGGAATTTTGTGGTCACCCGCCGCGCCCTCGAAAGCGTGGCCGAAAAATTCGCCGGCGACGCCCGGACGGACGGTGAACTGTAATGGATGACCCGAGAAAGATTATCATCAAGCCGATCATCACCGAGAAGAGCACGGATCTGATCGAGCGCGCGAACCGGAACGGCGTGCCGCAGAACGCCTACTCGTTCCAGGTGCACAACCGCGCCGCCAAGCCGGAGATCCGCCAGGCGATCGAAGCCCTGTTCAACGTCAAAGTCCGCGCCGTCAAGACCTTGTGGCAGCGCGGCAAGCTGCGGCGCACCCGCCGCGGCGGCGTGACCCGGCAATCCAACTGGAAAAAGGCGATCGTAACGCTCCGCGAAGGTCACCGAATCGAGCTGTACTGACCATGGGCACGAAGAAACGCAAACCGACGACCCCGGCGCAGCGGCACATGACGCACTCGGACTTCGCCGAGATCACCCGGTCGAAGCCCGAGAAGTCGCTGACCACGCCGCTCAAGAAGACGGGCGGCCGGAATTCCAACGGCCGCATTACCAGCCGGCGGCGGGGCGGCGGCCACAAACGGAAGTATCGGATCATCGACTTCAAGCGCGACAAGCGCGGCGTGCCGGCCAAGGTCGCGGCGATCGAATACGACCCAAACCGCAGCGCGCGAATCGCACTGCTGCATTACGCCGACGGCGAGAAGCGGTACATCCTGGCGCCCAAGGGCCTCCAGGTCGGCCAGCCGGTTATAGCGGGCGACGATGTCGAGCCCCGCGTGGGCAACGCGCTGCCGCTCAGAACCGTTCCGCCGGGCACGCCCGTGCACAACATCGAGCTGGTCCCCGGCGGCGGCGGGAAACTCGTGCGCGGCGCCGGCACCTCGGCCACCGTTTCCGCCAAGGAAGGCCGGCGGGCACGGGTCAACCTCCCGTCCGGCGAGGTGCGCCAGCTCCACCTCGAGTGCTACTGCACCGTGGGGCAGCTCGGCAACATCGAGCATGCCACCATCAAGCTGGGCAAGGCCGGGCGGAGCCGCTGGCTGGGCAGGCGACCCAAGGTCCGCGGGATGGCGATGAACCCCGTGGCCCACCCGATGGGCGGCGGCGAAGGCCGCTCGGGAGGCGGCCGCGTGCCGGTCTCTCCGTGGGGCAAGCCGTCCAAGGGCGGCAAGACGCGGAGCCGCAAGGCCGTCTCCAACAAGTTCATCGTCCGGCGCCGTTCGAAGACCCGATAGGGTTTGGTGAGGAGCTGACATGTCACGATCGGTGAAAAAAGGCCCGTACGTGGCGGAAAAACTGCTGAAGAAGGTCGCGCGCGTAACCCGCTCCGGCAGCCAGGATCCGATCCAGACCTGGTCGCGCGCGTCGGTGGTGATCCCCGAGTTCGTCGGGCACACATTCATGGTGCACAACGGCCGGATGTTTAACCGGGTCTACGTCACCGAGAACATGGTCGGGCATCGGCTGGGCGAATTCTCGCCGACCCGTACGTTCCGGGGTCATGCGGGCCGCCGGGGCGAACACGCCAGGAAGGCGTAAGGAAGGCAGATGGAAGCGAGGGCCCGACACCAATACGCGCGAATATCGCCGACCAAGGTCCGCCCGGTGGCGAAGATGATCCGGCACATGCCGCTGACAACGGCGCTGGACTCGTTGCGGGTCAGCAACAAGCGGGCGGCCCGGCTGCTGGAAAAAGCCCTTAAGTCAGCCTGGGCCAACGCGATAGAAGCCGGCGGCCGGCTGGACGAGGCCGATTTCTTTGTGGCGTCCGCGTCGGTAAATGAAGGCCCGACCATCAAGCGGGGCCGGCCGGGCGACCGCGGACGGTGGCGGCGGATTCTGAAGCGGTCCTGCCACATTGCAGTGGTGTTGTCAGACCGAAAGGATTGACGTGGGGCAAAAGGTAAATCCAATATCCTTCCGGCTGGGAATCACGGAAACGTGGCGCAGCCGGTGGTACGCCGACAAGAAGACGTTCGGCGGCCTGCTGGTCGCCGACCAGAAGATCCGGCAGTACATCCGCGAGCGCTACCAGTTTGCGGGGATCCCGCGCATCGACATCGAGCGCACCAGCGGCGAGGCGCGGCTCACCCTGCACTGTGCCCGGCCCGGCGTCGTCATCGGCCGGAAGGGCCAGGAAGTCGAGCAACTCCGCGCCGACCTCGAGGAGATCAGCGGGTGTACCATCCACATTGACATCAAAGAAGTCCCGCATCCCGAGACGAGCGCCGCCCTCATCGGCCAGGCCATTGCCGAGCAGCTCAAGAAGCGGGCGTCGTTCCGCCGCGTGATGAAGAAAGCCGCCGAGACCACCATGCAGGTGGGGGCGCTGGGCGTCAAGATCGAGCTGGCCGGCCGGCTGGGCGGCTCGGAGATGCGGCGCCGCGAGCGGACCGTTATCGGCATGATCCCGCTGCACACGCTGGATGCGATGATCGATTATGCCTTCACCAAGTGCGTCACCACCTACGGAACCATCGGGGTCAAAGTGTGGGTATACAAGGGCGAGCAACCGTCTGGAGGAACGCCCCGGGCGCCGACCCAGCAGGCGACGCCCGCCAGAGGAGCTAGCTGATGCCGCTGATGCCGAAACGAATCAAGCACCGCAAGGTCCAACGCGGCCGGCTGAAGGGCAAGGCGACCCGCGGCAACAGCGTGGCCTTCGGCGATGTCGGGCTCCAGTGTCTCGAGCTCGGCTGGATCACCGCCCGCCAGATCGAAGCGGGCCGGATCGCCATCTCGCACTTCCTCGCGCGAGAAGGCCGGATGTGGATCCGGGTCTTCCCGCACAAGCCGGTCAGCGCCCGGGCCGCCGAGACCCGCATGGGGACCGGCAAGGGCGAGCCGGAATACTGGGCAGCCGAGGTCAAGCCCGGCACCATCGTGTTTGAGATCGGCGGCGTGCCGGAGGACGCCGCAGTGCAGGCGTTGAACCGCGCGGCGCACAAATTCCCCATCAAGATGAGACTCGCCCACCGGAGGCATGCCTGGTGAAACCCGCGGAGATCCGAGCCCTGTCCGACGCCGAACTGCTCAACGAGCTGGAGAACGCCGAGCAGAAGCTCTTTAACCTGCATTTCCAGCGGACGACCCAGAACCTGGAAAGCACCGGGGAGCTGTCGAAGACCCGCAAAGACATCGCCCGGCTGCAGACCATAATTCGCCAGCGCGCCGCGCGCGCCAGCTTGACCCCGGGGCAGGCTGCCGGGCCTCCGGAAGGCGCCGCCGGCCAAAAGGCCGAGACCCCGAAGAGCGAGGCCGCCAAACCATGAGCGCGAAACGCAAACCGCCCAAGGCCGTCACCGGCATCGTCACCAGCGACAAGATGAACAAGACCATCGTCGTGCAGACGCTCAAGACGGTGCGGCACAAACGATACCACAAGTACATCCGCACGCCGCAGGTCTTCAAGGCCCACGACGAGAACAACGAAGCGCGGGCCGGGGCGCGCGTCAGAATCCTGGCCACCCGGCCGCTCAGCAAGACCAAGCGATGGCGGCTGGTGGAAATACTCGAGCAGGGACCGGAAGAATAGACGATGATCCAAGCAGAGACCCAACTGGACGTCGCCGACAACAGCGGTGCCCGGCGCGTGGCCTGCATCAAGGTGCTCGGCGGGACCCGGCGCCGCTATGCAGGCATCGGAGACATCGTCGTGCTGGCCGTGAAGAAAGCCGCGCCCAACGGCCCGATCAAACAAGGCGACGTGGTGCGCGGCGTGGTGGTCCGCACCAAGAAGGCCCTGAGACGCCCGGACGGCTCATACGTGAGGTTCGACAGCAACGCCGTCGTGCTCATCGGCGAGGACCGCAACCCGCGCGGCACGCGGATCTTCGGCGCCGTGCCCCGGGAGCTCCGGGCCAAGAACTTTATGAAGATCATCTCGCTCGCGTCCGAGGTGGTGTGAGGATACGAATGCACGTTCGAAAGAACGACATGGTAATGCTTCTCAAAGACTTCAGCGGCCCCTCGCCCGCGAGGAAGGGCTCGACCGCCCGGGTGCTCAAGGTGTTTCCCAAGCAGGGCCAGTTGATCTGTGAGGGCGTCAACGTCAAGCACAAGCACATCCGGGCCAACACCAACCGCGACTATCCCCGCGGCGGGATCATCCGAAAAGAAGCCCCCGTCAGCGCCTCCAGCGTGGCGCTGTATTGCCCGAAGTGCGAGAAAAAAACCCGGGCCGCGCGGAAGATTGTGGACGGCAAGAAGACCCGCGCGTGCAAGAAGTGCGGCGAACCGTTTGAGACGACAGCCTAGCGGCAGGAAATGGAGCGTTTGACCGGTGGCGCAGTTGCAGGAACGATATAACACCGAGATCGTGCCCGCCCTGATGGAGCGGTTTGGCTACACCAACCGCCTGGCGGTACCGAAGCTCATGAAGATCATGCTCAGCGCGGGGGTGGGCCGCGCGGCGGAAGACAAGGACCGCCTTCCGCAGACGCTCGACGACCTGGCCACCATCTCCGGACAGAAGGCCGTGCCGAGGAAGGCCCGGCGGTCCGTGGCCGGCTTCAAGATCCGGGCGGGAATGGTGGTGGGCGCCATGGTGACGCTCCGCCGCACGCGGATGTACGAGTTTCTCGAGCGGCTCATCGTCGTCGCGATCCCGCGGATCCGTGACTTTCGCGGCCTGTCGCCCAACGCGTTTGACGGACACGGCAATTTCTCGTTCGGCATCACCGAGCAGGTCGTGTTCCCGGAGGTCGACCCGGACAGCGTCAAGGTCACCCAGGGAATGGATATCACGATCGTGACGACCGCCAAACAGGACGAGGAAGGCCGCGAACTGCTTCGCCTGTTCGGCATGCCGTTTACGACAGAATAAGGAGCCGGAATGGCGCGGAAAAGCTGGATCAACCGGCAGAAGAAGAAACAGAGGTTTCCGGTCCGTGAATACCATCGCTGCGCGCTGTGCGGGCGGCGAAGAGCTTATATGCGAAAGTTCAAGTTGTGCCGGATCTGCTTCCGGACCCTGGCATCCACCGGGCACATCCCCGGAGTCAGAAAGGCAAGCTGGTAATTCGCGCCCGTGGTGTCCCGCCCGTATCGGGACAGGAGCCGCCGACACATGACCATGAATGATTTCGTCGCGGACATGTTGACCCGCATACGGAACGCGCTCCGCAACGGCAGCGAGACCGTGGAGATCCTCGGATCGCAACTGACCGTGGCGGTAGCGGCCGTTCTGAAGCGGGAAGGCTACATCAAGGACTACGCAGAGCTGGACACCAAGCCCCAGGCGCTCGTCCGGATCTATCTCAAGTACGGCCCCGAGGGCGAACAGGTCATCACCGGCATCCGGCGCACCAGCACGTCAGGCCGCCGCGTCTATCGCGGCGCCGACGACCTGGGCACTGTGCTAAACGGCCTCGGAATATCGGTGGTGTCCACGCCCAAGGGCGTGTTGAGCGACCGCGAGTGCAGGCAGCAGCACGTCGGCGGCGAGGTGCTCTGCAAGGTGTGGTAGCCGCCGGAGCGGCATACGAGAAGGACACATGTCGAGAATAGGAAAGAACCCGGTTCCCCTGCCCGGCGGCGTCCGGGCCGTCCTCGAGGGCCAGGCCCTCACCGTGGAGGGGCCGAACGGAAAGGCCCCGCTGGCGATCCACCCGCTGATCTCGGTCAGCGTGGACGAGGCCAACCGGCAGATCACGGTCGCTCCGCGCGATCCCAAGGGCCGAAACCCCAAGGAGGCCCGGCTCCAGCGGTCGATGTGGGGCACCACGCGAAAGCTCATCGCCAACATGGTCGAAGGCGTCACCCAGGGATACACCCGGGAGGTCCAGATCGTCGGCGTGGGATACGCGGCGCGGGTCGAAGAAAGCACCCTGTTCATCCGCTGCGGATACTCCCACGAGATCGCGACGCCCATCCCGGACGGCATCACGGTCGACCCGCCCAGGCCGGACAGCCTGATGATCACCGGCGTCGGACAGTTGCCCTGCACCGCGCTGACGTTCCGCGGCATAGACAAGCAGCAGGTCGGCCAGTTCGCCGCTTCGGTGCGGCGGCTGCGTCCGCCCGAACCGTACAAAGGCAAGGGCATCCGGTACATGGGCGAAGAAGTGAAGCGCAAGGCCGGCAAGGCACTGGCGGCCGGCACGGCATAAGCGAGACGAGGTGCGATGAACCGGCAGAAGGAGAAACGACTGAAGCGGGCGCGGCGGCATCGGCGCGTACGCAAAAAGGTGTTCGGGGCGGCGGGGCGTCCCCGCCTCGCCGTGTACCGCAGCCTGCGCCACACCTACGCCCAGATCATAGACGACACGGCGGGCCGGACGCTCGCCTCGGCGTCAACGCTCAGCGCCGACGTTCGCGAAGACCTGGAGAGCACCGGCAATTGTGCCGCCGCCCGGGCGGCGGGAAAGCGGCTGGCGGAAAAGGCACTGGCTCACGGCATTCGCGCGGTCGTGTTCGACCGCGGCGGATTCAAGTACCACGGCCGCATCAAGGCCCTGGCCGACGCGGCGCGCGAGGGTGGGCTGGCTTTTTAGGACGACCCGTTCTCTTTCGATAGGGGTTCAATTTGTCACAGGCAGGACGACGCCGACCGAGGGGCGACGGTGCCGGGCAGGAGGGCGCCGGCGAATTCTACGAGAACGTGGTCAAGATCTACCGCTCTGCCACGGTGGTCAAGGGCGGCCGGCGGTTCAGCTTCGCCGCGCTGACCGTGGTGGGCGACCGGAACGGCTCGGTAGGCATCGGCTACGGCAAGGCGAACGCGGTGCCCGCTGCGGTGGAGAAGAGCTTCAAGCACGCCCACCGGTCAATGAAACGGGCGGTCCTCTCCGGCCACACCCTGCCGCACGAGGTCACCGGCCGGTTCCTCGCGTCCCGGGTATACATGCGGCCGGCCGCGCCGGGCACGGGCATCATCGCCGGCGCCGCCGTCCGGGCGGTCGTCGAGGCCGCGGGCGTCAGAGACGTGCTCACCAAGTCATATGGCAGCAACTCGCCCAAGAACCTGGTCAAGGCCGCCCTGCAGGGTCTGCTTTTGATGCGGGACCGGGCGACCGTCGCGCGGCTTAGAGGAGTGGAACTCGAGTGAACCTGTCTGACGCGGCAGCCGGCAAGAAGTACAGGAAGACGAAGCGCGTGGGGCGCGGCACCGGGTCGGGCTGGGGCAAGACCAGCGGCCGGGGGCATCGCGGGGCGCGCTCCCGTTCCGGCGAGGTCATCGAAGCCACCTACGAGGGCGGCCAGATGCCGCTGTTCCGCCGGCTGCCCAAGCGCGGCTTCAACAACCGGCGCTTCCAGAAGAGGCCCGCCACGCTCAACGTCGGCGACCTCATCAACTGGCCGGGGCAAGAAGAGGTAAACCCCGAGTCGCTGCTCCGCGCCGGGCTGGTGGACGACATCTCGAATGGGGTGAAAATGCTGGGCAACGGCGACGTGTCGCGGCCCCTCACCGTCAAAGCACACGCCTTCTCCGAGGCGGCCCGGGAGAAGATCCTGGCCGCCGGCGGCAAGGCGGAGACCATAGAGTAGACGTGACGTAGATCAAAGGCAGGACCTGTGCTCGATCCGCTGATCAACTGCTTCCGAATCCCCGAGCTGCGGAAGAAGATCCTGTTCACCGTGATGATGCTGGTGGCGTTCCGCGTCGGGGCGTTCGTGCCCATCCCGGGGGTGAACCCGAGCGCGGTGCGCGACGCGGCCGGTGTCACCGGCGGCGCCCTCGGCCTGGTGGACATGTTCTCGGGCGGGGCGCTGAGCAAGTGCGCCGTCTTCGGCCTGGGCATCATGCCGTACATCAGTGCGTCCATCATCTTCCAGCTCCTGGCGACGGTCATCAAGCCGCTCGAGGAGCTGCAGAAGGAAGGCGAGGCCGGCCAGAAAAAGATCAACCAGTACACCCGCTACGCCACGTTGCTGCTGTGCGCGATCCAGGGCCTGTTCATGGCCAACTGGATCGAGAACATGCACACCGCCAAGAACGTGTACGTCGTGCCGGCCAGTGTCCGCGACGGCTTTGGCTTCGAACTCATCTGCGTGGTCGCGCTGACCGGCGGCACCATCCTGCTGATGTGGATCGGCGAGCAGATCCAGGAGCACGGCATCGGGAACGGCATCTCGCTGCTGATCATGGCCGGGATCGTCGCCCGCATGCCGCCGATGATCCTCCGGGTCTGGCAGACCCAGGTCGACACCGCCAGCCTGGTGAACCCGGCGGAAGACAAAATCGGCATCATGGGGATCGTAGGGATGCTGCTGATGTACGTGCTGGTGGTGGTGGGGGTGGTGCTGCTGACGCAGGGCCAGCGCCGCATCACCATACAGACCGCCAAGCAGATTCAGGGCCGCCGGGTGCTGGGCGGGCAGCGGTACTATCTGCCGCTCCGCGTCGGCGCCGCAGGCGTCATCCCCATCATCTTCGCCCAGTCGCTCCTGATGTTCCCGGGGATGCTCCTCGGCAAAATGGCGCGCGGCCAGACTTGGGTGGCCGGGCTGGCCCACTGGCTCCATGGTTTCTTCCAGTACGACAGCTTCAGCTACCTGGTGATCTACGTCGTCCTGATCGGGTTTTTCTGCTTCTTCTGGACCGCCGTCCAGTTCAACCCGATCAAGATGGCCGACGAAATGAAAGAGCGCGGCAACTTCGTCCCCGGCATCCGACCGGGCCGGCGCACCTCCGAGTACTTCGAGCGCATCATGACCCGCATCACGCTGGCCGGCTCCGCCTTCATCTCGGTCATCGCCATCTTGCCGTACATCGTCCAGCGGGCCAATCCGGGCCTGGGCCAGGCCGCATACATCTACGGCGGCACGGGCCTCCTGATTGTCGTTGGCGTGGCGCTCGACCTGGTGCAGAAAATCGAAAACCACCTGCTGATGAGACACTACGACGGCTTCCTCAAGGGCGGCTCCCGAATTCGAGGACGGCGCTGATGGCGCTGCGGCTGATATTTCTCGGGCCTCCGGGCGCCGGCAAGGGCACGCAGGCGAAGCGCCTTGCCGCGGCCCGGTCGATCCCGCATGTTTCGACCGGAGACATTCTCCGCGCGGAAGTCGGGGCCGGCTCGGAACTCGGGGCCAAGGCGAAGGAATATATGGGCCGGGGCGAGCTGGTGCCCGACGACCTCGTGGTCGCCATGGTCGCACGTCGCCTTGCCCAGCCCGACTGCGGGAACGGGTACCTCCTCGACGGGTTCCCCCGCACCATGGGCCAGGCCACCGCGCTCGAGGCCAGGCTGGCCGAGCACGGCGAGACGATCGGCCAAGTGCTTTACTTCTCCGCGCCCGACGACGTGCTGATCAAACGCCTGTCGGGCCGGCGGGTGTGCCCCGACTGCAACGCGAACTACCACTTGGAGACCATGCCGCCGCGAAACGACGGCGTCTGCGACAAGTGCGGCGGCAAGCTGATCCAGCGCGAGGACGACATGCCCGAGACCGTCCGGAATCGCCTCAAGGTCTACCGGGCGCAGACACGGGAACTGATCGGCCATTACGGCGCGACCGGCTCCGCCCAAGCCGGGTTGCTGACCGAGATCGACAGCACCGGGACGGTCGGCGAGATCGCCGATGCCGTGGCCCGGTCTTTGGAAAACTGAGTGCGCCCCCGGGCGGCAGGTGCCGCCCCGTGCAGGGCGCCCGAGCGACCTTTGAGAGAGGGTTTGAGATGTTCGGCGCGATACCGCTCAGGACGCCACAAGAGCTGCTGATTATGAGAGACGCCGGCCGCATCGTGGCCCAGGTGCTCGACCGGATGAAGCAACTCGCAGCCCCCGGCGTCACGACGCTCGAACTGGACGCGGTGGCCGAGGAGACCATCCGCGACCGCGGCGGAAAGCCCGCCTTTAAGGGCTACCGGGTGCCCGGGAAGGAGCCGTTCCCCGCGACCATCTGTGCCTCGGTCAACGACCAGGTCGTCCACGGGATACCCGACGCCCGACGCCTTCGCGAGGGCGACATCCTGAGCATCGACGTCGGCGTCGAATACCGGGGCTTCTTCGGCGACACAGCCGTTACGCTCCCTGTCGGCCGCGTCTCGAAGACGGCCCGGAAGCTGATGCGGGTCTGCTCCGAAGCGCTCGATCTGGCCATCGCCGAGGTGAGGCCCGGCAATGTTCTTCGCAGAATCGGAGAAACGGTGCAGCGCCACGTAGAGACCAACGGCTTCTCGGTCGTGCGCAAGTTCGTGGGGCACGGAATCGGGACCGCCATGCACCAGGCGCCCGAGGTGCCCAATTTCGCCACCAAGCACTGCGCCGAGGTGGCCATGGAACCCGGGCTGGTGTTGGCCATCGAGCCGATGATCAACGCCGGCCGATACCAGGTGGTGGAGGACCCCGTGAACCGGTGGACCGTAACCACGGCAGACGGCAAGCTCTCGGCTCACTTCGAGCATTCCATCGCAGTGACGCCCGAAGGGCATGAGATCCTGACGCTGCCCTGACCAGACGGGAAGGACGATGCCAAAGGAAGAAGCCATACGCGTAGAGGCCACGGTGCGGGAGGCCCTGCCCAACGCCATGTTCAACGTGGAGCTGGAAAACGGCCACCGCGTCCTCGCCCACGTCTCGGGCAAGATGAGGAGGTACTTCATCCGCATCCTGCCGGGAGACAAGGTAACTATCGAGATGTCGCCCTACGACCTGACCAAGGGGCGCATCGTGTACCGCGAAGAACGGCAGCCGCGGACCCCGCGGCCCGGCGGCAGCCGGAAAGGAAGGCGATAATGAAGGTCCGCAGTTCCGTCAAGCGAATCTGTGA
>Ga0307419_10000598_pt1 | contig 18408 bp, 14 predicted proteins | sample SalMarWE160230MG_2_FD_202512 | JGI IMG/M metagenome (GOLD analysis project Ga0307419, IMG submission 202512) | Salt marsh sediment microbial communities from the Plum Island Ecosystem LTER, Massachusetts, United States - WE1602-30 | ecosystem: Environmental > Aquatic > Marine > Intertidal zone... | reverse complement strand
GGAAACCCTAATTAAAGTATGAACTAATGAATCAAAACAATGTATTTAAATCCAGTTTTTGATTCTTGTGTGGTAATATTTACCATTTCATTTTTATATTTATCGAAATAACTGTATGAAAAATTATACAAGTATGAACCAAACCTATGAACCTATGAATCTAAATCTGGAAAGTCCCTATAAGGATTTTTACAGATAAAAGTACCCCTTTTTAGGTTCATTTTCGTTCATAGGTTCATACTTTATCATTTTTTAGCCCAATCCCAATCCAGTTGTAACCGTCAGTAAAACGCTTTGAAGTGAATCCTCGCTCTTTTAGTCGTATGTTAAAGGTCTTTTGATAGGTTTTATCACCTGTTGCATTGGTATAAGCTTTGTATAAATCATTTGCTTTCATATATTTTATTTTTAATCGTTGTAGGTCGTATTTGCTAATGGAATCGATGTCAATTTTATTCATGGTCAATTTATCTGTAACTTCGCAGAAATCCCGTAAAAAGGAAGAAATATCATCCATTTCTGTCTGGTAATTCAATGTTGCTTGCCTTACTGCCGGAGGAGAGCCGAGTCCCTCCAATCTCCATAAAGCAAAGCCTTCTACGATCCAGTTTAATATTCCGGAGCCTTCCTTTTGGAAAAGGATTTTAGCATAATCTTTGATCCGTTTTTCTTCTGGTATTTGTATTTCAAAAGGAATCATTCTGATCCGACGCCATGTAGCATAATCTGAGCCCGTTACCTGGGGCTTGTGATTCGCTGAAATCCATATTTTAAACTGTGGCACAAAATCGAAGTATTCGGAAAAAAGGAAACGTGCGGTTATAGGATCGCCTCCGGTGAGTTCTTTCATTCGCGACTCATTAAGATGCCGGCCCTCTGCAGGTTCAAAGGAGGTTACAAACCGTGCACCTCGCAGGCCTGCCAAGTCATTCGGTATTGCTTCGTTATTGCGAATGAGAAAAGTTTCCGTGGGAGTGTTTTGAGCATAATCGTTTAAAATTGACCGGATCACATTTAGGAAAGTGCTTTTTCCATTTGCTCCAGAACCGTATAATAAAAACCAACATTGTTCAGGGGTATCACCGCTTGCAGAATAACCAACCGCTTTTTGAATCCATTTTATAAGCTCCTGGTCATCGTTCATGATTTCAGTTAGAAATTCCAGCCATCGTGGACACTCAGCATTAAAATCAAATTCGACTGGGCATATTTTTGTAATGAAATCATCGCGGTTATGTTCTTTCAGTTTACTGTTATTTAAATCAATAGTTCCATTCAAGCAGTTAAGCTTATAGAAATCTGAATCTAATTGATCCGGTAAGATGGGCACTCCGAATTCCGTTTTAGCAAGCTCTATCATTGCCTTAAGCCGATAATTTGCCTCTGATCCCTTCGCATGTTTGACGATCTTTCTCCGCTCTTCGTCATTAGACTCCTCAGCAGCTACTTGATACATATTGCGGATCGTTTGTTTTGCATAACGGGCTATTTTCATAGTAACATCAAAGTTCCATCGGTTGCCGTTCCATATAAGAAATTTTTTTACCGGGCAACAGTAACGGAAATCCTTCCCGTATAGTTCAACAAGGCGTTCAGCATTGCCCAGGTCAGTCTGCTGAATCTTTTCAAGTTCAAAAGACTTCTCATCGGTAGTTTCATAAATGTTGAAATCCGGCAGTTCACTCATTTTGCGACCTCCCGGAGAGGATCAACACGTTGTTTATCGATCCATTCATTAAGTGCCTGCTCGTCAAACCGAACAGCGGAGCCGATCTTGATATACGGGATACGTCGGCAACAGATGTACTTATAAATCGTTTTCGGTGCCAAGTGTAGCAGTTCAGAACATTCTTTAACATCGAGGAGTTTCATAAAACCTTCTTTTGATGTGTGGAGGAGGGTGCTGTCAGGAATTATTGCCCAGGTGGACAGAAAGGCGTCAATAAGGGAAGATATTTATACCGAACAGATAATTTAAAAAAGCAGCTGCAAGAGGGTAAATGAAATATAATATAAGGTGTTTATCTACAAGTTTCTTGCAGCAATCCGGTTAAAGCTGCCGATTCAAAGCCGGGCTTTTTATTTAAGATTTCATCCAAATAGCATTGAAACATGTTGAAAATCTTGGACCTTTCTTTTCTTAATAATATAGACAATTATTATTTTTAAAACAAGTAAAAATACAGATATAATTACAACAATTGCATCATTACTTTATCTATTTTCAAATCACATATAACGGCTTTCTAAGCGGTTTTTTTATCCCATCCTTACTGTACACTACCCCCTTTTATGCATTCATGGGAATGATGTTCTAAGTATATAAATATAAGGAGTTATTGGGATACTAAAATTATACAATACTATATACTTCTGTATTCGTAATTTAGGTAATATAAAGAGTTGCAGCACTGGAAAGGAGTTTTTCGTTTGAAAGTGTATCTTCTAGTGTGAAATGAAGGTTTTTTTTTAAACGGCTAAAATGTTGGTAAGCTTCTTCTCGACATCGAGGAGAGGTTCAGGGAATTGTTGCCACCGTTTCCTCTCTTAAGAGAAATAATTTTCCTGAACCTGTAATACGTCCTGAAAGTCCTCGATGTTAAACTTCGTGTAATGGTCAGTCATTATAAGCGTTTTATGACCGGTTAGCTGTCGTAGCTTTGAATCGTGAATCTTTCCGCGCATTAATGAGTTATAAAAATACCGCCATGAATGGAATGTGATATTTCTTTCTCTTCTATTTTCTGGAGAAATGCCTATTTTTTCAAAGGCTTTATATAACTTGCTTGTTATTATTTCATTGCGTATTGGTGTCCTTGCATTCTTACCGAAGAAAATAAAGTCCTCTGGCTCCTGAAAAGGTGAGAGTTCAATAAGTTCGTGCAAGTAATCCGATGTTTTTGAAGGTATCGGTACTTCACGCTCAGAGCTCCATTTTGCGCCTTTAATGCCGTATTTCCGGCTCCAGCTATGCATGACAGAGATATATTTTTCATGTACATGCTGTATCTGTAAAGCCTGTACTTCACCCAGTCTCATACCTGTCGAAGCAGCTATTAAGTTTATTGTGTAATGCCTGCGATCCCGGTCCCATATGTCGTTTATATTATCTTCGTGGAGTATCTCTTGTGCTTCCTCAAGGGTGAGAATAGATTTTTCTTTCGGCCTTGTCCGTAATTGTTTGATAGGGTCGGCAGGACTTTTAGTTAGATACTCCAGCCTTACCGCTTCTTTCAGCATGATTTTAAGACAGGTTAAACAGTGGTTAACGGTAGTATGGGATAAAGGCATTCCATTTTTCGAAGGCTTGTCTTTTAAATCCATAACCCATTTTTCAATCATTCGAGGGGTGATCTTTTGCAGTTTTTTATTATCGAAGGAAGGTAATATTTGACGTACAAGATATGACTTCATCGAATCAGTGTAGTCTCTTGAGATATTCGCTCCCCGGGCTATCCTTCCTTTTACATATGGGCACTTGTCCCATATCCACCAATCTTTAGCAAATTGAGCAAAGGTTATGTTCTTGTCGCTGGTAATAACACCCTTTTTTAGCTGTTCAATTGCCCAAGTTTCGGCAGCTGATTTTGAGGTTTGCCCGGTAGTGCGTGCAGTAAGCCGGTTCCCGTAATCGTCGTAAAATTGAACGTAATAGATAAACTTATTGTTCTTTGTGGTAGGCCGTTTATAAAGATTGAAAGGTTTGTGTGCCATAATATATTGCTTACAATATTGCTTACAATAGTATTTAATAAAATATTAAAAAGAATTATTGTCCAAGTGAGTTTGTAAGTAAGAAAATATAAGGAGTTATATTGCCCGGAGGGAGATTTGAACTCCCATGCCCTATCGGGCACTAGATCCTGAATCTAGCGCGTCTGCCAGTTCCGCCATCCGGGCGCTTCATTAATGTACTAGTTCTCTTGGTAATTATCAACAGGGATATTTTCCACGGATTGCATCCCAACGCAGGATTTGCGGGTCAGCAGGCTTGGTGCGCTGCCCAGGCGTGTGTGGCTTGCTAGCACAATTCAACTTACAGGAGGTCGATTGATGATGTTGGTTGGGCATCTTGCCGTATAATTCATCCCCAGGGGGTTTTTCCGAGTATTCGTCCAAAAAGTTCGAGGCCCATTCCGAATATCACATCCAGGGGAAGGTGCTCTTCGATTGTGGGGTCCAGAAGAAGCTTTGCAGAGGCGTCGAACTCATCATCTGCGTACCAGAGAACAACCACCGCCTGAATCCTGGGAAGGATCTGAAAACGAAAGGCCGCATCACCCATTTGCTCGGGCACACCGCCCAACTGCATGCAGGCTTTTTTGAAACCTTCGATATCGTGGCCGAATCGCCCGGCGATCTCGTCGGTGCGAAAGGCATGGGGACCACGGAAAAACATAGCCCCGCCTTTGAGGCTGTATTCGTTGACCCATTTTCCTGCAGGCGGAATATTTTTCGCTTCGAGGAGATACATAAGAATAAGGAGGCCGAGCTCTACACTCACGGGATTCGTGTTTGCGATGCTCTTGGGAAGGATTGTGCATTTCTCCGTGTTGATTTCATACTCTTGCCCGAGAGCTGTAATCCGGTATGCATGACGGTCGTTGTTGTACGCCGCCCTGCTTCTCCTGCAGACATCCGCCGGGTTCATACCCGTTAATCTCGAAAAGAATATGGGGTCAAGTTTGTGGCACATCGAATATCATTTCCTTCTCTTATTGCACTGAAATGTAAAACTACTCCTTTTTCCACTAGTGTCACGTCGTCGATATTTGCTATTTCTATTTCATACGCTCCAGCAAGAATGGCATCCTTCCTTTCGAGGATGAACTCGCCGGTGAGACCAGATCCTCACCAGGGCTCGTATCTTCTGTGAGGAATATCTTTGTTTCCATTATGCCCCCGGTGCACTGTTTTCGGCACTTCTAACAATATAATTATTTCCACGCATAAAATAAATAGAAGTAAAAAGCAGTGATTAAAAGGTGTATTTCTTCACATTTTCTTCACAGATGATTCACACAGCGCACATTTTCGTATGGTATTATATAGAATAGATACTATACTTCAGGAGGAGAAAAAAATGAGAAAGATATATTTTCCGATCGTTGCTTTGATGTTTGCGGTGAGCGCGGTGATACCCGTGTTTGCTGCTGATGAATTTGGCGCAGGGGCTGCCAGAATAAATAACGACCCCTCCCTGCAGGAGATGCTCACCTATGCACTGCAGGATGAGTACCTGGCGCATTCAGAGTACGATAGGATAATCGAGGAGTACGGAACAATCAGGCCCTTCAGTAACATTATCAGGGCAGAGGAGACGCATATCAGTCTCCTGCTTCCGCTTTTTAAAACTTATGGATATTCCGCCCCTGCGGATACTGCATCAGAGCATGCTGTTATGCCGAAGGATTTGAAAACAGCTTTTGAAATCGGGGTGCAGGCTGAGATTGATAACATAGCCATGTATGAATCCTTTCTCGGCAGGAATATTCCCGATAATGTCCGTGATGTCTTTCAGAGACTGAAGGCTACCTCGGAAAATCATCTCAGAGCTTTTCAAAACGGGCTCAAGCGGTACCAGTGACATGTTCGCGCATCCATGCTGTCACAAAGCAGTTCTAATGCGCGAGCGGAGGGGCATGTGCCCCTCCGTACGGCGGCAGATGTTTTGCGTATACAGCACCTCCGTTAATCGAGTTTTTCCTCTTTACAGGTTTTATCTTTGTTGCTATACTGCAGTTCTCTTTTGTTTATGAAACATCGGCGCCTTTTAGTAAAGGCGGGTTAGATCGTCATGATTTTTGAAAATCAGACAAAACAGGTGCTGTGGAAAAGGAAAACGCAATGCCGCCGCAAAAAAGTGACAAGAGGCTGCAGAAAAAAAGCAAAACGACACGGCTTCTGGTTCTGATTGCCGTGCTCCTTATTTCAACCACGCTCGGAATTATGCATCAGTTTTCAAAGGGATGGGTGCCTGCAGGTGTAGACGCATTCTGCCCCTTCGGCGGAATCGAGTCGGCATTCTCACTCATCTTTACGGGCACCATGCTCAAGCGGATCGCATGGAGCAGTTTTACCCTCTTGTTTGTGACCATCCTCATAGCGGTAATATTCCGCAGGTCTTTCTGCGGGCTCATCTGCCCTCTGGGGGCGCTGCAGGAGCTTTTCGGTATGTTAGGAAAAGCCCTGTTCGGCAGGCGGTTTCACGTCAACAGGACAGTCGACAGGCCCGCACGGTATATCAAATACGCTGTTTTTGTTGCGTTCGTCACTCTTACGTACATAACAGGTGAGCTCGCCATCAGGCCGTACGACCCGTGGGTCGCCTATCACCATCTTACATCACCCGACCTGCTTACGGAATTCAGCATAGGCTTCGCCGTATTGATGCTGACATTTATCGGTTCTATGTTCGTCGACCGTGTATTCTGCAAGTATGCCTGCCCGATGGGTGCATTTTTGGGTTTTATCAACAGGATCGGGATATTCCGGGTAAAAAGAAACCAAGACACATGTATACACTGCATGGTATGCGACAGGGTCTGCCCTGTGGAGATCAAGGTAGAGGCTGTCGAACAGGTGCACTCCTCCGAATGCATCAACTGCAATTTATGTGTCGATGCCTGCCCGGTTCAGGATACGCTGTATGCAGGCGGTCCGAAAAAGGCGCGAATCAAACCGAAGAATATCGTTCTTATTACTGTTCTTCTTTTCGTGGCTGTCGTTTCTGTCGCAAGTTTTACCGGCGGATTCGACTGGAAGGTTAAGGGCATTGCAGAACATGTTGAGGAGCGGGGTTCTTTTAACCCGGACGATATACTCGGCCGCGACACCTTCAGAGCTGTTTCCGAGGCTTCGGGTGTATCGAAAGAGGCTCTGGTGAAAAAATTCGGCATCACCGAAGAGGAGTTTGAAGGCCCTATCAAAGACGCCGCGCACAAAGAGGGCTCCGGTTTCGACACAGAGGATGTGCGCGAGTTCATACGTGAAAGGATGGGGGAGTGAAGTCCTTCTTTTTGATTCAGCAGACCTTGGGCGGATGAACAGGTTCTTTCGCTCAAATTGATACAACTCTTAAAAGTATTTTTTATGCTAATCAATATCATCTTTTAGTAACAACACATTCAATAATACCTTTTTACTTCTTTTTGTGAAAATATTTCAGAAACCGTGAAAAAAAACTCTTGACAGAAATCCGATCGTCTTTTAAGATTATGCAAATTGCATTAAAAAAGTATGCAAATAATTAGTAAATATTCTGCAAGGAATTTAACTTGATGGATGACTACATCCTGACTCTTGACCTGGGCACGACGAACATCAAAGCCGGCATTTACAGCTCGACGCTTGATGAAGTTGCTGTTTCGTATACACCGGTACAGTACATAACCTCGGATAATACGGTCGAATTTGATGTGGACGACTACTGGGATTCATGTAAGAAAGTAATAATGAGTGTTACTGCTGACTCCGGTATCGATCCGGGGCGTATTGTCGACATATCACTCACAGGGCAGGCAGAATCTTTAATCGTTATTGACGGTAAAAACCGCCCGTTGAGGAACGGAATATCATGGATGGACAACAGGTCTGTAAAAGAATGCGAATTGCTTAAAAGAGAATTCAAGCAAAGAGAGGGGTATCGTGTAACCGGACAGCCGGATATCATTCCAACATGGCCGATTACCAAGATTCTCTGGCTGCGGGAGAATGAAAGTGATGTGTTCAGGAAAGCAGGCAAATACTTGCTACTGAAAGATTACATCATATACAGGTTGACTGGAAACCTGTTTGGAGAGTGCACGATTTATAATTTCTCCTACTATTTTGATGTGCTGAATAAGAAGTACTGGGACGAAATACTGGAATTTGTCGGAGTAAAAAAAGAACAGCTTCCCGACCTTATTGAACCGGGTTCTTCTGCAGGCGGGGTAACAAACCGGGTTTCGAATGAGCTTGGATTTCTGGAAAGTGTTACCGTCAACGCGGGTTCCCTTGATCATTTTTCCGGTATGATCGGTTCGGGAAATGTGAGGGAGGGCGTGGTAAGTGAGACCACTGGAACTGTTCTTGCCATCGCAACGATGACACGCAAATCACTGGTAAGCGATGAATACATGATATCGCGCCATTACGGCGTATTAAAAAACACGTATATTCTTATGCCTGTCTGTGAAAGCGGAGGGGTCAGCCTTGAATGGTTTAAAAATAATTTTTATCCAGATAGGTCTTTTAAAGATATAAACAGAGAAATTGAAACATCGATAAATAAAAGCAATGATATTATTTTTCTGCCCTATCTGACAGGCACGAACTCGCCCGAGTACGAAATAAATGCAAGAGGCGTGTTTTATGGTTTGAACATAACGCACACAAAGGCTGACCTCGCACGGGCCGTAATGGAGGGCGTTGCGTACCTTTTGAAAAAGAACATTATTTTTCTTGAAAATCTGGATGTGAAGACGGAGAACCTCATTTCTATCGGCGGTGGATCGAAATCGAGTGTATGGAATCAGATTAAGGCTGATATTACGGAAAAAGAGATTATGGTTCCTGAATATGAAGAGGCAATTTCTTTAGGAGCGGCGATCCTTACGGCAGTTGAGAAAGGATATTTTAAAAGTATTGAAGAAGCGGTAAAAAAGCATGTGAGAATGAAAAAGGTGTATAAGCCCGTGATTAAAGATTTCTATAGAGAGGGCTACGGTAAATTTATTGATATTTATGAGAGGCTTACACCTGTTTTTCGAGGAGAGCGGATACGCTGAATTTTTATTGCCAGGGAAAGTATGTATCGAGGTACGGCATGATGTAAATTAATTGGAAAAGAGAAATAATAGTTCAATTTCGTACTATTGCATTTTAATGGGTAAAAACGATCAGATAAGTGGTAAATCGGACAGTGTGTGCTCGATAAGTTCACTTACCTTTTCTAAGTGACTTCTCGCGAAGTTACTTTATGATATTCGGTCCTGAAAGAACGCAGACCACTTCTAAGTAACTTCTCGCGAAGTTACTTGTTGATACACAGTCCCATCAGGACAGACTCCGCTTTCAAGGATGTTAGAGATGTCCATTACCATGAAAGAAATAGCAAAAATTGCCGGTGTGGATATATCCACTGTTTCCAGGGCGCTCAACAACGAGTCCACCATATCGAATGATGTAAAGAGACGAATTATAAATATCGCTCAGAAAAATAATTATAAAAGACGCAGACCCGCAGCTAAAAACATCTCCTATGTAATCGATAAGAGGTTTTTTCACCTTACAAGCCACTTTTATAACAGGGTGATCGAAGGCATAGAAGAAGAGGTGAAAAATAACAATCTTATCTTTAGATTTAATTCTTTGGATCCGGAAGAGTTTTCATTAAAAAAAATCAATGTAAATAATCTTGCCGGGATGATCATTACAAGCTGTTACCATGACGATTTCATTATCGAAGTAAAAAAGCTGGGGATCCCAATTGTTCTGGTGGATTACTATCTACCGACTGAGGATATAAGTTCAGTGTTGATTGATAATATTGATGGGATAATTAAGGGCATGAGGTATTTGGCCGGTTTTGGGCATAAAAGAATCGCCTATTTAAAAGGAGATGTAAATGAAATAGGGAGCCATGACAGGTTTATCGGTTACAGGAGGGCTGTTCAATTGTTCGGCCTCGACGATGATGAAAACCTTATCATGGATTGTGACTTCAGCATTACAGGCGCCTATAGTTCAATGAAAAAGTTTCTTGAATCCACCGTCGATTATCCGACTGCTCTTTTTGCGGTAAATGACATTGTTGCGATAGGAGCAATGGAGGCAATCAAGGAAAAAAACCTGAAAATACCTGAGGATATATGTGTTCTGGGGTTTGATGATATTGATCTGGCAAATGAAGTAATCCCGCGATTATCAACCATGCATGTGAGAAAGAGAACGATTGGCAAGCTTGCCGTTCAGAGGCTTTTACAGCTTATCGGCAATGAAGAAATTGAATACAGTAAAATACTTGTTTCCCCTGTCCTCTGTGAGAGGGAATCGACGAAGAGAATAGGTGAGGAGGGCTGAGCCATGGAGAATGTCGATCTGGAGCTGGTAGGCGATAGTAAACAGAAAGCTCTTGATGAATGTAAAAAAAATTTTGCCAGGTGGGGTTTGACGCTTCCCGATGTTCCAGCATGTGTATTTCATTTCGGACTGCACGATTTTTATAAAATCGGTGAAATCGAATTTGATATCAATAATAACGTAGCGGAAGGCTACTGCGGAAAATTCATTTTTATATTAAAGCAGCAGACATGTCCCATGCACTACCATAAAATCAAGCATGAGACATTTTATATAGTGAAGGGGAAGGTGGAGATGGAGGCTGCCGGGGTAAAGGTCGTAATGAACCAGGGTGACATCAAGATCATGCCGCAGAATACGAGGCATCGTTTCGTGGGATTTGAGGACAGCCTCATTCTCGAGTGCTCAAAACCTGATATTATAAGCGACAGCATCTTTGATGATGAAAGAATAGCGAAGATTATTGCGAAATATTCCTAGGCTGCATTTTGATGGTATGTAAAACCGGTAAAAAGCATTTACCCATTTCAGAATACAAAGCAGAGATGTGTGGAGCGTTTTTTAAATGAGGAGAGTTTTATGAAGGGAGAACTTCTGGTCATACCCTTTTCTTATCCATACTACCCCGAAAAGATTATTGCTGATCAGATAGGACGTTCAAAACAACTGCTTAATAAATTGTCTCCCGTTTTCATTGGCCCGGTATCCGGGAGAAAACAAGTTCAAAGGGTAAAAGATACAATTCGAAATGAGAACCCCGATCTCGTTGTAGCGCTTCTTGTCTCATGGATGGAAGCTCCGCATCTTATTGATTCGCTCAGGGAATACTTTGGAAGACCTCTGGTTCTCTGGAGCCACAAAATGATACAGGAAAATGGAAAAAGGCAGACACTCGGCGCATTCGTTGCGGCAGGTGTCGTAAAGCAGAGTCTTGAAGACTTTGAAGTTCCCTTTGAGTTCATTTACGGACCTCCGGATGATGAAAATGTTTTGTCAGAAATTGAAATGATTTATCGGGCCGCAAAAGCAGTTCGAAAATTAAAAAACGCGAGAATCGGCCTTGCCGGGTACACGGCTTTGGGGATGTACACGGGAACATTCGATCATATAACGATGAAAAAGAAATTCGGCCCGGAGATAGTGCATCTCGATCAGTATCAAATAATAAAAAAGATGGAAGACATTACGGATGCTGAAGCATTTAAGATAAACAGTACGATAAAAGAAATCGCCGAAGTCCCTGATGAAATTTGCGATGAAGATCTCATTCTGTCATCGAAGATGTACCTCGCGTTTAAGATGCTTATTGAAGAAAATGAGCTTGATGCGCTCTCGGTAAAATGCCAATACGAATTGTCTCAACTATTCAAGTATACACCCTGTGTGGCTCTCTCTTTATTGGGGAATGAAGTTACGGCTTCATGTGAGGGGGATATTTTAACAGTGTTGACGCAGCTGATCCTTCGCTACATTGCCAGCAGAATTGTTTCTTACGTAGACATTCACGATGTTTCAGAGGGGAAAGTCCTTGCAGCAGCGTGCGGTTTTGCCCCGTTCTTGCTGTCGGAGAAAGGACGATGCAGAATTGACAGATGGGGTTGGGAATCATTCAATGGATTATTGAACACGTCTGAGATCAAGAATGGCAGGGTTACCATCGCGAGAATTGCAAGAGACGGAGCCGGATTAAAGATGCATGTCGCGGCGGGGTTCTCTGTACAAAAGAGCGAATGGAATGAAGTGGGATGTCCGCCGTTTCCGGGGACTGATATTGTTCTGGATGGGGATTCAAAGGAGTTTGTGAAAGAACTTGTATCGAATCATTATGCACTTGTGTTTGGTGATGTAAAAAGAGGGCTTGAAGTATTATGCGGTATGCTTGGTGTGCGCTATATCAACACATAAGAAGGAGATGCAAAAAAATATTAGGGGAGAAATGCTGAGCAGCCTTGCTTGTTCATTAAGGCTTGTTTTTATTGAAAGGTGTCAGGAGACGGGTACAATTTCTTCAGCGTTTCTCCATGACAGAAGGGGGTGATAAAATACCAAGGTAAAAGGTTATTGGAAGAATGGTAGTATTTAAATTAAATTGGTAGGAGATAAATTATGAAAAAGAAAAACCATGTAGTTATGTTTCTGACATTTTTTGTTGTTATTTCTACTCTTATTCCCGCCTTATTATTTGGTGGGAGCGAAAAGGAAAAACAAGTTACAATTGGCATGCCTATTTACAACCAACAGCACGAGTTTTGGCAGGTGATCTATAAAACAAGTAAAGAGTACTGTGCTGAAAAGGGTGTAAAGTTTATTGCTGTTGATTCGAACTATGATGCTGTCAAGCAGGTTGCTATCATGGAGGATATGCTTGCAAAGAAGGTGGATGCAATTATACTGGGGGCGGTTGACCCAAAGGGTGTTCTTCCGACTGTTGATGAATACACAAAAGCAGGCATACCTGTAATAGCAATTGATAATCCACTGGACAGAGGGGCTGCTACATTTGTTGGTATTGATAACTACGCAGCCGGGAAGCTCGGTGGGTTGTGGGCAGGTGATTATATTAATGAAAAGCTTGGCGGTGAAGCAAATATAGCCATAATTGATTATGCTATGGAACAGGCAACAATAGACCGTTCGGATGGTTTCACAGAAGGAGTAATGGAAAAAGCACCGAATGCTAAAGTTGTTGCTCGCCTGGAGGGCCATGCGGTAAGAGATAAAGCAATGGCCGTTATGGAGGATATCATCCAGGCGCATCCAGAAGTCAATGTGGTTTTCGGTATTAATGACGATTCAGCGCTTGGTGCTCTCGCAGCAATGGAGGCAGCCGGGAAGACAAAAAGTAATGAGCTTGTTGTTGGTTTTGACAATACAACAGATGCTCGTGAGGCTATTAAAAGGGGAAGCATTCTACAAGCTGATGTTTCTCAGGACCCTGTTGCATTCGCTAAAGCCGCTATTGATGCGGCATTAAAAGCAATAAATGGAGAAACATTACCCCCGCAGACACTGACAAAAACATATGTAGTAACAGCAGATAATGTTCAGTGATATTTAAAACTCCTTTCTTGATTCGGACTATGAGGCTCAAATTTCCGAGTTAAGAAAGGGGTGTCTTAATAATATGTACATCGTTTTCGTTATAAGTTTTTACATCTTATTATTTTTCATTTCCAAACCAACAAGAACTCGGAAAATTTTTATTGTTGGGGCTGGATTGATTTAAAATATTTTTAAAACACTAGTTTCGAATCAATTGTTGAAAAAGGTTGAAATCCATGAAGCGATTTCAAAAAAAAATACAGTGGGATAGATATGGTTTAGTACTTGCTCTTTTCGTATGGTGCATACTTATCACAATTCTTGAACCTGTTTTCATATCATCGACAAATCTTTTTAATGTCCTTCGCCAGATTTCAATTGTGTCTGTCATAGCGGTTGGGAGTTTTTTGGTTATACTTTCCGGAGGTATAGATTTATCAGTCGGTTCTGTAACTGCATTAAGTGGAGTTGTTGCAGCTATTGTTATGAAAAATTTAAATATGCCGGTGTATATGGGGATAATCTGCGGAATTATAGCTGGTTCATTTATTGGTTCACTAAACGGTCTCATGGTCACAAAAATAAAAATACCTCCATTTATTGCAACATTGATAACTATGAATTTTGCTAAGGGTCTTGCGTTTATCTTTACCGACGGGACACCTGTGTCGGGCCTTTCTTCAACCTTTATTTTTATTGGCAGAGGGTATATATGGTTCATTCCCTTCCCTATAATCATTATGCTTTTTATTTATGTGGTAGCTGCCTATGTGATGAAAAAATCGAGGTTTGGTTTACGCGTTTACGGAATAGGAGGCAATATAGAAGCAGTCCGTCTCTCAGGCGTTCAGGTTTTAAAGTACTTGTTTTCTGTGTATCTGCTTTCTGGCGCTTTTTCGGGGATGGCGGGAGTTATTCTTGCTTCCAGATTAAATTCCGGCTCGCCTAACGTAGGGGCTTCATTTGTTTTCACAGCAATTACTGCTGTCGTTCTCGGTGGAACGAGCCTGATGGGTGGCGAGGGGAGGATTATGAGGGTTCTTTTAGGGAGTGTTTTTATGGGTACTATTAGTAACGCCCTGAACTTATTGAATGTTCCTTCATATTATCAGCTTGTTGCAAATGCTATCATTCTTTTAATTGCAATGATAATCGATGTGCAGGCAAAAAGAATTAAATAGATATCAGAACATATAGAGGTTTTCTAATGAATAATCATGAAGTCAAAATTAAAAAACCGTTTATAGAATTGAAAAGTATAACCAAACACTTTGGTGGTATTTATGCATTAAGAGAAATTAGTCTTGATATATATAAGGGTGAGATTTTAGCCCTCGTGGGTGATAATGGGGCCGGTAAATCAACTTTAATTAAAATATTGTCAGGGGCATATACTGCAGACAATGGGGAAATATTTATTGATGAGGCAAAGGTGTCTATCGAATCACCGAGAGATGCGAAACAGTATAACATTGAAACAATTTATCAGAACCTCGCCCTCATGGATAACCTGGACATACCTTCAAATATATTCATTGGTCGTGAACTTTTTAAGTCCAGGATATTAAAATTTCTAAAGATAGTAGATTATAAAAAAATGACCGGTGAAACGGAGTCCGTACTGGGGAAGCTTAATGTCAAGATTAAAAATTTGCATGAGAAGGTCTTTAATTTATCAGGAGGGCAGCGCCAGGCTGTTGCTATAAGCAGAACAATTTATTTCAATGCACAGGTCATTATTATGGATGAACCGACGGCTGCCCTTGGAGTTGAAGAAACAAGAAAAGTCTATGATCTGGTGCTCGAATTGAAGAAGAGAGGTGTTGCTGTAATTATAATATCTCACAATATTAATGAAATATTCGATGTTGCTGATAAAATTGCAGTGTTAAAAAATGGCTTACTTGTAGGGGTAAAAGAGAAGAAGAACACAACTATAAACGAAATACTGAAAATGATAATTGTCGGTGACAGCGAATTGAGAAGGTAAATAACCGTGAGACACGAATTAATAGAAGGATGAAGGAGGAAAGGATAGAGCTTTTTGGAGCCTCATACAAATACCGGGAGTTACGGGATTCGATGCCTGATCTTTCCAGAGTGGCCGGAATAAAGCCGTATACACTTTTTGACGGGCCCGAACGAGGAGTTTTTGCCGTCGATGTGTGGACTGGCTCAGGGCTACGATATACTGTGGTGCCCGACAGGGGAATGAATATATGCAATGCAAACTATAAGGGTATTCCGCTTGATTGGTCCTCTGGCACAGGCATCGTCTCTCCCTTCCTTTATGACTGCCATGGATGGAAGTGGCTCCGATCATTCAACGGCGGGCTCGTTCATACATGCGGCCTGGACAATGTTGGTGAGCCGTGTATCGATGATGCATTGAATTATGACAATAAAGATTTCGGCGGGCATGGCCGGATCAGCAACACGCCCGCGCAGGAGCTGTCGTGGGAGGTTGATGAAACTGAAGAGGATTATCAAATGATTGTGTCTGGAAAATGTAAAATAACCTCTGCGATTGAGGAAAACCTTGTCTTGGAGAGAACAGTAGAGAGTGCACTGGGTGACAGTAAAATATTGCTTAAAGATAGGATCGTAAACAGGGGCTACAAAAGCACGCCTGTTTTACTTCTCTATCACTGTAATTTTGGTTTTCCACTGCTATCGGCAGAAACGACACTCTCCCTGCCTGCAAAAAAAGCGGTGGATTGGAACGGAAATCCGGTACAGAATTTTATGAAAATAAAAAACCCGACCCAAGAAAATGAAGATACGGTCATCTATCCTGAAATCACTGATGTTTCCTGCGAAATCAAACTTGTCAATCCACGTCTCGGCGGCAACGGAATCGGTGTCTATATGAAATATGAGGCAGCGGATCTCCCCCACCTCACAGTATGGCGACACTACCGGAAACGCTCATACGTCATGGGTATAGAACCGGGGACCTGCAGAGTCAGGGGACGTTTAAAAGAGATAAAAGAAGGAAGAGCGGTATACCTCGAAAAAGATCAGAGTTTTGAAGTGCATCTTGAAATCGGTGTTATTGAGGGTGAGGGGGCCAGGATCGATTGAGGGGAGGATCGAATGAGACTCGTTTTTGAGCTGCTGACAGAAAAAGAAATTGAAAGAGTGCATGAAGCCTCTCTTGCAGTACTGTCAAAAACCGGGATGAGAATTGAGTCGGAAGAACTTCTTACGGGCCTGAGAAAAATAGGAGCACGGGTAAATGATAGTACAAAAACAGTACTGTTTCCCGAACGCATCGTTGAAGGGACGATTGAAAATAACAGGCGTTTACTGAAAAGTGGAAAAAAATTACATCTGCTGAACGGGGTGACCTCCGAGATTACCGGAAGAAGCTATATTGAAGCGAAAATAAGCGGTGGCTGTGAAAAATATCTGGACTGGGATTCGCAAAGCCTGCAGGACCCAGGTGAACAGGAATTATTGAATTATGTAAGAATTGGGGAAAAAATCCCTGAAGTCGGCTTTGTCGGGAATCCGGTAGTTTTATCCAGGGATGAAAACGGCAAAAGAGTAGATGAGAAACTGCGAAGGGTGAAAACTGCAGCGTTGATTGCAAAAAATACGAGAAAAATCGGGTCAATGGAAGTCTGGGATAAAAGGGAACTCGACTATCTTGTTGAAATAGGAATAATAGCCCGGGGAGGGAAAGAAGAGTATTATAAAAACCCATGCCTTGTCACTGCAAAAGAAACGATAAGCCCGCTCTTTCTTGATGAGCATGCCGGAAATATCCTTTTAGCCCTCGCAAAAATGGAACTGCCGTGTACCATCATACCAATGCCGATAACCGGTATCAGCGCGCCTGTTACCAAGCTGGGAAATGCTATTATCGGCAATGCCGAGATACTCGGTGTTATGACGGCCATTAAATCCGTTTGCCCTGAATCACCTGTGGGAGGTGGTACTATCTCCGGTATAATAGACATGCAGACAAGTGTGGTTTCTTTCAGCGCGCCTGAAGCGATTTTGCAGGATATTGCGATTGCAGAGGTTCATAAAAAGCTCTACAAATTCAACTATCTGATAGGAAGCGGGTACTGCGATGCGAAATATCCGAATTCTCAGGTTCTTGCGGAAAAGGTCATGAAATATCTGCTGACATTCCTGTCCGGACGCTACAGCTATCCTGTCGGCTTGATCAACAGCGGTTCTGTTTTCAGCATCGAACAGGCTCTTGTAGATGTTGAGCTCTGCCGGTATATTCATGCTCATTTTGGCGGTGCGGGTGAGAGTACTATGGTACCGGAGCTGGTTCAGCTGATCGGTGAAGTCGGGATAAGAGGCCATTTCATTGCAGAAAACCACACACTAGAACATTTCAGGGAGAACTGGTTCCCTCAAATTATGGATAGGACGGGTTACACATCAATAAAGCAAAGTAAACAAAAGGATATGTATTCTGCAGCGCATGAAAAAGTTCGTGAGATGATTAATTCCGGAGATTTCTGGGAAATCGATGATAGCAGAGCAAAGGAAATCGACGCTGTTGTTGACAAAGCTCAGAAATATCTGTAAGTAAAATGAAATGTACATTTTTTGAATTTAACAATCTTCCAAATATAGAAAATACCCTCATCCGACTCATAACATATTGATCCAGATTAAAATACAACCTACTCGCAAGTACCAGTTTTGAATAATTATAAATTAGAATTTAAATTTAGTGTACTAGGAGTGTCATTTTATTTAGAAGATTCTAAAGTATTTCAGTAATTTTAAGAAAAGTATATAAATATTTGATAAATTACATTTATAAATCATTTTTTTGCTTGATTTTATCATAAAATATGATAGAATTTTCTCATTATGAGCAGGTACGCGCGAAAAGAGAAGGTGCTTGAATATATAAAAGAAAATAAAGTATGCCCTGTTGAAGAACTTATCGATAAATTTTCAGTTTCTATTTCCACAATACACCGCGATTTGAATGCTCTCGAGCGAGAGGGACGGATAAACAAGTTTTACGGAAAAGTCACCATTAAAGAAGAAAGCGAACTGTATAATTCCCGGATCAAGATAAACGTCAATTTAAAGCGGCGTATCGCTCGGAAGGCTCTGGAATTCGTTCGAAATGGTGACTGTATCTTCCTCGACAACTCGACTACAGCCTACTATCTTGCAGAAGCACTGTGTGCATCTTCAATCCAGGACCTGATTGTTGTTTCGAACAGTGCTCTCGTCATTGAACTTTTTCTCAAGAATAAAAATATCGATTTTGTATCAACAGGCGGAAAGCTCAACAAGGATTTCAATAGTTTCGTG